>Ga0194131_10004325_pt1 | contig 21500 bp, 22 predicted proteins | sample TA2KigO120mmetaG_FD_148631 | JGI IMG/M metagenome (GOLD analysis project Ga0194131, IMG submission 148631) | Freshwater microbial communities from Lake Tanganyika, Tanzania - TA2015053 Kigoma Offshore 120m | ecosystem: Environmental > Aquatic > Freshwater > Lake | place: Tanzania: Lake... | reverse complement strand
TTGGAAAAAGTGAAATAAAATTAATGAAAGCGAATGATGTGTACAAACGAACAGTAGCTGAAATGAAAAAAAATCCACATATTTTGATAAAGATCAAAAAAGAGTGAACAAATTTTTGTTAGATCTTCATGGAATCTCAATATTGTGAGCTTACAATGAAAATTAAATATAAAAAATAATAGTTTGTATGAGTTTTTTAAAATATTTGTTAATTCAATTTGCTGTTTTCAATGGTTCTGATATGCTTCACTAGTTCCTTTAATTGTGCTGTATCAATGGATGTTGATGCATCTGGCCCTTTAGAATATCTGGTCTTGACATGTTTCTCAATTATTATTGTGGATGATTTTTTTTGTTTTTTAAATACGGTAAATAGTATCGATGCGGTTGTATCTAATGTATGATCAGAGAATCCATCGAATCTTATTGCCTCATTCCAATTAATTTTATTGAAATTTAAAGGATAATCTGAAATACAGTAGCAAAATGTTGTAGGATTTTTAGCAAATATTTTTCGAATTTTATTTCTATCACCGCCCATGCCCATACTTACTATGATTGGTTTACCGGTTCTTGCTTTTGCGTATAATGTTTCAATGGCATTTGGATCTTTTAATAAACAAGTTCTAGAAGCAACTTTATATCTTTTCACTTTTAGCGATTCAAGAAATTCTACTCCCTCTGGATAAAAAACACTACAAAAAAACTCAATACATGACTTATCACATATTTTCTTGAGTTTTTTGGCCTTTTCAAATGTCAATTCAGATTTCTTTATTGTTTTCCATTCTGGATGATCATCTGAATAGAGATCTCTTGCTCGCCACATCTGAAATTTTACAGCATCGGCGCCTGCGGCCTTGCATTCCCTGATAATTTTTTTGGCTTTAGTTATGCTGCCTTCCCAATTTGAGCCGATTTCGGCAATTACTACCGTTTTCATTATATATTCACAATAAATGGAAAATTTAACTGTTTTAATAGAATGTTCTTTTGATACATTATATGAATTTAGAAACATCACAGATAAAATTGAGACCTATTTCGAAATATGATTATAGGTTTCTCTTTATTCTTCTCAAAAATAGAGATCCTAATACGAGTATTTCTCATAAGAAAATGCCCACTTATGCTGATCATATCAAATTCGTTAATTCTAAACCTTATTCAAAATGGTATGTTATAGAATATCGACGTACTAAAGCTGGTTCAATTTATCTCACAAAAAATAATGAGATTGGTATTTTCATAAAAAAAAATCTTCATAGATGTGATATAGGTAGAAATGCTATTAATTTATTAATGAAAGAAAACCCGAAAAAGAGATTCTTGGCAAATGTCAGCCCAAAAAATCATAAATCTATAAAATTCTTTAAAAAAAATGGATTCAGATTGATACAGTATACATTTGAATCTGAAATTAAATAAATTAAAACTTTTTTCGTTAAGCTCTAATTTATTCCTAATTCCATGATCATTTTCTTTAATTCACCCTTCGTAAATCTTTCTACTTGATCTGAGGAATATGCATTCATACCATCAATCTTTTTTATATTATGGTATAGTTCGTTAATTGATTTACGCTGAAATAACGGGTATAGTGGGTTTGTTATCATATACATATTGTTATATTCCCAACTATATGGAACTTCTTCATTATTAACTAAAATCTCATGAAGTTTTTCGCCGGGTCTGATGCCTACCTCCTCTTCTTTATTGTAATCAAAAATTTCCATGATTGCATTCTTTACATCTGAAATAGAATAGGCACGAAGTTTTGGTATAAAAATCTCAGAGCCATTTCCAGATTTTAATGCATTAAAAATAAAATCAAGTGCTTCGCTCATCGTGATACTAAATCTAGTCATTTTTGGATTAGTAATAGTAATTTTCTGATTTAATTTTACTTGTTCGATAAATTTGGGAATTACGGAACCGCTACTTCCAAACACATTGCCATAACGAACTGCAATAAATTTAGTTCTGTGTTTTTTTGAAAAGTAATTATTTGCTGAAACAAACAATTTTTCCATTAGTAGCTTAGTAGCACCGTAGGTGTTTAATGGTGAAACGGCCTTGTCAGTCCCTATAGCTACTACTTTGTCCACATTTTCCTTCAAGCAAGCGTCTATCACATTTTGGGATCCAATGACATTTGTTTTAATAGATTCAAATGGATTGTACTCGATTTTTGGAACATGTTTTAATGCAGCTGCATGAAAAACATAGTCTATATCTTCCATGGCACGAACAAGACGGTCATAATCCCTAATATCTCCCACAAAAAAACGAAGACGATTGTCAGAGATTTTTGTCTCCATCTCAATCTGTTTAGTTTCATTACGACTGAATATTCGAATTGTATCAACGTTCTCTTTTAAGAGACGTTTGGTAAGAGCTTGTCCTAATGAGCCAGTGCCACCAGTAATCAGAATCTTTTTTCCATCAAACAACAATTAAACAAGGTTTTTTGTTTTAAAAAACCTTTACTTGAAATTTGAATTAGAGATTTTCAAGACTGTATTAACCAAATCCTTTGAAGCTACACCATGGTTAAACAAATAATCTTTAAGAAAATGTTGACCATTTTTAATCAGAGTATTTCTATATTTTTCATCAAATAATATTAAATTTAAATAATATTTGATATCAGAATTGGGTGTCACAGTTAAAATTGCATTATAATTCACATGCTCAAATGGAAAAATTTTTTCATCTACTACCACATTCATGACGGGTTTCTCCAAAATCAATGACTCGAGAATCATAGTTGAGGTTCCAAATCCCTGAGGGGATATAATTACAACTGCATCACAAGAATTTATTTTATCCATGACAGGAGACCATAGATAAACAGGAATTTTTGGATCAATATTTTGAAATAATGTCTTCAAATCATCATTATGTCTTAATTGTGCTGGATGTAGTTTTACTATCATTTTTACATTTTTCATTTGTTTAATTATAGAATAAATTTCTCTAATGACTTTTTCTGTCATTATGTGCAGTTTTGTATCTGCCTGGCCCTGAATTTCATTTGTTGCAACTGGAGCTAATAACAATATAAATTCATTAAGGCCAGCTTGTTTCCGTTTTATCTTAAAAAATTGATCATGTCGAGGACTCCCAATAACAAATATTCTTTTTGAATCAACTTTATGCTCATTTATTAAATAATTTTTCTTCTCATCACTCCATAGCGCAATTCTATCCGTAAAGTCTGAATAAGTACCTACTATGTCATACCTAGATATATCATGAGTGAAGTTAGCAAATCCATGTTCTAAAAGAATAGATGGAATATTTTTTTTATTAAAATTTAAAATCGCTTTTTCTGATTCTCCGATTTCGTTCAGAGTAAGAATTGCTGATATGTGTGTGTTCTCTAATAATTGCTTAGTAACATATAACGTTGATAATTGTTCTTTCAATCTTCTTAAGAACATCTCGACAAAACTCTTTTTGATAGATTCCCAAAATGGAAGATTTTGATAAGAAAATAACTCAGAAAGAACTTTGTCATCTTGAAAAATTTCTGAGAGTCTAATTCTGTATTGTTCAGCTAAAAAATCTAACTCTGTATTCTTATAATTCTTTAAAATTTTTTGAAAATTAACAATCTTACAATTTCCATTTAGAATAGATCTGATTGATTTAGTACTCGATATTGCAATTCTTCGTTTATTAAACAAAATTACTGTAATTTTCTTCTTTTTAAATTCAATTAATAACTCATTGAATTTCTCTGGATCAAATTCAACTAAAAGAATATGATTATTTTTAGTCCGCTCTAACCATAAATTAAATGTGTTACAAACTACTTGTTCTATAATGTTTTTAATTTTATAATATGAATTCCTTGATAATGTTAAAGATATCGGAAATTTTCCTATGTTCATTTTGAAAGGAATCCTATCCCACATCATATTATCCAAAAATTTTTTACCGATTTTAACAAGTTCTATATTCATTATTTGAGAAAAAACTCGAGCTGATTCTTCTAAAGCACCAGATGAAAATATTTTATCCGGTTTTTCATTATCAATTATCTTCTTTATTATAATAAAATTAATTAAATTAATTATTAAAAATGTATGTAATTCATTAGTGTCAAAAATTGATAGCAAATTCACATTCTCATATTCTAAATCTTTTATGTTCACTAATTTTTTTTCCCAATTTCTGCGAGACGCAACAAAATCATAAATTTCGAGTCTTTCATTTTCTGTTAAATAAACATCTGCAATTTCATGTTTGATGTTGTTCTTTTCTAATGCTTTATGAGCCCCATAATTAAATGAAAATATTTTAAAATCACTTACATTGGTTACTAAATCTTTTACATAATCTAATTCTTCTAAATCATATACTAGAATAATTTTAGATACCAATTTTTAATCGTAATTTTCCTAATTATTGATTTTATAACCTTTGTTCAGAATTTATATTCTTATTCTCTTCTATATGACTAGTTGACTTTTTTTACTAAAATTAAATCTGGAATCTCTAATCCGCGTGAAGCACTTAGATTCATAATACTTGGAAAAAAAAATTATCATCTACTCCAAAATATCAATAATCGATCGTGTTTATTGAAAATATCTCCTATCTCTTATTTGGAATCTAGGATGATGTCTCCTTCTGATATCAACGAACACTTGATTACTTTGAATATGTTAACCATAGAACTAAAACTAAAAAGAATTCTTGAATTGGGTACCAGGACAGGAGAATCTACAATCGCATTTCTTGAAGCAGCAAAACTAATTGATGGTGTAGTCACAAGTATCGATGTCGATCCTTGCTTGGATGCAAAAAAATTGGTATCTAAAATTGGTTTAAGTGATTTTTGGAATTTTATTCAAAATGATGACTTACAAATTGATTGGAAGGAACCAATAGATCATCTGTTTATCGACACATCTCATACGTACGATCAAACTTTAGCTGAATTACAAAAATTTGTAAAATATGTGAGGCCAGGAGGTATTGTGTCATTACATGACATAATTAGTCACCCAGAAGTGTTATCTGCTATTCAAGAATATATCAAAGATAAACATAATATCAAATTCTACAAATATTTCAATAATAGTGGGTTAGGTATTCTTTGGATAAGTGAATGATCTATCATCTAATTTTAAAAAATTTATTGGATTAAATATGAATGATTTATCTCCCACTACTTTAACCGTCTTATTATTTTTATATTCCTAATTATCCAATAAACCATGCTATCAGGCATCAAGATTCAAGATATAATCAGATTCCCAGATGAAAGAGGAATTTTTTCAGAATTATATAGAGATGATTGGAAAAACTTTGTCAGTGATGATAAGATTGTCCAAGCTAACTTGTCAATAACCTATCCCGGAATGATTCGCGCTTGGCACAGACATCATAGAGGCCAAGTTGACTATTTTATAACCATAAAAGGCACTACTAAAATCTGTGCATATGATGGAAAACCAGATTCACAAACATACGGGCAGTTGAATGAAATAATCTCAAGTGAAGATAGAATTCAATGTATTAGAATTCCTGGATTTTATTTCCACGGATTCAAATCGTTGGGTTACAAACCAGCATATGTGATTTACTTAACTACTAAATTATATGATTATCAAAACCCTGATGAAGAAAGAAAAGCGTGGAATGATCCCTCAATAATTGATCCTAAAACTAACAAACCTTATGATTGGAATGCATTCCCACACAAATAACTATGAAAATTCTAGTTTGTGGTGGTGCGGGTTTTATTGGAAGTAATTTTATCAGATATCATTTAAAAAATTTCGAAAACGATCAAATAGTAAATCTCGATAATTTATCATTCGGTGATAATTTTTACAGTCTTAAGAGTTATGAAAATAGTAAAAATTACAGATTTGAAAAGGATGATATTCGGAATCCTCAAACGATAAGCAGACTAGTTAAAAATGCAGATATTGTTGTGAATTTTGCTGCTGAAACACATGTTGATCGAAGTATTTCTAACTCAAAGCCTTTTGTTGAGGCGAACATTTTGGGAGTGCAAGTCATATTAGAAGCTATAACAAAATACAAAAAAAAGTTTTTACAAGTATCAACTGATGAAGTTTATGGCACGGCGTATAAGAAAAAAACATTTTCTGAAACTGATGTATTAAATCCTACTAATCCATATTCTGCCACTAAAGCTGGTGCAGATTTGTTGACTTTGTCCTATCATATGACATATGGTTCTTATTGTATGATCAGTCGATGTTCAAATAACTTTGGACCATATCAATTCCCAGAAAAACTAATTCCTAAAACTATCATAAGAGCATATAAAAATTTAAAAATTCCAATCTATGGAGATGGAAATCAAACTAGGGATTGGATGCATGTTTTGGATCATGTTACGGCAATCGAATCAATACTCTCAAAAGGTCGTTCTGGTGAAATTTATAATATATCTACAATGAAAGAAATGTCTAATCTAAACATTGTAAAAAAAGTTTTAAAATTTATGAATAAATCTCAAGATTTAATAGAATTTGTTGATGATAGACCTGGACATGATAGGAGATATTCTTTAAGTTATTCAAAAATTGAAAGAGAATTAAAATGGGCTCCAAACTATGATTTTGACTCTGCATTAAATCAAACAATAGATTGGTATCTTAATAATAAAAATTGGTGGCATATCATCGCTAACAAAAAATCTCTACACAAAAAACCATGGATAGTAAAATCAAAAATTAAATGAAAATCTTTGTTACTGGAGCATCAGGACTAATTGGAGGACAATTAGTCAAGAATTTATTGGAAGAAAATCACACTGTTTACTCGGGTTACAATAAGAATAAGCCAATGTATGGCATTCCTATTAAACACGATTTATTGAAATTTGAACAAACTAGGAAAGTAATTTCTACAACTAAACCAGATATTATATTTCACCTTGCTGCACTTACCCACGTTGATCTCTGTGAAAAACAAAAAGTTCTCACCACTGAAGTTAATGTAAAAGCTACTGAAGAAATTTCCAAATTAGCTAATACACTCGATTCATTCTTGATATATCTATCAACTGATTATGTATTTGACGGTCGGCTTGGTATGAGAAATGAAAATGATATACCAGCACCAATTAATTTTTATGGATTAACAAAATTCTACGGTGAACAAGTAATTAGTAAATTTTGTAATAAATTTTGTATAGCTAGAACAAGTACCCCATATGGCCATAACCAAATTAAGAAAAGCTTTCCTCAATGGATCTATGAAAATTTAATGAAAAATAATAAAATTAATGTTGTCAGAGATCAAATTACTTCTCCAACCTACATACCAAACCTAGCTAAAATGCTGATAGAATTATCAAGCAAACAAATTCAGGGAATTATTCACTTAGCAGGTTCCACTCCAATTTCTCGTTTGGATCTAGCTCTCAAATTAGCTAAAAAAATGAATTTAAAAAAGGAGTTAATAGCACCAATATCATCTTATGATGGTTCTTGGATTGCAAAACGGCCAATAGATGTGTCATTAGATGTTTCTAAAGCATCTTCATTACTAAATGAAATACCTATGAGTATAGACATAGGTCTTGATAATTTCATCAATGATGTGAATTCAAAGAGTGAAATAGTTTAATTTAGATATACTAATTTAATTTTTAATAATTAATGAAAGGAATTATTCTACATGGTGGCCACGGAACGAGATTGAGACCGTTGACACATACGGGCCCAAAACAACTATTGCCGATAGCAAATAAACCAATGTCCCAATATGCTCTTGAGTCTTTGATTAAGGGAGGTATTGTTGATATCGCTATTATTGTTGGTGGAATAGGTTCTTCTAAAGTAAAAGATTACTATGGTGATGGAAAAAAATTCGGTGCTAATATTACATATGTTGAACAAAATGAGCCAAAAGGAATAGCACACGCAATTGGGCTATGTAAAAATTTTGTAGGTTCTGATAAGTTTGTTGTATTTTTAGGTGATAATATTCTTGATAAAAATATCTCAGAATTTGTCCAAAATTTTGACAAATCAAATGTATCTGCTATGTTATTACTAAGCAAAGTGATTAATCCATCCCAATTTGGAATAGCTACCGTAAAAAACGATAAAATAATACAAATTGTTGAAAAACCAAAAAATTCAGTTTCAAATTTAGCTGTTACTGGAATCTATTTTCTAACTAATGAAATTTTTACAATAATAGAAAGTCTACAACCTTCATGGAGAAATGAGCTAGAGATTTCTGACGCACTTCAACTGTTAATTGAACAAAAGAAACTAATTAATTTTGACATTGTAACAGATTATTGGAAAGATACTGGCACACCTACTGATATTCTTCATGCAAATCAAAGAATTTTACAAAATCTGGAATCCTATTCAACTACTAATGATGAATATTTGATAGATAAAAACTACAAATTACTTATTGGAAATAGAACAAACATCCAAGAAAATTGTAAAATTATCGGCCCTGTAATAATTGGCCAAAACTGTATAATTGATCAGGATGCAAAAATCGGACCAAATGTGTCTATCGGTGATAATTCTAAATTATCTGCATGCGACATTGAAAATTCAATAATTATGGAAAACTGTGAAGTCAACTGTAAAATAAAAATACGTGATAGTATAATTGCATCAGGCTCAAAAATTTTACAAAATGTGCGATCGAATGAAAAAATATTTTTGCTTGGCGAAGGAACAAAAGTTAGCTTTTAAATAATTGATTGAATCCAATTAGATTTGCTACTTAAAATTAGAAACCGTGATCTCCTGAACAATATGATAATCCTTTGTTAAAACTGACAGCAAAAAAATTTATTCCGTGCTTTTCACTTTCGGCTGTTATCCAAACAAATTTTGGTATTGTTTGTTTAGATTCGTAGTTTAATTCTTGAATTAATGATATTTTATAACATGAGTTATTTTTTATATTGATCTTATTAATTTTGATTAGTCCGTCATCATCAAAAAATGAAATTTTTACTTCATGCTCCAATATGTCGGAATTTTCACAACCGTCGGCAATTATTCCAACTAGTGTGTCATAACCTAATCCAACAATACCTTGACCCCACTTGAAACTTTTTTTATTATTGGATACGAAAACATTTGAATTATGTAATGAAATATTTATTGAGGAATTAAGTAGTTGGCCGCCATATACGAGTTGATGTGATACACGTGTTGGCATTTTATCTCCATTGACGATCACTGAGAAATTAGAAACATCCTGTGGGTTTATCTTGATCTCAGATATGATGGAATTGATATTTACACAGAGAAATCTATTGTTAGGACTAGCCAAGTCTCCAATAAATTTTTCATGAATTAATCTACCACTATAATCATAAATTCCAATTGATAAAAGAAGATTACTGGGAGACATTATTGGATACATACAAATTTCATTCCTTAGTAAAGGAAAGAATGGATAGAATCTCTGTGAGGGAGCAGAATTTTTCCAATATTCAGAAGTTTCAGATGAATCGTAATAACTATGATTTGCACTAAACTGCCCGCTTGACGAAATTTGACCTGTTAGCATTCTACCATAAAATAAAAATTGTTTCGGCTGTTTAACCCTCAGAACTCCTTTTATCCCGTTAGGCATGTCTGTAAATATATCTTTTATTTTAAATAATCTAGTACCAAATCTTGGAACATCAACTTCAATTATTTTTAGAAAATTCCTTTCTTCTGAAATAATCTCTATTTCTATGACTGATTGACATCTAATAGGACCGCATGTAAATAAAAGAAATGTGTCAATACCCTCATCAATTATTAGATCAACTGATGCTTCTTTTACTTGAATCTTATTAATTTGATCGTCCTCAAATACATCATTTAGTACTCTGTTAAATGCATGAACTTGATTTATGAAATCTTTTCCTACATGATTGATCATAACAGCAGGAAAAGGAATAAACAAATTTTTTGCCGAAAAAAATTCAACAATGTAATTCGATACTGGGTCCTTAACTAAACCCGTTAATTGAATTGTATAAACTATGGGCTTGTCAATTGTATAAAAAAAAGAATCCATTTTTTCCCCAATTGTACTCACAGGAGTAATTTTACATGCCACGTCTGAATAGTTTCTTTTTAAAAGAAAATGATTGAGAAAACTAATTTTTGCACTCGTATCGGGAATTTCAGGAACTAATAATGATGCTCTATGAATCGAATTAATTGTTGGATTAGCATGATATTGTAAGCGGGTCTTTTCAACATCTTCAAAAGTCTTCACGCAGATAAACATTTTTAAATCAATTTAACTTTTTTGATAAATTTTAAAACATCTACATTGTGAGTCTAACTTATAAAGTAGACCTAAAGTTTGTTACTGTGATAACATTACCTAATCTTTCTCAAGTGTGGGAATATGAAAATAATTTTTACCTATCTTGTGATAGTTTACGAATTGCAAAGCTTATAGCTCATTACGAGTTTTATAAACTTGTAAAAAATATTCCCGGCGCTATAGTTGAATGTGGCGTGTTTAAGGGAGCATCACTTTGTAGATTTGCAATGTTCAGAGAGATATTTCAAAATCAAGAAAAACAAATTATTGGCTTTGATACGTTTTCTAAATTTCCAAAAACAAACTTTAATTTTAAATCTAATGCTAAAAACCCATCATTGTTGAAAAGTGATGAGGAGGGTCGTAAAAAACATATGAAGATATCCCCTGAAAGCATATCTAAAAATCAGCTTCTTAAAATTCTGAAACATAAACATATCAATAAAAATATCAATCTGATTCAAGGTGATATAGTTAAAACAGTTCCGCATTATGTAAAAAATAATCCTGATCTTAAAATATCCCTGTTAAATTTGGATGTAGATATCTATGAACCATCAAAGACTGTTTTAGAAAATTTTTACTCAAAAATTTCTGATGGAGGTATACTCCTGTTGGATGATTATGGAAAATTTCCAGGTGAAACTATGGCAGTTAATAATTTTTTTAAAGATAAAAAAATTAAGATAAAAAAATTACCTTATACAGAATTTCCAAAATATATAGTTAAATAACATTCAGGAAAAATTGTTACACTTTAAATCAATTATCAAATAAATATGCTCATTTAAGTACAATAGAAGAAATCAATGATCACAAATATGAATAATAAAAACCCGTTAATTAGTATAATAATTTTAAACTACAATTCTGGGGAGTATTTGTCAGATTGTATTAGTTCAATTTTTGCATCATCTTATACAAATATTGAAGTCTTAGTTGTCGATAATAATTCTAATGATGATAGTCATTTTATATGTAAAAATAAATTTCCAAAAATCATTCTAATTGAAAATGAAAAAAATCTAGGATATTGTGAAGGAAATAATGTTGGAATTAGAATTGCAAAGGGAGAATTTATCGTTATCCTGAATCCTGATACAATAGTTGAATCTTCTTGGCTCCGAGAGCTACTTAAGGCATATAGACAATTGGGAGATGGCTTATACCAACCAAAGATCCTATCAATGAGAGATAAACATATACTTCAAAGCACTGGAAATATGATTCAGATTTTTGGTTTTGGATTTGCCAGAGATAAAGGAATTTCAGATAATTATCAACGTAACAAAATCGAAAAAATTGGATATGCATCAGGAACATGTCTTTTTACCTCATCCCTGATCCTACACAAACTAGAACTTTTTGATCCTTTTTTGTTTCTTTACCACGATGATCTTGATATTGGTTGGAGGGGGGCGCAAATTGGAATTTGCTCTTATTACGTTCCATTATCTGTAATTTATCATGCTGAAAGTTATAATCTAAAATGGAGTGCAAAGAAGTTTTTTTGGTTGGAAAGAAATAGACGTTATTGTTTACTGACTCATTACTCTACTAGGACGTATCAGAAAATGCTACCATGTTTAATCTTAACAGAAATTATGATTTGGATATTTTATATCTCAAAAGGATTCATTATGTCTAAAATTAGAGCAGAAATTGAAATTTTGAAGAATAGGAATATTATTAAAAAAAGATTTAGAGAAATAGAAAGTAAAAAGATTATTCCGGATATTAAACTAATGAATTTATTTACTAATACTATTCATGTGCCAACAAACGTATCTAACGGCATTCTAAACAATCTGTTTAATAGAATCTTCTCATATCTTGGAGAAAAAACTAAAAATTCGATACTAAAACAAAGATAACTAACAGACTTTCTCTGCAATCACCACTGCTATAGCATAATTCTTTCCATGACTCAATGACGCTTTTAGTAAGTATTTCTCTCTCAAAACACTAACCAGTTTTACCGTCGGTTTTGATTTATGATGACATGTTTCAATTTGTAACATTCCTAAGTTATCGTCTATTGCTTTTTTAACGGCTTCCTTTAATGCAAACTTTCCTGCAAAATGTGGAACAGAGTTTCTGTATCTTAAGCAATATTTTATCTCTGATGGGAGAAATATTTTTTTATAAAATCTGGAATTTGCAAAAAAAGGAATTTCTATAAATCGTTCTAATTCAACTATATCTACTCCAATTGATAATCTTTCAATCATATATTGTGCACATAAATTTTCATTATAGATTATTATTTCTTTTCAGCTAATTCTACTAAATTGCAATTAGTATTTTTCATATTTAATAATACAAATGAAATTAATCTATTCTCAAATCCTATCGATGGTTTGACTATGACTCTACCTCCATTTTTTTCAAGCTCTTTGGTTTCTTTGTAAATGTCATCCACCTCAAAACATAGATGATGAAAACCTCCTCCTTTTATAATAAAATTTGAAATTGGCGAGTTTTTTTCCGCTGGCTCAATTAATTCTAGAAAAACATCTCCGATTTTTAGAAAACACACATTAACTTTTTGTGAACCAACTAGAGTAGGTAATCCGACTGTTTCAAATTTTAGAAATTTTGTTATTTCTCCAAGTGACTCTGTTATTTTTGGAACAACAATTCCAATATGATGTAGTTTCAAATCCTTTTGTCTATTTCACCCCGTGCTTTTGCAAAATCTTTCTGAAATCTCCAACTTTTTTCAACTCAATTATCTCATCTAGGTTAAACGTAACGTTAAACATTGCTTCTATTTCATCAAGTAAAACATACACATTAAATGAGTCCCACACTTCAATATTCTCCTCACCGGATTCATCATTAATCTCTGATATTGGAATATCAAACACTTTTGATACAATTTCGTAAAGTTTGTCAGTCATTGTTCTACACTACATCTTAAATGATCTGGAATTTTTATAGAATTGGATAGACTAAAAATCCAATCATTATCATGTTTTTTAAAGCCAAAATTTGATAAAAAATCCTCACACGGTATGTTCCTCTTTGTGGGAATGAATGTACCTTTTATTGCATTAATTCCTTCTTGTTTTGCTAATTGGCAAATATGTGCTAATATGCCATTTTCAATTTTTCTTCCCATGATTCTACAGCTAAGCAAGAAGGTATCGATTATCCATTCTGATCTCTCTTTTTTTATAATGAAAACGCCTGTTATCCCACTATTTCCAAATTTGTCTTCTATCTGAGCACATCCAACCCAGTAATCCTTTTTATTGACAAGTTCCCTTATATCGCCTTCCTGATATCGCTTTGTAGTTAAGTTGAATTGATTTGTCTTTAATGTAAGCTGTGCTATTCTTGGAATAGTAAACTCATTAGCATTTTTGATTAAAATTTTGATGTCGAGCTGCTTAAGAAAATCTTCCAAATCCATAGATGATTTTTCAAAATCTTTGCGTCGTCTTTCATCAAGATACATCTTGCCTCTACCTGTATCTTCATCAGTTATCTTCAGAACATGAAAATCGTTCATATCCATCAAATCTTGTACATATTTTGATGCATCATGTGCCAGATCTACTGTCAAAACTTGAGGTAAGCTCAGCTTTACATACTCTCTATTCACAGGATCATCATCGAAGAAAGCCATACTATCTAGGCCTATGTTGAGCTCTGATGCAATCTTTTTCATGTTCGATACCTTGTCATTCCAATTAATCTGTATAGAAGAAAAATTCTCTTCTGTCAAAATCATATTCGGGTGTTCTTTTATTACTTTGATTGCATCATCCATATTGTTTTTACTATTTATTGCAAGAATAATTCCTCTTTTATGTAATGCAAGTAATATCTTCTGAAACTCTACAAATGCTTTCCCATCAGGAGTGTCACCTAATCTTATGCCTTCGAATCCATCCTCTCCAATGATTCCTCCCCACACCGTATTGTCTAGATCTAATACAATACATTTTTTGTTTAGCCCTAGGAACGCCTTTATGTATCCAATAAAATCGTGAATTAAATTTGGTATGTATTCTAAGGAAACTTTGATGTCTCCAACAAAGAATTGACGAAAATCAAAGACGTTATTCTCACCATATTTTCTCACAAAACCATCAAAATCATACAAATAAACTGATTCAAAGTTCCTTATTTTTGAATTAATTTTTGTATTAAAATCACTAATCATATCTTTTAATCCATATTCTACTTTTGTCTCATAGATTCCATATGGTGAGTAACTTGGCACAGAAAGATTTGTAATCACCAAGATTGATGTAGATTTTTCAATAAATATTTTTATCATATGGGACAATTCTGATATCTTTTTTTCTACAAAACTCTTTCTCTCTGTTTCACTAATTGTGTATGGTGAATCGTAGATCTTACCAAAAATACTCCGTGTATCTAAAATCAAAAATGTCAGGTCAGGTCGAAATTTGTACAAATTACTTTGTAAATCTAGAATCTCTTGGTTATATTGATCATATCCTCCCACATAAGTAATACACCCAATATTATCCTCGGAACATTTAACCCTGAATGTTTCTTCCATACCGTTTAATGTAAAAGAGCCCAGGAGTGCTATTCGTATACTCCGTTCATACTCTTCAATGTTAAGTGATTTTGCTATGTTGATGTAGTGTGATAGTTTATGTTTGTGAGTCATAATGGTTTACAACTTATTGTGAGGATAAATATTTCGAATCAAAGCTCTAATAATGATTAAATGAATCAAATTATTTCTACCCAAAAGTTATAGCCTAATCTTTTACACTTTTTTAATTATCCATGAAAGAAAATGAAAATGCGTTTTCGATGAATGAACAAGAACTAATGGATTACTATGGCTATAATGGAGTATTAGGAAAATTTCAATTAAGAGCTAAAATCTTACGTTCCTGGATTCTTCACTCGTTATCTTATTCATCTCCTCATTCTAATTTTGCAATTATGATGCAAAAAGCAAGAGGAGTAAAAATTGGGAAAAACTGTCATTTCTGCCCATACGTCCAAATTGATCTAATTTATCCTCAATTAGTTACTATAGAAGATAATGTAACAATTGGTGCGAATGTAATGATATTTGCACATATGAATCCAACTGCAAATATTTTCTTAAAAAAGGGTGACTATCCGAGAAAAGTTGAATCAGTACTTATAAAAACAGGTGCAGTATTGACACCTGGCTCTATCATAATGGCAGGAATAATTGTTGGTAAAAATTCAATTGTTTCACCAGGAAGTGTTGTGACACAAAATGTGCCAGATCAATGTGTAGTTGTTGGGAATCCGGCACGAGTCGTAAAGAAAATCAGTTAATAATAACATAAAAATTAAAAAATAATTTATGCGATTATTTTTTAAAGTAAATCCTTTTGTATAACTTATGAATATATTGGGAATAGATTTTGAAGATTGGTTTCATCCAGAGCTAATTCAAAAAGCAATTACCTCAGAAAAAAAAGAACCAAAAATTATCAAAGGCATTGATAAAATTTTAGAAACTCTCAGAATGCATAATACTTTTGCTACATTCTTTGTTGTTGGTGAAATATTGGAGCAGTCGCCTCAATTATTAGATAAGATCATCAATAACGGACATGAAATTGGTTTTCACACAATGAAACACACTAGATTGGATAAAAGTGGATTTGAGAAAACATTCGATGATGAATTAAAAACCTTCAATAAATTAACTAATGGGAGATCCATTGGATTTAGAGCACCAACTTTTTCTTTAAATTATTCATCTTCATGGATTATTGATAGATTATCTGAGAATAATTATCAATATGATAGTAGTGTTATCCCTGCGAAAACCAATATGTATGGATTACCCGGAGCACAAATCGAACCTTACAAAATATCAAGTTCAAATCTTGAAAAAAATGATGATTCTAGTAACATAATGGAATTTCCATTAATGGTATCAAATTTTTTAGGGTTTAAAATCCCTACAGCAGGAGGATTTTATTTAAGATTTCTTCCAATGCGGCTTATAGAAAAATCAATCAATAATTATGAAAAAAAATTCATCCCAGCTTGCATTTACATTCATTCATGGGAAATGACTCCTGAATATATGCCTACGATACCTATGCCGATTTTTGATAATTTTATTACATATTTTAACATAAAAAAAGGTCTTAGAAAATTAGAATATCTCTTAGAAAAGTTTGAATTTACTTCTTTTCAGAATTACATTTCAAAAAATTTTTAGTTTTTATTTATTGATATGACTACTGATTGTTCTAATTCTATAAACTCATTATTCTTAAAACCGACAATTTCGATCTTATGCAAACCATGCTCTAGATATCCAGTCATGAAAGCAACCCGCCATTTTGAAGAAAACTTATTTTCCGTTATATGCGATTGATCTGAATCATTTTGAATATAATTTAATTTCATAAACGGTTTTTTATCAATGATTAGATACATCTCATCCAGAGCCTGTCCGTCAAAAGTTGATATTTCACCATCAATAGCTATTGATGGTGAATTAATAATCATGGGCTCAGCTAAATTTGGCTTTTCTCCATTTATGTTTTCTATGCCGCCAATCCCAATTTGATTTATTTTCGATAAATCAATTCTTTTTACAAAATTATCGACCAGATTATTATTTTGATGACTGTATTTTATTTCAGAAAAAATACTCAGATCATTTCTTATCCAATAATTGATCAAATGATGAATCCGAATACGTTCTTCATCATCAGTGTCAAGTAAGTCAAAGCATCTATCCTGATGCTCTAGCGTGAAACATTCTAAATATTCCATTTTTTCATTATAATAGTACTCCCCTCTATTCCAACCTATGTAGTATGATGGAATTAAAAGAAGAACATTTACTACGATTATTGAACAAATTATTATTACTATAATACTGCGAAATCGAAAAATTTTACTTTTTTTAATATCAATTATTATTTTTGATAGTATGACTATGGCGCCAATCTGAGTAAAGTGTGCCATTGGTACGTAGTATGGTTCGTTCCCGCCATGTTGTTCCAATTGAATTCGTCCACTACCTGTGATTATTGCATCTACTAATCCAATGATTATGAAAATAATCCATGGTAGAAAAGGTCGCATTCTGTTTTTAAATTTAAAATAATACAAAATGGAAATTAAAGAAATTAAAAGCGTAAAAATGCCTATAGAAATTATTGGTAACTCATACTTAACTCGGAATGGAACAGCTATAAAATTTAAAAAAAAGATTAATCCCTTCTCTGAAAACATCATTGGAAAATTAACCGTGAATTCATCTCTCCTTACGCTGAAATAATATGTTACAGCTGCGATGAGAGTTGATAGCAGCCAAAGAATAAACCACTTTCTTCTAGATTCTGAGTTTAATTCTGTTCCTAGACCAAAACCAATCAATCCTACTAACCATGTAACAATTCCTATAGTTGATGAAAAAGTTGACACGAAAGCAAGAATTGTCGATAGAAAAAAAATACGATTATTCACTTTTCTCTTGCATATCAAATATGTTGTTGCAACTACACATAATGGTGGAATTAACCACATAAATATCGCCAAAGACCAATAATTGCTATTGGGTAATGGGCTGAACATAAAAGCCGCAATGGGAATTAAGGTCCACCATAAATTTTTGTCATTTCTTAATAATAGAAAATAAAAAATAACTGTTAAACACACCAGAATCCACTGAAAATAAAATAAATTCCCAACATCATATGAATTAAAAATTAAATTTGGTAATGCTAAGAGTCGCGGAATTATAATGAAATGTCCATTATAAGATGAAAATATTTCCTCATATGGAATTTTACCAGATTCGACCAAATCAATGAAATACATTATGCCGATCCAATCTGTAGAGTAAGGAAAATTTACTTTATAGACTGACGAAAATATTAACAACTGTATTGCTAAAATTGCAACTATGAAAAAAATTAACAATTCTTTAATTGTAATCTTTTCAAAATTGCTTGTAATATTCATCAATGAATCAAAACCAAATGTACATATCTGTATATGTTATGGTTAAATTGTTGTATCCAGAACATCATAAAGTCCAAAATGGTTCCATAAATACATGCCAAATATGTAACTCATCAAAATTAACTCTAATTCTAGATCTTGGACATCAACCACTATGTGATACATTACTGACTTCTGGTATGCTAAATACGCCTGAAATATCATATCCACTAAGAATGATGTGGTGTGAGGACTGTTCCCTTATTCAATTGGATTATTGTGTGGATGGAAATATCGTTTATCATCCAGAATACCCGTATAGAACAGGTGTTACTAAAGAACTGATTGAGTATCATGATGTGATGAGCAAATCTTTAGTATCAAAATATAATCTAAGCTCAAATGATCTTGTAGTTGATATTGGATCAAATGATGGTACCCTACTGTCTGGATTTAAGAAAAATGGAGTCCAAATTCTAGGAGTTGAACCAACTAACATTGCTAAACTTGCAAATGCTGACGGGATAAGAACTATTCAACAATTTTTTACTATTGACGTGGCTGAAAATATCAAAAAAAGCTTTGGTCATGCTTCACTAATAGTATCTACTAACATGTTTGCTCATATGTCGACAATTGGAGAAGTCATATCTGGAATTGAAAGATTGTTGAAACCTGATGGGACATTTGTACTTGAATGTCATTATTTACTCGATGTGATTCAAGGTGGGCAATTCGATACTATATATCATGAGCATCTGAGAACATATTCGTTAAAATCATTAATCAAACTTTTTAGTTATTATGACTTCACTGTTACTGATGTTGAAAGAGCAAGTAGATATGGTGGTAATATTAGATTACATGTTACAAAAGGTAAAAATAAAAAAATTTCGGACAATATAACTACACTATTAGAATCTGAAGAGAATTTTGGTCTCTATCAATTAGAGACTTATGCAAATTTTGCAACTAGAGTCAAAAAAGCAAAACAAGATTTTATGAACTTTGTTCTAAAAATAAAATCTGAGGGCAAATCTATTGTTGGTAATTCTTGCCCTGGGCGTAGTGTTACTTTGCTGAATTATTATGGTGTAGATGTAGAATTATTACCATACATAGCAGAACAGCCTACATCTCTAAAACTTGGAATGTTTTTACCTGGAAAACATATTCCAATTGTCAATAATGAGATACTGATAAAAGAGCAACCTGATTTTGTCATATTGTTAGCCTGGCATCTCGCTACGCCAATTATAGAACAGCTAAGAGCTAAGGGTTTAAAATCTAAATTTATTGTACCGCTACCGGATTTTCACATTATTGAGAATTAAAATGAATACCAAGATTGCAATTATTGGTTCTGGGTTTGGCATGTATGGACTGCTGCCAGCATTTAGTAAAATTAGAGAATGTGAAATTGTAGGTATTTGTGGAAAAAATTCTAAAAAAATGCAAAATTATTGTAAAAAACAAAGCATCAGAGTATATGACAATTGGAAGCAATTATTGTTGGAGGAAAAACCTGATGCCGTCGCTATAGCCGTAATTCCCAAATTCCAATATGGGATAGCAAAATATGCATTGGAAAACGGGATTGCAGTTTTTGCGGAAAAACCACTTACATCATCTATGCGAACTTGTTTATCGCTCAGTAAACTGGCTAAAAAAAAAGCTTACCGAACATGGTCGACTTTATTTTTCCTGAGATCCCTGCATGGAGAAATACTAAAAAACTATTAGATGATGGTTTAATCGGAAAAATTCTCAACGTTAATGTAGTATGGACATTTTTGAGTTATGATTTGAGAAATGAAATCGAGTCGTGGAAGACAGATATAAAACAAGGAGGAGGGGCACTTTCATTTTATTTCTCACATGTATTTTATTATTTAGAATTTTATGTTGGAAAAATAAAGAATCTAAACTGTAGTCTCTATTCGTCAGAAAAAAGTGCATATGGTGGAGAAACCTCTGTAAGTTTGACAATGTTATTTGAAAATGGATGTAGTGGGAATGCTCATATGGACATCTCATATACTGGTACGCCCAAACATATAGTAGAATTTCATGGAGAACATGGAACAATAATTCTACTAAACACTACTAGTGATTTTGTCGATAATTTCCAAATTATAGTCACCAAACAAGGAATAGAAAATACTGAACGTAGCGATATTTGTAATTTTGATAAGTCTGATGATCCTAGAGTAAAGGTTCTCCAACCCATTGCTAAAAGATTCATACAATGGTGCCGTACTGGAATTCCATCAAAACCTGATTTTCAAGATGGTCTAAGAGTTCAGGAGCTAATAGACATGGCAAGATCTAAATCAAATATTATAAAATAAAAATAATTAGTATGTATTATTATACTAATTAGTTAGATGGGAAAGATTAATCAATTCGGTTGATATTTTAAATGAAAACATGCCGTAGACTTTAATTGTCTTAAAAAAATTTGATAAAGTGAATAATTTGAACAAAATTTTTGATGAGGATCTCAAAGTAATTGTTGATGACATTAAAGATTTTTCGGACATTTTGGAAGACTCAAAAATCTTGGTTGTGGGTGGTAAAGGATTCCTAGGTACATATTTCGTTCATATCTTAAATAGTCTGAATAAGATTCTTAGTAAACCAGTGCAAATATTTGTACTCGATAATCTAATCACTGCTAAAGATAAACAATCACTCTACGATTCTAATATACAATATATTGAAAAAGATGTTTCAAAAAATTTTACTCTTGATATAGAATTGGACTACATTATTCACACTGCTAGTATTGCCTCACCGCCATTCTATAGGAAATTTCCAATTGAAACTGTAGATGTGAACTATCAAGGAACAAGAAATCTTTTGGATCTTGCAAGGAATAAAAAAATTAAATCAATGCTCTATCTAAGCAGTAGTGAGATTTACGGTGATCCTACAATTATTCCAACCCCTGAAGCGTATTGGGGTTATGTATCCAGCACAGGACCTAGAGCATGTTATGACGAATCAAAAAGATTGGCCGAAACAATTTCAATTCTATATTATGAACAACACAAAATTCCCGTAAAAATTGCAAGACCATTTAATGTGTATGGCCCATTTCTAAATCTAAATGATGGAAGAATAATCCCAGATTTTATGAGAAATGCAATTAAAAATTCTGAAATAATAATTCATAGTGATGGTACCCCAACTAGAAGCTTTTGCTACATAACTGATGCAATGAGAGCATTCTTTAGAATTTT
>Ga0194131_10004317_pt1 | contig 21537 bp, 23 predicted proteins | sample TA2KigO120mmetaG_FD_148631 | JGI IMG/M metagenome (GOLD analysis project Ga0194131, IMG submission 148631) | Freshwater microbial communities from Lake Tanganyika, Tanzania - TA2015053 Kigoma Offshore 120m | ecosystem: Environmental > Aquatic > Freshwater > Lake | place: Tanzania: Lake... | reverse complement strand
TTCCTTCTTCTCAAGCATTCACCTTCTCCTGTTGGAATCGCTGGCGATTATGAAATAAACATCTAAAGGCATCTCTAATCTTGATAGGAGGCGCCCCTAAAAAAATACGAATGTAATCGGTTGGCCAAAGTTTACCGGCATAGAACCTGCGGATTAGCCCTTTAGGCATTCGGTAAAAAAATTCTAGAATGCGATACCTGCAATTGGCCTCACACCCTTGAAACAACAGACGGTTAAGAAATCTAAAAAACCACTGCCGTTTAGCCACTTGTTTAGACAGGGTTACAACAATGGGGTAAACACTTTGATATTCGGTCTTCACAAGCAAAATCCTTGAAATGGCCCGAACCGTATCCGGCAACGAATAACCGGTGGTTGAATGGAAGAACCCTCCCCTAACCCCCAAACACGGAACTAACCGGGCCATCCAACCTTCAGGTTGTCCCTTGTCGCCCAGCAAATATTTAGCCCGCAGAGGGATGGGCAAAGAGCCCACTTCTTCCCTAAGAATTCGCGCAATTTTCCAGCCTTTTTTCTCACAAAAACTTTTAATCTCTGCTCCAAAAGACTCAGAATCGACTTCCCCAGTATCAGAATAACGAGTGTCTTCGACCAAAAGACGTTTTTCATCCCAAGGTAGGCAGTAAAAAAAACGAAAGGAATTAAGTTGAGGACAAGTAGCGTCCATTAAAATGGGCTCGGTAAGGCCGTGAGGGTCTATTAGCTCTAGATCCAAACCCACAAATTTTTGAAACGCCACCATCTCAGGATTAAAAACGGGGAACCCTCTTCCATCGAAAACGCATTTTGCCGCCCATTGTTGCCCGTTTTTTCCTGTAATATTAAAAGGAGCAACTCCTGTTACTTGGGTTTCCAATAAAGTCTCTACTTGCTCTAAAACTCTCTCGTGAAGCCGTTCCGACTTAATTGAATAATAAGAAGAATCCATTCGGCGAGAATGTTTGGGAAAAGCCACCGAATACCCCTCCCATCGCTTTGAAATAAAAGGTTCTACTAACTGAAACTCTTCTTGAGTCAAATCTCCTTCGTGAAATGACCAGGTGTGATTGCCCCCCAATTTTTCACCTTGTTCTAAAATAAGAATCTTCAATTTAGGATAGCGTTGACGAATCCAATACGCCAAAAGGGAGTTGGACAATCCACCTCCCACAAAAACGCAGTCATAATCATAGTGTCGGTCACTCAATTTAGCGTCCCCATTTTTTTAACAACTCTTGTACCATTTTTTCCCACGCTGCCTTCTCGACGTTAAATAATCCAAAGTCGCCTGTCTTAATCGTTTTCGCCTCTATTAGAGGAAACAATAATTTCTTCGCCTCGTCAGTTCGCCCCTCATCTTCGTAGAACTCTGCAAGGGCGATCACATTACCTGGAAAATTCGGAAACTTTTCATAAGCCGCTTTTAAGGCTTTTTCCGCTTTGGAGGAAGAACCGATAGAAATAAAACGAGGCGCGTTTTGATATATTTTTCCTAAAACTCGATTTGGGCCGGCATAGCCATAATCAGGGTTTTCCTCTTGCATTTGGAGCATCTTATCTTCGATCGTTTTAATCGTTTTTAGCGCCCCTAAATTGCGCTTGATGTCGGCAATACTTCCCTTGTTAGCTCCCCACCAAAAAACGGCTTCCCAAGAGTTACTTTTTAATGCAAGGGCAGCATCGGCACTTTCAAGCCCCTTCTCAAAAAAGCTAAGAGCCCGATCAGTGACGTTTTCAATTTGTAAACACCGACCTAAATAGAAATTTAACCGGGCCCTTTCCACTTCACTCTCTACCGTTGAAGCACCCCCCTGTAATTTCACCAATTGAGCCTCAAAGCTTTTTTGGCAGACTTCAACTTCGAGTCGAGAAGATTGTTCGGTGGGAACATTGGCAAAGAATTGCGCAGCCCCAAAAATCAAAAGATACAATAGAGCTTTCATAGTCTCCTCTCATAAGCTTTGAAAAACTATTAACACCTTAACTTACTTGTACTTTTCATAGGTTGGCAACTTGAGAAATCAATTTAGCGCAGAGCATTATATCTTTTGGCTAGGCTGGCGAGTTTAAAAGATAGATACTTATCTCCCATGCAGCCTAGAATCCCAGCCCTACCCCTAGCCAAATACCCTTGGTATTTACGTCTTTTCTTTAAGCTCCAATTAAAAAAATTTGGTCAAATCCTAACACCGTCTTTGCTTTGGGGGTACACCCCGCTTCCCTCGTTGGTGTTTAGTCTTTTTTATTTAGTGATCAACAGAAAAAAAGCGCTGATTTCTCCAGAACTAAGAAGTCTAGCCATGGTGAGAGTAGCCCAAATTCACGGGTGTCACTTTTGTATTGATCTAAACTCCCTCTTTCTGCTGCAGCGCCTTACAATTGAAGAAAAGTTTTTAGCCCTCCCCAAATGGAGAGAGAGTTCTCAGTTCTCAGAAAAAGAGCGGGCGGTTCTCGAATATGCCGAAGCGATGACCCAGACTGAATGCCAAGTGAGCGATCCGATGATGGAAAAACTAAAATCTTTCATTTCAGCCGAAGAAATCATTGAGCTTACGGGACTTATTGCCTACCAAAACATGTCGGCCCGTTTCAACTCAGCTCTAAACATTCCTTCTCAGGGGCTTTGTCAGATGAAACATCCCGTTAAAAAATAAATTTGATCAATTGATAGCCGGCCCAGCAACTAAAGACGGCTGCCACTGGGGTCAAGAGACCATAACTCAAGGCTTTCCACACTTCATGATTAAGCCAGAGATGTAAAGTATCCCAAGCAAAAGCGGAAAAGGTCGTTAGCCCTCCCAGAAATCCAACGGAAACAGCCAACATCATCGTTTGAGACACAGGGAAAAAGGACCGCAAAGAATACAAGGCTCCTATCACAAAAGATCCGAGAATGTTCGTCACAAAAATAACCCAAAGTCCCGAATCCCCCCCTAAACGCCCTAGGAAGTACACAGCCAAATATCTTAAGCCCACGCCACAAGCTCCCAACCCCACGACCCACATAAACTGAACCATTTTCTCTCCTGCTTTCCAAAACTTAATGTGACGGTTATACTTAAACAAAACTTCTCATAAACTTCTAAACTTTAAACCACAAGAAAGTCTCTGATTAATGAAACTTTTTTTGCTAACCCTTTTTTATCTTATCACCCTTCTTAATTGTTCCACTAAAAACTCTAACGTACGACACAACGATTCGACTCTGACCCCTGAGGAAATAAAGAATGATCCAAACTACGTTCTAGCCGATTCCATCCATCGCTTGCTGAGTGAGTCTTCGAACAATACCAAGTTGAAAGAACATACCCAAACGCTCTGCAGGCAAGCTCGCTCCCCCTTGTGTCACTTAATAAGAAAATTATCCACTTTCAAACTTTTATTAAAACAAAAAGACAAGATCTTAACTCCGCAATTGACAAAACCTCTGGTACCGATTGCCCCTCGCTTTTCCAAAGAACAAATTACCAACTGGAATCAACTTAGAAAATCACCTATTCCCAATCTCTTGAAAGGTTTCTTGGCTCTTGAAAAGACTCAATTACTCGGACTCGCTGAAATATCTCAGAAAGAAAATCGGTGTCCTAATAACGTAGCCGTCGCGACTGCGGCCACTTTGGAAGATTATCTTCCCGACGAGATCCCCTTTTCCCTTTTTGCCCGGCTCTATGAAATTGGGGGTTCCTGTAAAAAAACACCCGCTAATGACAAAGAAAATTATTTAACCCGAGCCGGACTCTTTTATTTTTTAGACAAAAATTTTTCCAAAGCAGTTACGATTTTATCCAAAGTCAACGCCACCGATGCTTACTCGGGCCGATCCCTTTACTGGCTCTATCGCGCTAAAAAAGAGCTTAAAGATACCGAAGGATATGCTTCGGTGATTCAAAGGCTCTCTACCCAACATCGATTTTCTTTTCATAATCTGATCGCGGCCCACCAGGAGAGTCGACCTCCCATTGCTGAGTTTCAAAAGTCCTTATCATTTTCTGCAAGGTCACAAAAACACAAAACTTTGAATCCCTATATTGAAAGCATCGAAATCTTAAGTCGATTAGGTTTTTATCCCAGTGCTCATCTCATCGTCGATTGGCTCTTAACTCAATCCAAAACTCTCGAGCCCGAAGTAAGAGTTCATGTGACTCAGTTTGGAGACTCTCATACAAAGGTCATTCAACTACCAGGAATTTTGATGTTTCACCCGACACTTATTTCAAAAGAAACTCTGACTCTTAATTATCCTGAGACTTTTCTAGAATTATTCCATAAGTACAAACAGTCCCTTAATCCCTATCTTCTGATGGCAATCGCTCGACGCGAAAGTTCTTTTAATTCAAAAGCGGTATCTCCGGCCAACGCCCAAGGGCTTCTTCAATTAAATCCTGAAACCGTCAAACTATTATTTCCGGAAAAATCGTTAGACCTCTTCGATCCTGAAACCAATATTTCAGTAGCATCAACTTACCTATCGAAGGTTTTAAATGAAGTCGATGGGCACATACCCAAAGCCTTAGCGGCCTACAATGCAGGCGAAGCACAAGTGAAGACTTGGGAGAAACGTTACCCAACTGAAGATAGAATGCTTTGGATGGATCTTATTCCCTATCGTGAAACTCGAGATTACGTCGCCAATGTACTTAATTCCTACCACTGGTACCGTACCATTTATGAAAACAGTTCCGATTTTAGAGCCATTTTTCCTTAGACAAATTCTCCAGAGTTTGGCGACAGAATTTATATAGTATCCCAACGATAACCTTCATACTCCACCGCATCGAGAGCCAAGGAAGTAATCTGTTGGTCATCATTGTCATCGATTTTATTGAAATTACTTCGGACTCGGCGGGATACCTGTCCCGCAAAAACTTGAAGAATTTCTCTTTCTCTTTTTGTTGCCTCAACCCCTTTTTCTTCAATGGCCGCCGTCACACGACTTAAGACCGAAGCTAGAGCAAAGAGATCGATCATCACATCGGCTAATCGCCGAGTAGCAAACTGGTGGCCTACAATGTTTTTCCCGTACTTACGAAGCATTTTATCGACAAACGAAGCCAATTGTTTAGTGCAATCTTCAAATACTTCAGCCTGTTCTTTGACTGTCGGATGAGATTGACTGAGCGTGGCTTTGCCAAATCCTGTTGCATAAGAAACTCGTTTTCTTGCATACTCCGAAAGAACACCAAATCCTTTAATGGGATCTTGTAAAACATTTCCAATTGAATGGGCTACCTCTTTCAACTGTGCCCCAACATCGTTCATGGCCGTCAAGGCAATAAATAACCGTAAAATGTCATTTGTCCCTTCAAAAATTCTATTGATACGACAGTCTCGCATGATCCTTTCGTAAGGGTATTCGGACATGTAACCGCCTCCCCCGGCCACTTGCAAAGCTTCGTCAATTGTTCGCCATAAACACTCTGTCGCAAAAACCTTACTAATAGCCGCTTCCACGGCATAATCCTCACATCCTCGATCCGAGAGCCCAGCGACCATGGAAACCACGGCTTCACTGACGTAACATTCAACAACCATGTGGCCTAATTTTTGTTGAATCAGACCAAATTCCGAAATATTTTTTCCAAACTGTTGACGACTTTTGGCATGTTGAGAGGCCAAGTGAATGGACTTTTTCATAGCCCCGATACTTCCTCCACCTAAACCAGTTCGCCCTACGTTTAGGATCTTCATGGCTACTTTGAATCCTTTTCCCACTTCCCCTAAAACATGTTCTTGAGTTAACCGAACATTGTCAAAGTTCACAGTTGTGGTACAACTTGCCCTAAGCCCCATTTTATCTTCATGGGGACCGGCCGAAACACCGGGAAGATCGCGAGTCACGATGAAGGCGGTCATCTGACCTTCCAGCCCCTCTGTCTTAGCAAAAACGGTGAAGAAATCGGCGATCCCTCCGTTAGTGATCCAGAGTTTTTCTCCGTTTAAGATCCAAGAATCTCCGTCCCGTGTCGCTTTGGTTTTTATACCAGCAGCATCAGAGCCGGCCGTACTTTCCGTCAAACAGAAAGCTGCAATCATTTCTCCAGAAGCAAGTTTTGAAAGATATTTTTGCTTTTGAGAATCGGTACCAAACAATAAGAGACCTCTCATTCCGATTGAGCTGTGAGCTCCTGCGGTTATCGCAACAGAGCCATCATATTTACACAATTCCTGAATCGTTCTTGAATAACCTGAGGAAGTTAAACCCAGCCCCCCAAATTCCTCAGGGATAACGAAACTGAACATTCCCATTTGTTTCATTTCTTCCAAAAATTCCTTAGGAAGCTCCCCAGCTTTATCCCACTTTTTAAATTCGGTCTCTTTACTCTGTAACCAACCTCCTATTGAATCAAAGGTTGTCTTAAGAAGCTCCTTCTCCGACTCTTGAATTTTGGGAAAGGGAAAGATAATCTCCTCTACAATATTTCCCATGCATAAACTTCTCATGAAACTTAGTGTTTTATCAGCCATGACTCGCCTCATTTCCTCTTTTTTTATTTAACCACACTCTCATTCAACCAAGTGAGATAATCAGGATTGCCTCCAGAAATCTCAAAAAACAAAATACAAGGAACCGAATAAGAATGACGTTTCTTAACCGCTTTCAAAATATCCAAACGCCTCTTTTGGTCGCTTTTGACAATTAATACCGCCTCGTCTGCGCTTTCGACTTTTCCTTGCCATCGATAAATGGATGTTATTTTGGGAAAAATATTCACGCAAGCGGCCAGTTTATGGTTCACTAAGTATCTCCCTAAGTTTAAAGCTTCCTTGCGATTTTTAGTGACCACATAAGTGAGTAGCGGTTTTAGTGACTTTGGACTTTTCTTTACTGCCATATTTAAATACCATACCTCTCATGTTACGCGTAGTCACCTGGAACGTAAATTCAATTTCGGTTCGGCTTGAAAGGCTCTTAGCCCTTCTTAAACGCTGGAGTCCTGATGTCGTTTTCCTTCAAGAGTTGAAATGTCCGGATGAGAAGTTTCCCTTTTCACCAATTCGAGAAGCCGGGTATCACGCGGCTATTTTGGGGCAAAAAACTTATAATGGAGTGGCTATTTTATCGAAAAAACCACTTCAGGAAATCCACACAGGAATGGGCAATTTTTACTCGGATTCGGCAGCTAGACTGATAAGAGGAAAATTGGGCGAGATTACTTTTGTTTGTTGCTATGTCCCCAACGGCCAAGAGGTAGGTTCAGAAAAATATCAATACAAAATGAATTGGCTTCAAGGCTTTTATGAACTGCTAAAAGAAATGCGAAGTCAGGGACAGGATATGATTGTTGCAGGAGACTTCAATATAGCTCCCGACGACCGCGATGTCCATGATCCTGCAGCTTGGAAAGAAAAGATTTTATGTTCAACCCCAGAGAGAGAGGCTCTTCAAAGAATTTTAGACTTGGGATTTTCGGACACTTTTCGAAAACATCACCAAGATAACGGCCTCTTTTCTTGGTGGGATTATCGCGCCTTAGGCTTTCAAAAAAATCAGGGGCTAAGAATCGACCTGATTTTAGCGACCCCGCCACTCTTAAAGGCCTGCTCAAAAAGTTTGATTGATCGAGATGAAAGAAAAGGAGAAAAACCCTCGGATCACGCCCCAGTGATTTCGGAGATTGGGCCCCTCTTTTCTTAATCCCACAACCAGGATTTTTTAGGTTTAGATTTTCGCTCAGAACTTTTTAGACTCCACCCCCAATTGAGAGGCTCCTCTTCCTCGCTCTTAACATTTGAAACTTCGTCCTCCCAGAGGGAAATAATCTTTAAAGACGCCTGCTTTCTTTCCGTAAACAAATTAAAATCCGTCTTAAGAGATTCGACTTCGAACTTGGTCTGAGTGACCTCAGTGATCATATTAACCGAATCTTGATAAGGGGCGGTCGTTCCGCTTAATCGGTCATAGAGCGAAAAACTCTCTATCGATGTCGGGCTTCTAAGTTTACTCTGGGCGCTAGTCGATTCACTTTCACTGATTAAATTATGGGTCATAAATGTAGAGTCCAAATCTCCCCCTGTTGAAGTCAGCGAATTCTCTCCCCCCAAAATACTTTGACCTGAACCAAAGACAGATTCGGTCACAGAGCCTTCAATACTCTTTTCCCCTTCAAGGGCATTTCCACTTCCCCCCAAAGAGTCGCCCCCAGTTGTTAGGGCGTCACTCACAGAAAACAGCTTATCTGCATATAGAAATGGACACACAAGATTTCCCATCAAAATAAGCTTTAGAAGTGTGGAAGGCTTCATCATTGTCTTTTCGTCAGTATGGCTAAAATTTTGTACCGGAACTTTAAGTATACACCCAGATCTCTAACAAAGACGTGAGACGCGCCTGGCCAATATTAATACAACCTGGGCAGGCCTTCATTTTTATTCGGAGTTCCTTAAAATACCCTGGATACACCCATTTATACCTGCTCCCTTTGAATGGGCTTTTTAAGAGGTTCAAACGGCCATGAAGTTGGTTTAAGGCGCTAAATTTATTGGCCGTTTGACGATGAGGTGAATGATCAACTTAAAAAGCCCATTCAAAGGGAGCAGGTATCACCCATTAACTCTTAGACGCCTATCATGACAAGTTACAAAATCAGATTTTCCGAATAAAATTCAGCAACTTAGACAAGACAACCCAACCTTTTTCGATGAGAAAAAAACAGAAAATGTCCCTCCACTAGGGCCTTAAGCTTAAAATCATCAAAGTTTCCGCAAAAAGAAATCCTAACTCGTCGTGGCATTGGGGTTGCACTCTTTAAGATTGTAGACTTGATGATTTCAGTCAAGGAGTGGTTTTATGCGTAGATTTGAGCGTTTTTTTCTATTTTCGGCTTTTTTCTTTTTAAATTCCTGGTCTTTCGCTGAACCTCAAAATCATCAAAATTCTGAGACAGCCTCTCAAGGAAATCAGAGTAGCCGAGCGACTCAAGCCGCCCCTCTCACTGACAGAGAATTGAAATTTATTTCAGAGAATTTCTTTATTTCACAGCTAACTGTGTGGAACAAATTCTCGGAAAAGCTGCCCAAAGCTTTGGAAAGCGCCATGAAAGATAAGAACGAATCAGGGACCAGTGCAGCTGTGGCGGAACTTTTTGGAATGATAAACGGGCAGCAGGCAAAACGCGTCCTTGAGAATGCCGTCAAAGAAAGAGACACAGAGAAGGAGAAAAAACCCAATGGCGGAGATGACCGCTACATCGCTCTAATGGAACGATTTGTTTGGGGAGCTAAAGCTTTTATTAAAGATCCTTCAAAAGAAGAGTCCGCTGAGAAATACAATAAAGAATTTAACGAAGCTTTCAAGACTGTTTCCGCTAAAAACCAAGAGATTCGGGAAAAAATTAAGCAAGCAGCAGATGGGAATGATCAAGCTAAGGACTGGCTTCGAAAAAATCTCGATCAGAGTTCTTTACTTTCTTTTGCTGAAGGGCAACGAAAATACGGTAATAAAGATTTAGCCGACCGTCTCATTGATGCCGTTTCATTTAAAGAAGGAAAAAACAAATTTTTAGACATGAAAACGAACACTGAAACCCAAAGACTCCACTTAGGACAAACTTCAAATAGTGTTTCCCAAACCCTGGACAAATTTTTTGACAACAACAAAGGTTTTAACGGTGCTGTGGCCTCGTTCTCTCCTTTTAAAAACCCCCCCATGAAACAATGGTTTGTAGACTCCAGAGGCAATTTTCAATCGGGAGCCCCAGCCAACTTTGTTGCTCCAGCGACTCCCCCTCCAGGTGGAAACGGTTCTTCAAACGGCTCGACCTCTTCCTCGAGTCAGGCTCCTCAAACTGGAAGCTCTTCTCAAGCTGGTGGGACAACGCCCGGCTCCAGCCCCTCCTCTGCTAACCTCGCAACTCAAGCCAGAAACACCATTTTAGTCACTTGTCGCCGTTGCCACAGTGACGCTACTTTTAATGCCCAGGGAGTTTTTTATAAAGATGGCAGCAGCGCAGTGAGTAAGTCTGAAATGTTAGAGGCTCTCCGTACGGTCCCTCGGATGGTTGAGCGAATCCCTCCGAGCGAAAGAGCTGAACTCATTGCCCTCATCAATCAATGGGTCAATTGACTTGGCCAATGCTTTTAAAAAAGCTACATTTGAGAGATGGGAACCCTTTTTCAATTTCCTTATCGAACCGTTGCCGAAGTCTCAATTCGATCTATCATTAAAAACCTAGTCGTTTTACGAAGCACTTCTCAGAAAGAGATCGTCCCCGTCGTGAAGGCCGATGCCTATGGCCATGGTTTACTTCCCGTAGCTAAAGCTTTAGTTTCTCGGGGCAGTTGTCATAGTCTTTGCGTCGCAACTTTGGAAGAAGCTATAGAACTTAGAAAAAAAATACCCTATGCGATCTCGATCTGGGTTCTTTCTGGGTTTCTTCCTCACCAACTTGAGGCCTACCTCAAATATCGACTCACCCCGGTCATTCACAGTCTGAACCATTTAAAAAGTTTATTGAATCGTCCCAAACTACCGGAAATTCATTTAAAGCTCGATTCGGGAATGCACCGATTGGGCTTACTTCCCGACGAAATGCCCGAGGCCTACCTGACCCTTCAAAAGCTAGGAATTAAACTCTCGGGCTTTGCAACTCACTTTGCGGAGAGTGAAAATCTGGTTTCAAAATTTGTCGATAAACAAATAGAAATATTTCACGGTGTTTATCAGGAACTTCTTCACAGAAAACTCATACAAACAGACGCCAAAATCCACATTTCAAACACAGGCGGAATTCTTCGAAATAAATTGGGATTAAGCTACTCCGTTCGCCCCGGACTAGGACTTTATGGAATTTCTCCCAATCCCAGGTTGCCTCACTCGGAGGATCTCGTTCCTGCTTTAACTTGGAAGGCCCGAGTGATTGCCACCAAAAACCTAAAAGCTAATGATTCGGTCGGCTATGGTCGCACCTACATTGCAAAGAAAAAAGAAAAAATTGCGATTGTTGCTGTCGGTTATGCTGATGGAGTTCCAAGACTTCTGAGCAGTGAAGGTAGTGTCATTGTGGGGGGCAAGAAAGCTGCAATTCGAGGTCGAGTTTCGATGGATCTAATTGCCATCGACTGCTCTCATCATTCTTCAGTCAAAGAGGGAAGCTTGGTTACTTTGATTGGTAAAGAGGGAAAGCAATCCATTACTGCTTGGGATATTGCCAATTGGAGCCGTACTATTCCTTATGAAATCTTATGCGGTATTTCTCCGAGGGTTCCACGTGTCTATCTCGATTAAACTACCCTTCAACCTTAGCAACGTACATCGCCTTTTCATCCACTGCCAATTGAATCAGAGTTAAATCGTCTTTGAGTTTCTTTTTTGAAGTATAAGCATCAACGATCCCCATCAGTTCATTTTGCATTTGCAGAGGTTCAGGACTTAACCCCTTAGTTCTTAACAAATCTTTGATTTGCTGTTCGGTTGTTACGTTTTTCTTCTTTAATGGACCACTTAAGCCATCGGTGTAAAGAATCATGAGATCCCCAGGCTGCAACTGCAATAAACATTCCTGGTACTCAAAGTGCTCAACTCCGCCCAATTCTGGGCTGGCCATCCAAGAAATATTTTGAAGTTGCCCTCTTCGCCAAAGAATTGGCCGAAGATTTCCGGCTGAAGTAAATTGAAAGTTCAAACTAGATCGATCAAAGATACCATAAAGCAAAGACATGGAGCTCGAGTTCTTCGAATAGACTGTTCGAATTTCCTGATTCACAAACGAGACAAAAGATTTAGAGTCGGGAAATCGGTTCTTCATTTCCTCTAGTCTTAACTTCAATAAGACACTTAAGAGAGCAGCGGCCAAGCCATGACTTTTTGAGTCCGCCAAAAGAAATCCAAACCGCTTTTTGTCACCAAATTCAAAGATATCATAATAGTCACCGCCTCCTCCGACTGAAGGAATATATTTCACACTCAGGCTCAAACCTGGAATTTGGGGAGAAAACCTGGGGCGCAAGACCCTTTGAATGTTCTCAGCCAAATCAATATCTTTTTTAAACTCATTCAGCAGACGATTTGAGGCTTGAGTCAATGCTTGGGCCTTTTCTTGAAACTGCACGCTCTCCTTTTCAAGGAATTCGATATGCGACCACTGATGCTGCCCCTTTAAAATTTGTTGGTAGTAAAACCAAAAAAGAAATTCCCACCCCTCTTCTGCCCAAACACTATCCTTCGTCGTATTTTCAAGCAGGTCATTGTAGAACGCAGGATCCTCTAGTTGTTGCCAACTGACTACCACGGCAAGCCATGTAAAATGCTGTTTCTTTTTTAAAATTGAAAGCCTTGAAATTTCTTCTCTCTTTGAAGTTTTGGCAATCACGATATCGTAATTTTGATCCAACGCCTCTTTAGGCCTCACGGTAAGACATTCAAAAGAGAATCCATGGGAATTCAACCCGGTCTGAAAGGCTTGACTAGGAGTAAGACCCACAAAAAGCAGTTTCATTGACCGCTCCTCGAATTTGAAAGTTAAGTAAAACGTCCCGAAGCTTTAGGAGTCACAACATCACTGACAGGTGGAGTCACAACCGTTTTTTGAGAGACAGTTAGACTTCCTATCTTCTTTTTAAGTTTACGATTCTGAATATAAAGTACTAACATCTCCACACTACACAAAAGGCCACAGGCCACCATGCCAATAAACACACTAGTCATCACTACAAAACCAATAGCGATAGGGGGTGACTGATAGCCCCAAATCTTCACAACTATTTCCTCACTGTTACCTTGAACAAACAACATTCCGGCGTAGGTAAGGCCAATCAATAACAAAAACATGGGAATGATTTTAAGTCCTCTCATTTCAATCTTCTCCTATATCCTTCAAAACACTTTTCAAAACAGGTTTGCAAATGCTCCGGCATTGCTTTTGTCTCTGCTAGCACCGGCATAAAATTGGTATCTCCGTTCCATCTAGGCACGATGTGAAAATGCAAGTGATCTTTAATCCCGGCCCCAGCTACTTGCCCCAAATTCATTCCCATATTAAACCCATCAGGGTTATAAACATCGGTCAATACTTGCATCGCTCGCTGCGACTCCTGCATCATTTCAGTCAACTGTTCCTTCTTTAACAACTCAAATCGAGATATGTGCTCAAACGGAACCACCATCATGTGCCCTAAATTGTACGGAAACTTATTTAAAATAACGAAAACCGTTTTGCCTTGGTAGAGAATTAAATTTTTGTTGTCTTCCTTTTCTTTTGGAAGCTCACAAAACACACAACTCCCCTCTTTTTTTTCGCAAGTGATAAATTCCATTCGCCACGGTGCCCAAAGAGGTTTTGTCATAAGTTTCCCTTTCTTATCGACCGTTTACACCAAAAAACTAAATGAATTTGGAGGCTGTTTTACTGCAAATAGATGGGGTTGTAAAAAACGTAGGGAACTAACCGATTTAAAAGCAATCTTAAAGCCGTATGCCTTGCAGCAAGAACTTCGACTCGGTAGACTCCGGTGCGGGTTAAAGGAAGCTTCACCGCATTAGAACTTGTCTTTGCGACCACAATCTCACGAATGATTTCCCCATTTCTTACCAATCTCACCACTTTTTTAAATGGCGTCACCGGGGTCTGGATCTGCGCTTCGCAGTTAGAGAACCCCTTGACCGTATCTCCTACAGCGAAGTTCTGCTCACCGCAAACCACTTTCCACTCATTGCCTTCAAAAGGAGCCAGGGCCTGATAAACGATAGCGAGTCTCCCCTCTTTCAAACTTTGATAAAACTGCTTCTTTCTTGTTTCAAAATCAAAGGATCTCGGCTCTTTCAGAAATAAAACATTGGCTGCCATTTTAAAAGTCTGCAAATACCCTGGCCAACTGAGTGACCTATGGTTGGAGAGTTTTAATTTGGAATGGGTATCATGGGCTAAGTAGGCGAAGTGCCCAGTTTTCCTAGATGTCATTTCGTCCCATGAGGTAAAATCTTTGTTATACACTTCAAAAAAACGTAAGGCCGACAAATACTCATTGAAAGGATAAATAGCCGCAGTCAAAATAAATTCAAAAGGTCGGTCAGCCAATTGCCTTTGCCAACTGCTATCAAAATTGACCACTTCCCAGCCGTCAGCATACTCATCAAGTCGACTCCAAGGGTTTTTAACGTTACTAGGATGTGCGATTGCGATAAATAGTCCGGGTGTCTCTTCGGTTTTCAAAAACTGTTTGTAACTAGCCTCCTCGATACTTTGACGATCGGAGTTCTTTAATTTGTCGCTGAGAGAAAAAAAACTCACCGTATGTCCTACAGGAAGTGAAGATTCTGTCTCAACAAAAAGATCGGTATTGCCGTAAGCTCTCTCGTATCCCTTTTTTCTAGCATCGTAATTATTGTGATCGGTTAATATTACAAAATCGTGACCAGCCGCTTTCGCAGCCTCTGCAATCTCGTCAGGGGTGCCACCACCGTCAGAAAAGTTTGAGTGAACATGGATAATTCCCTGAACTAATCGGGAATTAGAACTTTGAGCTTGAAAAGAAGCGGTTTGCTCTCGGGGACGTTCCGGCAAGAGTGAAAACAATTCGACCATTCCCACAAGAACAAACAAAGTCCAGAAAGTTGAATGCCTTTTCATAGACCGCGGCTGAATTCAAATAAATAAAGCTGAGAGATTTGTTTCCCTCTGACTTCAAAAGGGTAAACTTTTAGCAACTGTTTATTGGTGAAACAATTTAAAATTTCAGGATTTGACTCAAGCTCTTCGCGTAACACTAAAACGCTTTCATATTGGCAGGGATCTTTACCTTCGACAGTAAATTGGCTCGCTCTGCCTGGAGGATAAAGCTGTTCCGAAGAAACGCCAAGGAATCTAAAATAAGAGGTCCACTGATACGTAGGAAGAAAAAGAACCTCATCTCTGCCATTTAACTCGAGATCGGCTTTGATATTCTTCGAAAGTTGCATGAGGGCTTCGTATTTGGCGACTCGATCCTTTTCGGGAGCCAACCTTTGAAAAGGATGAACCAAATGGATGGCTACTAGAAGCGAAACCAAAATAGGTGGAACAAACCCCAAGAACAGGAAAAAATACTCCACGATAGAGATAGAGTTTTTATTCAAGAGAAACTGCGCCAAGGGCCAAAAAGCAATATAACTCATCAAAGCCCAATTCGCTTCAACATGAGTTTTCGCAGCTTGAAAGAGGGAAAAAATAAAAGGAAAGACAAAACAGTAAAAACACACTTGAAGCACAGGATTGGAGCAAATCTCGGCACGGCGGATCAAGATCCAGCCTAACATTAGTAAAGGCAAAGCCCCTACGATAGCGATCTGCCCACCCAAAAATTCACCAAACACACCTTTGCCATCTGACAAACTGTGGTTCCACTGAAAAAGAAGAGGAGCAAATTGATGTTTAAAGTTGAAAATCAAAATAGGAGACGCAATGGCAAAGGCGAAGACCAAATGAATCAAGTACCCTCTTGCCCAAGATTTGAGTCGATATTTAGTCCACAAAACTAAAATGGAGCAAGGGATAGCCAAAACCATGCTGTATTTACTCAATATCCCAAGCCCCAGAATCACCCCACCTAAGACCCAAGTTTCCCAATGGATGGGAGAGGAGCGATAAACCCTTGAAACGGGGTCATCCCCCCAAGGGGAAAAAGCTTTGCTCACTGAAACCAACCAAACCAAATAACAGACCCAAAAAAACAGCAAAGGAACATCAGGGGTCATTAAGACAGCCCCGAACAAAGTTAAGGGAGTTGCTAAAACCAAAAAAAGAATCTTTTTCCCCTGAGTTAAATAAGCAATGAAAGTCAAAAGAGCCAAATGAACAATGGGAGCAAAAAATCGGATACCAAACAGAGAATCCCCAAAAATAGCCGTAGACAGTCTAATCAGAACCGCGACCATCGGAGGGTGGTCGTAATAGCTCCATTGTAGGTTTTTGGCCCAAGTCCAATAGTAGAGTTCATCTTCGGTGGGCGGCAGATAACTCGATAAAAGCCAATGAAAAACGGCCAAAACACAAAGTACTAAGAAAAAAACGGCGTCGGAGGACAAAAAAGTCCAACGTGACAAGAACCCAGCTCTGCCAGTGCCCGAAAGCACAAGGGAACTTCCTTTTTGAAATCGCGAGGCCAAATAAAAGATCCTTTTGAGTTAAGAGTTTTCTTCTACGTAGTCTTTGTATTCGTCCGCAGACATCAGATCTTCAACATCGGCATCATTTGCAAGCTCAATTTTGAGCATCCATCCCTCCTGATAGGGATCCTCATTGATAAGCTCCGGCGCCTCAAGCAAAGGCTGATTCACTTCTACGACCCTTCCCGAAACTGGAGCATAAAGGTCGCTCACCGCTTTCACCGATTCCACGACACCAAAAGAATCGTTCTTTTGAACAGACTCCCCTTCTTTGGGAAGCTGAACATAGGTGATATCTCCAAGAGACTCTTGAGCAAAATCGGTGATCCCGATAGTTGCCACATTCTCTTCCAATAAAACCCACTCATGTTCTTTGGTGTATTTTAAGCCTTTTTCTATTGTCATGATTTCCCCTTTTCGAGCACAAACTTTAAAAAATTAAATGAGTTAGTCAATCCAAATTTATTGTTTAAACTTCCATCTAAAAACAGGTATAAGAAGGCCCTTAAGGAGCCCGACAGGCTATCGCGTGTGCGAGTCATCGCACCCGAGGAAAGTCCGGGCATCAAAAAGCACCGTAGCGGGTAACGCCCGTCCAGTGTAAAAACTGCGGACCAGCGCAACAGAGAGGATGTACAGAGCGAGACTGGTCACCTTGGCAAAGTGACTAGGTGGGCCATTTCGGCTAAAGCTGCTGTAGTGAAAACAGGCAAGCTCTACGGGATGCAAGGTCAAACAGTGAAGCGGGTTTTAAGAAATTAAAGCCCTTTGGGTCGCTTGCCCAAACGACTTCCAGGTAGACCGCTTGACTCTTTTGGTAACAAAAGAGCTAGACGAATGATGGCCTCAGGCAATACCTGACAGAACCCGGCTTATCGTTGGGCTCCTTAAAACTTAAAAAGGATGAAAAATATGAAAAACGGGGTTCGTTGGTTAACCATCGGATGTGTCTTAGGGGGAATAGCAACTTCTTGGCTAGCCCCAAAAGCCATTGCTTGGTATTTTACTCCCCCCATCGAAATGGCCTTAAATTGCAAAACCCCTATTGAATGGGCCCTCCACAAACTCCAGCTCGCACAGCTCTTTGGAACCCTGGCCGGAGGAATCCTTTTTCTCATTCTAGGATTAACGGTGTTCAAAGGAAATAATTCTGAGGGAAAGTGACAACCTTGGTGGTCTAAAAAACATTTTAAGTTTAAGAACAATTCTATCGGACCAACCACCTAAAAGCTCACTTCAAGGGAGCAGGCACAACTCTTTTCGCTCTTGAAAGTCCCTTGCTTAGCTTTTTTAGATTTTCTCGCCAGGCATTTCGCTCTATCACACCTTGTGCTTGTCGCAAATTACTCCCTTCTTGCCAGAACACAGTAGGTGTTCCTGTAATCTGCCACCTCGCTTTGGCCTCTGCCTCACTGAGACAGAAATTCTCGCCGACAGAAGAAAATCGCATTGCAGAGGACATGCAGGTTAACCTATCCGGATCCGTCCAAAGGATGCGAATCTTGAGATTGGGAAACTCAAATGGAATGAGCTTGCGAAGTTCCTTGAGCAAAAGATGACAAGGGCCGCAATTGCTCTCCGAGACGACGGTAATGGCAAATTTCTCGGCCTTAACTAGACACTGGCGGGTACCGGAAAAGGGATCGGCTGCTGCGACTTCCTTTGGCCCGCAATCAACTGCGACCAAATTCCAGGCATTAGGACTTAAGATAAAAAGAAAAGCCAAAAATACTCGCTTCATAGATCTGTTTTAAGTCCCAAAATAAAAACTCGCCCACGCAGCGGTCCCCAGACATGCATGTTATCAAGGTGGAAGTGGCGCGGGTCGGGACCATGCTGTCCCCAAGCTAATGGCGAATCGCCGTAGCCTGTTTGAGTGAAACTCGTCAGATTTAAAACAGACGCTGAAAACTCAATCGAATGTGCTGGATGGTAGGCAACTGTAAAATCCAAAGTCGCATAAAGAGGGGCTTTAGTATTTTTGCGTGCCGATACTTCCTCAACGTTTCCGAGAGCCGGATTGTTGGGATCAGCGGGGACCTCTTCATAAGTTAGGTAGTGTTGGTCATAACGATATAAGGCAAGATCCCTGGAACCGATGACTGTGCAAATAAGCGACGTTTCAAATCCACCCCACGTTTTTTCTATTCGCAAGCGGGCACGTTGCTCAGTAACAGCGTTAGGAAGCAGCCGTTTATAGGCTTTGGCCAGTCTAAAGTCTTCGATTGAGGTCTCTAGGGTCCAGCCATTTTCAGCACGGTAGATTCCTGAAAGGTAGCTCGAAACCACACCGAGAGAGTCTGAGTAGTTTTTAAACTGCGCCGAATCCCCAGCATTTTGAGACTCCTCAGCGTAGGCGGTATTTTGAAGAAGAGTTCCGTAAACTCCGCCTCCGAACTCCCAGCGATTTGTCAGGTGGTGTGCCGCATATCCCAGTGAATGTGCCGTCTCAATCTCGGTAAGCCCAATCGTGAAACCATCCTCGCTTAAGCCATGTTGCGATTCGAAGAAACTAAGTGGGGCTCGATATCCACGCCCGTAGGAGAGCCGCGATGTCCATTGCGCATCGTGCATCCATTTCCAGTGGACTCGCGGAGACACGAGAAAGCGTTCCACGATCCGATTCTGAAAAGGCCACTTCACGGATAGGTAATCAAAGCGGGAGGCTAAGGATAATTCGTGTGATTCGTTAACAGACCAAGTATCCTGTGCGTAAAGTGCTCCATTTTGAAATTTGAAATCATCGGGTGGAAGATTTTTGATCCCGTATAGCTTTTCAGAGCTGGAGTTCATATTTTGAAGTCTGCCGTCGGCACCCAACGTCAGCACATGGTCGACGTTCAATGGCGTCGTATAGCGAATCTCGCTAAAGGAAAGAAAATCACGGTTCGTATAATCGTAACCATGAAAGTAAATTGAGTCCTGGGCCTGCCAAGCTCCGCTCGTCGTCAGTTGTAGTTGGCTTGCAGCTCCCACTCGTTGTTTGAACCGACCCACCAACTCATGACGTTTGAGACCTATCACATCGGCGATCTTCGACTGTGAGTCGAGATAGCGTCTGGAAACGTCATTGCCGTCAAAGCTTGGTGAATCGACGTTAGTCAAAAAAGTAGTTGGGCGAGTTCCGTCGGTTGTACCACCCAATATCGAAATGCTCTGCCACGCGTAGCGCACCTCCAACGATTGCGACGCCGTAAGGTCTGTCTGGGCTTTGACAATAACGCCCGCGTTAGTAAATTCGGGGAATTCCGAAACTCCATTCTTATCTATGTCCCAGAGTCCTTGGCGAGCAAACTGACCAGCGGCTAAAAAACGAAATTTCCCGTCTAAGGCTGTTTCTGCAGCCGCCCCGGATAAAAGAGAAGTATTTGCCGTGCCTCCTTGAAGATTAGTTGTGGCAAATGGGCGTTTTGGCGTTTCGGTAATAATGTTAAGCACTCCACCGATGGCTTCAGGGGCGGTGAGAGCGGCGCCAGCTCCCCGAATAACATCGATTGCTTCCACGCCTGCCATAGGAACTGCATCCACCCCGTAGAAGCTTGAGACAGCCGAATGGAGCGGTACCCCATCGACCATAATCGTTGTATGCTCGCCACGAAGCCCGTTGATTGTGACACGCTTTGCGCCACAATTCGCACAAGAGGTTTGGGTATCAACACCTGATTCGTGCGCTACCGCTTCAGCCAGTGTTTGCGCTCTTTTTTGTTCGATACGTTTTTTCGAGATGCGCTCCGTAGGGAGAACCGCGCCGCGATCGATGCGGCTCTGTTCTAAGCTCTTTTCATCCGTGACGATAACCTCTGGAAGTTGCTCCGGATTATCGTCTGCAGCCACCGAAGTCTTAACGGCAAACAAAAGGACGCTGGCCATCAAAATTAAACGTACATTACTCACTAGGGGACCAATTTCACATTAATACAGGTGTTATCGTGAAGATGATCATCGTGTAACCACTTCACCCGAAAGCTCGCTGGATCCAACATCTTGTCGCTGGGCGCTTTTAACGCCAGCTTAATGAACTCTCTAGTTGCAGCTCTGTCCCACTCTAGAAGTTTTCCGTCGCCTAAAGCAGAAAAAGCCACAATTTGTTTACCCAAACCCTCTCCGTCATGTTCGTAACTAGTCGAAAGCTCTGCGCGGTAATTCTTACGATCCACGACCCCACCTTCGTACCACTCCCGATGAAGCATCATTCGGCAAGGACGACCTTTATCGGTTCCTTCAAAAACAAGCGGTAACTGTCTTAATTGAACTGAAGAATCCTCGGTAGAGGAAGTTTCTGGTCGCGACCCCTGCTGAGAATCTAAGGCTTGGTTTTCTTTACCACAACCTGAGATAATCACGATGGCTGTGAAAAGTGGGATTACATACTTCAAATATAGTTTCATATCTTTCTTGCTCCTTCCATGAGTAAAAGGTATTTATAAACGCAAGTGATTTGCGTTTACAAGAAAAGGAATAAGAATTTTATTGGAGGTGACGGTTCGGCCCTCTTGGTGAGCTTAGGCGCCCACGCCCTGCTCTTGGGTTTATTAATCCGATCAATTGATTTCGAGGGTTGGGATCGAGCGGCGGGAAGATCGGGAGCTCCTGGAGCCTTAACTGAAGTGTCGCTTTGGTTCCCGGCAGAGAAATCGGTACAAAAAACAAATACTTCGGTAAGACACCCCACGCCCCAGTCAGCATTAAACGTCGAGGAAATCACAGGGGTGGAAACGGCCAAAGAGCCGGAGGAAGGCGCTACGAAAGGGCTATTGGAACGTGATCAGGGCAGAGGCTCAGGAGGTAATTTCGGGGCTGGAGGCCGTTCTTTGTCCTACCGGGCATTGCTCCATAGCTACTTAGACCAGTCCAAATCATATCCCCCCTCTCTTCGGGAGCTTGGACTTTCGGGTAGTGTACGCGTTCAGTTCCGAGTTACACGAGAGGGAACGCTGGTTGAGATTTCAGTTCCAGAGCAGGAGGCGCTGATGCCACTTAAGACCGAAGCGTTGCGGTTTTTGAAGCGCCAACACAAGGTGCCGCTTCCTCCGAGCGAGCTTTCCGAATCCGAACTTCGCTTTGAGCTTCCTCTGCGGTACGAACCCTCGCAACGGGGATAAAACAAGTGTTGTAGCGTAGAGCTATAGTTAATGGTTTCGCAAAGAGGGTATGTTCACCTCTTGTTTGAAACCCGATCTAGAAAAAATGAAAAACAGACTAGTTAAAGTCGTATTTCACTAATAAGGCGTTTAAATTTATTATCAGACCAGTAACTCAATCCTTTTTATCAGCCAACAAAAAATGGGCCTTTGTCTTGCCTGTCCGTTCCTAACAGTTTTGCGTAGAGTACTAGAATCCGAGGCTGGTGAAGAGACCCGCAAAGAGCACGAATTGATTCCTCCCCGCGGCCAACTGAAAGAAGAAGCCCACTATCTGACAAACGCCTGACCATCGAACCGAAAAGCGTCGGAGATTTT
>Ga0194131_10004316_pt1 | contig 21537 bp, 19 predicted proteins | sample TA2KigO120mmetaG_FD_148631 | JGI IMG/M metagenome (GOLD analysis project Ga0194131, IMG submission 148631) | Freshwater microbial communities from Lake Tanganyika, Tanzania - TA2015053 Kigoma Offshore 120m | ecosystem: Environmental > Aquatic > Freshwater > Lake | place: Tanzania: Lake... | reverse complement strand
CAAATGTAATGATCTTTGCACATGTTAACCCAACAACTAATCTTTATCTGAAATCACATGGATACGCAAGAAAGGTACAACCAGTACATATCAAATCAGGTGCAATAATTGCTCCAGGAAGCATAATCACTGCAGGAGTAACAATTGGAATAAACTCAATTGTTGGTATAGGCAGTGTAGTTAGTCAAGATGTGCCAGATAATTGTGTTGTCCTAGGAAATCCAGCAAGAGTGATAAAAAAAATTGGATGATAATTAATAGTAAAAATACTATTAACTACAAAGTTCAATGAACAGTATGAATCTTCTTGGTATAGACTTTGAAGAATGGTATCATCCACAGATAATTCAGCATTATGTCGAAACTGATAATAAGTCATTTAAAGTTGTTAATGGTCTCGATAAAATTCTAACTTTTCTTAACGAACATAATACGTATGCAACATTTTTCATGGTGGGTGAGCTTCTTGAGTCATTTCCGGAAGTTCTTGATAAAATATTGTCAAACGGACATGAAATTGCTTTTCACACTATGAAACATTCTAGACTACATGACATTAACTATGAAATTTTAGATCAGGAGTTAAAACATTATGAATGTCTAACAAATAAAAAATCCAAAGGGTTTAGAGCCCCTACATTCTCACTAGACAAAAATACATCTTGGGCCATTAAATGTTTAGAAAATAATAATTATGTATATGATAGTAGTATTGTTCCAGTAAAAACCTCAATGTATGGAGTAAACAAAGCAGAAATTAAGCCATATATGATAACCGAAAATTCAATTGATAAAAATAAATCAAATGGAAAAATCTTAGAATTTCCTTTAGCAATAACAAAAATTCTCGGAAAGAAAATTCCGTCAGCAGGCGGATTTTATATGAGAGTATTGCCCGAAAAGATTATTCAAAACACTATAATGAATTATCAAAAACAGAATTTACCAGCCGCATTTTACATTCATTCTTGGGAATTAACTCCAGAATACATGCCTAGAATTAAGATGTCAAGAAAGGATTCTTTTATTACATATCATAATATTGAAAATACTATGAAAAAAATGGGCCATTTATTGAAAAAATTCACGTTTACTTCATTTGAAAAATATATTGCAAATTAATTATTAACTCAAGCACAATTTTTCCTTAATCCTAAAATACACAAAAATTTTTAGTGTTATGTTGAAAATTGCAATTGCATGTCCTGCCTCATTACCAGCTACTCAATTTGGCGGAATAATGTTCTTAGCTGTAGATACTGCTAGGGAAATTTCAAAATTAGGTCACGATGTAACTATATTTACTACGGATTTAGATTTTACCAATGGAGCAAATAGATTTTCTAAAAAATTACCTAGGTTGGAAAGTATTGATGGTTTTAGTATTAATAGATCACACGTATGGTTTGCAATAAAATTATTTTTTATCAACCCATCAATGTATAATGAAATAAAAAAATACAACCCTGATATTATATACACGATTGGTCTTCGAAGCTTTCAGTCTTTTATTACATGGATATTCTCCAAAAATGAAAAAATTCCGTTGGTAATAGCTGATCAAGGTGGTTTAACAACAAATCCGTTTTTAGATAAATCAGGAATTTTTTTAAAATTTTTGTACAAATTGCAAAATTTATTTATCAGCAAAATTATTAGTCAAGCATCTGGAATAATTGCAGCAAATGAATATGAAAGAAAAAACTTTGAGATATTAAATGAAAATTCTAATGTTGAAATAATAAGAAATGGTGTAAATCTAGAAACACTTGTTAAAAAAATTGATTTTAAAGATAAATATCATATTAATTATAAATTCATACTTTTTGTAGGGAGGTTTTCAATAAATAAAGGAATCAAAACTATGATTGATGCTATAAAATTAATCAAGGACGAATTAGAATCTAGAAACACAAAATTGATAATTATGGGAGTAGACTTTGGATATCAAAATGAAATGTTTAAACTGATTAATGAATCTGATTTACACGATAGAATTATGGTAATTAAAAATCCATTAAGGGATGATGTTATTTCAGCATATGGAGAAAGTGAATTTCTATTATTACCGTCGAAATGGGAGTTATCACCTCTTGTGCCTCTTGAATCTTTTGCATTTAAGAAACCAGTGATTTCAACAAATACTTATGGCATTCCATATACAGTTCAAAATGATAAAAACGGGATTCTAGTTGAACCTGATAACCCAAATGAGCTAAGTAACGCAATAATTAAACTATTAGACAATTCTGAGCTTAGAGATCAACTCGGTTCTGAAGGCTACAATTTTGTTCACAATGAATGTAACTGTATAACTATGGCAAAAAAAACACTTCAATTTTTTGAAAAGATATTAAAAAATCAGAATAAATACTAGCAAAAATAGCTCCAATTAATGAAAAATGATTATTTTAAAGACCCCCTAGTCAAATATCCTGCGTACATTCCCTGGATAAGCAAAGAAGACAAAAAAATTGTTGCTAAAACCCTTGAACAAAATATGTTGACTTTGGGCCCTCAATTGGAAAAATTTGAAGCGGAGTTTTGCAAATATACAAAATCAAAATATGCTATTGCTGTTTCAAATTGTACTGCGGCATTACACCTCTCATTAAAATCATTAGGGATTAAAGAAAATGATGAGGTAATAATTCCAGATCTTACATTCGTAGCAGATGCTAACGCGGTTTTAGCTTGCAATGCAAAACCAGTAATCGTGGATATTAATCAAAAAGATTTTTTCTTATCTATTTCTGAGTTAAAAAAACACATTACTAAAAAAACCAAAGCAATAATCCCGGTTCATATCTATGGACAAGTCTGTAATATTGATGAAATACTTGATGTTGCTAAATCTAATAATCTAAAAATCATAGAAGATTGTGCGCATGCTATTGGAACCTTTCATAAATCAAAACACGTTGGGACATTAGGAGATGCAGGTTGCTTCTCCTTTTATCCAACAAAGAACATAACAACAGCTGAAGGAGGAATGATAACTACAAACTCCAAAAAAATTGCTGAGAAATTACGACAATTACGAAGTCATGGTATGACTAGATCCCTCAAAAATCGATATGCCACTGGCTATCCTTGGGTTTTTGATATCGTGGAGCCGGGTTATAATTATAGATTGGATGAGATTAGATCATCTCTAGGAATTTCACAACTTAAGAGAATCAAGAGAATAAATGAGCTTAGGAGAACTGCCTCACAATATTATCATGGACATCTGCAAGACATCCCCGGCATCATACTACCAGATATGGTGACTGATAATACTCATTCATATCATTTGTATACCATCAGAATTACTAAAAATTTCAAACTTACAAGAAATCAGCTATACAAAGAACTAAAAAAAGACGGAATCAGAACAACAGTCTATTGGATGCCTATTCATAAGTACTCGGCGTACAAAAAATATTCCAGAATATCAGAATTGAAGAATACTGAAATCGCTTATGATGAAATTTTATCGTTGCCATTATATCCAAATATCAAAAAAGATCATATGGATCAAGTAATAAAATGTATTAAAAAATTCCAAAATCAATGATTAATCATTAAATTAAAAATTATTTTAATTCATCAAGGTAGACAAATCTTTTTTTAGAAGATGAAATCCTATGTGCCTCCATTACTCGTGCTTGATTTAGAATATCTTCTTCAAAATTAAATGGTGATTTAGTTTTGTTAGCGATGTCTAAACAAAACGTATCTAGCATAATAAGAAAATGATCTGCAGGCTCTATCTTAAAAATCTCATTCTTTCTGCCATCCCAAGTAAAGTCGCTACTGTATTGCAATTTGACCATGGGAGAAAAATCAGGGGGAACCGAGTAGGCTCTATCCAAACTAAGAATTCCTTGAGAACCCCATACACTGTAACCAGCTTGATAATAATTATCATTCCCATAAATAATTGAAGCTGTTTTATCTTTTTCAAAAATTAAATATGATATCCCTCCTACATCAACATCAGTTTTTCCGTCAAACAAAAGACTACAAGATACTCCTATCGGCTCCTCATTGAAAATCATTCTACTTGCAGAGATAGGATAACACGCTGAGTCGTTTAGAAACCCACCTCCTAAAGATTTATTGTATCTTATGTCATTTAAAGGAAAAGCTGGGAAACCAAAAATACCACTAAATGAAACAAGATTGCCTATTCTATTTTGATGGATGATCTCTTTTACTTTCATATGCTGCGGATGAAATTTAAACATAAATCCTTCCAATACTCTAACATTATTTTCTTGTGCTTGATGGATAACACGTTTAGCCGATTCAAACGATGTAGTTATTGATTTTTCACAATAGACGTGTTTTCCTGCTGATATTGCTTTTAAAATCCATTCTTCATGTAACCCTATAGGCGTAGAGATGTAAACTGCATCAACTTCTGAATCTGAAATTACATTTTCATAATTCCCATATTTTTCACAATCAAATTTCTTTGCAAACTCTCTTGCTTTGGATATTGAATTACTTCCAATATGCTGTAATTGAGCATATTGCGATTTACTTATGGCAGGAATTACAGATCGCTCTGCAATTCTAGAACAACCAATAATTCCAAATTTTATAGTCATAGTGTAACATTATAGGTACGAAATAATCCCTCTTACATGAGGCCCAACAAAATTTTCGATTTTTAATAATTGTTTAATTTGATACAAAGTGACCCAGATAAATGATTCTGGAATTTCAAGTTCTTCATCTTGGTCTATTTCTACTATCATATTATAATTTGATTTTAAATGAAATCTGCCTCCATCTTCTGATTGCCATTTGGCATAAATTATTTTTGGATTATTCGCTTCATCAAAATACTCTGCAAATAAAGGACGTATTCCACCATGTGCTTTTAATAAATTACTTGTTGTTGCCTGAAGGGTAGGGGATAGTTGCAACTTTCCAATGTTTCCAGGTTCTGCTTTTGCTTGAAGCAAATAATGTGGAATGCCGTTAATCTCTTTCATTAAAATACCCAGTATTCCTCCGGGATTTTTTGCAATTATTGGTTGTGTCCAGCCTTTTTTTCCAACCTCACGATCAAATGTATTTGAGACTTTTACTCCAATCACTTCAAAAAATCCACCCGTCTCATGTCTGATATTTCCTGTTTTCTCATCGACTCGCCATTTTTCTAACTCTTTAATTCCAATCTCTTCAACAATCATGTCTGATTCTTCTCTCTTTTTCTTAAACCAATTAATTATGTAATCTAGCTTATACAGTTGATTGTTATCTTGTATTGATTCTAACATAGTCCCAATTCTTAAAATTGTATCTGGATTCAGTTCAATTCCGTATTTCATTAAAACCTCTTTAATAACGTCATCTATCATATGGGTATTTTTTTTGACTTAAATTTTATCTTTTATAATATTCAATTAAATAAATTAAGCATTAACCAAAAATATCTAAATATGTGCCGAATTGATTCACTTTGACTAAAATGAAACAGGAAGCAAATATTTTCAAAGGATATCATGAAGTTCGTACCGAGCATTTCTATAAATGGGAAAAATCCCAATCGAAGAGATATTTTGAATATAGAAAAAAATGGGAAAATAACGCAAAAACTCTTTTTGTTGACAAATTTCCTTTACACCTTGATATTGGTATAACAAATATCTGTAACCTAAAATGTACGTTTTGTGCAAGAACAGTACTAGTTGAAAAAAATGAGTTCAGAGAACCGGCACACATGGATTTTTCATTATATAAAAAAATAATCAATGAAGCTTCTAGACTTGGAACTTATTCAATAAACTTGAATTTGTTAAATGAACCGTTGACAAATCCAGATCTTGTTAAAATGATAAAATATGCAAAAGATAATGGTATTGTAGATGTTCATTTTCACTCTCATGGCGGACTACTTACAGAAAAGAAATCCATCGAACTCATAGATTCAGGTTTAGACAAACTGTTGATCTCTATTGATACACCAAATAAACAGAAATATGAAAAACTTCGAGTTTTATCGAAATTTGACTCTGTGATTGAAAATTTAAGAAAATTCAAAGAATTGCGTGATGGTATGAAACGACTCGCTCCTCTCATAAAATGCAATTTTATTGAATTTCCTGGAATTAGTAAAGCAGAACTTAAAGAGGATCTAGATTTTGGGTTGACTCTTTCTGACTGTGTTGGATTTCAAGAATACATTGATCCAACATGCACAATAGGTGCAAATAAAAAATATGCTCCTGATTATAGATCTAAATTTGTTTGCCAACAACCTTTCACACGCTTGGCAATTGCCGAAGATGGAACTGTTTCACCATGCTGTTTAGATCATACATTTGAACTAACTGTTGGTAATGTTAAAAATCAATCATTAGAAGAACTCTGGATTTCCGAAGGAATGAATCAAATGAGAAAAAAACAAAAAGATGGAAAATTTTATGAAATTTCTCGTTGCAGAAATTGTGAGATGGCTACAAATGGCGACGAAGGAATTCCTACTCAATTTGAAAAATATGGACCTACACTATAAACTAATTTGGATAATTAATTCCTCTTTTTTGTAGGTGGAATCTTCATACTCCAAACTGACTGCGGTAGTTTTCCTTCAATTAACTTTTGAATGTCTTTTTCATTTTTTACTTTAGAAATAATCTTACAAGTTTCCTCTAATGCGTCAATTGTTGTTTGTACATCTTCTGAAGAATGTGAGTATGAAATAAAACTAACACCTTGAGACATGAAAATTCCTCTTTTCACCATCTCTTGCAGTATGATCGTTTTCAATGGCAAAGATTCTTTACCATTTGAATCAAGGCATTCCATTTTCATTCTCACCGGGTATCCTATCATTTTTGCATTAATTCCGTAAGAAGAGACAAGTTTGTTCCAACTCTCAATTAATTTTTCCCCAATATTCCAACATGATCTTATGGTCTGCTTTTCCTGCATTTCGTTAATCACTGCAATCGTGCCAGCCAGAGATAATGCTTCACTGTTATTAGTGGACGACACCCATAAATCATCGAAATTTTTCATAAACTCTCTTTTACCTGTTATGGCAGTGATGGGTAATCCATTTCCCATCCCTTTTCCCAAACAAACTATGTCTCCTTTCAGATCAAAATACTTTTGACATCCCCCCAAATCAAATCTAAATCCGGTAACAATTTCATCAAGAATTAAAATCGTATCGTTTTGATCAGCTATTTTTCTGATCCTTTTCAAAAAATCCCCTAATGGTTTTTCATAGACCGTAGGTTCAAAAACTATTGCGGCAATCTCATTTTTATTATCTTCAAAAATCTGTTCTAATCCATCTGCATCATTATATTCAAAAATATGAATCAGATCTTTATTCAAACTTGGAATTCCACCATCCCTGCTAACCATTGCCGCTTGCCAATCGTGCCATACGCCTCCGCTTCCGCAGTATGCTATTTTGTCTCTTTTTGTCATGTATCTTGCCAATCTCACTGCCGCTGTAACTGCGTTGGAACCTGATTTTTCAAATTTTATCATTTCCGCATTTGGAATGATTTTTGATATTCTCTCTGCACAATCAACTTCAACTGGATGAGGAAGTGAAAATAACATTCCATCTTTTAATTGTTTGATGATTGCATCATTTACTGGCTTGTAATTGTATCCTAAAGTGATAGGGCCAAGTCCACAAAGATAATCTAGATATTCATTACCATCAACGTCTATAAAATGAGAACCATTTCCAGATCTGATATATGTTGGATAGACTCCCTGAACAAAACTTTCTGCTCTTCTGCTAAATGTACCAGTTTGATGAGGAATATGTTGTAATGCTCGCTTTAAAACTTTATTAGAATTAGGAAATTTTCTAACCACAAATGCTATAAAATTCCTATTAATTTATTGTTTATTATAAAATATGATCGTTGTAACTTATTACTTCATTTTTCTTACATTGATGGTCTGATTTCTACTTTCATCTAGAATATCTTTTGGGGTATACAAAACATCGTTTATTCTAATGATTTTTGAAGGTATAAGATCTTTTTTTCTGACTTGTATTCTCTTAATTCGTAAATAACCGCCTTTTGTTATAATTCTCACAGTTCCATCCTCGAAGATTTTATTAACCCTGCCAAAAGAAAATGGGTGAAATTTTATCTTTGAGTGTTCTATTTCACATTCAAGAATAGATATCCTTTGCTTATTAACAAATGTGAATGCCCCAGTATATGGATATGAGAACGCTCTGACGAATTTCTCAATTTCTTGATTAGACCAATCAAAATTAATTGCACCGTTTATTTCTGTATACAATCTTGAAAAATACGTACTTTTCAGGTCGTCTTGTTTTTTTAATTTAAGCATTTTTTCCAATTCAAACAATTTCAAAAATCTTCTAAATATTAATTCGTAAATATGGGATGTAAGGATGTCGTAATCTAACGGTGTCGTATTTCTCTTTTTTATTAATAATTTTTTCTGAAATAAAATTGGACCCGAATCTATTCCTGTATCAATTTGATGAATTGTAGCAGCTATGAATTTTTGATCATTAAGGATTCTCCATGTAAACGTCGCAGCTCCTCTTTCTTCAGGTAATAACGAGGGGTGAATATTAAAAACTAAATTTCCAAAAAAATCAAGAAATTTTTGTTTTATGATCGTTCTACAAGCATGCGAAAAAGCTACATTACTACCATATTTTTTTAATTGATTTAGTAATGCATCATCCTCAAGATTATCTGCTTCGAAAATTTTCAATCCGTTATTTTTTGCATAAGAAAAAACATCAATGTGATGCCCATGTTTTTCAAGTAATCTGTTGTCACGTTTGTGAAATTTCTTTGGATGTGTAACTATTATTGGTTTTTTAAAATCGTTATCAATAATTAAATCTGCAATTTTACACAAATCGTAACCTGCTCCCAATAAAACAAACTGCGTGTTTATTTTCTTTGGTAGTTTAATTTTCATTTTTTTCTGTTTCATTTGATTTTAATAGCTTATAAGGGAATTCTATAATAATTATAATGAGTAATATTCATGGACATTAAAAAATTATTTGATCTTTCTAATAAAGTAATACTCATTACGGGAGCCGCAGGAATGTTGGGAACTCAGTATGCATATGGATTAAGCAGATTGGGAGCTAATGTTGTACTGGCTGATTTGGAATTATCCAAATGTCGGTTAATTGAAAAAGAAATCAAAAAAAAATTTTCTACTAAACCAATGTCTATAAAATTAGATTTGAGAAAAAAAGAATCGATCTTATCAATGACTAATGTTGTTATAAAAAAATATTCAAAAATTGATGTTCTTATAAACAATGCTGCTTATCAAGGTGATCCTAAAATAAGAAAATCTGGATTTGAAAATCTTGATTTGGAAACATGGAATAAAGCCATCGATGTTAATCTAACTGGTGTTTTCTTGTGCTGTCAAAGTATTGGCAAACATATGCTTAAACAAAAATCTGGAAATATAATCAATATCGCTTCAATATATGGATTAGTAGGTCCGGATCAAAGAATTTATGGCAAAAGTGGTCAGAACTCTGCTGCATTTTATGCATCTACCAAGGGTGCGATTATTAATCTCACTAGGTATCTTGCTACTTATTGGCAAGGAACCGGCATCAGAGTAAATTCGTTTTCTCCAGGAGGCGTAGAAAATAAACAAGACCCACTTTTCATAAAAAAATACTCTGAACGAACTCCATTGCAACGAATGGCTAAAAAAGATGAATATGTTAGCTCAATTGTTTTTCTTGCTTCAGATGCATCATCATATATGACTGGTTCTAATCTGATAGTAGATGGTGGTTGGACTGCGTGGTAATTCTTAAATCAAATATATAATCCTGTAACACGGCTATTTCTATTTTCAGATTGAAATTTCTTATCGGTATTGTTTTCTATTTTTCTAAATTATCTGTAAGAATAGAAAATCTACTCATCATATTATTATCTAGTTATAGCTTAAAATATTACAAATTTAGCCCATAATTATGGGGTTAAGTAAACAACAAAAACAGACAAAGAATTATTTTGAAAAAGTTTCAAATCAATGGCATATTAAAGCAAATCTACATTCTGACAAAATTTTAAACATTATTGATCAAAGAAATAATTATGTCAAAAAAATCGCCCTGAATTTTTTGGATAAAAAAAATCGAATTTTAGACGTTGGATGTGGAACTGGGGAATTAGTAGTGGATTTATTAAAAACCGGCTATGATGCATATGGCATTGATTTTTCTAACTCGATGATAAAAAAAGCTAGGGAGCATGCAGCAAAGAATCATGTGAGCGATAAAGTATTCATCAAGGAATCATTTTTTACTCATACGTTTTCTGAGAAATTCGATTTAATTTCGGCAAATGGATTTATTGAATATATTTCTGAACGTGAACTAAGTGAATTTTTTAAAAAATCGTATTTACTACTTTCCAAGAACGGAATCCTTGTTGTAGGCTCAAGAAATAGACTATTCAATGTGTTTTCTTTCAATAAATATACGATGGATGAAATGAAGGCTGGAAATCTTGATGCATTAGTTGAAGAATGCATATATTTTAACTCAGAAAAAAATCTTAATCTCGAATTTAATGAGGTAAAATCAAAAATTAAAACTAACTTAAAAAAACATTCAAAAACTGGAATTAATGTAGACACTAGATTTCAATATACTCCGTTTCAAATATTCGAGAAGTTGAAAAAGAGCGGGTTTAGAGCATTCGATCTATCGCCTATACATATTCATATTTTCTGTACTGGAACCAAAAAAATTCATTCAGATTTTCATAATGTAGTTTCAAATCATATGCAGAACCAAATAAACAATAAAGGATTAATTCCCCAATCTTCTTCTTTTATGATTTCAGCAAAAAGAATGTAATCACTTAAATTGTATCTTATTGATTTTTTTTATACTTGAGAATTCTTAACTAAGATTAATCTGATATTTTCATTTTTCACTTTATTTTTTCATATAAATTGCCTGCTTTATCCGAACTATTCACCATATAACGACCAATATCTAGTGGAGATGTTTTTTTTGAATTAAATTTATTTTGAATCGTAAACGCAATCTTATAGGAATCAGTTTTTTTAAGCAAATCTTCTGCAGTTAAACAATCTTCAGGCTCTCCAAAAGGATAGCTCATAGCAAGGATTTTGGTATTGAAAAGCATTTCTAGATTATACTTAGGAAAAATTAATTCTTTTTTTATATATTCATCATCAATGCCTTTTCTACCGAATGAAATATGAGAATGTGAATGAGTACCTATACAATGACCCATTTCCAAAATACTTTCTATTTGATTTTTTGTTAAATGTAAATCATTAATTTTTAGCCCCTCAGGTTTTATCATTTTTTTAAATATCTCTAGTAATATAGCGCGTGATATTAATGGCTCTAATTCATAATGAAAAATTTTTTTTATTTGAATTATTGTCTCATTGATATCTTTCATTGTAAAAATTCTCTTAAAATATTGTTGAAAACTAGGATAACTTTCAACAATTAATATGTTCAATGTTCTGATAAAATCTCTTAATCCATGTAATGCAATAGCATAATGAATTATTATTGGATTTGCTGGCATTTCATCTTTAATAATACATGTTGGAATAAAAAAAATAGCCTCTATTTCATTCTCTTTTAAAATTTTTGCCGCTTCATATTGATCTGAAAGTCCATCATCAAATGTAAATAACAACCCATTTCTTATTGTAAATGAATTATAGTAAAAAGAATGAATTTCTTTAAGAGAAGTAATATTGTATTTTTTTTTAACTAATGCAACATGTTCGTTAAAATCACCAATCTTTGTACCAAGTAATCTTGGTACCGGGTCGTTACTGTCTTTTCTTATATAATGATAGCATAATGAATGAAATCCAATCTTCATTTAATCTATTTATGTTTCGTTAAATCTAATCCTTTCTATATTTTCTATTTTTCAAAAACGCCTCGTCTTTCTTTAAGGATAATTTGTATCCCTCATTAGCTTCATATTTTTCGTTTATTCTCAGTAGTTCAGGCATTTTTGTTAATAATGAAATAATATCTTTCATTAAAATCGGTCTTTGATTAATATCTTTTACAATATTCCTAATTAATACTAAATCTTCACTATAATCTAAAGTGAATCTATACTTCGACAAGTCTTTTTCACATAAAATTTTTTTTATCTTGAATTTCTCTTTTTTATTTCTCATATAAGTTGTAACGTGCTCTCTTTCAGATGGCAATTTGGAATTTTGCCACATCTCCTTTAATGCTTTGAATGTAAATATCTCTACCTCCATTCCATCAGGAAATGTTCTAGGCTCAATATTTTGAACATAATCAAAATTATTATTTTTAAACTCGTCAATCATTTCATCGACAATGGTTGGATCAATTAACGGACAATCAGCAGTAATTCTAATAATATTTTCCAAATTGTTCTTTTTAGCACAATTATAGAACCTATCTAAAACATCATCCTCACTCCCTCTAAAAGACTCAACATCCATTTTATTGGCGAATTTTTCAATTATATCATCTTCTGTTTTTGAGGTTGTCGCAATAATGATTTTTTCTATTTTTTTTGAATTTCTTAACTGTGAGATTGTATAAAATAAACTTGGATTTTTATCGTCTAATTTCATCATCACTTTTCCAGGTAATCTTTTTGAATTCATCCTTGCTTGAATAATACACCCTAACAAGAAAATCCACACAAAAAATTGTTATTTTTTTTATAAATCCACATTTATTATAACTCGATTAATTCTGATTCTTTTTTATCCCCTGACCAACCCTTCTCAATTAAAAATTCCTCTAGGTAAATTTGAATTGCTTTTCTTTCAACATCTTCAGTTACCCTTCGAACACCATGTGCAGCATATGGGCCATCATGAAAAATCATAGCAGAATTATCTAAATTATATGGTTCAAAAACTATTTTCGATTCGTCATCTTCAGAAGCAACGTAGGTACCACCTGGACTACCATTTTTCCAATTTTTAGAAAAATATGCCATAATAATAATTGTAGAAGGACCCATGTTGTGTGTGTGTGGTAGTTGAAATCCGTTTTTTCTAATAAGCGCAAACTGGAATTTTTTTATCCTTGTAACAGGAATTCCTGAAAATTTTCTTATATTATCAATAAAATCATTGCTATGTAGATATTTTACTAGCTTATTCCATGCTTCACTAAAGTTTTTATCTTCTTCCTGTGCTATGTTTTTATCTTTATCGACAATCCCCCAATATTTTCTATATGAAAGTTTATCGTAAGAATCTTCAATTATCCAAGAATCATCAAATTTTGGATATGTTTTTTCTAATTCTTCATACAAATCTTGAGCAAAAAAATTCTCAACATATACCCATTTTGTCGGACTATGTTGCCTAAACTCTTCTGACTTTTTGTGAATCTCATTCCAATTTAGAATATTTTCAGTCATTTAACGCTCTCCTTTTTTCAATTAATGTCTCAATCTTATATAATATCCCAGTCAGTAATCCTGAATAAACTTTTTTAACTATTGGTAGTAAAATTCTTGCCTTTAGTGACAGCTTCAAATCAATACTAATCAAAATTTTGCAACCAGCCTCCTTATTCATTAACTTCATATTAATAACGGAGTCTTTCGCTGGACCAGAGATAATAACTGTTCTAATATGATCATGCGTTATTTCATGTCTACTCTCTTGAATAATTTCATTTTTGACCAAGGTTTTGAAAACTAATATTTCTTTAGTAAACACATTATTTCCATCCTTTTTAACAACTTCTACCTTTTTTAATTGACGAGGGAGCAACTTGGGTAAATTTTCAAAATTAATTATTTCAGTAAAAACATCGTTTGAGTTAGATTTTAAATCCATACTGAACTCCATAACTGTAAATTTTAATGCTTTTTAATTACTCTTTCTCAAGTTATCAACTATGAATCTAGTTTTATTGTATTCTACATTAATATTGAATTAAAATGAATAATAATAAAAACATAAAACATCTACTGAATTTAGGAAAACATGACTGAAGTAAAAATTGGTAATATTTTGGTGGGCGACAATCATCCATGTTTTACCATTGCTGAAGCTGGAGCAAATCATGATGGAAGTATTGAACAAGCTTTGAAATTAATTGATGCTGCTAAAGAATCTAGGGTAGACTCAATAAAATTTCAAACTTACAAAGCAAGTAAACTGACAACCAAATCAGCTCCAAAATATTGGGATGATGGAAAAAAGAATGAAACACAATTTGATGTGTTTAAAAAATTAGATATATTGACAAACGATAATTGGAAGGAGATCTTCGAATATTCTTCAAAAAAGGGAATAATGGCCTTTTCAACACCCTTTGATTTTGATAGTGTGGATCTTTTATACTCATTTGGTGTTCCTGCATTCAAAATTGCGTCTGCTGATATTACTGATATTCCTCTAATTGAATATGTCGCTGCTAAAAAATTACCCATTTTCATCTCAACTGGGATGGCTTCCCAAGATGAAATTTTTGAAGCAGTTGAAGCAATAAAAAATCAGGGAAATCATGACATAATAATAATGCATTGTATTACATCATACCCAACCAAATTTGAAGATTCAAATTTATCTATGATTACTTCACTAAAAAAACAATTTCCAAACCATGTTATAGGATTCTCTGACCATACTCTAGGAACAACAGTAGCATTATGTTCTATATTCTATGGTTCAAGCTGTATTGAAAAGCATTTTACATTTAACAAAACTCTATCAACGAGTCCAGATCATAGATTGTCTTTAGATGTAAGTGATTTTCAAAAGTTAATTTCTGAATTAAGAATTGCTGAATCTTCCCGTGGTTCATCCCTACGAGAAAACTTTCAATCTGAATCTGAGGCAGTTAAGTTTGCACGACGAAGTTTAGTTAGCAAAATGAGAATTCCTAAGGGAACAAAAATTACCAAAGACATGTTAGATATAAAGAGACCGGGAACTGGAATCAAACCAAAATATTTTTCTCAAATCATTGGATATATCGCACAACATGATATTGATGAGGATATGACAATTAAATGGTCCGACATTAAAGAAAAAAATGAATAAAAAATATCTGATTCTGATCATGGCTAGAGCAGGAAGCGATGATGCTATATCAAGGCAAAATATCAGATTGGTAAATAACAAACCGCTCATATATTATATAATTAAAACTGCGTTACAATTTAAAAATGCCAGTGTTGTCGTCTCAACTGATTCTGATGAAATCAAAGAGCTTTCACTCATGTATGGAGCTGAGGTCATTGATAGACCCAAACGACTAACAAATAATTCTACTTCTGTAAAAGAAATCTGTTTTCATGCACTTAAAACTCTGGAATGGAATAATCAAAATTTTGAATACTGTCTTGTATTGCATCCAAAAATACCTCTAATTGAATTAGAAACAATTTCCGAATTTTTCAAGTCCGCTGAAAAAAATACAGGCACTATATTTGGAGTCTCTTCTTTAATTAATCCGAAATATGCATATAAAATTGAATATTCGCAGAAAATTTTAAAATTAGCACGTATCTTACATGATACTGCGTTATTAAATAAAATTGTGTGTTTTAAAACTAAAAATTTCATTGATAATAATGGAAAGTTTGTAACGCCATATAGGGGGATAAAATTATCTAAGACAGAAACACGCGAACTAGCTTCCTATCAAGATTTTGGAATTTTTGAACAAATTCTTTTAAAACGCAGAATCCTTGTTAGGATTGATTCTTCTATATTGATTGGTATGGGTCATGTATACAACATGCTTACAATTCTTAATCACTTTAGGAATGATGATGTTATCATCGTTATGCACAAAAATCGAAATTTAGGTTTGAAGAAATTTAAAGAGAATCTATATGCTGTTAAACTCTTTTCATCACATTCAGACTTAAAGTCAATTATTGATTCATTTAAACCGGATATGATTTTCAATGATATACTAAATACCAAAAAGAATTTTATGAAAACACTTTCAAAGTATGGTTGTCTTATTGTCAACTTTGAGGATCTTGGTGATGGTCGCAAATATGCTAATTTGGTTTTCAACCCGATTTTTAAGGAAAAAAAACACTTTCCAAATGAATACTATGGTGGAAAGTATGCGTGTGTCCGTGATGAATTTAGATTATTTAAGAATTCAATTTTACGCGATGTTCCAAAAAAAGTAGTCATAAGCTATGGTGGAACCGATCAAAGAAATCTGACAGGGAAGACAATCATTGCAATTGAAAAAAACAATCTGAAGAATATAGAATTTATAATAATACTTGGATTTGGTTTTTCACACAAAGAAAAAATAAAACAGAAAATTCTTGATCTAAATAGGCTTGGATTTCGTTTTATTCTAGTTGAAAAATCTGATTTTCTTGCACAATATGTACGTGATATTGACTTTTCAATAATCTCTAACGGCAGAACAGTTTTTGAATTTGCGTGTATGACTGTTCCGATATTAGCAGTTTCTGTTAATTCAAGAGAAATGTCTCACAATTTTATTAAAGATGAAAAAATTGGACTTGAGTTTGTTTTTAATGATAAAACATTTGAGGATCAATTGATTGATGGAATAAACCATATGCTAGTTTATGGCAATAGAAAATATTACAAAAATAAATTATTAAAATTAGACCTATTAAGTGGAGTGGATAGAGTGGTTGATATTATTAATGAAGAATATCGGCGACTAAAATCTGAAAAAACTACCCGAGATTAACTAGTTTTTTAACATTAGATGATTTTTTTGCACTCAATGCAACCTGAAGTGTTTTTATACCCTCATCAAGATCGTTAAAGGTTCTTTTTTTATCTTGTACTTTTCTTAAAAAATAATTAATCTCATCCACAAACATCGAATTTCGTTTAAAATTTCTCACTTTTAATACTATTGTCCATTTATTTTGATTTTTTTGAAATATTTTTACTTCATTTAATTTAGAGTCCCAATACAGCATTCCTTTTACCCCCTTTATTTTACAGCTTTTAAATTCCGGTCGTTGAAAATAATCTAAACTTAATTGTGCAACAATATTTTGATTAAAAATCAATGTCATCATAGATAAATCGTCAGTTTTCACTTCAAGCTCACTAAATTTTCCTACTACTGCAAATATTTTCCGAACATCACCAAAAAACCAACGTAAAAAATCCAACTCGTGAATCATTGTCAAGGTAATGCCTCCACCTAAGTCATCTCTGGCAGCATATCCAATTTTATAATCTTCATAGGGATGCCAATCTGGTAAGTAAGAGCTGCTCTCAACACTAACTGAAATTATTCTGCCAAGTGTTTTCTTATCAACAAACTCTTTAATTTTTTTAATACACGGATGAAATCTATGATCACAACCGATTTGTGTAATTAATTTTTTTTTATCGACTATTTTTTTTAATTTTGTAATATTTTTTAATGAATTTGATAATGGTTTCTCTATAAACAAATGAACACCGTTTTTTGCTAACAACAATGCAGCATCTACATGAAAACTAGTTTCATTAGTAATGAATGCAATTTTTGGTTTGTATTTTAATGCCTCTAAAATTGTTTTAACAACAATCATATTTTTTTTTTGAAGATCATTTCTTTTACTACATACTATAATCTGAAATTTTCGCATCTGTAAAATATTTTCATAATATCTTTTACCTATAGAGCCAAATCCCACAATTAAAATTGTTTCCAATATAATGAGTACATTTTATCAATTATATATTTTATAAATAAATTATATTTGAGTCATCGAATTATCAGTATTGATTGGTGTATGAGTAGGTCTGTTTTTCTAATCTCGAGTGGTGTCGACATTAATCTATTAAAATCAAAAATTTCAGAGAACCCCGATAGTACAATTTTCACATTAGATTATGAAGTCCACAAATTACTAGAAAGAAATTGCATTAGTCATGAATTGGCGGAGGACATTCTTAATGACAATGATCTTAAACTAATTGATTCAATTGTTATACAAACCACAAATAATTTTCTTAAAATTTTTAAATCTGAACTTTCTATCGAAAAAGTATTCTTACCAGAATTAATTGAGCATGAAATTTATCAATACCTCCTGATTGAATTTTTGAAGCCTTATACAATATTAAAATTAATTAAAAATTTGAAAATTTATTCCATTTTTAACTTTACAAAATATTCTAATTTTATACAAGACATTTCTAAAAACTTTAACATACAATTTTTAAATTTTCATACAAATAATACTACATCACTCTATCATGATAAAATTAAATTTACAATTAATTTAGGAAATTTTCCACTTCATTTTACAATATCTAGGAAAAATTTCTTACGTTTGAAAAAATTTATTCAAAGATTTGTTAATTTAATAATTCAACTCGAACCTGATAGATCTAAAAAGAACAATGTCATGCTAGTTAATTTTGATCCCTTGGAATATTCTGATCTACTTCATGAATTAACATTTCAAAATGTTAATTTTTTCTTATTAAATACAAGAAAACCAGCAATCACCAGTAAAAAATCTCTTGATATCGTAAGATATTCTAAATCTAAAATAATAGATTTGTCAAAATTTTCCAAAAATATAAGTGATAAAATTATTTTTGAACAGATACAAATAAAGAAAAACTTAACAAAAATATTTAATCAAACAAAACACTTTGAGGAGATTTTCTCTATAGACAAAATATCCTTCTGGAGTGATATCGAAAAATCTTTTTCGTCTATTTGTTATGAAAGATTTAATGAATCTATTGAAAGAATTTTACAATTAAAAGAACTCTACAGTAAGTATGATGTCTCTCTAATTTTTGTCTGGGTAGACGTAGGTCAAGAGGAAAAAGAGGCTATTATGTTAGGTAAAGAACACTCTATAGAATCCATCATGCTACAACATGGTAGACTCCAAACTTCTAAAATTTGGGATAAATTTGCAAAATTTCTTGGACAATTTCCGGAACCTCTTTTAAGTGATAAACAGATAGTTTGGGGTAATACCTCAAAAAACTATGCATTGAACTATAATCATAATCCTGCCAATATTTTTATCGGAGGTAGTCCAAGACATGATAAATTTTTTAATTTTAACGACAAAAAATCTGAAGATGGAATAATAGTTTTAGCCACGACTGGTACGATGTATCTCTCTGCAGATTCATGCGTTTCTAGGTCTCAGATAAAATATGATGAATATATTAAGGAAATCTATAAAATAGTAAAATCACTGCACGGAAAAAAACTATTGATAAAACCACATCCTAGCCAAATCTTAAGAAAATATGTTCAAGATTTAGTTGATGAGATAGATCCATCAATACCCGTAGTTGAAAGTATTCCAAATACGACATTATTTAACAACTGTGAACTTCTAATAACTTTTAACAATTCTACAACTGCCTTGGAGGCTCTTTCCCTTGGAACTCCCGTAATCTCTCTACAGACTGAAAAATGGGCAACTGAAGACGATATTGCATTAAGTGGTGCAATAGTAAGTATATCTAATATACATGATTGTGAAAATGAAATAAAAAAAATATTGTTCAACAAAGAATATAAAGACAATTTGGTGGAGAAAGGCTTTAAATTTATAACTGAATATATGCATTATCCTGGAACAGCTTCAGAAAATGTCACAAAGATATTAAAGTGTAAATCAGATAATAGATTTTAAATTGATCTTAAAAAATAATACTCTTTTTATAAATAACATATTATTATTTTCTACTTTGTTCACTCTCTCGTTATCGAGTTTTATCATCATGGATATTAGTGCAGAAGTCGATCTTACAAAATGCGATAGTACAATCGACAAAAATTTGGATGGTGTTCCAGATGATATATCTCCTCATACGTCAATTAATTGGTCTTATTGTAACCTAGAAGGAAAAGACATATCTAAAATTTCTTCATTTGATTTCAAAGATTCCGACAGGCCGTTTGATAAAATGGGCGTACCTTATGATAATCATGATGAATTGATAAAACCTGATTACAACAATTTTGATCGAGTACAAAAAGCAAAAACTGAAACATTTTTTGATAAAGTTATAAGAAATTTTTTTAAATTGTTTGATATTGAACATATAAAAATTGAACAAAATAATTATTTTTATAAAGGAGCAAATCTACAAGCTGCAGATTTAGTTTCAGCAAATTTACGTAATTCTAAAATTATTGATAGTAATTTTTATTATGCAAAACTGGATAATGCTGATTTTAGAGGAGCTAATTTGACTGGGTCTAGCTTCTTCAAAGCAAGTTTAAAAAATGTTGATTTTACAAATGCTGATTTACGTCATGTATTGCTATATGAGGCAGATCTTGAAAATGCAATTTTCGAGGGAACAAATTTGAGTTTTACTAATCTCTGTGATTTTTCAACTCATCATCTACATACTACAAGACATTTACAGGGAATAGGTGTATTTAATAAAGTGACTTTACTGAATGCGAATTTTGATAAATCTTATCTGGTAACTGTTGATTTTAGAAATGTAACGTTAAAAAATACTACCTTTCGATTTGCTACTTTATCTGATGCAAATTTTTCAGGAAAAGATCTATCTGACATAAATTTTTCATATGCAGATTTAACAAATGCAGACTTAAGTTATACAAAATTATCTAATAAAAATTTATACCGAACAACTCTGGTTAGTGCTGATCTCACCGGCGCAAACCTGGACGGAGTCAATCTTGCAGGTCGTGATCTTACCGGCGTAATTCTAGATGGCGTCAATCTTGCCGGCAGAGATCTTACCGGCGCAATTCTAGCCAATGTAGATCTATCAAAACATGATCTTACCGGAACAACTCTGGTTAGTGCTGATCTCACCGGCGCAATTCTAGCCAATGTAGACTTGTCAAAGCACGATCTCACCGGAACAACTCTAGTCAAAGCTGATCTTACCGGCGCAAACCTGGACGGAGTCAATCTTGCAGGTCGTGATCTTACCGGCGCAATTCTAGCCAATGTAGACTTGTCAAAGCACGATCTCACCGGAACAACTCTAGTCAAAGCTGATCTTACCGGCGCAAACCTGGACGGAGTCAATCTTGCAGGTCGTGATCTTACCGGCGCAATATTTACAAAAGCAAATCTATCTAATGTCGATCTATCTAAATCCAAATTATCTTGGTCTCATTTAACTGGAACTAAGATGGAAAATACTATCTTAAAATATGCAGATCTTAGACACGCAGACCTAAAATTTCAAGATTTGAGAAAAATGGACTTTACTGGAGTCAAATTGAATTATGCAGATTTATCAGCCACCAATCTTAGTAATGTTAATTTAAGTAATCTTGATTTATCTCATGCAAATTTGATATTTGCTGATTTAAATAACGCAAATTTGGAAAACACAAATTTGTATGGAATAAGAAATTTCCACATAAATTTTACAAATGCGGTATTAAATTGTAAAGGAAGTGCGGTATGCCAAAATTAGAAACATGCGTCACATTTCGTGCTAAATCCTAACATTAAAAATATTCAATATTATCATGGTTTTAATGCAAGAAAATGTCATAATCTTAGGGTTAAATTTCGG
>Ga0194131_10004314_pt1 | contig 21543 bp, 13 predicted proteins | sample TA2KigO120mmetaG_FD_148631 | JGI IMG/M metagenome (GOLD analysis project Ga0194131, IMG submission 148631) | Freshwater microbial communities from Lake Tanganyika, Tanzania - TA2015053 Kigoma Offshore 120m | ecosystem: Environmental > Aquatic > Freshwater > Lake | place: Tanzania: Lake... | reverse complement strand
CCTACAGGCTCACCACCAAAGGCATTACTGTGGCACTACTGTTCCTGTTCTTTCACAAACGCTTGTGCGGCCCCCTTGCCAACAGCCGCTTTCACCATCGGCCGTCGCCCGATCACAAACCCCACTCCGCACTCGAAAACGCATACTACAAGGCCGACCGCGCTATCGAGGACATCGTCAAGTTACTCGCTGCGTAACTTCGTTTGTTGCAGTACTCTGATTCTAGAATCTTCGATTCTAGAATCTAGCGCCGCTGGGCAAAGGCGGCATGGGCGAAGTCTACCGCGCCAGCGACCCAAAACTGAATCGAGACGTCGCAATCAAAGTCCTGCCCGCCGCGCTCGCCAGAGACGCCGACTACCTCGCCCGCTTCCAGCGTGAAGCCCAAACGCTGGCGGCGCTTAACCATCCGAACATCGCCACCGTATTCGGCCTCGAAGACAACGCCATCGTCATGGAACTCATCGAAGGCGCGGCGATTCGCGGGCCCATGGACGTGAAGGACGCCCTCGCCATCCTTCGCCAGATCGCCGACGCGCTCGAAGCCGCGCACGACAAAGGCATCATCCATCGCGATCTCAAACCCGGCAACGTTCTGCTCACACCGCAGGGCGTCGTAAAGGTTCTCGACTTCGGCCTCGCGAAGGGCGTCGATCCGTCCCCGCCGCCAGGGCCGGATTCGCCGACCCTAACCATGCGCGCCACCGAAGCCGGTCTGATCTTGGGCACGGCCGGTTACATGTCGCCCGAGCAGGCGGCCGGTAAACCGGTCGACCGCCGCGCCGATATCTGGGCCTTCGGCGTTGTGCTCTACGAACTCGTCACCGGCAAGCGGATGTTCGATGGCGAGACGGTTTCGCATACCATCGCCAGCGTTCTGCGTGACGAAATCAAACTCGACGCGATACCCGATGGCCCTGCGCGCGCCATCGCCGCCCGCTGCTTGCAGCGCGATCTGCGAAGCCGCCTGGCCCACATTGGCGAAGCGCGGTACATGATCGAGAACCCGCCGGCGCCTGTTGCGCAGCGCGTTACCTCGAGCCGGCTGCCGTGGGTGATCGCCGCGACGGCTGTCATCGCGGCCAGTGTTGGCTGGTGGCAGGCGTCCCGTCCTCCCATTGAAAAGCCGGTCACGCGGTGGACGATCGATCTGGGCGCCGACATCACGCTCGCCGAAGCGGCCGGCGGCGGTTCGCCACGAAACGCCCCGGCGGTTGTCATCGCGCCGGATGAATCGCGCATCGCGTTCGTCCATTTGGATAAGGCAGGCCAGACGCATCTGTATTTGCGGCGGCTCGACCAGCCCACCGGACGGCGGCTCGAAGGCACCGAGGGCACGGTTGGGCCGTTCTTTTCTCCCGATAGTCAGTGGGTCGGATTCCTGGCCTCGGGAAAGCTGCGGAAGATCAACGTCGACGGCGGCCCTGGTATGGACATCTGCCCGGCGGAGTCCCTTTTGGGCGCCAGTTGGGCCGGCGACGGCACGATCATTGCCTCGCTATCCGGCAGGGCGCAGCTTTCGCGCGTCCGCGATTCCGGGGGCACACCGGCGACGTTGACCAAGTTGGAGGGCGATGAGACGAGCCATCGCTGGCCGCAGGTGCTGCCAGGGGCCAAGGCAGTCCTTTTCGCGGCCGCCTCGCCGGGGGCCTTCGGAAATGCCACCGTGATCGCCCAACGTCTGGACTCCGGGGAGCGGAAAGTGCTCGTAACCGGAGCCTCCTTTCCGCGCGTGATCGGAGGGCGATACTTGACCTATTTCCGCGAAGGCAAGCTGTACGCCGCCGGTTTCGATCCGGAGCGGCTTGCAGTCAAGGGGGATGAGGTCGCGATCTACCAGGATGCCAAGTTCACACCGGATAACGGCGGCGCGCAACTGGATGTCACCGCATCCGGCACGCTTATCTACCGGCTCACAACCGGGCAGACGGATGGGTCTAATGTGGGCTGGATGGATCAATCCGGGAATGTGCGGGCGGAAGTACCCGAGATGACCAATCTTCTCGCTCCGGCCGTTTCACTGGACCGAATGCGTTTTGCGTTTCGCCATAATGTTCCGGGTGGGTCCGAAATTTGGGTTAAAGATTTTGTCGGCGGCCAGTTGCGCCGCCTCACGTTCGAACCGGGTGTACACGATTCCCCGGTCTGGACGCCCGATGGCACCCGTGTTGCGCACTGGACGTCGAAGGGCATCTTCTGGACTCGTGCCGACGGTAGCGACGCCGCCGTTCGCTTGGCGGATGGGACTAGAAGGGCTTCGTGGTTCACCCCGGATGGCAAGAAGCTCGCCTATTCTTCGGTTGGCCAAGGCAGCCGCGGTTGCGTGTTGGTATCGATAAGCGGGGACCCCGACCGGCCTACGGTCGGCGCGCCGGAGCCATGTTTCCGTCCAGACACGCTGCCGGAAAGCGTCCTACATGCGACGACGCAAATCTCGCCGGACGGCCGGTGGCTTGCGGCCGGCGTCCCTGGTATCGCGGGCGCGGAATTGTTCGTTATCTCCTTCCCGGATCGCGGTGGCCGGTGGCAGATCTCGAAGGTTGGCGGTGCGTTACCAAGATGGTCCCCGGACGGGAAGCGTTTGTATTTCATGAATCCGGAAGGACGGGTGATGTTCAGCGAGGTGGACACGCGCGGGCGCAATCTCGGCGACGCCCCCGCGGAACTGGTCGGAAAATTTGGTGCTGGACTCGATGTCGAGACGAATACAGTCCTACACTCCCACGGCGGACGGGAAACAGATTTTTACTTCGTTCGATCCGAAGCCGGCGCAGAGCAATGGCGCGCAACTGCAGCTTGTGCAGAACTTTGAAACGGAACTGCGCAAGCGGCTGGCGCGATAGAATCGCGGAATGCTCTTCCTCCGCGCGCTGGTCGCCGCCCTTCCGCTCGCCGCGCAGTTCGACCTCGTCATCACGAACGGCCGCGTGATCGATCCCGAATCTAACCTCGACGCCCCACGCCACATCGGCATCAAAGCCGGCAAGATCGCCGCGATCTCGCCCCGCCCGCTGAAAGTCGCAAAGACCATCGACGCAAAGGGCCTCGTCGTCGCGCCCGGTTTCATCGATCTCCACTCGCACGGAATCAACAACGCCTCGAACGAATACCAGACGCACGACGGCGTCACCACCGCGCTCGAACTCGAACTCGGCGTCAGCGACGTCAAGCGCTACATCAAGGAACGCACCGGGAAAGCGATTCTCAACTTCGGCACCACCGCCTCCCACCCGGCTTCGCGGATGATGGCCCTGAAAGAACTTTCAGCCGAGACGGCGAAGTGGGCGGCGTCCGACGACCTGCAGCGCGGCGTGAAAGAACAGGGCAGGGAACTGCAACTCAAAGACGAAGAAGAATACAGCAAAATGACGTTCCTGTTGGAGCAAGGCCTGAAGGAAGGCGGGCTCGGCCTCGGCGTCATGCCCGCCTACACGCCCGGCTCCACGCGCAGCGAAATCTACCGCGTCTATCAGATGGCCGCGCGCTGGCGTGTGCCGATTTTCACGCACGTGCGCGGATGGACGGAAGAAGGCATTCAAGAGGCCGTCGCCAACGCCGCCGGCACGGGCGCGTCGGTGCATATCGTGCATCTGAACAGCTCCACGCGCGGCACGATTCCGTCGATGCTGGAGATGATCGCCGCCGCGCGCAAACGCGGCATCGACATTACGACGGAGGCCTATCCCTACACCGCCGGCTCGACGTTCATCGAAAGCGCGCTGTTCGACGACGCCTGGCAGACGACGCTCGGCATCTCCTACAACGACCTGCAATGGCAGGCCACCGGCGAGCGCCTCACGAAGCAAACCTTCGAAAAATACCGCAAGCAGGGCGGCGTCGTGATCCTGCATCTCATGAAACCCGAGTGGATCAAGATGGCGATGTCATCGCCGTTCGTCATCGTGGCTTCCGATACGATGCCTTACGCCCCCGGCGCACACCCGCGCGGCGGCGGGACGTACAGCAAGGTCCTCGGCGAGTACGTTCGCGAGTTGAAGGCCGCGACGCTGATCGAAGCGATCCGCCGCATGTCGCTACTGCCCGCGCAGCGCCTGGAATCCATCGCGCCGGCGATGAAGAACAAGGGCCGCATCAAAGTCGGCGCCGATGCCGACCTCACCATCTTCGACGCCGCGACCGTCAAAGACACCGGCACTTATCAAACTGGTCCGCAGTTCGCGCAAGGCATTCCGCACGTCATCGTCAACGGCGTTGCGGTGGTCGAAAACGGCAAGACCGTGCCCGGCGTTTTTCCCGGCACGGCGATCACAGGAAATTATGGCACTCGCTAAACTGCTTCTTCTGAGCAACTCGCGCACAACGGACTCGCTTCGGCTCGGCCATCGGGCGAGGAACTCGTCCGTTTGGGGCCGCGCCTTCGCGGCCTGTGCGCTGCTCGCGCTCCCCGCCTTCGCGCAATACGATCTCGCCATCGTGAACGGCCGTGTCATGGACCCCGAATCGGGCCTCGACGCCGTGCGCAACGTCGCCATCAAAGACGGCAAGATCGCCGCGATCACCACCCGCGCAGTGACCGCCAAGAAGACCATCAACGCCAAAGGCCACGTCGTCGCGCCAGGCTTCATCGACCTCCACTCGCACGGCCTCACCAACGCCGCCAACGAATTTCAAGCGCACGACGGCGTGACCACGGCGCTTGAGCTGGAAGTCGGTGTGTCGGCGATGAAATCCTATCTCGACTCGCGCGCCGGCAAGGCGCTGCTGAACTACGGCGCGACGATCAGCCACGCCGCCTCGCGCGGCATCGCGCTGAAAGAGATCCCGCCCGCGAAAGCCGATGTCATCGAGGTCGGCGTCGGCCTGCGCGGCGACAACTCGCGCAACATGACGGTGACGAAGGACGAGGAGTTTTCTCAACTCGCCTACCTGCTCGAAAAGGGATTGAAGGAAGGCGCGCTCGGCATCGGCGTGGTGCCCGCGTATCTGCCCGGGGCGACGCGCACCGAAGTGTTTAAGGTGTATCAGATGGCCGCGCGCTGGAAAGTGCCGGTCTTTACGCACATCCGCGGCCGCGGCGAAGAGGGCGTGCAGGAAGCCATCGCCAATGCGATCGGCACGGGCGCGTCCGTTCACATCGTCCACCTGAACAGCTCAAGCCGTGGTGCGGTGCTGGCGAATCTGGAGATGATCGCCGGCGCGCGCAAACGCGGCATCGACGTGACGACGGAGGCCTATCCCTACACCGCCGGTTCGACGTTCATCGAGAGCGCGCTGTTCGACGACGGTTGGCAGCAACAACTCGGCGTGACCTACAACGATCTGCAATGGCAAGCTACCGGCGAGCGCCTCACCAAGGAGACGTTCGAAAAGTACCGCAAACAGGGCGGCATTTTGATCCTGCACTCGATGAAGCCCGAGTGGATCAAGCAGGTGCTGGCGTCGCCGTTCGTGATGATCGCGTCCGACACGATGCCCTACGCGGCGGGCGCGCACCCTCGCGGCGGCGGGACGTTTTCAAAGGTACTCGGCGAGTACGTTCGCGAGTTGAAAGTGGCGACGTTGATGGAGGCCATTCGACGAATGACCCTGATGCCCGCGCAACGGTTGGAGCCGCTCGCCCCGCGGATGAAAAACAAAGGCCGCATCAAAGTCGGCGCCGACGCGGACATCACCGTCTTCGACGCGGCCACGGTCAAAGACACCGGCGCCTATCAAACCGGACCGAAGTTCGCCGAGGGCATTCCGCATGTGATCGTCAACGGCGTGGTGGTTGTCGAAAACGGCAAAACTGTGCCCAACGTGTTCCCCGGAACGGCGGTGCGAGGCAACTACGGAGTGCGCGAGGCTGAAGGCATGACGACGCTGCCCATCACCGTGCCGCATGCTGAGATCGCCGAGATTTGCAAACAGTACCACGTCAAGCGGCTGTCGTTATTCGGTTCTGTGCTGACCGATCGCTTCCGGCCCGAAAGCGATATCGATATGCTTGTCGAGTTTGAGCCGGGAAGAGTGCCGAGCCTATTTGGACTTGTACGAATGGAACTCACCTTGACCGAAAAGCTCGGCAGGAAAGTGGACCTTCGAACGAAGGAAGACTTGAGCCGGTCCTTTCGCGATGAGGTAGTGAGGACCGCCGTTCCCGCATATGGATGAGTCGGATCGAGAACGCCTCACGCACATGTTGGAGGCGCGATTGAGTTCTCCCAGACCCGCTCGCGCGCGAATTTTCTGGCCGTCGTGAAATCAATCGAAATCATTGGCGAGGCGGCGTCCAAGGTCTCGCCGGAGCTCCGGGCAGCGACAGCAGGGATTCCATGGCCAGAACTGATTGGCATCCGAAATCGGCTTGTCCATGCCTATTTCGACATGAACATCGAAGTGATCTGGAAAGCGGTCGACGAAGATCTTCCCTCGCTCATCCAGCGCCTCCGCGCCATCCTCAACGCCCCGCCCGCGCCCTAAAACTTCGGTCCAGCTTCGTCAACAGCCGCAACCCCTTCGCCGCCGACCCGGCCTCCGCCCGCGCCCGAAAGCGCGTCTCGGCGTCGTACTGCGCCAGCGCAATCGTAGCGAGTTCATCCATCAGCTTGTTCATACTGATGCCCTGGGACGCCGCCAACTGCCGCAGCCGCGCGTGCTTGGCCTCTTCCATTCGTAGCGTAACGGTGCTCATCGAAGTTCCTCCAGGGTTTGACGATTCGAATCTCCGGAAAGCGAAGCTCGGCATTCACAAGATCGCGGTAATTCAGCGCCTGGATCTCATACTGGCCGATACGTGTCGACGGGCTCAACGACATGGCAACTATCATATGACAGCGCCAACAGAATTACCGCCCGGCAGCGCCCGTGCTGTGCGCCACCGCGATCGCCCGCCGCAACCGCCCCCAATCCGTATCGCCGCCGACCGTACAATCCGCGCCCAGAATAAACTGCCGCGGCGCCGCCTGAATCACCCGCTTAATCTCCGCGTCCATCTCCGCCGCCGAGCCCTTCGCAATCAACCCGTGCCTGTCCATTCCCCCCATGAACGGCCGCTTAAACCGCGTCGAAATCTCCTGCGCCCGCAACTCCTTATCGATCAACTTCGCATTGCAATTGACGATCTGCGCCGGGTAGTCGTACACCGCGTCGTAGTTGGCGTGGGGCGCATGATAGTCGCACACGTGCAAAATGTTAAACCGGCACGCCGCGTGAATCTCCTTCATCGCCACCAGATCGAATGGTTTGATGTAGCTGGTGAAAATCGCCGGCGACGAAAACCGCTTCGTCTCCGATCCCTGCGTCGACATATAGAACCCGTCGATGCCTTCCTTGATGCAGGCCCGCACAAACAACATCTGGCTTTCGGTCAGGACCTCCAACCCCTTCTTCACCGCCTCCGGGTTCTCCTCCAGATGCCGCTTCAACAGCGGCGCCGTCGCACAATGCCCCGCGCACATGAACGGCGAGTACAGCGTCATCAAGATCAGCGAGTCTTTCTTCGACGCCTTCACCAACTCCCGCACCGTCACCAGCAACGGTTCGTAGAAGTCCAGCTTTCGCAGCGCCAACTTCCCCCAGTCGCCAGGCGTTTGCAAAAACTCCTGCCGCTCATAGGTCTGCTCGAACTGAATCTTTACGAAGTCCATATCCGTTTGCCGGAAGAACTCCAAGTGTTTTCGCGCCGCCGCCGATCCCGCTTTGAACTCCTTGTCGAAATGCAGGAAGAACGCCGCCGGCGTATAGTTCGCTTCGGGCCTACCGTCCAGCCAGCGCAGCATCCGCTCGCGTTTATTCGCCGAAGCCGCTGCCGTCGCCGCCGTCGCTACGGATAAGGAAAGAAAGGATCGCCGCTTCATATCCGTATCCTACACCCAAACGGCCGACAACGCCGAATGTTGACAACCGGACTCCAACGCCGTAGAGTGGTAGAGGAACAGAAAATGACAGTCAGTTGCAATAAGAGACTCGGTCAGGCACTCACCGCCGCGATGTTCTTGCTCCTGCCCGCTTGGGCCGAAAACGCCGTCGCTCGCCTCGATCTCCTTGTCCTCGATCCCGCCGGCTCGCCCGTTCCCGCCGCTAAACTACAGATTTCACAGGACGGCCTAACCAATCGCCTCTCTGTATCCACCGCCCCCGACGGCTGGATTTCCGTCCCGGTCGTCACCGGAACGCACCAGATCACCACCTCCGCCGACGGCTTTCGCATCGCCAAACAATGGATCGAAGTGCGGAACGCCGTAACAGCCGTTGAAATATATTTGCAAATAAGCGAAGCCCGCGAAACCCTCACCATCCTCGATTCGGCCGGCTATCAAGTCCCCACCGCGAGCGCCCTGAAAAGCCCAACGCAACTCCTCAACGTCCCGCAAGCCGTCAGCGTCGTCAGCCGCGGTCAGATTCAAGATCAGTCGATGCAAAACATGGCCGATGTCGTGCGCTTTGTGCCCGGCATCACGATGGCCCAAGGGGAGGGCCACCGCGACGCCCCGGTCATCCGCGGTAATGTCACCACCTCCGACTTCTACGTCAACGGCGTTCGCGACGACGTCCAATACTTCCGAGATCTCTACAACGTCGAACGCGTCGAAGCCGTCAAGGGCGCCAACGCACTCACGTTCGGCCGAGGCGGCGGTGGCGGCGTCATCAACCGCGTGACCAAACAAGCCGAGTTCGTCCCCTTCCGTGAAATCTCGCTCCAGGGCGGCAGCTTCGCCAATCGCCGCGTCGCCGGTGACGCCAATCACAACTTCACTGAATCGGTGGCCCTTCGCCTGAACGGCGTCTACGAAAACTCCGGCAGTTTCCGCGATAACGTCGACGTGGAACGCTACGGCTTCGCGCCCGCGTTGAGTTGGAAGCTCGGCGAGCGCACGCTCATCCGTTCGTCATACGAATACTTCAATGACGATCGCACCGTCGATCGCGGCATCCCCTCCTACGGTGGCGGCCCCGCTCAAACCGGCCGCTCGACCTTCTTCGGCTCCTCGAAAGAAAGCTTCGCCGAAGCTGGCGTTCACATTGGAACCACCTCGGTCGAACATCAGGCCGGTGTCTGGACCTTCCGCAACACCCTACTCGCCGCCGACTACGCCAAGTTCTACCAGAACATCCTGCCGGGCGCCGTCAATCCCGCGCGCACGTTGGTCAGCCTGTCGGGTTACTTCGACTCCACCGCCCGCCGCAATCTGTTCAACCAAACCGACCTGAGCGGCGTCTTTCGCACCGGACCGCTGCGCCACACCATCGTGGGCGGAGGAGAGTTCGGCCGGCAGCACACCGAAAACTTTCGAAAAACCGCGTTCTTCGGCGCGACCGCGACTACGTTGAACGTTCCCTTCGCCGCCCCGGACGTCGTGACCAACGCCGTCTATCGCCCCGCCGGAACCAACGCCGACAACAACGCCCGCAACTCGGTTGCAGCGGCGTTTGTGCAGGATCAGGTCGAACTGTCTCGCTTCGTCCAACTGGTCGCCGGCGTTCGCATCGACCGGTTCGCCATCGATGTTCTCGACCGCCGCGCGTCGAAACAACTCGACCGCTCCGACAACTTCGTCTCCCCCCGCCTCGGCGTCGTAGTGAAGCCCATCTCGAACGTCTCCGTCTACGGCAGCTACAGCGTAACCTATCTCCCCAGCGCCGGCGACCAGTTCTCTTCGCTTACCGTCACCACCCAAACCCTCCGCCCCGAACGCTTCAACAATTGGGAAACCGGCGCTAAGGTCGATCTCGCACGCGGCCTCAGCCTGACAACGGCCCTCTACCGCCTCGACCGCAACAACTCCACCGCGCGCGATCCCAACAACCCCGCCATCCTGGTCCAAACCGGCAGCCAGCGCACCAACGGTTTCGAGGCCGCTCTCAACGGCTCCATCTCCCGCCGCTGGCAAATCGCCGGTGGCTACGCGACGCAAGACGCTTTCGTCCGCCGCGCCACCGCCGCCGCGCCCTTCGGTGCGAAGATGGCCATCGTACCCGGCCATACGTTCTCGCTGTGGAACAACTATCAGCTCGTCTCGCGCCTCAGCCTCGGCCTTGGCATTATTCATCAATCGGCGATGTGGGCCGGCATCGACAACACCGTCCGCCTGCCTTCCTTCACACGTGGCGACGCGGCTTTGTTCTACACCATCAACGAACGCCTCCGCCTGCAAGCCAACATCGAAAACGTTCTGGACACGACCTACTTCCCAACCGCGCACAGCAACAACAACATCCTGCCCGGCTCCCCACGCGCCGCGCGTCTCGGTCTTATCGCAAGATTCTAGACCGCAACGGCGGGCCTGAAAGTCGCCACCTCCTCCCCAACCCCAAACGCCCCATTTACGCCGACAACCCTGCAGAGCCGCGACCGCAAGGAAGCGGACCTTCCCCAACCCCCAACACCCCACTCACCAGTCTGGTGCCACGTACAGCGCCATCACCTCGCCCTGCTCTTCGCACACATATTTCATCGCCTCCCGCACATCGCGATCATCCCACAGCCAGCGAGTGCTACCGTGCCGAGCCCATCGCTTCTGATCGTCGTTGCCTCCGACGCGTTTCAGTTCCCGCGTCGCGTACGATTTGAACTCATTCATCACTCGCTCCGGAGCGGTCTTAGCCTCGACGATCACATGAACATGGTTGGTCCTCACGTGCGCCGCCAAAAGATTCCACTCGCGAAACAAACAATGCGATCGGATCGCCTCGAGCACCACCAATCGTTCGTCTTCCGCCATTTCAAACGGCGCGGATTTCATTAAAAGTTTCTCCCGCTGAAACCGACTCAGATCCGGTTGCAAAGAGCGTGAACCGAACATGTTGTGAGACGAATCCACCGAACCCTTCTCATCGCCATGCAAACGAGCGCCATAACAGGAGAACGTAATAAAATAGCGGCCCACACGCGTACGATCGTCTGCGGTCTCCACGTCGCAAATCTATCACGCCGCTATGGCAGTCGCCAACACAGCACTATACTCCCCACACGGAGGCGCAATCGCGAGGGAGCAAAACGATTAAAGTCGCCACCACCTCCCCAACCCGAACCATCCCATTTACTCCGACAACCCTGCAGAGCCGCGACCGCAAGGAAGCGGACCTTCCCCAACCGATACCCCTGACTTTCAAAGCGGCGCGGGTAACGGCGGCCGCTGGGCCCACGCCGCAAAACAAAGCACAACAACAAGTATCTTCATCGGTCCGGCAATTCTATCATTCACGCTCCTGCCACTTTAACTCCTCCACGCTGACCGACTCCTTCTTCCAACCCTCCCCCCTCGGCCGCGCCGCCTTCTTCCGCCACTCCCTCGCCTCTTTGTACAGCCCTCTCGCCTCGGCGATCTCGGCCCGTACCGCATACACGCTTCCCATCACCGGATGCTCGGCGAACATCTCCGCGCGAACGATCGCATCGGCCTGCTCGGCCAGCGTCCGCGCGCGGCCCGATTCTCCGGCCCGCTGCGCCGCCCGCGCCGTCTGCAGGAGCGCGGTGACGCGCGTAATCGCACCTTCCACCCGCATCAGGACCGGCAGCAGTACCTCCAGTTCGCTCCAAACCGGCGCGGAGTCCATCCGCGCCACCGCCAGATTGAACCGGCACGAGGCCTGCTCCACCTCATAGCCGTCCAACGCCTGGCACGCCCGTCGCCAGACCCGCTCGGCGTCGGCGCTCCGTCCGGCGGCAAACAGCGCTACCCCCAACCCCGATTCCGCCATCGCCCGCAGCGCCGCCGAATCTCCCGCACCCTCAATCGCCTGCCGCCAGACAGCCGCCCCCGCCTCTGGAAATCCGCCGTGCACCAGCACATTCGCCAGCTCCGCCCGCAAAATCGTCACTTCCTCCACCGAGCACCCGGCGCACGCCGATATCGCCTCCCGATAATGCGCCTCCGCCGTTCGCCAGCGGCCCAACTTCACCTCGGCCCTCGCCTTCGCGCAGAACTCCTCGGCCCTCCGGTCGCCGCCATGCAAGGCCGGGACCAGCGCCAAAAACAGAATAAGTATTCCCACGCCCCAAATGTATAAATAAGTCAAGCGTAATCACGGCGTTAAAACTACAACATAATAAAAACAACAAATATATTTTCCCTTCTCTTGTGAACGACACTCCCAGTGCGCGCCGGTTGCCATACTGGTACCATAAGCGCTCTAGTAAAAGCGCCCAGCATCGACAAGAACCGTTCACAAGCTTCGAAAATATTTTTCGACGTTGCATATCATTGAAAACAATAATTCAGGATTAAACCTACTTTATATTTCTCACAAAACACTTGCATCCACCTGCTATTCTGATGTTGTAAGAGGCCTCGCGGACCAAAGTCCGCGGGGCCTTTCGAATTTTCAGGAGGTTCCCATGAGGGACGAACAGAAAAAACGCCGCGCCGAAATCGCGCGGCGCAACGGCGCCAAGTCCAAAGGCCCGAAAACCGAGGAAGGGAAGCGCCGCAGCGCGGACGCCCACACCAAGCACGGCCTCTACGCCCAGGAAACCAGGTGCGGCGTTCTGCCCACCGAGTCCCAGGACGCCGTCGCCGGACTGCGCCTCCACTTCCGTTCGTTCTGGGAGCCGAAATCCCTCTACGAATCCCGCAAAGTCGAACAACTCTGCCGCTACGCCGCCGAACTCGACCGCCTCGACATGGCCCGGCACCGCAAGCTCACCGAATCCATGGCCGAACTCCGCAAACTCCGCCCGGATCTCGTCTCCAGCGCCGGCCTCACCGCCGAAGTCGAGTTCCGCGCCTCCGCGCCCGGCGGCGTCTACGAACGTTTCGAGGTCCGTATCAAGCGCCTCAACATCGAAGTCTCCCGCCTGGAGCGCGACCTTCTCCGGTTGAAGCGCCACTTCTCCTCCAGCGGTCCGACCGATATACCGTTGCAAACAAACGACGGCGACCCCGGCTCAACCGACCTCAACCAGCGCCCGTTCCTGGCCGAACCCGGCGAACCCGTCCTTCCGCCGATCCCAGATCCGCCCGCCATGGGCGACATCATCTCCTGGGCCAGGGAGAAGCTCGGCTTCATGCCCTCGGGCTCTCAGGCCGAAATGTTGGATTCCCGCGCCGACCGGACGATCGTCTGCGCCGCCCGCCAAACCGGCAAGTCCACCATCGCTGCCATCGAGGCTGTCTACGAGGCCATGACGCACGACAACGCGCTCATTCTCCTGGCCGGCCCCTCCGCCCGCCAGTCCAGCCTGCTCTGCGACAAAGCGCGCGAATTCGCGCGGAAGGTGGTCGACAAGCTCGCGCCGGCCGACAAGAACTGTGATGGCTTCAAATTGCCCAACGGTTCCCGCATCGTCGCCATCCCAGCGACTCCGGACACAATTCGCGGCTTCTCCGATCCGCACCTCGTCATCATTGACGATGCCGCCCTCGTTGCCGACGAAGTCTACCAGGAGGCGTTGCTTCCCATGATCGCCACCGGCAAAGGCAGTATCATGCTGCTTTCGGCCCCCATCGGCCCCACGGGATTCCTCTTCCACGTCTGGAACGAGGAATTCGTCCCCTGGTACCGCGTCATGCAAACCGCGATCGAGTCCGGCCGATTAGGCTTCGATGCGCTCACCAAGGCTCGCCTGGAGATGGGAGACGTCCCCTTCCGCCGCGCCTTCCGTTGCGAATTCGCCGACGACCCCGACTGCTTCGTCTCCTGGGAAATGGCCAACGAAATTTTTACCGGAGACTTCGAGCCGCTCTTCCCAACAACACCGCAACCCGGCCCGGTCACAACGCAACCCGGCCCAGCCACACAGCAACCGGGCCCTACAGAGGCGCGACCGCAAGGGAGCGCACCTTCCCCTACCGACAACCCCGATTTTCAACCGTACGACCGCCGAAAACGTTGTTGATTTCTGACACCTGCTAGTGCTACACTGCAGTTAGTTGATAAGGAGACACTAACATATGGACCTGAACAAGCTCACGGAAAAGTCGCAGGACGCCCTCCGCTCCGCGCAGACCATCGCTGTCCAGAATGCCAATACTCAACTCGACATCGATCATCTCTTCGGCGCCCTCCTCCGCCAGGAGCAGGGCTTGGTTCCGTCGCTGCTTAAGAAGGCCGGAATCCCGCTCGACACCCTGTCGCTGCGCGTCGTGCAAGAGATCGAAAAGCTGCCCAAAGTGGCCGGCTCGCAACCCGACAACTTATACGTCACCACGAGACTCACAAAGCTCGTCGCGGACGCCGAAGCGGAAGCAAAAAAGATGAAAGACGATTTCGTCTCCGTCGAGCACTTCCTCCTCGCGCTCACCGCCGAAAGCAAGCTCTGTAAGGAGTTCGGCATCACGCGCAAGCGTGTCGAAACAGCTCTGAAAGACGTGCGCGGCGCCCAACGTGTCACCACGCAAAACCCCGAAGCCACCTACGAGGCCCTCGAAAAATTCGGCCGCGATCTCACCGAACTCGCCGCGCAGAACAAGCTCGATCCTGTCATCGGTCGCGACGAAGAGATCCGCCGCGTCATTCAGGTCCTCTCGCGCCGGACTAAGAACAACCCGGTGCTCATCGGCGAGCCCGGCGTCGGTAAGACCGCAATCGCCGAAGGCCTCGCCAACCGCATCGTCCGCGGTGACGTCCCCGAAGGCCTGAAGGAAAAGAAACTGGTTTCGCTCGACATGGGCGCGCTCATCGCCGGCGCCAAATTCCGGGGCGAATTCGAAGAGCGCCTCAAGGCCGTGCTCAAAGAGGTGACCAGCTCGGAAGGCCGGATCATCCTCTTCATTGACGAGCTACATACCGTCGTCGGCGCGGGCAAAGCCGAAGGCGCTATGGACGCCGGCAACCTGCTCAAGCCGCTGCTGGCTCGCGGCGAACTGCACTGCATAGGCGCCACGACGCTCGACGAATACCGCAAGCACATTGAAAAGGATCCGGCCCTCGAGCGCCGCTTCCAGCCCGTGCTTGTCGATCAGCCCAACGTCGAGGATACGATCTCGATTCTTCGCGGCCTACGCGAGCGTTATGAAGTCCACCACGGCGTACGCATCAAGGACGCCGCGCTCGTCGCCGCCGCGGTGTTGTCCAACCGCTACATCGCCGACCGCTTCCTGCCCGACAAGGCCATCGACCTTGTCGACGAAAGCGCCGCCAAGCTCCGCACCGAAATTGACTCGCTCCCCAGCGAACTCGACGAAGTGCAGCGCCGCGTCATGCAGCTTGAAATCGAACGCGAAGCCCTGAAGAAGGAGTCGGATTCCGCCTCCAAGGACCGCCTCGCCAAACTCGAAAAAGAGCTCGCCGACTTCAAGTCCGAAGCCGACGGCCTCCGCGCCCAGTGGCAGAACGAAAAGAAGGCCGTCGACGCCCACCGGCAGATCAAGGAGAAGATCGAACAGACCAAGTCCGAGATCGAAAAGGCCGAGCGCGCCTACGATCTGAACAAGGCGGCCGAACTGAAATACGGCACGCTCGTGCAACTCGAAAAACAGCTCGCCGCCCGCGAGGAGTCGACCGGCACTCTGATCAAGGAGGAGGTCGGCGAAGAAGACATAGCCGCTGTCGTCAGCCGCTGGACCGGCGTGCCGGTAACCAAGATGCTGACCGGCGAAACGCAGAAGCTGATGCACCTGGAAGGCGATCTGCACAAGCGGGTCATCGGTCAGGACGAAGCGGTGGAAGCCGTCGCCGAAGCCGTGCTCCGCGCCCGCAGCGGCTTGAAAGATCCGAAGCGCCCCATCGGCAGCTTCATCTTCCTCGGCCCGACGGGTGTCGGCAAAACCGAACTCGCCCGCGCGCTGGCCGAAAACCTGTTCGACGACGAACGCGCCATGATCCGCATCGACATGAGCGAGTACCAGGAGAAGCACACGGTCTCGCGTCTGGTCGGCGCGCCTCCAGGCTACGTTGGTTTCGAAGAGGGCGGCCAGTTGACCGAGGCGGTCCGCCGCCGGCCCTACAGCGTGATCCTGTTCGATGAAATCGAAAAGGCCCACGCCGACGTGTTCAACATTCTCTTGCAGGTTCTCGATGACGGCCGCCTCACCGATGGCCAGGGCCGCACCGTCGACTTCAAGAACGCGATCATCATCATGACCTCTAACAGCCAGAACCTGCGCGAGCAGTTCCGGCCGGAGTTCCTGAACCGAATCGACGAGATCATCACCTTCCATTCGCTCGAAGAAGAGCACTTGAAGAAGATCGTGAAGATCGAGCTCGAAGGCCTGCAAAAGCGCCTCGCCGAGCGCAACATCGCAATCGAGTTCACCGACCACGCTCTGGCCTGGATCGTCCGTAACGGTTACGATCCCGCCTGCGGCGCGCGTCCGCTCAAGCGGGCGATCCAGCGGGACGTCGAAACCCCGCTCGCGCGCAAACTCATCAGCGGCGAAATCCGCGACGGCCAACTCGTGAAAGTCGAATTGAACCCGCTACGGGGCGAACTCGACTTCCTGCCGCCCATCGCGGCGGTGGCATGATGGGCCACGCACGCCATCGCACCGCGCCGCCCGCGATCGCACCGGCCCTACAGAGGCGCGACCGCAAGGGAGCGCACCTTCCCCAACCAACACTTCCGACTCTCGGCCGAGCGGAATCAGAAACACAGCAGTCGACATCTAACGTCTAAGAGGAAGAATGGAAACCAAATCAATACCAGTCCTGCCGCTGAAGAACACGGTTCTATTTCCAGGGCTGATGCTGCCGTTGACCGTCGGCCGCAAACCCACCCAGGCCGCCGTCGAAGCGGCCTTGGCCACCGAAGAGAAGGAGATCTTCGTCGTTTCGCAGAAGGATTCAAGCGTCGAAGCGCCCGCGCAAGCGGACCTCTACGCCACCGGTGTCGTCGCAATTGTGCGAAGGATCAACAAACACCCCAACGGCATCATGGAACTGATGGTGATGGGCGAAGAGCGAGCCAACCTGCAAAGCCTCGACGAGGTCACCGACGAAGACGGCAACCTGACCTACCTGCGCGCGCGCCTCGAAATGAGCCCGTTGCCCAAGGATAGCGACACCGAAGTCGAAGCACTCGAACGCGATATCGTCGAGCTCGCGACACGCGCGATGACGTTGGCCAACGGCGACACACCCGCCGATCTCGGCCGCATTCTGCAAGGCCAGGAAGACCCGCTCCGCATGGTCTTCCTGCTCGCCTCGATGATGTCGCTGCCGGTCGAAAAGGAGCAGTTGCTTCTTGAAGCCGCAACGCGCATCGACGCTCTGCGCACGCTGCACAAGTACCTCGCGCACGAGGTCGAAGTCCTCGAACTGAAAACCAAAATCGCCAGCGAAGCCCGCAACGAGATGTCCAAGGAGCAGCGCGACTACATGCTGCGCCAGCAGATGAAGGCCATCCAGCAGGAGCTCGGCGACAAGGACGGCGACAGCGAACTGAACGACCTGCGCGACAAGATCGCCAAGACCGAACTGCCCGAAGCTGCTCGCAAAGAAGTCGACTGCGAGATGAAGAAGCTCGAGCGCGCCAACCAGGCCTCGCCCGACTACCAAGTCACGCGCACATGGATGGACTTTGTCCTCGACCTGCCGTGGACCGCGACCACCGAGGACAACCTCGACATCGCCAACGCGCGCACCATCCTCGACGAGGATCACTACGAACTCAAAGAGGTGAAGGACCGCATCCTCGAACACTTGAGCGTGATGAAGTTGAACCCGAACGCCAAGGCGCCGATCCTTGTCTTCGCCGGACCTCCCGGCGTCGGCAAGACCAGCCTCGGCCAGTCGATCGCCCGTGCGCTCGGCCGCAAGTTCGAACGCATGTCGCTCGGCGGCATGCACGATGAAGCCGAACTGCGCGGCCATCGCCGGACCTACATCGGCGCCATGGCCGGCCGGCTCCTGCAAGCCATGCGCCGCGCCGGTTCGAAGAATCCGGTGATCCTGCTCGACGAAATCGACAAGGTCGGCCGTGACTTCCGCGGCGATCCCGCGCACGCGTTGCTCGAAGTACTCGACCCCGAGCAGAACAAGACGTTCCGCGACAACTACCTCGACCTGGACTTCGATCTCTCGAAGGTCATGTTCCTGTGCACCGCGAACACGCTCGATACCGTGCCGCGGCCGCTGCTGGACCGCATGGAGATCATCCGGCTCTCCGGCTACAGCGAAGAGGAGAAGGTGCAGATCGCGCGCCGTTACATCATCCCGCGTCAGATCGCCGAAACCGGCCTCAAGACGGAGCAGGTCGAATTCACCGATAGCGGCTTGCGGTTCATCATCGGCGGCTACACGCGCGAGGCTGGACTACGCCGGCTGGAGCGCTCGATCGCCAAGGTCGTGCGTAAGGTCGCGCTCCGCATCGTCGAGGGTTCGCTCGACAAGTTTGTCATCGACGAACCACAGGTGAGCGAACTGCTCGGGCCCGAACTCGTGCAGCCCGAGAAGTTCCGCAAGACGCTGCCCGCGGGCGTTGTCACCGGACTCGCCTGGACCGAAACCGGCGGCGATGTGCTCTACCTCGAAGCCACGCTGCTGCCGCAGGGCAAGGGGCTCACCATCACGGGCCAGCTCGGCGAAGTCATGCAGGAGTCGATGAAGACCGCGCAGTCCTTCATCTGGTCGCACGCCGAGGACCTCGGCCTCGATCCGAAGCTATTCAAGGAATACGGCCTGCACCTGCACGTGCCCGCCGGCGCGATTCCGAAGGACGGCCCCTCGGCCGGCGTAACAGCGGTGACCGCAATGACCTCGGCCTACACCAAGCTGCCGGTTCGCAACGATACAGCCATGACCGGCGAGATCACGCTGACCGGTTTGGTGCTGCCCATCGGCGGTGTGAAGGAGAAGGTGCTCGCCGCCCGCCGCGCCGGTATGAAACGAGTCATACTGCCGGCCGCGAATAAGAAGGATCTCCGCGACGTACCCGAAACGGTGCAGAAGGAGATCGAGTTCCTCTTCGTCGAAACCGCCGAAGAGGTTCTCGCCGCGATGATCCCGGGGCTCGAAAAGGCCCTCAATCTCGCTGCGGCCTAACACACGCATACAGAGACGCGACCGCAAGGGAGCGCACCTTCCCCAACTGATAACTCTGTCGGGACGAGGTAGTCGTTAGTGATAAATCCCCGGGGCCTCGTGCCCCAGCGCCGCGACATATTCATCGTACGGGCCAAGGTACAACCGCGGCTCGCTCTCGGTTCCGGATTCTCCGCCGAGTTCGAGCACGCGGTTGGCCAGGCCGCGCAAGAACGTTCGATCGTGCGACACGAAAATCATCGTGCCTTCGAACTCCTTGAGCGCTTGCACCAACATCTCCTTGGTCGCCAGATCGAGGTGGTTGGTCGGCTCGTCGAGCACCAGAAAATTCGGCGGGTTGTACAGCATCCGCGCCATCGCCAGGCGAGACTTCTCGCCGCCCGATAGCATCCGGATCCGCTTGTCGACATCTTCGCCGGAGAACTGAAACGCGCCGGCCAGAGTCCGCAGCGCGCCGATCGAGTCGTGCGGAAAGTCCTTCTGCAACTGCTCGAAGATGGTTAAGTCCGCATCGAGAATATCGAGCGACTGCTGCGCGAAGTAGCCCATCTGCAAACTGGCGCCGAGCCGCACGGACCCGGTATCGGGTTCGAGCGCGCCGGAGATCATCTTCAACAACGTCGACTTGCCGGCGCCGTTGCGGCCCATCACGGCCCAGCGCTCGCCGCGCCGGATCGTCGCTGAAAATCCGTCGTAGATCACCCGCTTGCCGTAGGCCTTGCGGAGTTCTTCGATCACCACAACCTGATCGCCCGACCGGGGCGGCGTGCGGAAGGCGAATTCGACCACCTCGCGCTTCTTCGGCAGTTCGATCTTTTCGATCTTGTCGAGAGCCTTGATCCGGCTCTGCACCTGCGCGGCTTTGGCGGCGTGCGTGCGGAACCGTTTGATGAAGCGCTGCTCTTTGGCGAGCATCGCCTGCTGGCGCGCGAACGCGGCCTGCTGGTTGGTCTCGCGGATCGCTCGCTCGCGTTCGTAGAAGTCGTAGTTGCCGGTGCAGGTGTTCACTTCGCCCGAGTCGATCTCGGCGATCTTGGTCACGACGCGGTTCATGAATTCGCGGTCGTGCGAGGTCATGAACAGCGCGCCTTCGTAGGACTTGAGGAACTGCTCGAGCCAGATGATGGATTCGAGATCGAGGTGATTGGTCGGTTCGTCCATCAGCAGCACATCGGGCCGGCCAAGCAGCACGCGCGCCAGCGCGACACGCATCTTCCAGCCGCCCGAGAGGGCGCCGGCATCGCCGTCGATCTGATCGTCCTTGAAGCCCAGGCCGTGCAAGACTTCGCGGGCCTGCGCTTCCAGCGAGTAGCCGCCCAGGTGCTCGTACTCTTCCTGCACTTCGCCGAAACGGGCCAATATGCGGTCCATGTCGCCGGCGCGGTCGGGGTCACACATGGCCGTATTCAACTCTTCGAGCTCGTGGTGCAGATCGCCCACGCGGCCCGAACCCGCGATGGCTTCGTCGATGACGGTGCGCCCGTGCATCTCCTCGACATCCTGGCGGAAATAGCCGATCGTAGTCTTCTTCGGTACGGTGACATCCCCGTCGTCGGGGCTCTCCTCGCCGACAATCATGCGGAATAGCGTTGTCTTACCCGCGCCGTTCGGGCCGACGAGCCCGACTTTCTCGGAAGGATTCAATTGAAAGGAAGCGTCCACAAAAATGAGCTGCTTGCCATACTGCTTGCTGACGCCGGAAAAATATATCATTCGAATCTTCCAGGCTAGCAGGATCGTCCCGCGCCGAGCCAGCGAACGAGCGTGTTTACTGGGTCGGCGGCGAAATCAACTCGGCGATCTCCGGCTTGTCGAGATCGGCTTTGCGGATCTGCCGGACCGGAAGATCGATGCGCGCGACCGGCGTGCCGCCGCGCAGTTTCTCGGCCAGCGACTTAACCGCTTCGTAGCCGATGCGCGCCGAGTCCTGAACCATCATGACGTCGATCGTTCCGCCGCGCAGCGCTTCGCGATGAGCTTCGCTCGTGTCGAAGGTGATCAGCCGCAGCTTGCCGGACAGACCGCGTGTGGCGATCGCTTGAATCGCGCCCAGCGAACTCGCCTCGCTCGACGCGAAAATGCCGGCCAGATCCGGATGCGCCGTCATCATGTTCTCGGCCGCCGCGCGCGCTTTGGCCCGATCGGCCATGCCGTACTGGCTCGCGGCGACGGTCACGTTTGGAAACTCCTTGGCGATCGTCTCCTGAAAGCCTCGCTCGCGCTGCGAGGTCGACGCGCCGCCGGGCTTGTGCATCACGACACCGACCTTACCCTTTTCGCCGATCATCTTCGCCAACTCGCGCGCGGCGTCGCAGCCCGCTTTGAAATTGTCGGTGGCGACGAAGGTGACGAACCCCGATCCTTCGACGGCCGAATCAAAAACGGTCACGGGAATTCCTTGATCGATCGCCCGCTTTACCGGCGCCGCCAAAGCGCGTTCGTCGCAGGCGGAAATCGCGATCGCCGAAACCCGTTGCGCGATCATCGAATCGAGGATCTGAATCTGCCTCGGGCTATCGGTCTCATCGGTCGGCCCGTTCCAGACCGCTTCGATGCCATACTCCTTCGCCGCGCGTTTGACACCCGCGTGAACCGCGGCGAAGAACAGGTGCCCGACCGCCTTGACGATGACACCGATCTTCGCCTGCGACGGGCCTCCGCATCCGGCCAGGCCTACGG
>Ga0194131_10004312_pt1 | contig 21547 bp, 16 predicted proteins | sample TA2KigO120mmetaG_FD_148631 | JGI IMG/M metagenome (GOLD analysis project Ga0194131, IMG submission 148631) | Freshwater microbial communities from Lake Tanganyika, Tanzania - TA2015053 Kigoma Offshore 120m | ecosystem: Environmental > Aquatic > Freshwater > Lake | place: Tanzania: Lake... | reverse complement strand
CCTGGGGGCTGGTGCCGCGCCGGGAACCCTTCACGCCGCCCGGCCCGGCTCTGCCCCCGGAGCACGCGGCCGCGCTGCTCGCCACGGTGGCCGAGGTGGCGCGGGCCTCGGCCTTGCCGGCGCCCCGCGACGTGTACCTGGTGCCGCAGGCCAACGCCTTCATCGGCGAGCGCCGGGTAGGCCTCGGGCTCGTTCGCCGCGAGTTCGTGGGCATCGGCCTGGGCCTGCTGGTGGTGCTCGATGCGGACGGGCTCCGCAGCGTGCTGGCCCACGAGTTGGGGCATCGCAAGGCCGGCGACGTGCGGCTGGGCCCGTGGGTTTACCGCACGCGCCGCGCCCTCGCCGGGACGATGGAGCGCCTCGGCGACGCCTCCATCCTGCACCTCCCCTTCCTCTGGTACTCGCGCTGGTTCCTGGCGGTGAGCGCGCTCGTATCGCGACAGCAGGAGTTCGCCGCCGACGCCCACGCCGCCCGCGTGGTGAGCGCCGCGCACGCCGCGCGCGCGCTTCGGGTGGTGGGCCACGAGGGCGCGCTGTGGAACGTGTACTGGCGACAAGAGGTCGTCCCGGTGCTCGAGCTCGGCTTCATGCCCCCGGTGCTCGAGGGATTCGCTCCATTCTGCCGCGCTGCCCGCGAACGAGGAGGGCCGCCCGGGGGGCCGCCCGTCGAGCCGGCCGGGGCGACGGACACCCACCCGCCCGATCACGAGCGCATCACCGCGCTGGGATCACCGCCCCCGGCCGAACCCGGGAGCCCGGCGATGAGCCTCGCCAGTTGCCCGGACGCGCTGGTCGAGGCGGCCGCGCGCGGGTTGTTCGCGGACCCAGTGCCCGCGCTGGTGCGCGTGCGCTGGCAAGACGTGGGCGAGCGGGTGTGGCTGCCCCGCTGGCAGGCTGAGCTGGGGCCCTGGGCGGAGCGGCTCGGCCCTGGCTGCCTCGTGGAGCTTCCCGAGCTGCTGGCAAGCCCGTCGCGACTGGCCGCGCTCTTCTCGGCGCGCGGTCCCCGGGTGCTCAGTCCCATGGCCGAGGCACGCCGTCACCGGGACCTCCTCGCCTACGCCCTGGGCGTACACCTTGCCGCCGCCGGCTGGCGGGTCACCACGTCGCCGGGGGAGCCCCTGAGATTCGTGCGTGGGGGCGAGTCGATCGACGTCCGAGCCTTGGTCCACGGCTCGGACTGGTCGGGCTGGCGCGAGCGCCTCGCGGGCTGGCTCGCGCCGTCCGACTAGAACTGCACGCCCAGCGAGGCGGTGCCGCCGTGGAACCTGTCGGTGATCTCGCCCACGGCGTCGCCGTCGCGGTTCTCGATGCCGATCTGGCGCAGCGACATGTCGTAGGCGAGGCTCGCGTACATGAAGGGCAGGAAGGCGTAGCCCACCTCGAACTGGAACTCGGTGTTGAAGGGCGTGCTGCCGCCCGCGAGCTGCTCGTTGAAGGTGGTGGCGAGGAACAGCGACGGGCCGATCTCCGCGCCCAGCTCCGCCCCGAGCGAGAGCGAGTTCAGCGCGAGCTGGTCGAGCAGGATCTCCTGGCCTTCCCTCACCGTGTAGGTCTGCACGTCGCTGCTGCCCCAGCCCACGCGCCCGCCGACGTGGAAGGTGCTGTCGCCCACGTCGAAGGGGTAGCGGCCGATGAACACGGCGTGCGAGTTGAGCACGGTGTCGTACACCAGCGCCGCGTCGGCACACTCGTTCTCGAGCGCGGCGCACAGCGGCGTCGGGTCGACCGAGTAGGCCGTGCCGCGGAAGGCGCCCTCCACCCCGAAGTAGGGCACCCCGGGGATGAAGAAGCGCGCCTGGACGGCGCCGCCCTGCGAGCCCGAATCGAGGACGAGCTCCTTTGGGAACAGCACCGTGGTCTTGCTCAGCGGGAGCTGGTCGTAGCCGTAGTAGCCGAAGGAGAAGCCCAGGCGGGCGCGGAGGAAGGGACGGTCACTCGGCGCGGCAGGCGCCTTCGACACCGTGGTCGTGGAGGTGGGCGCGGGGGCCGGGGCGGGCGCCGGGGCGGGCGCCGGGGCTGCGGCGGCCGGGGCGGGCGCGGGCGTGGCGTAGGGATCCACGGTGGCCTGGGTGGCGAAGGGGCTATCCGTCGACCAGGTGGTCTCGGCGCCGCCGACCGGCACGCGCATGAAGGCGCTGGCGGCGCCGTCGATCGTCGCGACAGCGACCCTCACGTCGCCGCTCGCGGAGCCCGGCACCGTCAGGGTGGCCTCGTACACGCCGCCTCCGATCTCGGAGACGGTACCGACCTTGCCGACCGAAGTGAGGAAGTCGAGCTTCTGGCCGACCACGCCGCGGCCCTGGTCGTCGGCGAGGTTGATGCGCAGGCGCACGCTCCCGCCCGCGCTCACCGAGGCGGGGTCGCTGCTGATGGCGGCCTTCACGGCCCTCATGCCACTCGCGAGGGTGGGAAGCACGGGCGCGATCACCGCGCCCTTCATGCCCTCGCGCTCGATGCGGAGCTCGCCGAGGGCGGCGCCCCACTCGTTCACCAGCGCCGCCTCGACTCGGCTCCCGGCGATCGGCAAGCCGGGCAGCGCCAACTCGTCGGGTACCTGAGCCAGGGAGAGCGCCGCCCGCGCATCGCCGGCCTGCGCCTCGACGCTCACGATCCCGGCCTTGCGACCAGCGGTGTAGTGGACTTGCGCGAGGCCGTCTGCGCCCGTGGTGGCGCTCGTGGGCAGGGCCCCGTCTCCCTGCGTGATCTTCAGGCTCACCGCGACGTTCGGCACCGGGTAGCCGAACTCATCAACGCTCACGACGGTGATCAACGACGAGGACAGCCCGTCGTTGATGACGCGGGCGCGCGAGGGCACGAGCAACACTCGCGACATCGGGTTGCCGGTGCTTGGCGTCGCCACGGTGGCGGTGAGCTCCACCGGCCCGCTCCCCGTGGTGGTGAACAGGGCCTGGTAGTCGCCGTTCTTCAGGTCTTTCACGTCGCCCTTCACCCGGGCGCCGCTGGCCCCGAAGGTGACGGTGCGACCACCGATTCCGCTGCCATCGGGCGCGTTGACCTTGGCGAACACCTTGAAGCCCTCGGCCGCCGCGGGGAGCAAGCTCGGCTCGGCGATGAGCGACACGTTGGCGGGCCGGGTGCCCACGAGGTTGATCGGCAGCGAGGCCGTCTGCGCCTGAGGCCGGTCGGTGAGGCTGGCCGAGAGGGTGGCCTGCGCCGACGACGAGCCGTTGGGCGGCGTGTAGACGCCCTCGTACACGCCGTTGCCCACGTGGCGGGCGGCGCTGATCGCGCCGGCAGTGACAGTAAACACCACCTGCGCGGCGGTGTCGGGCTTGCCGTCGGGCGTGGCCACGAACAGGTGCACGGGAACGGCGAGGCGGTTGTCGGAGGGGATGGCCGCCGGGAGCGGCATCAGCGCCACCCGCTTGGCCTCGGGCACCTTGAGGTCGAGTGGCTCGCTCGTGGACTGGCCGTCGGCGCTGACCGCGATTTTCTCGGCGAGCGGGGCGCCGGGCGGCACCATGATGGGCACGCGGGCGCGGCCCTGCGCGTCGGCTGGGACGGGGCCGAACTGCTGGTCGCCGATCTTGATGATCACCCTGCTGTTGGGCGCGGCGGTGACGGGGAAGTCGACCTTGCCCCACATCGGGATGGGAATGGCCCCGAAGGTGCGCGAGGGATCGCGCTTGTCGACCACGGTCACGATCGCCACGTGCGGGTAGTTGATGGCGGGGGAGGTGAAGAGGGCGGTGAACTGGCCGCCACCGAGGTTGGTGACGTTCTCGATGGTGCCGGTCGACGCGAGGATGGCGAGTTCGATGCCGCCGAGGTTCTGGCGGTCGCCCCCTGCGAGGTTGAAGGACAGGGTGGCGGTGCGGTCGGAGCCGAGCGTCATCTTGGGGGGATTCGCGGCCGCGCTGAGCTGGCGACTCTTCGGCGGGGAAACGTTGAAGTTGAAGGACTTCTGGAGCGTGTCCTTGCCGATCTTGCCCTTGAGCGTGAGCGTGGCCGCCACCTTGGCGTCGGACTTGGGCGGGGTGTAGGTGAGCTTCCAGAGGCCGCCGCCCGCGTCGGTCATCGCCGACACGCTGCCGGTGGTCACGCTCGCCTTGAGCGCGAGGCCGGTGAGCGGGGCGCCCGTGGGACCGAGGGCAACGATGTAGAGCTCGGCCTGCGTGGCGCCGTCGCCGACAATCCCCGTCGGGGCGACCAGCTCAACGAGCCCGGTGCCTTCGAACACGGCGGGGGACTGCGCGTGGGCAGGTTCGGGCGCAAACAGCGCATCGATCACGATGCCAGCGGCGAGTAGGTGTACGACGAGCGGCAGCGAACGCATGTACGGGCTCCAGTCCGGGGCCGGGCATGGTACTTCGCCCCCTGCGGCCTATCAATGCGGGTGCAAATGGCGACGGGTTTCTCACACGCCTTTGACCGAGAAGCCGAGGGCTACGCCGTGCGGTGGAACTCGCGCCTGCGCGTGCGGCACTGGCGCGCTCGCATCGCTGCGGCCGCGATCGCGGCGGTGCCCCCGCCAGCGCGGGTGCTCGATGTCGGTTGCGGTGACGGTGCGGACGCCAGCGTCCTGGTCGCGGCCGGCTACGATGTCCAGGGGATCGATGTCTCGCCGAAAATGGTGGCGCGCGCGCGTGCCCGGGGGCTGCGAGCCGAACTGGGCGATGCCGATCGCCTGCCGGTAGAGACCTGCGACTTGGTCCTCGCCAACTTCGGCGTCGTGAACTGCATCGCCTCGCTCGATGGGCTGTCGCGGGGGGCCGCGCGGGCGCTGCGCCCCGGCGGCGTGGCGATGCTGGTGACGATGTGCCGTCACGCGCCGATGGAATCGCTGTCTCGCGTGGCGCGCGGGCGTTGGCCCCGCCGGCGCGGCGAGGCCCACGTGGCGGGCCAGCGGGTTCCCGTCTACTACCGCGACCCGGGCGAGCTGGTCGCCGCCTTTTCCCACGCCTTCGACGCGGAGCGCGTGGAGGGGCTCGGCGTGCTGGTCCCACCGCCCGACGAGGGGGGCGCGGGCGCCCGTCTCGCGGGTCTCGACGCGCTCGTCTCGCGGCTGCCCATCGCCCGTCGCCTCGGCGACCACGCGCTGGTGGTCTTGAGGCGCCGGTGAAGGTCGTCCTCTTTAACCCCCGGGCGGCGAGGGCCCATCGCCGGCTGCCCTTGTCGTTGTTGATGCTCGCCCGAGTGATCGACGGGCCGTGGACCCTCGTCGATGCCAACATCGAGCCCGGCGCCGCCGATCGCCTGCGCGCGCTCTGCGCCGAGGGCCGCGTGCTGCTGCTGGTCACGGTGATGCCCGGCCCCCAGCTCCGCGCCGCCACCCCGCTCTGCCGAGAACTCAAGGCGAAGAACCCAGATCTAGTCGTTGCCTGGGGTGGCTATTTCCCCAGCGTGCACCCCGAGTGCTGCCTCGACCCGACCACGGTCGACGTGGTGGTGACCGGCCAGGGCGAGACGGTGGTGCCGGCGCTGGCCGCCGCCCTGCGCGCGGGGGCCGACCCCGCCGGGCTCCCGGGTACCGTGGTGCGTCGCGACGCGATTCTACGTGGTCCCTCGCCGGCGCTGGCGATCTCCTCGGGCTTTGGCCCCGTGCCCTACGCCCAGGTGGACATGCAGGCTTACGCTGCGCGCACTTTCCTGGGCTCGCGAACCTTCAACCACCACAGCTCCGTCGGCTGCCCGTACCTGTGCAACTTCTGCGCGGTGGTGAATCTCTACGCCGGGCGATGGCTGCCCGACCCGAGCGACGAGGTGATCCGTTCGGCTCAGACGCTGGCCCTCGTGCACGGCGCCAACGCCATCGAGTTCCACGACAACAACTTCTTCGCCTGGGAACGGCGCTGCCGTGAGGTTGCGGAGGGTATCGAGGGACTGGGCCTCGCCTGGTGGGGCGAGGGGCGGATCGACACCATGCTGGGCTTCGATGGCGCCACCTGGCAGGCCATGGCGCGATCGGGCCTGAAAATGGTTTTCTACGGCGCGGAGTCGGGCGACGACGCTGCGCTAGACGCGATGGACAAGGGGGGGCTGCGGGTGAGCGACACCCGGGAGCTCAACCGGCTGGCGGCGCGCCACGGGATCGTCCCCGAGTTCAGCTTCGTTCTCGGTAATGCGGCCGACCCCGAGCGCGACGTGGCGCTCTCGCTGGAGCTGGTTCGCGACCTGAAGGCCGACAACCCCGCGTGCGAGATCATCCTGTACCTCTACACGCCCGTTCCCCTGCCGGGCCAGTGGGACGAGGCGAAGAAGCTTGGCTTCTCGTTCCCGACTTCCCTCGACGGCTGGTTTGCCCCCCCCTGGACCGATTTCGACCACCGGCGCGTGGAGTCCACCCCCTGGATGACGCCCGCCCTGAGGCGTCGGATCGACGATTTCGAGACGGTGCTCAACGCGCGCTTCCCCACCGCCACCGACCTCAACCTTTCGCCCCCCCGCCGCCGCCTTGTGCAGGCCCTCGCCGCGCCACGCTGGCGTCTCGGTCGCTATGCCGCCCCGGTGGAATTGCGGGCGCTGCTCCGGCTCTACCGCTACCGCCGCCCCGAGGAAATGGGCTTCTGACCGCGAGGGTGAGCCGATCCCTTCAGTCGGCGATACCGATTTTTGATTTTATTGCTTCTTCGACTTTTTTTGGATATCTTCTTTTCATGGGTCCCCGGCGCTCGCCGCCGACCTCCCCGCGATCGAGGCCGACCCGCCCGCAGCAAACCGTGCGCCGAGGCTGGCGGGCGTGGCGATGGCGCCGCCAGCGCAGCCGGCCCCTCCCGACCCCGTCCCCGCCGAGGCCGCGACCGCTACGGGAGCGGCTCTTCCCGCTCCGCGTCGGCTCCTAGCGAGAGGGTGGCGACGGCAGCGGCGGCGCTCGGCCGATGTCGTGGAGCACGCTCGCGACGCCGGCGGCGGCGACGCCGGCCAGGCGGGTGCACGACAGGAGCCGCGGCCGGGAGGCGAAGTCGGTGAAGGCCGAGGTGCGAGTGTTGCAGCTGTCGTCGAAGCCGCCGCCCACCTCGGCGGCCACCAGCTCTCGGTAGCGCCGGACCGCCTCGCGCAGCTCGCCCGTGGGCGGGCCGGCGGGATCGGGATCGCCGAGGATCTCGCCCAGCACGAGCACGCCCGCCTGGAGCGCGCCGCAGGGGCCGAGCCCCAGCAAGCCGCCCTTGCGAAGCGCCTGGTAGGCCCGGTGGTCGAGCCCGAAGGTGAGCGCCAGCGCGATGCCGCAGGACCGGTGAGCCACCTCCTCGCCGAGGTAGAGGCGCTCGGCGTGGCCGCGCGCGGCGTTCACGTACTCGTCGCGACTGGCCACTCAGCGACCGGGCGGGCGACCTGCCGGCGCCTTCGCGCTGGCCGCCGCGGCGGGGGCGGCAATCGCCCCGCTGCCGAGCACCCAGTACGGGCTCCCGGCGAGTTGCTGCTTGAGCTGTGCCACCTCCTGCGGGTGTAGCTCGAAGGTCTGTGGTTGCTGCGTGCGCGGATCGACCTGGGTGGCGAACCAGCGGTCGCCGACCTTGCTCTTGTGGAGCAGGAGGCCGCGCGGGTCGTCATAGACCAGGGTGAGGTCTTTCGAGGTGAGGGGACGGTTGGGATCGGGCTTCTCCTCGGGCTTCGGCGGCGGCGGCGGCGGCGCGGCGCCGGCCTGCGGCTTCGGCGGTGCCGAGCGCTCGAGCACCTCCTCGATCTCCCACTGCACCTCGAGCAGCTCGCCGCGGCGGAGACCGTCGAGCTGGTCGCGCACGGCCGCGCCCGCCGGGCTGCGGCACAGAGCCAGCAACTCTTCCTTGATGCCTTCGCGCTCGTTGTAGTTCGCGGCGCGGAGCCGCTCCACGAGCCCGTTCACATCTTGCATGGGGTGTGTCTCCTGGGCCGCGCCCTATCCCGCCGTCGAGATAGGCGACTTGTCGCCGGCCTCACCGTGGACTTCCTCGAGCGACTCTCCGACCGCGACCGCGAGCGCTTCGTCGGCGCCGCGAGCATCGTGCGGCTGGCACGGGGCGAGTACCTCATCCGGCGCGGCGAGCGCGGCGGCGACGTGTACCGGGTGGCCGAGGGCGAGCTCGAGATCATCGATAGCCGACAGCAGCCGACGGTGGTGCTCAACGTGATCGGCAAGGGCGAGATGGTGGGCGAGATGGGCTTCCTGGAAGACCTCGTCCGAACCGCCGACGTGCGTGCCGCCGACGCGACGGTGTGCCAGCGGTGGGACCGCGGATCGCTCCTGCGCGTGCTCGATGGCGACCCGTCCCTGGCCGCGAACTTCTACAAGGCGCTGGCGGGCTTCGCGGTTCACCGTGCCCGCGCCATCACCACCACGGCGATGACGGGCACGCTCGGGGGCAGCAAGGGGGGCAGCGAGTCGGCGCTCGCTCGCGCCCGGGAGCTGGCCAACGGCATCCGGCAGTCGATGGCTCGGCTCGAACCGGTCATCCGTCGCGACCGGCCGACCGCGCACGACGAGGTGCTCCGCGTGATGCGGCAGCTCACGCTCGACGTCAACGCGCGCTTCGGGCGCGTGTCGGCCGACGAGCAAGACGCGGCCGGCGCCTTGATCGCGCAGGAGCTCTTGCCCTACCTGATGCGATCTCACCTGGGCGAGCTGGCGAACGACCGGGTGGAGGGCTGGTGCTCCGACTTCTGGACCATCGGGCACATCACCGCCCGCAAGCCCATGGGCGACGGTCCCCTCGGCGAGATGCTCGACGAGTGGGGGCTCGATCTCGCCACCTCTCGCGGCCTGCGCGAGCGTCGCGCGCTGGCCGGCGCGCTCGTCACCGAGTGCCTGCCTCCCTCTCCCCCCTTGCGGGTGCTCGCCGTGGGGGCCAACAGCGCCTCCCTGCTCGCCCCCCACCTCGATTTTCTCGGCCGCATGGGCGGGGAGATCGCCTGCATCGACGGCTCCGACGACGCCTGCGGCGTGGTCGACTCCGACCTCGCGTCGCGACCGCGCTCCTTGCGGCTCAATCGCCTCCGCGAAGACCTCGCCGCCGTGGTCAACGGCCAACCGCAGTTCCGCCACGTCGACAAGCACGTGGTGGTTGCCGACTGCGTGCTCGAGTACCTGCCTGAAACCGCTGCGGCGAGCTTCCTCCGCCTGGTGCGTGGCATGCTCGCGCCCGGCGGTCACGTGGTGGTGACGGCGCTCGCCCCCTCGGACGACGAGCTGGTGTACCGATACTGCTTTAGGTGGCCCACCATCCGTCGCAGCCGTGCCGCGTTCGCCGATCTGGTGGACAGCGCGGGTTTCGCGGGCGTACGCGCCTACGAGGCAGGCAGCGCCGGCCTCGTCGTGGCTGCACGCCGAGAGTCGTGAGGGCGCATCGGTGAGCGCGAGAAAGGGTCTCGCCAGGAAGCGCCCCGCGCACTTGCACAACCGCAGGGGTTGGCGTAGCCTTCGCAACCCTCGGGCTGCCATGCCCACGTCCCCGTTGCTGGAGGCATCATGCTGTCGTCTCTCATCGTCACCCTCGTCCTCGCCGGCTGCTCCGATGCCGAGAAGCCGCCCGAGCCGCCCAAGGAGGAGCCGCAGGTCGAGGTCGCCCCGAAACTCGACGCCGCCGCCCTCGCGGCCGCCGCCGAGAACATCGCGCTGGTGCCCTCGCCGGCCGAGATGCAACGAGCCCTCGAGAAGAACGGCATCCAGGCCGGGCTCAGCGCGATGGTCCCCGAGCGCAAGCTCAAGATGGATATCGAGAACAAGGACGTGATCGCGGTGCGCACCGGCGTGGTGCTCGCCGACGCGCTCCTCACCGTGAAAGACGCCCCCAAGGAGAAGCTGGTGGAGCGCCTCGCCGCCGTGAAGGCGGGTGTGGCCGCCCTCGGCGCGGGCGGCGACATCGGCGCGGTCATCGACGACCTGACGGCGCGCATCACGAACGACTCCGTTTCTCGCGACGACCTCGTGAAGGAACTCGACGAGATGCACGGCGCGATCATCCCCGAGCTCAAGTACGAGGCGGGCGAGCGCTGCGTGCCGCTCATCCAGGCGGGGAGCTGGCTTGCGGGCTCGAACCTCGTGGCGGCCGCGCTGTCCACGGCCAACAACACCAGCGCCGCCACCGAGCTGCTCCGCCAGCCGCAGGTGGCCGACTACTTCCTGAAGTACGTGGCCGCCGAGGGCGAGGGCAAGGCGCCCGACGAGGTGATCAAGCAGCTCGACGGCACCTTGAAGAAGCTCAAGGAGATCGCCAGCAAGCCCAGCCTAACCATCGACGACGTCAACGAAGTCAAGGCCCAGACCGACGCCGTCCTCGGGCTGCTCTAGGAGTCCATCATGCTCAGCTCCCTCGTCCTCGCGCTCTCCACTGCCGCCCTCGCCGACGAGAAGGCGGCCGACGACTGCCTCAAGACCAAGATCTGGGAAGGCTACAACACCGGCTGGGCGGTCCGTACCGCCACCTCCGCGACCCTTGCCAAGGGAGAGCACCGCATCTACCTCGTCACTCTCTACGCGGGGAACGAGTACAAGATCATGGCCTGCGGCGACACCGCCGTGACCAACGTCGACCTGGTGCTCTACGACGCCCTCGGCAACGAGTTGGCGCGCGACGGCCACCAGGACCGCGAGCCGGTCCTGTCTTACAAGGCGAGCGCGACGGACACCTTCTACATCGCGGTGCACGCCACCGCGCTCCTCGGAGCGGCGACAAGCGGCGGCGTGGCCACGGCGGTCACGTACAAGTAGCGGCACGTTCCCGGAGCCGCGCGTGACCGCCCAGCCCGAGTCTCGTCGCGCGCGGATCGCCGAGCGCCTCGTCGCCTCGGGCGTGCCGCTCCCCACGCCCGAGGCCGTGGCCTTCGCCATCGACTTCCTCCGCCTCCTGGTGCAGGTGGCGGTGCCCTCCTCCGACCTGATGGCGGCGCGGCGGGCGGCGCTGGGGAGCGTCCTGGAGCGGCGCACGGCGCTGTCGCCCGCGGCCGCGCGCGAGCTCGTGCGCATCGTGGAGGCCCCGGAGTTCAGAAGTGGCCTGCCTCCGCGCGATCTCGAGGCCTTCATCGCCCGTTTTGGCAACAAGGCGGGCCAGGCGCTGGTGGCGTCGGCGGCGGTTGACGTCGACCTCGCGGCCTTCGGTCCCGCCTACGGCGGCGACCAGGCGCTGTTGCTGCTCGACAGCATCTTCGCCGTGCTGACGGTCGACGAGGATGTCGACCGCGACGAACTGCGTCGCCTGGAGGAGTGCGCCGACGCCCTCGGCATCGACGCGGTGTTGTTCACCGCGCTCTTGCAGAAGCACGACCGTGACCTTGCCCGCGGGCGGTGGACGTTGAAGGCGAAGCGGCCGCTGCTCACTCTCGGCCGCTCGCTGGCTTGCGAGGTTCTCCTCCCCGACCCGCAGGTCGCGGGGGTCCACGCCACGCTGGTCTACAGCGACGCCGGGTGGCGCGTGCAGGACGCGAAGAGTGGGCGCCCCACGGTGGTCAATGGGCGCCCCGTCAGCGCGGCGCCTCTGGGGCCTGGCGACGAGCTGCGCGTGGGCCCCTTCGTGGTCAAGGTCGACGCGGAGGGCAAGGAGGTGTTCGTGGAGGCGAGCCGTGCCTTCGCCACCCTCTCCGTGTCGCACCTCACCCGGCAGATCGGAAAGATCTCGCTGCTCGACGACGTGAGCTTCACCGTGTTTTCCGGCGAGGTCGTCGCGATGATCGGCCCATCGGGTTGCGGCAAGACCACGCTGCTCAACGCCATCGCCGGGGTCACGCCGGCCGACTCGGGCACCGTGCGACTCGACGGTCGCGACTTCCATGGCGAGCTGCGCGAGGAGCGAGAGAGCGTGGGCATCGTCCCCCAGGACGACATCGTGCATCCCGAGCTCACCGTCGAGGAGAGCCTCTACTTCGGGGCGAAGCTCCGCCTGCCGGTGGGCACCGGCGACGACGCCGTCCGCGGCGAGGTCGACCGCGTCCTGGAGGAGCTGGGCATCGAGCACATCCGCGGGTCGCGGATCGGCGACGCGCTGCGCCGCGGCATCTCCGGGGGACAGCGCAAGCGCGTGAACCTCGGGCAGGAGCTGCTGGCGCGCACCACGCGCGTGCTCTTTCTCGACGAGCCCACCAGCGGCCTCGACCCGCGCGCTTCGCAGGACATCGTGCGGCTGGTGCGGCAGATCGCCGATCGTGGTCGCATCGTCTTCGTCGTCACTCACGACCTCTCGGCGCAGGTGGTGGCGCAGGTTGATCACCTGCTGGTGCTCGCCCCCGGCGGGCGGGTGGCCTTCTTCGGCCCGCCAGCAGAGGCCTGCAAGTTCTTCGGTGTCGAGACGCCCGACGCCATATTCAACCAGTTCTCAGGCCGCGACCCACGTGAGCTTGGCGAGGCATGGAAGGCCTCGGCCGAGGCGCGTACCTACGTGGCGATGCGCGAGCAGTTGCTCAAGTTGCGCGCCGACGAGGGACGGGTACCCGCCCCGCCGCCCGCAGCGCGGAGGCGTCGTCGCAGCGGGTGGCTACAGGGCATGACGCTGGTTCGCCGCTACCTCAAGGTGAAGCGCCGCGACCTCGGCGGCCTCGCCGTGCTCTTGATGCAGGCGCCCATCCTCGCGCTGGTGATGAAGATCGTGTTCCCCCACCCCACGCGCGAGATGCTGTTCATGCTCTCGCTGTCGTGCCTGTGGTTCGGGATGAGCGCGGCCGTGCGCGAACTCATCTCCGACCGCGTGATCTGGCTGCGCGAGCGCCGGATCGGAGTGCGTCCCGGGCCCTACGTGTGGAGCAAGACCTGCGTCCTGGGAGGCCTCGTCACCGTGCAGTGCGCGGTCTTCGCCCTGCTCAACCTCGCGTTGCACGCGGAGTTCCTTCGCGACTACGGTTTCGGCGCGCTCGACTTCACCGGGATCTGCGCGCTCACCGGGTTCGTGGGAATGTCGCTCGGCCTGCTGGTGTCGGCGGTCAACTTGTCGAGCGAGGGCGCGGTGGGCACGCTGCCGCTGTTGCTCATCCCGCAGATCGCGTTCTCCGGCATCTTGCTGTCCTTGCGGCGCATGCCGGGGCTAGCCCGGGAACTCGCGTGGTGGAACCCGGCACGTTTCGCCTACGATGCGCTCATCAAGACCGGCGAGAAGCTCGGCGCCCCCCAGGCCCGCGGCATGGACTGGGACGCGATGCCGCTCAACGGAACCCTGTACAACCTCGGCTTCAAGGGCGACGGGGCCGACGACTTCGGCCTCACGATGCCCCAGCTCGTGGGGCGCCTCGCCCTGTTCTCGGTGCTGTTCCTGCTGGGCGCGCTGGTCACGGTGCAGCGGCGCCGCGAGTGAGCCTCGCCTAGTGGCGGCCGGCGCCGGGGAACGCCAGGTGGTCGGCGGCCTCGAGCTTCACGTCGGTGCGCAGGAACGCCTCGTCGCCCACCTCCACGCGCTCGATGGCGTGCCCCCGCACCGGGTGGTGGGGGCTGCCGGCGTGGGTGATGAGCGAGTGCCCGCCGAGGATCCAGGCGAGCGCGGTGTCTCGGTCGATCGTGCGCTCGCCCGTTCCCTTGAAGCGGACCTTGAGCGCGCGCACGCGGTCATTTTCGATCTCGGCTGCGTAAACTTCGATGTCGGCCATGACGGGCTCTCCGGCCCGCCGCGATAACCGGCGGCGGTGCTGCTGGCCCTGCTGCTCGCTTGTCCCCGCGATGGGGCCCGCCTCGAGCCGGGCGCCCCCCCGCGGGTGCCGAGCCCAGTGGCCCCGCTCTACGCCCACGCGGCCGAGCGTGCCCGCGACCCTCTCGTGCGCGGTGCCTTCGCGGGCGAGGTGGACGAGAGCTTGTCGGGTGCGGCCACCGGCCTCGCCCTCGCGCTCCTGGCCTCGCCGCGGCTCGACCCCGGCGAGCTGCGCTGGAAGGCGGTTCTCGCGGGCTACCCCTGGCCGGTGCGCGGGGCTGCCTCGGCGCGGACCGCAGTGGATGGAGTGCCGGCCGAGCTGTTGACGCAGGCGCTGGGCGCGGCGGCCACGCGCGACGTGGGCCTCGTGCGGGCGCGGGGAAACGAGGGCGACATCTGGGTGCTGGTCGAGGGCGAGCGCCGGGGGACGATCCCCGCCACCCCGCGCGAGCCTCCCCCGGGCACCGACCTGCCGTTCCCGGGGTACAGCGTGCGCGCGTCCACGCCGGCCGGCGATCTCGTGGAGAGTCGCGACGGCTTGCGCGTGGAGCAGGCGGGGGAGTGGCTGGTCGAGCTGAGTGACGCGCAGGGCGTGGTCGCGACGTTTCCGCTGTACGTCGGCACGCGGACGCCGGCTGCCTCGCCCTTTGCCGGGGCGGCCAGCGCCGAGAACGCCGGCGACATCGACGAGGATCTGCTGGTGCGCCTCGACGCGCTCGACGCCTGGTACAAGCGGCCGGCGGCGGAGCGCGACCCGATGCTCGACGCGGTGGCGCGCGCGCGGCTGCGCGACTTCGTGGCCAACAAGCCGCTTTCGCCCTCGCCGGTGCAGCTCGCCGCCGGGGGCTTCGCGGATGCCGACGCGGGGGCCTGCCGGGGCTCGTCGGTGGCGGCTTGCCTCGACGCGATGTGGTGGTCGGTGGCCGACCGCGGGCCGCTCTCGGGACCCTACCAGACCATCGGCATGGCGGCGCTCAACAGCGGCGGGGTGGTGCACGTGGTGGTGGCGGGGGCCGACCGGCGGTGATCCTCGCCCTGCTGGTGGCATGCGCGCCGCGGCACGAGGTGGTCACGATCGATCTCGTCGAGATTCGGTCGCGATCGGGTGACGCTCTTCCCGCGCTGGGGGCCAGCGCGCAGGTCGACCGCGGGCTGCGCGACGCCGCCGAGCGACTCGCGGCGGCGGCCACCAGCGCCGAGGCGAGGCTGACGGAGGGCGCGGTGCGGACTGCCCTCGACCTCGCGGGCTACCCGGGGGCGGCGCGCTTCGTGAAAGTGATCGCGGGAACGGAGTTGCCGGCAGGGCTGCTGGACAACGTGCCGCGGGGGGAGCCGATCGACGTGGGCTGGGCCTGGCGCGACTTCGGTGACGGGCGGCGCTGGTGGGTGCTCGGCTGGGCGCCGCGCCGCGTGACCCTCGACCCGGTGCCGCGCGACCTTGTGCCCGGCGGCGGCGTGGGGGTGCGGGTGACCGGTGCGCCGTCGGCGCGGATGTTCGTGGCCTCGCCGCGGGGGGTGGTGACCGAGTACGACCTCGCGCAGGGCACCACTCGCTGGGTGGGTGGGCTCGACGAGCCGGGGGACTGGCGCTTCGAGGTGGTCGACCACGACCGGGTCGAGCTGGCCTGGACCCACTACGTCGGCGCCTCGCCCCCGGCCCTCACCGCGCTGCCGGTGGAGCGGGGAGTGGAGTCGCCGATGGACGTGCCGCCGAGGCTCTACGACGCGGTCGACGCCCTTCGCGTCGCGAACGGCCTCGCAGCGCTCGAGCGATTCTCCGACTTCGAACCCCTCGTCCGCGAGCAGGCCGCGTGCATCGCCGCCGGCGGCGAGGCGCTCCACCGCAGCGACCTCTGTCCCGGGGTGGCGGCGCGGGCGGCGCAGGGCTGGTACCCGCGGGGGGCCTTCCACGAGGACGTGGCCGTCGCCAGCGGCGCCGCCGAGGCCTGGGCGGGCTTGCGGGCCTCGCCGGGTCACCTTGCCAACCTCTTGTGTCGCGACTGCACCCACATCAGCATCGGCGCGGCGCTGGAGCCGGCCGCCGACCCGCGGCTGTTCATCGTGTTCGAGTTGATGCGGTTTAGCGAGGGGGAGCCCGAGCCCATTCGGCGGCGGTGAGGCTCCAACGGTTCCGGGCGGCCCCGCCCGGAGGCCGGCCGGTGGTCGAAGGCCGCGCCCCACCCCGAGCCCGCGAGCGGGGTCGCTGGTGGTACCAGCGCTGCCCCCGTCGGAGAGCGCCTACTCGTCGTCCCCGTCGTCCCCGTCGTCGTCCACCGGCGCGCTCGTGCTGCCCGCGTCTTTCTTCGCCCCCTTCTCGGGAAGGGCCACCGCAGCCACCGCCTTGTCATCGATCTTGATCTTGGCGGTTTTCTTCAGGCTCTCCACGCGCGCGGCGGTGGCCTTGGCGACGGCGTCTTGCCGGTAGGCCTTGGCCACCTCCTTGTCGGCCTGCTCGAAGGTCTTCTGCGTGGGCTGGCGCCGCGACTGCACCCAGACGATGTTCGCGCCTTCCTTGGTCATGAACACTTCCGACACCGTCCCCGGCTTCTGCGCGAAGGCGGCCTTGCGGATGGCGGAGTCGATCTTCTTGTCGTTCTTGGCCACGAGCCCCATGTCACCGCCCTCGTCGGCGTAGGTGTCATGCGACGACTTCTTCGCGGTGGCGGCGAAGTTGGTCTTGGGATCCTTCGCCACGGCGGCGCGTAGTTTCTCCGCCTCCGCCTTGGCGGCCTGCGCCGTCACCTTGCCGCCGGCCTTGACGAGGATCCGGCTCACGCGCGACTGCTCGGGCGTCATGAACATCGCCCTGTTGCCCTCGTAGAACTGCATGAGTTGTGCCTCGGTGGGCTTGGCCACGTCGGCGGCGATGTCCTTGGCGATGAGCGCCTGGACGAGCGCCTGCTGGACCTTCTTGTCGTCGAGCACCTCGGGGCTCTTCCTGGCCTCGGCCACGAGGAGTCGCTGCGCGACGAGCTGGTCGACGATCGCCATCCGCTCGGCCTCGGTGTGGGCCTTGCCGTCGACCGGCTTCTTCTTCTTCGCCGCCGCCGCGAACTCGCTTGCGTGAATGTCCATGCCTTCCACCTCGGCGATCACCGGATCGTCGGGAGGCGTGGCGGGGGCGGGGTCGGCGCCGAAGACGGGCAGGGCGAAGCACAGGGCGAGAAGCATGTCACCAACCTACCGCGCTTGCTGGAAACGGGGGGCGACACCTTCGTCACGCCGCGCGCGCCGCGCGGCTCCGTCGGCGTGGGTGGCGCGACGGTAGCCGTCCCGACAGCGAGCCCCGGGACCGCGGGCTATGGTCGCGGCCGCCATGCGTGTCTTGCTCGTCCAGGCCTTCACCGCGCTCGACATGGAGCTGGTTTACCCGCTTGGACTAGCCTATCTCGCGGCCCACCTGGAAGACCGGCACGCCGTCGACATCTTCGACGTCAACCTGCACCGGGCCGACCCCTACGCGGCGCTGGAGGCCAAGGTTCGAGCCTTCCAGCCCGGCGTGGTAGGCATCTCGCTGCGCAACATGAAGGTGGGCATGCCCCACCTGCACACCGATGACTTCGAGCCGCAGCAGAAGGCGATCCAGCTCATCAAGCGCATCGCCCCCGGCGTGAAGATCGTGGCGGGGGGCACCGCCTTCTCGCTCTACAGCGAGACGATGATGCGACGGCTCCCCGAGGTGGACATCGGCGTGTGGGGCGAGGCGGAGCTGCGCTTCCGCGACCTGCTCGACGACATCGACCACCCCGAGAAACTGAAGGGGATGTACTTCTGGAAGGGCGGGGAGCTGGTGTACACCGGCCAGCCCGGCGGCGTGGACTGGAAGCAGAACCGCCGCCCGGCGCGCCAGTACGTCGACCACGCGCCCTACATGAAGTCGAGCTTCGTGTCGGTGGGCGTGCAGGCCAAGCGCGGCTGCTCGCTCCACTGCATCCACTGTTCCGACACCTTCTTGCTCGGCCACCGCGTGCGCATGCGCGACCCGGTCGAGGTGGTCGACGAGATGGAGTTCCTCAGGAAGGAGCACGCCGTCGACCAGATGTTCATGTGCGACCAGATCTTCAACATCCCGGTGTCGCACGCCATCGCCATCTGCGACGAGATCTCCCGTCGTAAGCTCGACCTGAAATGGTCGGCCTGGTTCAACGAGCATCGCAACACCCTGCCCGACGAGCTGATGGTGGCGCTCAAGCGCGCCGGCTGCGGGCTCTTGAGCTTCTCCCCCGATCACGTCGACGATCGCATGCTGCGCAACCTCGACAAGAACTTCCGCAAGGAAGACATGCTCTACACCGTGCAGGTTGCCAAGAAGCACGGCATGGACGTGGAGTACAGCTTCTTCCTGAATAGTCCCGGCGAGGATGCCCGATCCCTCTTCGAGATCGTGAAGTTCCTCGCCCACGCCCGCTGGGAGCTGGGCGGCCAGCTCCGCCTGTTCACGCTGTTGATGATGCAGCCCATCCGCCTCTACCCGCACACGCGCTTGCACGAGCTGGCGCGCGAGACCGGCCTCATCGACCGCGACCACGAGCTGGTGGAGGGCCAGTTCTGGAACCCCGGGCTCATGCAGTACGCCACCGCCGGCATCCAGGCGGCGGCGCACACGCTCTACGACGCGCGCCAGTCCTGGCGGAAGGCCCGGGGTAATACCTTCGACTCCGTCGTCCGCGAGTAAGCCTTGTTCCTGCTCCTGGCCTGCGTCCACGCGGCCGCGCACCTTCCCGAGCCGGTGGCGCCCGTGCCCAGCGAGGCGCCCGCGCCGCCCGACGAGGCGGCTGCCGTGGTCTTGATGGAGGCGATGGCGGTGGCCTACGGCAACGGCGACGCCGCCGAGGCCACGCGCCTCGGTCGCGACATGATCGCCACGCATCCCAGGTCGCAGTACGCGCCCCTCGCCCAGGAGTGGCTCGGCTTGCTCGCCACGTTCGGCCAACCGGCGCCCGAACTCGTGGTGGCCGAGTGGGTGCGCGGCGGCCCGCCCCCCGCCGATCGCCCGGTGCTCCTGGTGTTCTTCGAGGTCTGGTGCCCGCACTGCCAGCAGGAGTTCTCCATGTTCCAGGCGGTCCACGAGCGCTACCCCGCCCTCAGCGTCGTGGGCGTGACAAAGATGAGTCGCGACACCACGCCCGATCAGCTCGCCGCCTTCCTCGACGAGCGGCACGCGAGCTTCGCCATCGCGCGCGAAGCCGAGGGATCGCTCACCGAGGCCTTCGGCATCGAGGGCATCCCGGCGCTGGTGGTGGTTCACCAGGGACGGATCGCCTGGCGGGGGCACCCAGCATTGTTGACGAGCACCCTGCTCGACCGGCTGGCCCCGCCGGCCGGCTAAGATGGGCGCATGGTCTTCGCCCTCCTGTTCGCCTGCACGACCGTTGGTCCCAAGGAGGCCGACAGCGGCGATTCCGCCCCTGTTCCCTCGGACGACGCCGACGGCGATGGCTACGACGCGTCGGTCGACGACTGCGACGACGGCAACGCGGAGATCAACCCCGGCGCCGACGAGCACTGCGATGGCATCGACAACGACTGTGACGGCGAGGTCGACGACCTCGTGGTCGACCCCATCACGCTCTACCGCGACGTCGACGACGACGGGTACGGCGACGACGACCACACCTATCCCGGTTGCACGGTCATCGAGGGCTACACCACGCAAGGGGGCGACTGCGACGACAGCAACCCGGTGATCAACCCGGGCGCCGTGGAGAGCGAGTGTTCGCTCTCAGACTTCAACTGCGACGGACTCGTCACCGGGGTGGACGCCGACGCCGACGGCGTGGCCGCCTGCGAGGACTGCAACGACGGCGACGCCAGCATCTCGCCCGCAGCCGATGAACTGTGCAACGGGATCGATGACGACTGCGACGACGAGATCGACGAGGGCCCGGGGGTCGACGCCATCTTCGTCGACGCCGATGGCGACGGCTACGGCGAAAGCACGACGGCCACGACCGGCTGCGCCAGCGAGGGCTACTCCTCGGTGGGCGGCGACTGCGACGACACCGACAGCAGCGTGTCGCCCGGGGCCGCCGAGGTGTGCGATCGGGTCGACAACGACTGCGACTTGAGTATCGACGACGGCGTGCTCGGCACCGCCTCGGCGTGCCCGGGGGAGGACTGCGCTGCCGTCATCGCCGACAATCCCAGCGCCGCCTCGGGCGAGTACTACCTCACCCTGGGCCTCAGCTACTGCGACATGAGCACCGGCGGTGGCGGGTGGACACTCATGGCCGACGACCTCGTGATCGACGCCGCGACCAGCTCGGGCTCGGAGATCAACTTCGGGCTCCTGCGCTGGAGCGAGATGTGGATCGCTTACGGCACCGGCGCCTTGTCGGCGGGTTGCGCCTACCCCGACGACTTGGCCACCTGCGTGGCGCTCGGCGCCCTCATCGGCAGCGAGGGGCTCGGCCTGATGAGCCCCAGTCTCGACGTGTGTGACGCCGCCTACGTCGACTACTCGGCCGCGTACACCATCAGCGGCGCCGACATCTTCCTGAGCCGTGCCGAGGCCCGCGAGGCCTTCGAGATCGGCACCGCCGAGGCCCTCGCCGGCTGCAACACCTCCGACAACAGCGGCTCCGCCACCGTGGACGTGTACATCCGGCGGTAGCTGCGGAGCGCAGTGCCGCCGATGTTGACGCCAGGGGTGACGGGACCGTCGAGGCGGGCTTGCCGCCCGTCTCCGGTCGAGCCTTGTCGGCTCGGCTCGCCGCGGGCGAGCACGCTGAGCTTACGTCGGCCCTCGGCCGCCCACGCCAGCCGAAGGCCGACAGGAGAACCTCCGGGTGGCCGAACGCCTGGCGCTCGGGGGTCCCGGTGTCGTGAGTCAGGCCAGGGCGGGGCCATCTCCGGGGTGGCTGGGCCCCGGAGACTCGGCTAACGTCGCCGGTCGCTGGAGTTGCCATGCGCTTCTTGTCCCTCGTCCTGTTCATGGCCGGTTGTCCCGACGCAGTTTCCACCGATCCGGGCAAGGACAGCGGCAACGACGACTTCGACCAGGACGGCGACGGCTACATCGGCGAAGACGACTGCGACGAGGGCGACGGCACCGTCAACGTGGGCGCGCCGGAACTGTGCGACGGCGTCGACAACGACTGCGACGGCAGCACCGACGAGGAGGCCACCGACATGGGCACCTTCTACGCCGATGCCGACAACGACGGCCACGGCGACGCGTCGTCGCCCATCGAGGCCTGCGACCAGCCCAGCGGCTACGTCGAGTCCGGCGACGACTGCGACGACACTGATGCCGCTTACAACCCAGGCGCCGACGAGTCCGACTGCACCGACCCCAACGACTACAATTGCGACGGCTCCGTGGCCTACGCCGACGCCGACGCCGACGGCAGCCCCGCCTGCGAAGACTGCGACGACCGCGACGCCACGCGCTCCCCGCTCTTGACCGAGACCTGCAACGACACCGACGACGACTGCGACGGCGAGGTCGATGAAGACGCCGCCGACGCGAGGACCTGGTACCTCGACGCCGACCAGGACGGCTACGGCGCGGAGACCACGCTGCTGGCCTGCGACCGGCCCGATGGTCACGCCGAGTACAACGGCGATTGCGACGACACCAGCAGCCGCTACCACCCCGGCGCCGAGGAGGTCGACTGCACCGACCCCAACGACTACAACTGCGACGGGTCCAGCGGCTTCGCCGACGCCGACAGCGACGGCTTCGCCGCCTGCCGGGAGTGCGACGACAGCGAGGCCAGCATCTACCCCGGCGCCACCGAGTATTGCGACGGGGCCGACAACAACTGCGACGGCGATATCGACGAGTCCACCGCCGTCGACGCCTCCACCTGGTACGCCGACGCCGATCTCGATGGCTACGGGGCCGTTGCCGTCGCGGCCGTGGCCTGCGACGCGCCGCTCAACTACGTGTCCGACAGCACCGATTGCGACGACACCGACGTGGAGACGTACCCGGGCGCGCCCGAGTATTGCGACGGGGAAGACGACAACTGCGACGGCACGGTCGACGAGGACAGCGCGCTCGA
>Ga0194131_10004311_pt1 | contig 21557 bp, 13 predicted proteins | sample TA2KigO120mmetaG_FD_148631 | JGI IMG/M metagenome (GOLD analysis project Ga0194131, IMG submission 148631) | Freshwater microbial communities from Lake Tanganyika, Tanzania - TA2015053 Kigoma Offshore 120m | ecosystem: Environmental > Aquatic > Freshwater > Lake | place: Tanzania: Lake... | reverse complement strand
GTTGCTCGTGGCGACGGCGAGCACGTTCGGCGAGGTGGCCGCGCCCGCGCCGCCGAGCGCCGCCGTGCCGAGCAGCATCTCGGGAATCTGTTCGGCCACCTCGCAGACGTCGGTCAGCGTGCTCCCCGCGCTGAGGCCACCCTGCAGCAGCACACCGTTCTGCGGCCGGTAGCTGAAGTTCACGTCGACGCCGTGCCAGCGCTCCGTCTGGTCGCCGTAGTGCTTCGAGTGGGTGATGTAGTTGTCGGCCGCCCGTCCGAAGCTGGCCGGTTTGAGATCGTACAGGCCCGACAGCTGAGACGCGCCGCCCCCGGGCAGGCGCGGGTCGCTCGGCACGGTGATGCTGAACCGATCGAAGTCGGCCGGGCCGATCGCGCGGTTGTCCGTCACGACGAAGTTCTGATAGCTCCGGCGGAAGTACGCGACGTCGACCGAGGTCCGCGGCAGCAGCTCGTGCTGCACGCCGGCGGAGAACTCCCAGTTCGAGATGCGCTTGCCCCAGCCGCGCAGCAGATCCGGATCGAAGGTCGCCGCGGGGCGCACCGTCCCGAAGGCGCGGTTGGCAATGGCGCCGCATTCGCCGTTGGCGTCCGGGCTGCGCAGGTTGCAGTCGGGGACGAAGTTCCGATTGGCGTCGTTCCACGACCGCGTGGTGTTGTTGACGACCGTCTCGAGCGGGTTGGGGCCGGTGGCGAGCGGCGACCCAGCGGCTTCGTTCTGGAGGTACTTGTTCAGGCTGACCTTGAACGCCGTCCGTCCCGTGCCGAACACGTCATAGCTCGCGCCGAGCCGCGGGCTGAGGTCGTGCCAGGCGAGGTTCTTCTGGGCGGGGAAGCGCAGGTTGCGGTCGGGCGTGAAGAAGGTCGGCCCGAGCGTCTGCTCGGGGAAGCCGCTCGCGAAATAGTCGTAGCGCACGCCGTAGCTGGCGGTCAGGCGCCGGACGGTCCACTTGTCCTGCACGAAGGCGCCCAGATTGTGGTCGACGTGCACCTTGGTGAAGATCGGCAGCGCGCGCTGCGTGATCTGGTTCGGCACGCCGTTGTTGAAGCGGTAGGAGAGCGGCTGGCCGCCGTCGTTGGTGTCGCGCCCCTCGTAGCCGTGGCTGTGCGTCACGCCCGCCTTGTAGGCATGCGAGCCGGTGATGTAGGACGCCACGAACCGGAGGTGGATCGCGTGGTTCGGCCCGTTGCGGAAATTGTCGGCCGATCGGTAGCGCAGGTTCCGCGACTGTTCGACGACCGTGATCATCTGCGGGTGGGTGTGGGGCGACGGCACGCGGATGCTGCGCCCGTAGTGGCTGGCGCCGCCCGCCTCGAGCAGCAGCCGGCTCGTGACCGGCGAGGTCCAGTCGACGAGCTGCCGCCGCTGGATGGGGAACCGCTCGCGGATGTCGGCTTCGGGCGCCACGGTGGCCGAGACGGCGCCGACGCACGTGCACCCGCTCTGATCGGCGGCCAGCACGCCGAGCTTGTTGCGCGGCGTCACCTGCCACGTCACCCGCAGGTCGCCCCCCTGATAGTGCGTGTCCTTGAAGGCCGGCTGGCTCAGGTCCGGCTCGTAGGTCCAGGCGTTCGGGTTGCCCGCGTTCCTGTTGACGAACATGTCGGCGACGTTCAGGAGCGACCCGGTATAGAGCCCGGACACGTAGAACCAGACCCGGTCGCGGCGGAGCGGGCCGCCGAAGCCGGGATTGACCTCCAGGAGCTTCTTCACCGAGTCGGGCGTGCGGAGCCCCTGCGCCCGCAGCGCGTCGGTGAAGTTGCTCCCCTGCATCCCGCTCGTCGCGATGCTGGAGAAGAACGTGCCGTTGAACGTGTTGCCGCCCTCGCGCGGAATGATGTTGATGCGGACGCCGCCGGTCGGGACTTCCGCGGTGTTCGCCGAGTAGTCGAGCGTCACCTCCTGCAGGCTCGCCATGTTGTAGATGAGCCTGGTCGTCCAGCCCTGCGAGGCCATGGCGTTCATCGTGATCCCCGCCATCGACGTCCACCCGTCGTTGTTGCGGCCGCCGTGCGCCGACATGCCCGTGGTGGCGTTGATCACCGCGCCCCCGACGTCCTGCGGCACGTTCGTCGTGATGCCGGGCGAGAGCGCCCCGAGCGCCCAGATGTTCCGGCCGGCGGGGATGGTCTCGATGATTTCGCGGTCGACGATCCGCTGGCGCGCCGTACTCTGCACGTCCACCGTCGGCGCCTCGCCGGTCACGGTGATCGTCTCCTCGATCGCGCCGACGCGCAGCTCGGCGCTGACAGTGGCCGTGAAATTGCCCGTCAGCTCGACGCCGTCGCGCCGGAGCGTGTTGAAGCCGACCAGCGTGAACGTGACGGTGTAGGCCCCGGGAGGGAGGTTGACGATCTGATACTGGCCGGTGGCGTCGGTCACGACGCCCCGGACTTTCTCGATGAGCGCGGGGCTCGCGGCTTCGACGGTCACGCCCGGGAGCACGCCGCCCGACGTGTCGCGGACGACGCCGGCGATGGCGCCCTGCGCGGAGGCCAGGGCCGGAAGCAGGATCGACAGAACCACCAGCGGAACGACCGTCAGCCGCGCCATCGTGACCTCCTTGTGCGTGGGGTGTGAAGCGGCGCCATTATGCCACCCCTGTCTCGGTTCTGTGGGGTCTCCCACGGCTGGCTGGTGCGCGGTGGGGCGCCTTGCGCTAGGATTAGCGAAGCCCGGCCCGGTACCGCAGGTCGGTCCGGCTGAAGCCGGGCACTATGTCACGAGGTCATGATGCGCAGGTGGAGCATCCGGTCGGCCGTTGCCGCGTGGCTCATCGCCGGCGCGTGGGCGGTGTGGCCGCGCGAAGCGCTGACCCACAATCCCATCACCACCACCGTCCACTTCAACCGCGAGATCGTCGCGCTTTTCCAGCGCAAGTGCCTGCAGTGCCACCGCGAGGGCGGCATGGCCATGTCGCTCGCGACCTATGCCGAGGCGCGGCCGTGGGCGGTGGCGATCAAGGAAGAGGTGCTCGCCCGGCAGATGCCGCCATGGCCTGCCGAGGCCGGCTACGGCCTGTTCGGCAACGACGCCGGGCTGACCACGCGCGAGATGGACTTCCTGCTGTCATGGGTCGAAGGGGGCGCGCCGGAGGGCCCCGAGACGCCGCCGGCCTTCGTCGACCACAGCGGCCACTGGATGCTCGGTCAGCCGCCGCTCGTCGCGACCGCCACGCAAGGGGTGACAGTCGAGGCGGACAGCGCCGCGCGGCTCACGCGGGTGGTGCTCGACACCGGCCTGACGCGCGACACGTGGGTCCGCGCGCTGGATTTCCACCCCGGCGATCCGCGGGTGGCGCGCGCGGCGTTCTTCACCGTGGTCGAGACGGGCGAGTATCTGGGCGGATGGACGCCCTGGCAGTCGAGCACGGAGCTGCCCGACGGCGTCGCCATACGCCTCCCGCGGGGCGCGCGCATCGCCGCCGACGTGCTCTATAGCGGCGCAGCGGAGGCCGGCGTCGACACGCCGTCGCTCGCCCTCTACACCACCACCGAGGCGCCCGCGCGCGGGGCCTCGAGCGTCGTGCTGCGGGCGAGCGCCGAGCGGAGCAATCCGCGGCGCCTGTCCGGACGACTCACGCTGCCGCGGGCCAGCACGCTCTTTGCGCTGCGGCCCGAGATGGGGCCGGGGGGCGCGTCGTACGAGGTGGCGGCCGTGCGGCCCGACGGCTCGCGCGAGATCCTGCTGCGCGTGAAGCGCTTCCGCTTCGAGTGGCAGACGCCGTTCGTCTTCCGTGAGCCGGTCTCGCTGCCCGCCGGCTCGGTGCTCGAGGCGACCGCGGACTACGAGGCGGATGCCGCGCCGACGGCGCCGACGTTTTCGGTGACGGTCACGCGCTACGACGACCTGCCGGCGGCGGTGCCGCTGATGACCGCGCACCACCACGAGCATGGCGCCCCGCCGTCAGCGGGCACCGCCGCGGGGCCGCCGGCGCTCGACCCCGGCGACGGCGAAACCGCCTGGTTCTGCCCGATGCATCCCGACGTCACCTCGGCCGAGGCCGGGCAGTGCCGCAAGTGTGGCATGACCCTCGTGGCCGGGCGCCCCTTCGACACGCGCGACTATCGCCTGGGGGTGCAGGCCGAGCCGCGGGCGGTGCAGGCGGGCGTGCCGACGCGGATGCGCTTCGACGTCCGGCATCCGTCCACCGACGCCCCCGTGCGCAGCTTCGAGCCGGTGCACGACCGGCGCTACCACCTCTTCGTGGTCAGCCACGACATGCAGGCGTTCCAGCACGTGCACCCGGACCAGCAGGCCGACGGCTCGTGGGCACTCGACGTGACGTTCCCGAAGCCGGGCGCGTATCGGGTGATTTCAGACTTCCTGCCGACCGGCGGCGCGCCCCAGCTGCTGGCCCGGACGCTCGTGACCGCCGACTTTGCCGGCGATCTGCGATCGCAGGACGCACGGCTCGAGGTCGACACGGCGTGGAAGAAGACGGTCGGGTCGCTGAGCGCCGAGCTGACCTTCGATCCCCCGAGGCTCGTCGCCGGCCAGTACGGGCACCTGGCGTTCCGGCTGAGCGACGCCGCGACCGGCGAGCCGGTCACCGACCTGCAGCCGTACCTCGGCGCTTTCGGCCACGCGTTCGTCCTGAGCGAGGACCTCCGCGACTCGGTGCACTCGCATCCACCCGAATGGCGCGACGGGCGCGAAGTCACCAGCGGGTTCGGCGGGCCGGAGGTGATGTTCGAGGGGTACATGCCGCGCCCCGGCCGGTACCGGGTCTGGTCGCAGTTCCTCCGCCGCGGCGAGCTCGTCACGATTCCGTTCACCTTCGAGGTGTTCACGCTCGACGAGGTGTTCGGCCGGCGCTAGCAGCGTCCGCGGACCTCCGGCCCGAGCTCCCGGACACATGGAAGTCCCCCTGAGCCCGCTCGAGTTCGCGCGCCGCGCGCGCCGTCTCTACGGCGATCGGCTCGCGGTGGTGGACGGATCCCTCCGGCTGACCTACGGCCAGTTCTTCGAGCGCTGCGACCGCTGGTCGGCGGCGCTGCAGGCGTTCGGCGTCAACCCGCGCGACCGCGTCGTCTATATCGCGCCGAACACCCACGCGCAGCTCGAGTCGTTCTACGCCGTGCCGCAGATTGGCGCGGTGCTCGTGCCGCTCAATTACCGGCTGACGCCAGACGACTTCGCCTACATGATCGCGCATTGCGGCGCGCGTGTCGTCTGCGCGCACTCGGACCACGTAGCTGCCGTCGAGAGCGTGCGCCAGGGGTTGAGCACCGTCGAGCGGTTCGTCGCGCTCGAGGGGTCGCATCCCGGCTGGATCGACTACGAGGCGACGCTCGCGGCCGCGCCGTCCGCGTTCGCTCCCGTCGATATCGCCGAGCGGGATCTGCTGACGATCAACTACACGAGCGGCACGACCTCCCGTCCGAAGGGCGTGATGATCACGCACCGGAACGCCTACATGAACGCCGTCGGCACGCTCATTCATCGGCCGATGACGCCCGCGGACCGCTACCTCTGGACGCTGCCGATGTTTCACGCGAACGGCTGGACGTTCACGTGGATCGTGACCGCCGCGGGCGCCACGCACGTCTGCCTGCGCAAGGTCGACCCCGCCCGCATCTTTTCGCTGATCGCGGCTGAATCCGTGACGACGCTCTGTGCGGCGCCAACGGTATTGATCTCGCTGGCCAACGCGTCCGACGAGCTGCGCCGTCTGGCTCCGCGCGGCGTGCGCGTCGTGACGGCCGGGGCGCCGCCGTCGGCCGCGACGATCCAGCGCCTGGAAGAGGAGCTCGGGTGGACCGTGACGCATGTGTACGGCCTCACGGAAACCGCGCCGCTCATCACCGTCTGCGAGAGCCGGCCGGAGCACGAGGGCCTGCCCGTCGAGGCGCGCGCGACGATCAAGGCGCGCCAGGGCGTCGAGCTCGTGACGTCCGGCGAGCTGCGCGTCGTGGACGACGACGGTCGCGAGGTGCCCCGCGACGGCCGGACACTGGGCGAGATCGTCGTCCGGGGCAACGTGGTGATGGAGGGGTACTACAACGATCCCGAGGCGACCGCCGCCGTGATGCGGGACGGCTGGTTCCACAGCGGCGACGCCGCCGTCGTGCACCCGGATGGGTACGTGGAGATTCGCGACCGGTTCAAGGACGTGATCATCAGCGGCGGCGAGAACATCTCGTCGGTCGAGGTCGAGGGCGTGCTGATGCGGCACGCCGCCGTGCTCGAGGTCGGCGTCGTGGGCGTGCCGAACGAGCGATGGGGCGAAGTGCCCCATGCCTTCGTGGTGCTCAAGCCCGGGGCCGAGGCCTCCGGCGAGGAGCTGATCGCGTTCGTGCGCGATCGGCTCGCGCACTTCAAGGCGCCGCATGGCGTCACCTTCATTCCGGAGCTTCCGAAGACGGCGACGGGCAAGATCCAGAAATACGTGCTCAGGGGCGGACGCGCGGCCATCGCGCAGCAATAGGACGATAATGGCGTCATGCCGTCCGCCGTCCGCCGCACCATCGGTCAGCTGCTGATCGGCAGCCTGCCCGGCCCCACGATTCCCCCGGAGCTGCGGTCGCTCGCGCGGGAGTTCGGTTTGGGCGGCGTGATCCTCTTCGCGCGCAACATCGAGGCGCCCGAGCAGGTGGCGGAGCTGTCGCACGACCTCCAGGAGCTGGCGGCCGAGCTGCCGCTCTGGGTCAGCGTCGATCAGGAGGGCGGCCGCGTCGCGCGCTTGAAGGCGCCGTTCACCGAGTGGCCGCCGATGGCGGTGCTGGGCAGAAGCGGCGATGCGGCGCTCGCCTCCCGCTTTGCCGCGGCGCTGGCGGCGGAGCTGCGCGCGGTGGGGATCACGCTCGACTACGCGCCCGTCCTCGACATCCACACGAACCCGAAGAATCCCGTCATCGGCGACCGTGCGCTTGCCCAGGACGCCGACACCGTGGCGCGGCTGGGCGCGGCGATCGTCCGCGGCTTGCAGGAGAACGGCGTCGCCGCCTGCGGCAAGCATTTTCCGGGACACGGCGACACGTCCGTCGATTCGCACCTCGAGCTGCCGATCGTCGAGCATCCGCCCGACCGGATTCGCCGCGTGGAGTGCGTGCCGTTCCGCGCGGCAGTGGCCGCCGACGTCGCCTTCATGATGACCGCGCACGTGCTGGTTCCGTCGCTCGACGAGGAGAAGCCGGCGACGTTGTCGCGCCGCATCGTCTCCGGCCTGCTGCGCGACGAGCTCGGGTTCGAGGGAGTCGTGCTGAGCGACGACCTCGAGATGCGGGCGCTCGCCGCCACCTGCGCGGTGCCCGACGCGGCCGTCCAGGCGGTGGCGGCCGGCTGCGACGGCGTGCTCGTGTGTCGGGCGCAGGCGCAGGATCGCGCGCGCGACGTCGACGCGCAGGCGGACGTGCTCGAGACCCTCGTCCATGCCGTGGAGGACGGACGCATCCCCTACACGCGGCTCGACGCGGCGCTCCTGCGGCAGCGGCGGGCCAAGGAGCGGTTCCTGGCCGCCCCCGTGACGGTCGGTGCCCGTCAGCCCCGGCAGGTGGTCGGGTGCGACGCGCACGCGCGCCTCGCCGAGGAGATGGCGCGCTATCTGTGATCAAGCCCCGCGCCGTCCGTCCCGGCGACCGCGTCGCCATCGTCGCGCCGGCCAGCCCGTTCTCGCGGGACGAGCTCGACCGCGGCGTCGCCGAGCTGCGGCAGCTCGGCTACGAGCCGGTGTACGAGGAGACGATCTTCGAGACGGGCCTCTTCACGTCGGGCTCGGCGGAGACGCGGGCCGCGGCGTTCCGGCGCGCGTGGGCCGATCCGGCCGTCGCGGCGCTCATGGCCGTCCGCGGCGGATACGGCAGCGTACAGCTCCTGCCCCTCTTCGAGGCCTGGCGTCCCCAGGAAGCGCCGAAGCTGTTCATCGCCTACAGCGACAACACGTCGCTGCTGTCGTGGCTCACCTGCCAGTGCGGCATCGCCGCGCTCCACGGACCGATGCTCGAGCGGCGGCTGGCGCACGGCGAGACGGGGTACGACCGCACGTCGCTGCTGAGGCTGATGCACGGGGAGGGAGAGGGGCTGCCGCTCGAGCCGGTCGGTCTGACCGCCGTGCGCAAGGGTGAAGCCGCGGGGCCGCTCTTCGGCGGCACGATCACGCAGCTGGTCGGTTCGCTGGGAACGCCCTATGCGTTCGATCCGCCTCCCGGGAGCGTGCTCTTCCTCGAGGACGTGAACGAGCGGCCGTACCGCATCGACCGCATGCTGACGCAGCTCGCCCAGAGCGGCATCCTGCGGCGCGCCGGGGCGCTCGTCTTTGGTGAGATGCGCGGATGCGTCGACGATCGGGGCGGACCGTCCGTCCACGACGTGATCGAGACGCTCGCCGCGTCGTTCGGCGGGCCGGTGCTCGCGGGCTTCCCGTCGGGCCATACGGCGGGTCCCTGCTGGACGCTCCCGCTCGGGGTGCGCGTCCGCGTCCGCGCCACGCCGCGGCCGGCCGTCGTGGTCGAGGAATCGCCGGTCGTCTGATGCGGATCCATTTCGTCGGCGTCTGCGGGACGGCGATGGCGACCGTAGCGGCCCTGCTCAAGGAGCGCGGCCACGACGTCCGCGGGTCCGATCAGAACGTCTACCCGCCGATGAGCGAGTTTCTGGCCGCGGAGCGCATCCCGATTCTCACGCCCTTTTCCCCCGACCACATCACCGGCGATCTGGATCTCGTCGTCGTCGGGAACGCCATCTCGCGGGGCAACGTCGAGCTCGAGGCCGTGCTCGATGCGAAGATTCGCTACGGCTCCCTGCCCGAGGTGCTCCGCGACCAATTTCTCTGGGGCGCGCGGTCGATCGTCATCGCGGGCACGCACGGCAAGACGACGACCACGGCGCTGGCCGGGTGGCTGCTGACGCACGGCGGGCTCGACCCGACGGTCGTGGTGGGCGGCATCGCGCTCAATTTCGGCGAGGCGGGATCCAGCTACCGGCTCGGCGCGGGCCGCGACGCCGTGATCGAGGGCGACGAGTACGACAGCGCCTTCTTCGACAAGACGGCGAAGTTCCTGAAGTACGTGCCCGAGATTGCCGTCGTCAACAACATCGAGTTCGATCACGCCGACATCTACACGGACCTCGACGCGGTCCGGCTGGCGTTCAGGCGCCTCGCGACGCTGGTTCCACGCCGCGGCCTGCTGCTGCTCGGGCACGACAGCCCGCACGCGGCCGCGCTGCGGGACGCCGCGGTCAGCCCGGTCGAGACGTTCGGACTCGCGACGGAGGCGACGTGGCAGGCCTCCGAGATCGACCACGCCGACGGCCTCACGGCGTTCACCGTGCATCGCGCCGGCGAGCGGTACGGCCGGTTCGAGTCGCCGCTGCTCGGGGTCCACAACGTGCGCAACGCGCTGGCGGCGATCGCCGTCGGCTGCCGCGTCGGCCTCGGAGGGGACGCGCTCGCGGCCGGCCTGCGGGCGTTCCGCGGCGTCAAGCGGCGTCTCGAGACCGTCGGCGTCAGCCGCGGCGTCACGGTCCTGGACGACTTCGCGCACCACCCGACGGCCGTGCGCGAAACGCTCGCCGCGCTGCGCACCGGATACCCGGGGCGGCGGATCTGGGCCGTGTTCGAGCCGCGGTCGGCCTCGTCGTGCCGGCGGGTGTTCCAGGACGATTTCGCGCGTGCGTTCGACCATGCCGACGAAGTGATCGTCGCGGCCGTCTTCCGCTCGTCGCTCCCCGAGGCGGAGCGGCTGTCGCCGGAGCGCCTGGTGGCCGATCTGCAGACGCACGGGCGCCGCGCGCGGTTCATCGGCGAGGTCGAGGCGATCGTGCGGACGATTGCCGCCGAGCACGCACCCGGCGACATCGTGGCGGTGATGTCGAACGGCGCCTTCGGCGGCATTCATGGAAAGCTGCTCGACGCGCTCGCCGAGACACGGCCGGCCGCGGCGCCGGGGAGCCAGAGGGGCTAGCGTGTGATGGTCATCTCCCCGGACCTCCGCGGCTCGCCGTAGGAACGCCTGGCATGCGGATCCGCGAGGCGGGTGATTCGGCCGTCGTGGCCGACCTGGAGGCGGTCATCGATCCGGCGGTGAACGCGCGGGTCGTCGGCATCGCGGCGTTCCTCCGCGCGCAGGCCATCCCCGGCGTGCGCGACATCGTGTCGACGTTTCACTCCGTGGCCGTCTATTTCGATCCGCTCGCGGCTGACGTGTCCGCCGTGGACGCGGCGCTGCGTGCCGCCGCGGCGCAGGCGCCGCCGGCGGCGGCAGGACGCACGATCGAGGTCCCGGTGACCTATGGCGGCGAGGACGGCCCCGACCTCGAGGCGGTCGCGGCGGTCGCGGGGTGTTCGGCCGCGGAGGTCGCCGAGCGCCACCTGTCGCGGACCTATCGGGTCTACATGCTCGGGTTTCTCCCCGGCTACCCGTACATGGCGGCCGTCGAGGATCGGATCGCGGCGCCGCGCCGCGACACGCCGCGCGTGCGGGTGCCGGCCGGGTCGGTCGGCATCGCGGGGCGTCAGACCGGCATCTATCCGCGGGAGTCGCCCGGCGGGTGGCAAATCATCGGGCGGACGCCGCTGACGCTCTTCGATGCCGGGGCGACGCCTCCGGCGCTGTGTGCGCCCGGCGACGAGGTGCGATTCGTGCGGGCCGTTGGGACCCTCGCGTCCGACTCCGCTCGGTCGTCGGTGGCGTCGGGCTCTGCTCGGTCGTCCGTGGCGTCCGGCTTCAGCCGGACCGGGGACCCTCCAGCAGGCACGCCCTGCATCACCGTGCTGCGCCCGGGCCTCCTGACGACGGTCCAGGACGAGGGGCGATGGGGCTACCAGCATCTCGGCGTGCCGGTCGCGGGTCCGATGGACCTGGTTGCCCATCGCCTCGCCAACGCGCTCGTCGACAACCCGTCCGACGCGGCGACGCTCGAGGCGACGCTCGTCGGCCCGGAGCTGCGCGTCGAGCAGGAGGTGTGGATCGCGGTGACCGGGGCCGATCTGCAGCCGTCGATCGACGGCGCCGACGTGCCCCGAAACACTGCGGTGAAATGCGGAGCGGGGAGCGTGCTGCGCTTCGGTGCACGCCGCGCCGGTGCGCGCGCCTACGTGGCCGTTGACGGCGGGTTTGCGACGCGCCCCGTGCTGGGCAGCCGCGCGACGCACCTGTTGAGCGGCCTGGGCGGGATCGACGGGCGCGCCCTGCGCGCCGGCGATCGCCTGCCGCTCGGCGCGCCGTCGGCGGACCTGCAGGTGCGCCGGCACAACGACCGTGGGGCGGCTGTCGGATCGGACCTCGAGGTTCGCCTGCCAGCCGGCGGCGCGCGACTCCGCGTCCTGCCCGGTCCGCAGGCCGATCACTTCGACGCCTCCGCCGTCGAGGCGCTGCAGCGCGGCCGCTACATCGTCTCGCCGCAGTCCGACCGCATGGGCTACCGTTTGAGCGGTGCGCGGGTGCCGGCCCCGGCGGGTGAGATGATCTCGAATGTGGTCGTCGTCGGCGGCGTGCAGGTGCCGCCGTCCGGGGAGCCGATCCTGCTGATGGCCGACCGGCAGCCGACCGGCGGCTACCCGCAGCTTGCGGTGGTGATCGGGGCCGATCTGCCGCTGGCGGCGCAGCTCGTGCCGGGCGAGTGGGTGCGGTTCGAGGCGTGCAGCCGCGCGGAGGCGCTTGCCGCGCTGCGCGCGCAGGGAGGACGGCCGCGTGCGATCCGTTGAGCCGTCGATCCGGCCGCAGGCCGGCGTGCCGCTTGCACCGTTGACGACGCTCGGCATTGGCGGCGCCGCGCGGTGGTTCGCGCGCGCGACGACGGCCGGGGAGGTGGCCGCGGCGCACCGGTGGGCCGCCGAGGAAGACCTGGCGCTGTTCGTGCTGGGCGGCGGCAGCAACCTGGTCGTGGCCGATGCCGGATTCGAGGGGCTTGTCCTGCACGTCGCGCTTCGTGGAAGGGACGTCGGCCGTGATGGATCGGACACGATCGTGCGCGTGGGAGCAGGTGAGCCGTGGGATGAGGTGGTGGCGATGGCGGTGGCGCGCGGCCTGGCCGGCCTGGAGTGTCTGTCGGGCATTCCCGGAAGCGTCGGCGGGACGCCCGTGCAGAACGTCGGCGCCTACGGCCAGGAGGTCTCCGAGAGCATCCGGGACGTGACGGCGTTCGACCGTGCGTCGGCCCGCCTCGTGACGATTCGCGGCGACGAGTGCGGCTTCGCGTATCGGACGAGCCGGTTCAAGCGTGCGGACGCCGGACGCTTCGTCATCTGCGACGCGCGCTTTGCGCTGCGGCCGGGCCCGCCGACGCTGACGTACCCGGACGTGGTCCGCGTCTTTGCCGGTCGAGCCCCCGGATCGGTCCGCATCGACGAGGTGCGCGCGGCTGTGCTGGCGATCCGGCGCGGCAAGGGGATGGTGATGGACGAGTCGGATCCCGACACGCGGAGCGTCGGATCGTTCTTCATGAATCCCGTCGTCGGCGTCGACGTGCGCGAGCGGATTGCCGCGACGGACGGCGCCGCGGTGCCGGGCTTTGCGATGCCGGACGGGCGCGTCAAGATACCCGCGGCCTGGCTCATCGAACGGGCCGGGTTCGCGCGCGGCTACCGGCACGGGCGCGTCGGCGTGTCGTCGAAGCACCCGCTGGCGCTCGTCAACCTCGGCGGGGCGGCCGCCCGCGAGGTCGTGGAGCTGGCGGCCGGGATCAAGCGGCGCGTCGCGGATCGGTTCGGGATCGGCCTCTGGCCGGAGCCGGCGTTCGTCGGCTTCGGCGATGATCCGACGGTCGCCTATCTCGTGAACGAGCAACATCTGGGGCCTGAGGCCTGAGGCTGACAGAATCGCACCATGTCGACACTCCTCATCGAAGGCGGGCATCGGCTGCAGGGGCGCGTCGCGGTCGAGGGGAACAAGAACGCGGCGCTGCCGCTCCTGGCGGCGTGCCTGCTCACCGAGGACGAGTGCGTGCTGCGCAACGTGCCTCGCATCGGCGACGTCGAGGTGATGGCGCGGCTGCTCCTCGACCTCGGCGCCGAGGTGGACGGGATCGGCGGCACGGTGCTGCGCGTGCGGGCGCCGCGGCTGCGGAGCGACGCGCCCGATCGCGCGCTCGTGGGGCGGCTTCGCGGGTCGGTGCTGCTGCTCGGGCCGCTGCTGGCGCGGCTCGGCCGGGCGCGTCTGGCCTCGCCGGGCGGCGACTTCCCGGCGCGCCGGTCGATCTCGACCCACCTCGAGGCGCTGAGCGCGATGGGGGTCCATCAGCAGGACGGCGCGGAGTACGTGCTCGAGGCGCCGGATGGGCTGAAGGCCGCCTCGATGTACCTGTACGAGGCCTCGGTGACCGCCACGGAGACGGCGCTGCTGGCGGCAGCGACCGCGCGGGGGGTCACGGAGATCCGCCACGCGGCGACGGAGCCGCACGTCGTGGAGCTCTGCGAGTTCCTGAACGGGATGGGCGCGGGGGTCTCCGGGATCGGCACGACGACGATCCGCGTCGAGGGCGCGCCGCGCCTGCACGGCGCCGAGCACGAGCTCGGCGGCGACTACATCGAGGCGGGCAGCTGGGCCGTCGTCGGGGCGATTACCCGCGGCGAGATCGACATCGAGGGGGCGCGCGAATCGGAGCTCGAGGTGGTCGCCGCCGTACTGCAGCGGATGAACGTGCGGTGCGGTATGCGCGACGGCGTGTTCGAGGTGAAGCCCTCGACGCCGACGGCCGTGCGGCGGATCACGACCGGCCTCTGGCCGGCCTTTCCGAGCGACCTGGTGAGCCTCGTCACCGTGCTTGCCACGCAGGCCGATGGGAGAACGCTCGTCCACGACTGGATGTACGAGCTGCGCCTCTTTGCGCTGGAGCAGTTGAGCGGGATGGGCGCCGATCTCTTCCTCGCCGATGCCCATCGGATCATCGTGACCGGGCCGACGCGGCTGCGGGGCGGGCGCGTGCTCGACAGCCGCGATCTGCGGTCGGGGATGTCGCTGATTGCGGCCGGCCTGGCGGCGGACGGCCAGACGCGGGTGCACCCGCTCGATACCGTGGAGCGGGGCTACAGCCGGCTGCTCGAGCGGCTCCAGAGCCTTGGGGCGCGGGTGGCACGAGTGGAGTAGCAGACGTGATCATGGCAAGGCGATCTCGTACACCCCGCGGCCGTGGAGTGCGGCTCTCAGGAGTCGCTGCGTGGGATGCAGCTGCAGATCGAAGACGGGCGCATCGGGTAATCCGTTCTGCATGACGGTCCATGTTCGTCCCGCGTCCGGCGAATGCCACACGCCAATGTCCGCTCCCACGTAGAGATGCCCTCGATGCTGCGGGTCGTCGTCGACGACGAGGGCGTTGTGCTCGACGTCCAGCAGGTGGTACCGTCCATGACCGCTGCGGTCCTCCCAGCGGGCTCCGTCGAATCGCCACACGTGCCTGTTGTCGCCCATGCCCCCAAACACGATATAGACCGACGCCCGGTCGGCATCGGCCCAATCGACCGCGATATCGGTGATGAGTCCTTCGAGCGGGGGCGGTTTGAGGGGTTCGACCTTCCACGTCCCCTTGCCGGGGCGGTCTGCACGGAATACCAGGCCGCGGGTCGTTCCGATAAACAGGCGAGTCGTCGATGCGAATGCCAACGCAAACACCTTTCCCGATCCTCGCGGCAGGATGATCCGCATCCTCAACGGCAAGGTCTTGGCAAAGTCACGCGAGGTGAACACGGTGTTGTCGACGCCGATAGCCACGAAGTCGGCGTCGGCCGGGTTCGCCGGTTTAAACGGTGCGCTCACGAGGGGCGGCGTCATCGTGGTCCCGTTCGTGAACCCCCATTCAGCTGACCATGACCGCAGCGTCGATCCGCCAGTCGTGGAGCGAGAGACGCCCCCATTGAAAGAGACGAGTACCTTCTTAGGATTGTGCCAGTGCACCACGCAATAACCGCCGTCCCCGCCCTCCACGCGTGACCAAACGGGGCCGTACTCGGTCCGTGCCGTGCCGTTGTCCTGCAGGCCCGTGAACAAAATGTTGGGATCTCTTGGGTGCTGGGCGATGAAGTTGGAGCAGAGGCACGACAGCCCGACGTTATGGCTGGCAAACCGACCCTCCTTCTGCGGGTCCCGGTTCAGGAACACGCCCCCATCGCATCCGCACCACAGTTCGTTCGGCTCGTTAGGCGTGTGTGTCAACACATGGATATCGACATGCGCGTCCTCGCCGATCGACGTCGCTTCCGTAAGCCGAAACAGAGAGCCGCGCTGGCTAACGATGCCGCGCCAGACCGATCCGAAGAATCGCTCACCGGTCCCATCGCCGCCGAGATAGATGAGGTTGATGTCTTCGGGGTCCACCGCGATGGCCAGGTCGTAGTTGCCCTGTTTTCCCGCAACCACTGGAGGGACGTCCCGGAGCTTCCTCCAGATACCCGATGCCAGGCGATAGACACCCTTAAGTCTGCCGGCCCTGTTCGCGACGAAAGCGTAGATCACATCAAGATTGGTGGGCTGGGCCCCGAGCGCGATACGGCCCACACCCGTTCGCGGGAAGCCCGTTCCGACCGCCGTCCATTTGCTGCCGTCGCTCGACTGAACGACGCCGCCGCCCCACTTGGCCGCGAAGAAGCGCCTTATGCCTCCCGAAGACACGACCACTACGCTGCTGTGCACGCCGCGTCGGCGCTGCTTCCACGCAAAGCCGCCACCCGCTTGCGGCACGCGCTGGTACAGGCCGACCGTCGTGGCGGCGACGACGCGGTCTCGGTCGTACTGATCGACCGCCAGCGCGAAGAACGCCTTGCCCGCCAGGTCCGGCGAACCGGTCACCGTCGGCTCCGTGGCCCATGTGAGCCCCCCGTCGTCGCTTCGAATGGGACCGATGCCGCGGTACGCTGGCAGGGCGTGGACGAGCCGCCGGCGGAACAAATGGTGCGTGTCACCTTCGCCGGTCCCCACGTACACGCGGTTGGGGTCGGCAGGATCGATGGCGATTGCCCCGCACGCCAGACTCGAGCTCGCAAAGTGCCTTGGATCGAGGTCGAAGCCATCCATGCACGACCGCCAGCTCATGCCGCCGTTGTCTGAACGAAACACGCCACCGCACGCGGTGGCGGCGTAGACAATTTGCCCGCTCGGGTCGACGGCCATGCCCGAGACACGGCCCGCAACAGGCTGGCTCCCTGCTGTGTTTCCGTGCAGTAGAAGCGCCGGTCCTAGCGGCAGCCAGGTGGTCTCGACGGGAGCAGGAGGTGCCGCGGCCTTGCAGATTTTGAACTTGCGAAGTCGATCGGCCCAGACGTCGTGGTCAGGCGTCGCGAGGATGTTTTCGCCTGCCCCCGGCACGTGGCTGCTCATGAATTTCCCGCCGGCCATCGGTTTTCCTCGGGGCGGGACGGGCAGTGGAGAGCCGCGCGGTGCCAGCCGGAAGTAGCCTTCTTCCACGCGCGGAGCGAACCAGCCGAGGGGTCCTTCGTCTTCCCGCCTTGCCCGCTGTCTGTCGGGCCGACGCCTGATCGGGAGAGGCGACAGCTTCTGCCGCCGCTTCCTTTTCGCCATCGCGCAACTACATCACTTGACGGTCACGAGCGCGCCGAATGACCCGCAGAATCACGATCAAACACAGTGGGAGCGCCAGCAACAGCAGTTCAAAGGTTCCGTTTCCCCCATCGGGAGACACGCCAAATAGCCGTTCGATGAAATCCATGTGCATCTCCTCCTGCAGGATCGCCCCATGTCCGTGAGGACCGCATGGTTCATGAGCGTACTGGCGGCCGGACCGCGGGCCACAGGGCGCGGTCGCGCGGTCGTCTTCCGACGCCTGCCGCGTACAGGACCGACTCGGTCACCCCATCGATTCGGAGATCCCGCTCGATGCGTGCATCGGCGAGGGCCATCGTGCAGAAGGGCGCCAGGCCAAGCCAGGTGGCCGTCAGGCAGAAGGTCTGGCAGACATGCCCGGCCTCCGCGAGGACGACGCGGTAGGCGCGCGCAATCTCATACTTCCACTGGACGCGTGGAAACACCGCCGTCATGAGGACCAGCAGCGGCGCGGATCCGAACCACGACTGGGTCGGCAGGTAGCTCACGATCCGGCGGCTGGTCGTGGGCGCCTGGAGACGCTCCAGCAGGTGACAATCGCTCGCATAGTGATAGAGGCCCGAGCGAAGGCCCGTCACCCGCCGTACCCAGAGATACGCCTCGAGCGGATGTCGCGCACCCCCCGATGGGGAGGTCTTGAGCGGCAGCCGTCCCAGGCCGGGCACGTCACGCCATCCCTGGATGCGCCAGGTCAGACCGAGCAGCGTGCTCAGCTCGTCGAGCGTCAGTGGCGCCTGTGAAAAGCCGCGCCAAGTCCGTCGGGCGAGGAGAACTTGCGGAAACTCGCCGCGCGCATCGACCGCCGGGAGTTCCACGCGTCTAGCGCGCGGATACCGTTTCACGGGCGATGGCAACGGCGTTTGTGCGGCCTTACGCCGCAGGCGTCGAGTCGTTTCGTCCGGGTCCGCCCAGCGCACACGCTTGGTGGACATGTGGAAGAAGCCGGCGGCCGGATTCCATGATGCCCACGTGTCGAAGAGCTGCGACTGTCGGTCCACGGCGCCGTCGGCGCGCATCAGAAACGTATGACGCTCCAAGGCTGCGACGGCGCTTCGGAGCGACGCAGGCGTATAGTGGCTGAGGTGGCCGAGCAGTGCGTCCTCTGATCGCCAGCCGTCGAAGAAGTCCAGAATCTCCGCAGCCAGTGGCGGGGCGCTGATTCGAACGCCCGTCGCGTAGTTGTGAAAGATCAGCTCGCCATCCTGCCAGTGCGACACGATGCAGGCATGGCGCCGCAGTAACCACCGCGGGTTCATTAGGGATCCGAGCTAGCGCCCTCCGGCTTAAACGCCCCTGAACTCGCGCACTCCTTCTTCGTTTTGAATCCCTTCTTTAGCCAAGGTCTCTTCTTGGCGGCCACCATCCCCTTCTTCTTGCCCTTTGCTTTCTTCCCCTTTGCTGCGCTCTTCTTAGCCACACGACCTCCTCGCCTGCACAGGATGATTCGGCCGTTGACTCAACGGCTGAGGTAGTCTAGGAATTACAGATCTGTGTGTCAAGGCACGATGCTGGGTGCGCGATGCTGGGTGGTGTCATCCTGGTGGCTCCCTAGCGGCTCGCCCGCTATGGGTCGAGTCGCAGGCGCCGCATGAGATCGATGAAACGGTTATCGGCCTTGAGGAACTCGTACACCGGATCCCGTACGATCCACAACAACATTGGCGACCTCTCGGCTTCGGCCCGATTGAGAGCCTCGAACACGCGATCGCGATCGCCCAGCGCCGCGTGTGCCTGTGCAAGTGCGTCTGAGTCGATCGGACGAGCTGAAGCGGCGATCTCTCGCATGGTGGCAAGCGCCTGCGCCCGCTGACCGTTGAGAACCGCCAGGCGCGCCGAAGCGGCCAACAGGTAGGGGTGCCGCGGCGCCAATTCAAGTCCACGTCGAACGGCCCTTGCCGCCTCTGACAGGTCCCTTGCCTGCTCAGAGCAGACGGCGAGCCAGTAGTAGGTCATTGCGACGTCTGGCGTGATTGCGAGGCTTGCTTGCAGCTCCGCAATCGCGTCGACGTGCCGGCGCGCGTAGTAGAGCGCGGTTGCGGTATCGGTCCGAATGACCGCCGAGAGAGGGTCGAGTGCTTTGGCCTGTTCGTACTCGGCGAGCGCTTCATCGAATCGACCCATGGCGCTCAGGAACTCGGCGTACCAGTGGTGCGCCGTCGCATAGCCCGGCGCCGCGTCGATGGCACGCCGGAAGCCCGCTTCGGCGGTCTCCCAGTCGCGGTCGAAGATGAATGCTGCGAAAGCCAAGGACGCGTGCGCCTCGGCAAGTGTCGGATCGATGTCAAGCGCGCGCCGCGCCGCATCCTTTGCCAGGGGATAGGCGACCGACGGTGAAAGCACACCGGGTAGCAGATTGTACGTGTCCGCCTGCCCCGCGTACGCCTTCGCGAAGGTCGGATCGAGCCGGGCCGACTCGCGGAAATACTCGAGCGCTTTCTGGAGCCCCTCAAGGGTGCGCTGGTTCCAGTAGTACCGGCCCCTGAGATAGGCATCCTGCGCAGCCGGGTCTACCTGGCGGTTCGTGGCGAGCGCGTCCCGCTCTCGCGCGGAGAGCTGCACGCGCACGGCCTGTGCGATCGTGCGCGCCAGATCGTTCTGGAGCGCCAGGACGTCACGCATGTCGCGCTCGTAGCTGTCGGCCCAGAGATGGCTGTCGGTCACGGCTTCCACGAGGGTGGCCGACAACCGGACCCGATCGCCGACTCGGAGGACAGTCCCCTCCAGCACCGCGTCGACGTCGAGCGCGGCGGCGATGTCGCCGATCGGCTGCTTCGTCCCCTTGAACCGCATGACGGAGGTTCGCGAGATCACGCGCAGCGGCCGGACTCTGGCGAGGTTGCTGATGACGGCTTCGGTCATGCCATCGGCCAGGTACTCTTGCGACGGATCTCCAGAGAGGTTGACGATCGGCAGCACCGCGATCGAATCGAGCGGCCGGCGGCCGATCCAGCGGTCTTGGATCGTGGGCCAGGCCAGACCGGCGAGTACCGCGGTCGCGGCGATTCCGGCCGCCGCAGCGGCGAGGCGCCACGGTGTCCAGCGTGACTGGCGCGGCACGGGCGCCGGCGCCGGTGTCTCGACCGCGCGGCCCGCGCTGTCGTCGTCGAGGGTCGCCACGAGCGCAGCTTCGAGGGCGCCCGCGCTCGCGTAGCGAGCGTCTGGGGCGGCGAGCGTGCGATCCACCACACTGACGAACGCGGTCGGCAGGTCAGCGCGCACGTCTCGCAGCCGGACGTGCGCACCGGCGGCATGACGCGCTTCGAGCTCGGTCACCGACCCGGCCAAGACGGGAAACGCACCCGTCACGAGGTGGTACAGCAGGACGCCGACGCTGTAGATATCCGTTCGTTCGCTGGCGGCGGCGCCCGTAAAAATCTCCGGTGCCAGGTACAGGGGCGTGCCGGCGAAATCGGTCATGGCACGAGGCCCGCTCAGCCGGCCGGTCCCGAGGTCCATGAGAACGATGCGGCCGCCCGTCTCGCGCACGACGTTCTGCGCCTTGACATCGCGGTGGATCAGGCCCGCACGATGTATGGCGGCGAGCGCGCGGCAGAGGTCGATGCCGACGAGCGCCGCCTCGCGCGCGTTGAACGGACCATTCCGGGCGAGCAGCTGCTCGAGCGTGTCCCCACGAATCAGCTCCATCCAGAGGCCGATGCGTCCTTCGTGGACGGCGACGCCGTAGACGTGCACGACGTGGGTGTGACGCACCCGCGCGAGCAGGCGTGCTTCGCGAAGGATCACCGCCACCTCGGGATCGGTGGACGTGTCGGATGTGTCGCGCGAGAGGCTCGACGCGTGGCCGACCGCGCGGTCTTCGTGCAGGAGCTTCAGCGCGACGTCGCGCTCCAGGTGGCGGTCCCAGGCGCGATGGACTTCGCCGAAGCTCCCGCGGCCGAGCCGCTCGAGGAGCACCAGGTGCGCCCAGGTGCCGATCGCGGGCATCCCGTTCGCGCCGGTCGGCCCGTGGCGCGGCGTGGCGCCCACCGCGGCCGGCAGCGAGCGGTGCAGGACCGCCACGTCGGCGAGCACGCGCAGCTGGCGGACGATGGCCTGATCGTGGGGTGTCGCCCCTCGCTCCGCCGCGGCCCAGTCGACGGGCCGGCCGTCGGCGACCGATTCGGCGAGCGACAACAGGCCGGCGTGCTCAGGCGGCGCCACGACTCATTTCCTGGGCCAGCTTCAGGAGGGCCCGGCTCACAGCCATACGGGCGGCATCGGCCGAGGGCTTGCCGAGCGCCTGAGCGACTTGTTCGTACGTGCAGTCCATCTCCACGCGCGCCACGATGGCCTCGCGCTCCTCGGGCCGCAGACGCTGCAGCGCCGCCTCGTACTTTTCGACGGCCTGCCGTCCGACCGCGAGCTCCAGCGGCGAGGCGCCCCGGTCGGGTTGCTCGGCTTCGAGCTCGGTCGACACGGGCGCGCGCTTCGCCCGCCGCACCTCGTCGCGAATGCGGTTCATCACCGCCTGGCGCAGGTACGCCTGCAGCGCGCCCTCGTGACGGTGCTCGAATCCCTCGATGCGCTTGAGCGTGCGGATGAGCGTCTCCTGAACCAGGTCGTCCGTGTCCATCAGGTCGCGGCACCACCGGGGGAGCCGCCCGCTGGCCCACCGGCTCAGTGCCGGCAGATACCGGGCGAACAGGCGGTCGAGGGCCGCCTCGTCGCCCGCCTGGGCGCGCTTCAGCAGATCGAACGTGGAGTCGGCGAGCGGGTCGTCCACCGCGGGCGCCACTGGCAGTCGAACGGCGATGGGATGGTGCCTATGATAGGCCGTTGTGCTGCCCATTTGCACCGGCACAGCAATCGACATCATGGTCATTGCGGATCCTTCCGTGCCTGACAGCCAGAGCGAGCGGACGTGGAGTGTCGTGCCGCTTGTCCTGAGTAACGCCTCCCGGAGGGGAGGCGAACAGCGCGGGCTTCGACGGACTTTCGTCCGACGATCGCGCCGTCAGCGGACGATCCGGCTGAGTAGCGCCTCGAATAGGCCTTCGAGCGGACTGTGGCTGGGTGGGAGGGTCCACGCCGGACCAGCGGGGTGGTCGTTGAGGCCCGTCGCGC
>Ga0194131_10004310_pt1 | contig 21557 bp, 18 predicted proteins | sample TA2KigO120mmetaG_FD_148631 | JGI IMG/M metagenome (GOLD analysis project Ga0194131, IMG submission 148631) | Freshwater microbial communities from Lake Tanganyika, Tanzania - TA2015053 Kigoma Offshore 120m | ecosystem: Environmental > Aquatic > Freshwater > Lake | place: Tanzania: Lake... | reverse complement strand
GCTCCACGCCGGTTCGAAGGGCCAGGCGCTGCTCGCCTATGCCGAGCCGGACGACGTCGCGCGCTACCTGGCCGGCCCGCTCGAGCGCTTGACCGCCGAGACCGTGACAGAGCCGGCGCAGCTCCGCACGATTCTCGATCGCATCCGCGGCCAGGGTTTCGCTCGCACCGAGGGCGACGTCCAGCCGTTCACCGGCTCGCTGGCGGCCCCGGTGTTCGATCGCCACAGCCGCGTCATCGCGTCGATTTGCTTCATCTGTCGGCGCTCGCTGTTGCGCGAGCGCGCGAGCGAAGAGAAGCTCCGCGAAGCGCTGCTGATGGCCGCCAACGCTGTCTCGATGGCGCTCGGCTGGCGCCCACCGGTCAGGCTCCTGGTCGAGGCGAGGCGAGGCGTCGACGCGACCTCGCGAAAGTAGCTGGGCGAGCGCGGACGGCGGCGGAGGCGTCATGGCGCGCGACAAGGTCACGATCGGTATGGCGGTGCCGGGCGGCATGACCGCGGCCTACGCTTACTTAAGCGCCGCCTCGGCCCTCGGCTACGACCGCGAGGTCGGCGTCGAGTTCGATTTCTTCTATGGCGGTGAGCCCGCCGCGACGGCGCAGTGCTTGATTGCCGGCGACTGCACCTTCGCCTGCCTCAATACCATCGTCGGGCTGATCGGCCGTGGCCGATGCGGGCGAGCGGCAGCAAACCCCGGCGTACGCACCGCTGGTTCGCGGCGGTGCCGGCGAGCCTGATACGTACCCTTGCCGACCTCAGGGGCAAGCGGATCGTCTGCGACTTCGCGCACCTGCAGGCGCTGGGCGAGGCGGCGCTGGCGGCCGAGGACATCGCGTCCGCGGATGTCACCTGGGTGCCTTGGCGCGGATCGAGCACCGAGGCCAAGCGCATGGTCGGACCACTCGAAGGTGGCGAAGCCGACGCGATCTTCTTGATCGACTGGAACCTCGGCGACTTCGCGGCCGAGGGCCTTGCGCTCCGGCGGCTGTCCGCACTCTTCCTCGACCGCATCCGCGCCTCGTCCTGCTACTGGGTGACCGAGGACGAACTCGCAGCGCGCAGCGAGGTACTGGCGCGGGCAGCGCGGGCGCTCGGCGATTGGCGCTACTATCTCGTCAATGCCGGCACGATCCGCCGCAGCTTCGACGTCGGCGCCGCGTTTACCGCTGCCTACATCGACGACTTCAATCGCTTCGATGGTACGACTTTCGGTTGAGGAAGCGTTAAAAATGGATATGATATCCATAAAGTAGGATACAGGAGCCGAGGGAGCCGGGCGTTGAACCTCAGGATCGCGATCGATACCGGCGGTACGTTCACCGACGTCGTCGCCATCGACGATGCGTCGGGCGATCAGTTCGCGATCAAGACCCCGAGCACACCGACCGATCCCTCGCGCGGCCTGATCAACGGCATCGAGGAAGTCGTCCGTGCCGCCGGCCGCGTCGCCAGCGACGTCAGCCACGTCTTGCACGGCTCGACCACCGCCACCAACGCTGTGCTCGAACACAAGTTCGAGGGCCTCGGACTGATCGTGACGCGTGGCTTTCGCCATATCATCGAGATCGCGCGCCAATCGGTTCCCGACGGCTACGGCAATTCGTTCTTCTGGGTGAAATCGCCGCGGCTGGTCCCGCTCCATCTCGTCCGCGAGGTCGACGAGCGGCTGACGTACGAGGGGACCGTACTTACGCCGCTCGACGAGACGAGCGTCGTCCGCGCTGCGGCTGAGTTGGTCGAGCTCGGGGTCCGCTGCATCGGCGTCTGCCTGCTTCACGCCTACGCCAACGACGCCCATGAACGCCGGGTCGGGGCGCTGATCGCGGAGCGGTTCCCCGAGGTCTTCGTCTCGCTGTCATCGGTGGTGCTTCCGGAGTACCGCGAATACGAGCGGGCGATGACGACTCTGATCGACGTCATGGTCAAGCCCTACTGCAAGACTTATCTCGGACGCGCCCGCGCCCGGATCGGCGAACTGGCTGGCGGCCAGCGGCCGTTCCTGATCATGCAGTCGAACGGCGGCGTGGTGACGAGCGACACTGCCGGCGAGAAACCGGTGACGATGCTGATGTCGGGTCCGGCGGGCGGCGTGCTCGGCGCCACCTACATCGCCGGACTCGCTGGGTACAAGGACATCCTGACGATCGACGTCGGCGGCACGTCGACCGACGTTTCGCTGATCCGCGACTTGGCGCCGCAGCTCACCAGCCACTCGCTGATCGAACACTATCCGGTCAAGACGCCGATGCTCGACATCGTCTCGGTCGGCTCGGGCGGCGGGTCGCTCGCCTGGATTGACGAATACGGCGCGCTGAAAGTCGGGCCGCGCAGCGCCGGCGCCGAGCCCGGCCCGATCTGCTATCGCCGCGGCGGTACCCAGCCGACCGTCACCGACGCTGCCGTCGTCCTCGGACGCCTGCCCGGCTCGTTGATCGGTGGCGGCCTTACGCTCGACGCTGGAGCAGCGCGGACGGCGTTCGACGCGCTCGGGCGCAAGCTCGCTCTCACCGCCGAAGAGGCCGCTGCCGGCGTGATCGAGATCGCCGCCGCGAGTCAGGTACAGGGCATCCGCCAGGTGACGACGACGCGTGGCGTCGATCCGAACGACTTCGCTATGGTCGCGTTCGGCGGGGCCGGCGGGTTGTTCGCCGCCGACGTCGCCGACTTCCTCGGCATCGCCACGGCGATCTCGCCGCCCAATCCGGGCAATCTGTCGGCGTTCGGCCTCCACGTCTCCGATATCAAGCGCGATTACGTGCGTACCTTCGTCCGCCAGCAGTCGGGTGCGGTCGCCGACGATATCGAAGCGGTTTGGGCAGAGCTTGAGCGGCGCGGCCGCGCCGAGATCGCGGCCGAGGGCGTGCGCGAGCGCGACATCGCCCTTGCCCGCTCGGCCGACGTCCGCTATGTCGGCCAAGGCCACGAGGTGCCGGTGCCGATCCCAGCCGGAAGTCGGGGCGGCAAGGCGGTGGCGGCGATGTGGCAGGCGTTCCACCGCGTCCACGAGCGCACGTTCGGGTTCCACTACGAGGGAATTCAGGACGTCGAGCTTGTGAGCCTCCGCGTCCAGGCGGTCGGCCGTGCCCACCGCCCCGACGTACGCAAGCTCCCCCGCGCCAAGGCGGCGCGCGCCAAGCCGGCCGTACGGCGCAAGGTTTATTGGCGTGGCGAGGGGTGGGTCGACTGCGCGATCTATCGCCGCGACCGCCTGGGCCCAACGTTCAGGGCGAGCGGCCCGGCGATCGTCGAGGAGTACGGCTCGACCCTGGTGGTGCCGGCGAGCTGGAAGGTGCGGACCGATGCGTACGGCAACTTGATCGTGGAGAAGCGGACGTGACCAATCGCAAGCGCGCGGTGACGGCAGGACGAACGAACGGCGCCAAGCCGCGCCGCAACCCGCGCCTCGGACCGATCGAGCTCGAGGTCATCACCGGCACGATCCGTTCGGCCGAGCTCGAGATCGAGGCCGCGGTCGAACGCACCGCGCGCTCGCCGATGATCCGCGACCAGCACGACTACCGGGTCGCCCTGTTCGACGCCAAGGGCCGCAAGCTCACCGGCCGCTCTTACTCGGCGCTGGTCGAGCCGGTGTTCGAGCACTTCGCCGGCGACATCGACCCCGGCGACATCTTCTTCTGGAACGATCCCTACAACTCGAGCGGCGGCATCGGGCACATCCCCGACCTCTGCACCACGTTGCCGATCTTCCACCGCAGCCGTCTGATCGGCTTCAGCCAGGTATTCGGCCACCACGACGACGTCGGCGGCGCGGTCCCCGGCAGCATGCCGGTTAAGGCGACCGACATGTGGACCGAAGGACTGGTGGTACCGCCGATCAAGATCTACGAGCGCGGCAAGATCAACGAAGCAGCGTTCCGCATCATCGCCCGCAACTCGCGCCTCGCCGAGCATCTACGCGGCGACCTCGACGCCGAAATCGGCGCCGCGCGCCTCGGCTCGCAGCGCGTGATCGCGCTCGCCGAGCGCTACGGGGCCGAGACCCTGGAAGCGGCGTTCGACGCCATGATCGAGAACTGCGCCGAAGCGATCCGACGCGAGCTTCTGCCCAAGATCAAGGACGGTACCTACGCGTGGGAAGACTACATCGAAAACGATGGGGTCGAAGGGCCGCGCCTGCACGCGCTGCGCGTCACCATGATCAAGACCAGGAACAAGATTCTACTAGACTTCACCGGCACCGATCGCGAAGCCAAGGGCCCGATCAACTGGCCGATCGACTACGCCGACGGCAAGTTTGTGCGTAAGTGGATGGGCCCGGTGCTGCGCTCGCTCGCCGACACGCCCGAGCGCGCCGCCGAGATCGATATGAACGAGGGCGTACTCGATGTGATCGACGTCAAGTTTCCGCCCAAAGGCACGCTGGTGACGCCCTCGTTCGGCAAGGCGACCGGGCTGCGCTTCTTCATCTTGCTGCGCTCGCTTGGCGTCTTCGCGGCACTGCTGGCCAAGGCGACCGGCGGCCGCATGCCGGCTGACCACGAGACGATCCGTATCTGGGGCCTGCACGGCACCAAGAACAACGGCGAGTTCTTCCTGTTCCGCGAGGTCCTGGGCGGCGGCGGTCCGGGGCGGCCGTGGGCCGATGGCTCGGACGTGGTCCACGCGGTGCCGAATTCGCGCAACCTGCCGGCCGAGTTCTCGGAAACGCGCTGGCCGGTGCTGGTCGAGCAGCTCGCGCTCGCAACCGATTCGGGCGGCGCCGGCTATCGCCGCGGCGGCTTCGGCTACGACAAGCGCGTACGGGCGCTGCAGGACTGCCTGCTGCTCTCCAACGCCGATCGCGCGCTCGTCAATACCTATGGCGTCAACGGCGGCGGACCGGGCGCGACCTACCGGGTCGCGGTCGAGGACGCCGACGGCTCCGGGCGGCCGGTCGCCGGCATGTCCGATAACGTCCCGATCAAAGCCGGCGCCGTCGTTCGCATCGCGACCACCGGTGGCGGCGGCTGGGGCGATCCGCTCGCGCGCGAACCCGATCGCGTCGCCTATGACGTTCAATGCGGCCTCGTTTCGGCCGAAGCGGCGCTCGCCGTCTATGGCGTCGTGCTCAAGCGGATCGGCGCCCGCTATGCGGTCGATACGGCCGCGACCGCTGCCAAGCGTGCCGAGCACGGCGCGCGCCGCGGGACGCTCCCGATGTTCGACCGCGGCGCCTATGTCGAAGAAAAGAAGCGCGACCAGTCGATCGCGCGCCCGGCTGGGTGGCGCGACCCCGACGAGGGTTGGTTCGCGCACGACGTTGCGAAGGCAGCTGAATGAAACCGGCGCTGTTCCAATACGTCGCCCCGGAGTCACTCGACGCCGCGATCACCGAACTTGCCGGCGACGAGGGCGCTAGGCCGCTCGCCGGCGGCCAGAGCCTGATCCCGACCCTCAACTTTCGCTTGGCGGCGCCATCAAAGCTGGTCGATCTGCGCAAGATCGAGGCGCTCCGCGGTATCCGGGTTGAGGGCAACGTCATTCGCGTCGGGGCGATGACCCGGCATCGCGAACTTGAGCTCGACGAAGCGGCGCATCGGGCCAATCCGTTGATCCGCGACGTCTTGGGCAATGTCGCGCACATCATCGTCCGCAACCGCGGCACGATCGGCGGCAGCCTCGCCCATGCCGACGCGTCGGCCGAGCTGCCATGCCTCCTGGTTGCGACCGGCGGTTCGGTCGTGGCGCGCGGCCCCAAAGGCGAGCGCACGATCGCGGCCGAGGACTTCTTCCACTTCCACCTCACCACCGCGCTCGAACAGGGCGAGGTGTTGACCGAAGTACGGATCCCGACGCTGGCGCCGGGAACCGGTTACGCGTTCCTTGAAGTCGCGCGCCGCCACGGCGACTATGCGCTCGCCGGGGTATGCGCGCTGGTCATGGTCGGGAGCGGCGGTGCCTGCACGGTGGCGCGGCTTGCGGCCTGCGGCATCGCGCCCAAGGCCACCCGCTTGATCGATGCCGAGAAAGCCCTCGTCGGCGTTCGCGCCGATGGCTCGTTCGAGATCGCCGCTCAGGCCGCCCGCCGTTACGTCACCACCGGCGACGACCGCAACGCCAGCACCGCGTTTCGCCAGGACTTGGTCGCCACCCTGGTCAAGCGCACGGTCGCCACCGCTTTCTCCCGCGTCGCCCGGTAATCGCCATGTCGCGCCGAATCCGCCCGTCCGACACCGTCGCCTCCGCCGATCCGAAGGTCCGTGTGTCGCTCACCGTCAACGGCGAGCAAGTAACGCGCGACGTGAGTCCGCGCTTGCTGCTCTCGGATTTCCTCCGGCACGAACTCGGCTTGACCGGGACCCACGTCGGCTGCGAGCACGGCGTCTGCGGCTGCTGCACGGTCATCATCGACGGACGCGCCGGCCGCTCGTGCCTAGCGTTCGCGGTCCAAGCTGACGGCGCCGACATCCGCACGATCGAGAGCGTCGCCAAGCCGGACGGCACGCTGCATCCGGTGCAGCAGGCGTTTCGCGAGTGTCACGCGCTGCAGTGCGGCTATTGCACGCCGGGGTTCGTGATGGCGATCGTCAACTACCTCGAGGAAGACCCGACGCCCGACCTGTCCGAGGACGCGATCCGCGAGGCGCTGTCGGGCAATCTCTGCCGCTGCACCGGCTACAAGAACATCGTCGCCGCGTTTCGGCGCAGCGTCGAACTCATGCGCGGCGCCGGCGGCTAGGGGAGGGATCATGGCGGCACGACGCGAAACCCGCTCCTTCGGCGACTCGGTCCAGCGCAACAACGACCCGCCGCTCCTACGCGGCGAGGGCAGTTTCATCGACGACATTCATCTTCCCGGCGCACTGCACGCGGCGTTCCACCGCTCGAGCGTGGCGCGCGCGCGCATCAAGTCGGTCGACACCGCTGCGGCCGAACGCTACCCCGGCGTCGTCGCGGTTTACACCCACAAGAACATCGGCGCGCTCGATCTCGAGTTTCCGCTGCTGATCCCCCATCCCTCGATCGCGGCCAAGACGCAGCGGCCGCTCGCCAAAGGCGACGTCTATTACGTCGGTCAGTGTATCGCGATGGTGATCGCCGCCGACCGCTATACCGCCGAAGATGCGACGCGGCTGATCGAGGTCGACTACGAACCGCTCGGCGTCGAGATGGACATCGAGCGGGCGATCGAAGCCGGTGCGCCGCTCGTCCACCCCGATGTCGCCAACAACATTGCCGCGCGCTTCGTCCAGACCAGCGGCGATCCCGATCGCGCCTTCGCGGCCGCGGAACACTGTACCAAGATCAAGGTGCGGGTCGAGCGCTCGACCGCGGCACCGCTCGAGTGCCGGGCGATCGCGGCGCGCTGGGACCACGTCACCGGCGAGCTGCTGGTCTGGGACTCGACCCAGGCGACGCTCTCGGTGCGCGGCGGGCTCGCTTCGATCTTCCGGCTCGACGAGGACAAGGTGCGGGTGGTCGCACCCAACGTCGGCGGCGGATTCGGCCAGAAGATCATGATGTTCCACCCCGACGAAGTGCTGGTGCCGTACGCGGCGATACAGCTCGGCCGGCCGGTCAAATATATCGAAGATCGGGTCGAGAATTTCATCGGCGCCAGCCAAGAACGCCTGCAGGTGCACGAGATCGAGCTCGCGGCCAGGAAGGACGGCACCGTGCTGGGACTGCGCGATTCGTTCCTCCACGATACCGGCGCGTTCATTCCTTACGGCATCGCGGTCGCTCAAGTTGCTTCGACCTCGATTGCCGGGCCCTATCGCATTCCCGACATCTGGGTCGAGTTCAAGGCGGTCTATACGCCAGCAGTCCAGGTCACGCCCTACCGCGGCTGCGGCCGGCCGCATGCCTGCTTCGCGATCGAGCGGGCGATGGATCAATTGGCCGACGAACTCGGGCTCGATCGCTTCGAGGTCCGGCGGCGCAATTTCATCCAGCCGCACGAGTTTCCCTATAAGCGCGAGGGGCTGCTGTTCGCCGACGGTCTCGCCGTCAATTACGACAGCGGCGAGTACGCGCGGGCGCTCGACCTCGTGCAGCGCAAGCTCGACGTTGCCGCGTTCAAACAAGAGCAGGCGGCGGCGCGCGCGCGCGGCCGTTACCTCGGTCTCGGCCTCGCCTGCTACGTCGAGGGCACCGGGCTGGGGCCCTACGAAGGCGGCCACGTCAAGGTCCACCCGATCACCGGCAAGGTTTATGTCAACACTGGGCTCACCTGCCAGGGCCAGGGCCACGAGACCGTCTTCGCCCAGATCGCCGCCGATCAGGTCGGTTGCAACGTCGAGGACGTGATCGTCGTGGTCGGCGATACCAAGGCGTTCGAATGGGGCGTCGCCACGTTCGCGAGTCGCGCCGCGGTCGTCTCCGGCAACGCGGTCCACAAGGCCGCGCTGATCGCCCGTCGGCAGATCCTCGAAGCCGCCGCGAACATGCTCGAGGTGGCGCAGTCCGACCTCGAGCTTCGTGACGGCGCCGCCTGGGTCATCGGCAGCAACCGCTCGGTAACGCTGGCCGAGATCGCGACCGCGACCAACCCGCTCCGCTACGCCTTCAACGAAGCGGCTAAAAGCGCGACTCAGTTTGCGCCGGCTTCCAAGCACGACGGGCCGCCGCTCGCCGAAGGCCAGCACCCCGGCATCGAGGCGACCGACTATTACAGCCCGCCGCACGCGACCTGGGCCAACGGCGTCCACGCCGCGATCGTCGAGGTCGACCCCGAACTCTGTACCATCGACGTCAAGCGCTACGTCTGCGTCCACGACTGCGGCAAGATGATCAATCCGACGATCGTCGAGGGCCAGGTGATGGGCGGTATCGCTCAAGGCATGGGCGGCGCATTCTACGAACGCATCGAGTTCGACCGCGACGGCAACCCGGTCAACGCCAATTTCATGGATTTTCTGGTGCCGTACGCGACCGAGGTGCCGGATGTCGAGATGGTGCATCTTGAAACGCCTTCGCCCTTGAACCCGCTCGGCGTCAAAGGCGTCGGCGAAGCCGGGTGCATCGCCGTCGGCCAAGTGATCGCCTCCGCGATCGAGGATGCGCTGAAACCGCTCGGCATCGCACCGATCCGCGAGGTGCCGCTCTCACCCAACGCGATCCACGCCATACTCGCGGCTGCCCGCCGCCGGCCGGCCGCCGAGTAGTCAGAGGCGAAACAGGCGAGCGACGAGGTTCCGAACACGATGCCAGACCAACTGCCACAGCAAGCGACCGCCGCCGAGCGCCGGCGGAGCCGCTGGCGCGGCGGCCGCCCCGGTAGCGGCGGCGAGCTTGGCGCGGAGCGCTTCCGCGAACTGGCGCGTGATCTCGGCGGCGACGTCCTGGATGATACCGCTCCGGCCCATTTGCGCGAGTGCACCGGCGAGCTTGATGTCGCCATAGAGGCGGACGGCGGTGCCGGTTCCGGCCGCTGTCAGTTCGTAGGTGACGGTCGCCTGGGCGCGATTGCCCCCGTGGCGGTCGATGCCCTTGGCTTCGAGGCGCGCGCGCCGCTCCGCGGCGTTGGTTTCGACGATCGTCGCCTCGCCCTGGAACGCAGCCGCGATCGGACCGAGCTTGACCCGGACCTTGCCACTATAACTCGCTGGGCCGGTGGCGCCGGTGAATTCGAGCCCGGGCATGCAGGTCACGACCGCCGGCACATCCTGAAAGAAATCCCACACCCGCTCGATCGGCTGGTCGATTGTGAACGACTGTTCGATGTCAGGCATGGCTGAGCGCTGAACGGAGGCTCCGCATGGAAGTGGCGATCGCTCATATGACGTTTGAAGAGGTTGCGCAAGCGATCGCCGCGAAACGGCTGGTGATCGTGCCGTGCGGTGCGACCGAGGCGCACGGCCCGCACATGCCATGCGACACCGATACCCACCAGGCCGAATACGTCGCACTCAAACTCGCTGAGCGGATCGGCGCGGTGGTGGCGCCCGCGATCCCGTATGCGGTGTCAAAGACCTTTGAGCACTTCGCCGGCACGATTTCGCTCTCGATCCCGACCTACCAGCAACTGGTCTACGAAGTCGGCGCCGCGTTGATCAAACAGGGCTTTGTCAATCTCCTGCTGCTGAACGGCAATCGTCCCAATGGCACCTCGAATGACGCGGTGGCACGGCGGCTGATCGACGACTTGGATCAAGACTTCGACTTCACCGTGACGGCGGTGAGCTATTGGGAACCGGGCGCGGCGGCGATTCACGCGCATCGTCGCTCCGGCGTCGGCGGTATGGGGCACGGTTGCGAATTCGAGACTTCGTTCCAGCTCGCGACCCGGCCCGCGCTCGTCAAGATGGAACGCCTCAAAGGAGTCTACGCGCCGTTGGTCGGGTGGGATCTGGTGGCGCCGGGCGAACCGGCCCGCACCTATCGGCGGCGGCCGACCCCGCGCACCAATCACGCCTCGATCTTCGGCGACCCGCACAAGGCCTCGGCTGCCTCGGGCGCCGCGTTTCTCGAAGCGACGATCGATGCGCTGGTCAAGATGATGACGTCGCTGCAACCGTCCTACGAGGAGCGTCGTGGCAATGGCGCGGCGCGGAACGGGGGCGGCGTCCGCGCAGCCACCGGTAAGACCCGCAAACGGATCGGGCGCGGGACGACGGCCATGCACCTCAAGTGATCGCGGGAGGTTGTTAGGCGTCGCGTTGGGTTCGGTTTGATGCGAAAATTGTGCAACGCCGGCAAGTGGTCCGGCTCATTTGGGAGGTTACGCATGACGTTACAAAAGAGTTTGATCGCGGCCGGCGCCGCGATCGTCGCCCTGGCCGCGGCCACCGCCGCTCAGGCGCAGTTCAGGCTCGAAGGCGATGCCAAAGTCGCCTGGATCTATTTCCAGGTGAAGAACGACGGCGGCTGGCAGCAGGCACACGACGAGGCACGGCTGCGCATGCAGAAGGAACTCGGCATGGAAATTCCGTTCACCGAAAAGGTGCCCGAAGTCGCCTCCGAAATCCGCCCGGCCGCGGAACGTTACATCCGCCGCGGCTATAACGTGATCATCGGTTCGGCGTTCGGCTATAGCGACACCTTCAAGGACTTGGCCAAGGAATACCCCAAGGTCGCGTTCGTGAACGCCGCCGGCACCACCAACGGCGCCAATCTCGAGTCGTTCTACGGCCGCACCTACGAGGGCCACTATCTCTGTGGCATGGTCGCTGGCGCGATGACCAAGTCGGGCAAGCTCGGCTTCGTCGCCGCGCACCCGATCGGCATCGTCAACTGGGCGGTCAACGGCTACCTGCTCGGCGCCCGCCAGACCAACCCGAACGCGACCGTGAACGTCATCTACGTCGGCACCTGGAACGATCCGGTCAAGGAGCGCGCAGCGGCGCTGGCTCTGATCGAACAGGGGATCGACGTCCTCGGCATCCATGTCGACACGCCGGCGACGCTGGTGGCAGCGCAGGAGAAGGGCGTATGGGCGACCGGGCACCACCGCGACATGAGCGAGTTCGCGCCCAAAGCGACGCTATGCTCGTCGGTGTGGGTGTGGGACAAATACCTGACTCCGACCGTCAAGGCGATCAAGTCCGGCAATTGGAAACCGAGCCAGTTCGGTTCGTTCCTCGGCATATCCAACGGCCCACCCGACATCGCCTGCTGCAACCCGGCGGTGCCCAAGGCCGTGGTCGACAAGGTGATGGCCGAGAAAGAGGCGATCATCAAGGGCAAGCACGTGTTCGCCGGCCCGATCGTCGACCAGGACGGCAAGGAGCGCGTCGCCGCCGGCAAGACGCCGGGCGATGGCGACCTGTGGGGTATGGACTACCTCGTTAGAGGCGTCATCGGTAAGGTGAAGTAGGCGGCCATACCGGCCACACCTCGTATGACGATGGGGACCGGCGCCGTCCGCGGCGCCGGTCCCTTCATCTGAGGATGCGCGATTGTCATGACGGCGGCGCTAGCGCTCACTGGCATCAGTAAAGCCTTCGACGGCAGCCCGGCGCTCGACGAGGCCGATTTCGCCGCCGATTACGGCGAACTTCACGGGCTGCTCGGTGAGAACGGCGCTGGCAAGTCCTCGCTGATGAACGTCGCGTGCGGGCTCTACGCTCCCGACCGCGGCCGCGTGCTCCGCGACGGCGTCGCGGTCGCGATCCAGGGTCCGCGCGACGCGCGTCGCCTTGGCATCGGTATGGTGCACCAGAATTTCAAGCTGGTGCGGCCGTTCACGGTCGCCGAGAACGTGCTGCTCGCCAATCCCGACGCCGGCGGCGGTCGGAACGGGCTCGCACGCGCTGTAGCCGAGGTCGAGCGTTATTGCGGCGAACTCGGATTCGCGCTCGATCCCGCGGCGCGGGTCGACGCGATCTCGGTTTCCGAGCAGCAACGCGTCGAGATCATCAAGGTGCTGATGGGCGGTGCCCGCGTCCTGATCTTGGACGAGCCGACCGCGGTCTTGACCGACGAGGAGGCCGATCGCCTTCTGGCGATGGCGCGCGATCTCGCCGGGCGCGGTACGTGCGTCATCTTGATCACTCATAAACTGCGTGAAGTCAGCCGCTTTGCCGACAAGGTCACGGTTATGCGCCGCGGCCGTACGGTCGCGGTCGGCCGGCCGGCCGACCTTGATGCCGAGCGGTTGACCGAGTTGATGGTGGGCGCGGCGGTCCGCGACGACGGCGTTTTGCCGGCCCACGCCGCCGGCGAGGTCCGGCTCGACGTCCGCGCGCTGGTCGCGATCCGCGACGACGGCGCACCGACCCTGAACGGCGTTTCGATTGCCGTCAAAGCCGGCGAGATCTACGGCATCGCCGGCGTCGGCGGCAACGGTCAGCCCGAATTGGCCGAGGTTCTGATGGGCGTTCGCGCGGCAACCGCGGGCGCGATCGCGATCGGTGGGCGCGACGTGACCGCTGCGCACGTGCGCAGCCGCCGCCGTGCCGGACTGGCGAGCGTCCCCGCCGACCGTTATGTGTTCGGGCTTGCCGCTGATCTCTCGGTCACCGACAACTACGCCGTCGGCGGCCTCGACAACGGCCGCTACGGCGGCGGCTACTGGGTCGCTACCGGACGCATGCGGAGCGCGACGCGCGAGGCCATCGGCGCGTTCGAGATCCAGGGCGCGGTTCCGGCGACTCGCGCGCGGCTGCTCTCGGGCGGCAACGCGCAGAAGCTGGTGCTGGCGCGCGAACTCGCCGGGGAGCCTAAGGTCATTCTGGCGCATTCGCCGACGCGCGGGCTCGATGTGCGGGCGTGCGGGGCCGTGCACGCCCATCTCCGCGCCGCCCGCGATCAAGGCGCCGCCGTCCTCTTGATCAGCGAGGATTTGGACGAGGTACTCGCCCTGTCGGACCGCATCGGCGTCATGAACCGCGGCCGGATCGTCGCCGAGTTCGCGCGTCCGGCCGACCGCCACGCCGTTGGGCGGGCGATGGTCGATCACGCGTGAGCCGCGGCGGAGGCTCTGGACGATGACGTCGCCTGCCGCCGCCCCATCGGTCGAACCGCGGGTTCGCCGGTTTGGACGCCTCAATCTCGAGGTCCGGCAGTCGATCCCGCGTTGGCAGCACGCGCTCTATGTCATTCTGTCGATCGTCGCCGGGATTGCGATCTCGGCGGCGATTCTGCTCGTGGCCGGCGTCAATCTCGGCGGCATGTACGAGGAGTTCATCCTGCTCACCTTCTTCGATCGGCTCGGGTTGTCGAGTGTGCTGATCGAATCGAGTCCGTTGATCCTGGTCGGGCTGTCGGCGGCGATGGCGTTCCGCGTCAACTACTGGAACATTGGCATCGAGGGCCAGTTCTTCTGGGGGGCGATCGGGGCGACGTTCATCTCGATCTACGACATCGGACCGCCGGGCCTGCGCCTCTACATCATGTTCGCGCTGGCTTGCGCGGGCGGCTTCGGTTGGGCGCTGGTCCCCGCGTTCCTCAAGGTCCGCCTGAACGTGAACGAGGTGATCTCGACGCTGCTGTTTTCCTATATTGCTTTTCAAGTGGTGCTGAACCAGGTCTACGGGCCGTGGCAGGATCCGCACGAACGCTTTCCGCACTCGATCAAGTTCGATCCGGTCGAGCAGCTGCCCAAGATCGGCTGGGAGAAAGTCCATCTCGGGTTGTTCGTCGGGGTCGCCCTGGTCGCGGTGATGTGGTGGCTGGTCGAACGTAGCCGCTTTGGCGCCTACGCCCGCCTGGTCGGCTCCAACGCGCGGATGGCGCTCGCCGCCGGCGTACCGGTCGCCTTGATCGTCTTTCTTTCGGCCGGCCTCTCCGGCGCCTTGTCGGGAGCGGCCGGTTTCGTGATGGCGGCGGGCCAGGAGTTTCGGCTGACCGCGACGATGGCGGCCGGCTACGCTTTTTCGGGCATCGTCATCGCGTTCCTGGCGCGTAACCACCCGCTCGGGGTCCTGGTGGTCGCCATCCTGATCGGCGGCCTCTATACCGCCGGACAGAGCATCAAGGGCTTCTACGGCGTGCCCGAGGCGTTGGTGCAACTTCTGCAGGCAGTGATCGTGCTCTGCGTCGCCGCGTCGCAGTTCTTCGTTTCCTATCGTCTTCGTCTCGCGCGCGAGTAACGGCCATGCTGACCTTCATCGTCGACTGGCTCGCCTACACCCCGATCTTCGCGACGCCGTTGCTGCTGGCGACCCTCGGGCTGATCCTGAATGAGCGCGCGGGCGTGCTCAATCTGGGCGCGGAGGGCCTGTTCCTTTGCGGCGCGCTCGCCGCGGTCGTCGCCTACCTTGCGACCGGCGGTAGCCCCTGGCTCGGCATGGCGGCAGCGTTGGCGGCGGGGGCGGCGGTGTCGGTGCTGTTCGCGTTCCTGGTCGTGACGCTTCGTGCTGATCAGGTGGTGACCGGAATCACGATCGCGTTCTTTGGCTCGGGCTTGACTGCGCTGCTGGGTGGCGCGTGGATGAACAAGGCGGTCGGCGGCTTCACCGCGGTCAAGCTCGGGTTCCTCTCCGAGCTGCCGGTGGTCGGCAAGATCGTGTTCGCGCAAGATCCGATGGTCTACCTGACCATCCCGATCGTTTATCTGGTGTGGCGGTTCCTGTTCCGCACCATGCCGGGCTTACGGCTGCGGGCGGTCGGCGAGAACCCGCAGGCCGCCGACGCCGCCGGCGTTTCGGTCGACTTTTACCGCTCGCTCGCGGTGATCGCCGGCGGGGCATTGTGCGGCGCCGCCGGCGGCTATGTCGCCCTCGCCGGCGCCAAGATCTGGTTCGAGGACATGACCCAAGGCCGCGGCTGGATAGCGATCGTGCTCGTCATCTTCGCGCGCTGGATGCCCGGGCGCGCGGCGTTCGGCGCGCTCCTGTTCGGCTCGATCGAAGCGCTGATTCCCCGCATCTTCGCGGCCGGCATTCCGGTGCCGCAGTATTTCCTACAGATGACGCCGTTCGTCGCGACGTTGATCGTTCTCATCTACGCCGCGCTCTATTCCCGCGCTCGCGGCGCGGCGCCGGGCGCGCTCGGGCTCCCCTACGTGCGCGAGGACCGGCGCTGACCGGCGCCGGGGGTCACGCCTTGCCCTTGTAGGCGGCGCGGCGGTCCCGGAGCCGCTTGGCCTTGCCCTCGCGGCCGATGTTGGCGAGCTCGTCCAGGCTCCCCTTCGGCACCAGGTCGACGGCGACACCGAGGCCTAAGTCGCCGCGCAGCAGGTTCTCGAGTTTCTCCTTGAGCCCGTCGGCGGCGCCGACGCCTTGCTTCAATTCGACCTGCACCGTCATTTCGTCGCGCCGGGCACCGCCGCGCTCGATGGTGTCGACCAAGCACACCCATTCGCCGCTGGTGCGGGGGTCGCTCTGGATCGCGGTCAGGCACGCCATCGGGTTCACGTTGACGCCGCGCACCTTGACCATGTCGTCGCTACGGCCGAGGAAGTGGTCCATGCGCCGGAAGTTCGAGCCGCAGGCGCAGGTATCGGTGTGGAGGATGCGGCCGAGGTCGCGCAGGTTGAAGCGGATGATCGGCGGCATCGCGCGGTGGAAAACGGTGACGACCAGGTTGCCGCTCTCGCCGTTCGCCACCGGCCGGCCGGTCTCGGTGTCGACTACCTCGAAGTACATACAGTCTTCCTGGAAGTGGAGCCCGGCCTTGGCCGGACACTCGAACGCGCCTTCGCCCATCTCGTTGGTGCCGTAATTGTCGTAGACGTTGCACCCGGTCATGTCCTCGAGCTCGCGCCGGAGCGATCCTTGGGTATCGGGGCCGAGGAACGTCAGAATGAACTTGGTGTTGAGGTCGCGGAAGTCGCGCCCGACCTCGTCGCGGCACGCCTGCACCAGCCGCATCATGTACTCGGGGAAGCTGCACCAGAGGTTGGTGCCGTAGTCGAAGGCGAGCTCGATCTGGCGGCGGCTCGGCGTCACCACGCCGCTGCCCGAGGTCACCGGCAGGATGCCCAAGTAGTCGTGGACGCCCTTGTAGACGCACCAACCCAAATTGCCGAGCGCGAGCGTCGCCGGGATCTGCATGACATCGCCCGGCCGCGCGCCCAGGATGTAAAGGCCGCGTGCCAGCGTGAGCCCGTTCAACTCCCATTCCTGCGGCGTATAGAGCGTGGTGCGCGGCTTGCCGGTGGTGCCGCCGCTGGTCTGCAGCTTGAACGGCGACGCGCTCAAGCGGTCGCGGTCGACGTCGTGGAACTCGCCGAACGGCGGGTGCTCGAGTTGGTCTTTCTTGACGTCGTCCGAGTTGTAAAGCGGGAGCTTGGCGATGTCGTCGAGGCTCTTGATGTCGCCAGGTTCCACGCCCGCGGCGCGCCAGCGCTTGGCGTAAAACGGGTTCTGCCAGCCGATCGAGACGACCTTGAGAAAGCGCTCGTTCTGGAGCGCGCGGATGCGCGCCGCCGGCCACTTGTAAACCGTCTCGGCGAACACGTCGGGCACCGGGTAGTCGCGGTAGAGCCGATCCCAATCGAGGGATTGGTGATAGATCGGGAGCTTGGTCGCGGGCAGCGTCTCGGGCATGGCGGGGCAAACGGCGGGTATCGGGAGCGGGTCGGTCGCTTCGCGACAACCTACGGTACCGCTCCCTGCTCCGCCAAGCACGTTCGAGCGCCTCCGCGCCCGCGCCGACCCAAGTTTCGCTTTTCGGCCAAGCGCGAACGCGCCAAAGTCCAGGTCCGCCCGTATCACGCAGGTATCGACCGATGCGCCTTTTCGACTGCCACTCCCACTGGAGCACCGAGCGCGGCTACGTCTTCCGCACCCCCGAGGAAATGGCCAACCAGATCAAGATCTGGAACACCAAGGCCTATTACGAGACCGAAGACGAGATGGCGGCGACGCTTCGCCGCAATCGGGTCCGCGCCGTGCTCGACCTCGCCATCACGATGTGGATGCCCGATTTCGACGAAATCCGCGCGATCCACGACTACGCGTTTGCGGTGCAACGCCGCCACCCCGACGTCATCTTCGGCCATTGGCTGACGCTCGATCCGCGCGTCGGTAAGAAGGGCATCGCCGAATTCGAGCGCGCACGGACGGCCGCGGCCGGGTTCGTCGGTTTCGGCATCGTCGGTCAGCAAAACCCGGGTTTTCCGCCGAGCGATCCGATCTGGGATCCGTTCTACCGGGCCTCGATCGATGCCAAGGTGCCGGTCCTCATCCACACCGGATTGACCGGGATCGGGCAGGGCATGCGCGGCGGCAAGGGCCTCGTGCTCGACCACGCCCACCCGCGCCATATCGATCTCGTCGCCGCGCACTACCCCGAGCTCGACATCCTGGCGGCGCGTCCGGCCTACCCGTGGCAGGACGAGATGATCGCCGTGCTGCTGCACAAGGGGAACGTCAAGTACGAGCTCCACGGCTGGTCGCCCAAGCACTTCTCGGAAACCTTGAAGCGCGAGATCGGCGGCCGGCTGCAGGACCGCATCATGTTCGGCTGCGACTACCCGGTGCTCAAGTACGAGATGATGGCCGAGCGCTGGCGCGGGCTCGGCTATTCGGACGAGGTATTGGCCAAGGTCTTTTACGAGAACGCCGAAGCCTACTTCCCCGGCGCGGCGCGGTGATCGCGGAGCCCCGTAGAGCGGAGCCGTCCTCGATACTCCCTCCCCCGCGGAGCGCTAGAAAGGGGGCCCACCCTCAATGCTCCCTCCCCCGCGGAGCGGAGCGGGGGAGGGAGCATTGAAGGGGTGCGCCCTTCGAGCGAAGCGAGCGGGCGGGGGCTGGCGGTCCGGAGAAAAAAAAGGCCCCCATGGTTCGACGGGATCACCATGAGGGCCTTCTTGAACTTGAACGCGGCGTTTACTCCGCCAACGCTTTCAGCTTCGGCCCGATTTGCGGGCTCTTGCCGATGATGTCGGCCCAGTGGGCGTCGTATGCGGCCGCCAGGAATTTCTTCTCTTCGTCGGGCGGCAGCTTGATGAACTCGATGCCCTTGCGCTTGAGCGCCTTGTCCTCTTTGGCGTTCGACTCGGTGATGTACTTGATCGCATCCTTCTCGGCCTGGATACCGACCTCCTCGAGGGTGGCGCGGATGTCGGCCGGCAGGCTCTCCCATTTCTTCAAGTTGACCAACACGTAGACGTCGGTCGAATAGAACGGATGGTCGATCACGTACTTGGTCACTTCGTCCATGCCGTAGTCGCCGATGCCCAAGTAGGTCCAGCCGAAGCCGTCGACCACCTTGCGCTCGAGCGCGGTGTAGACTTCGCCCGGCGCCATGTTGACGGCGGTACCGCCGAGCGCCTTGACCAGCGGGATGTAGGTCGGCGAGACCCGCATCTTGACGCCGGTCAAATCGGCCTTGGTGATCTTGACGTTGGAGTAGAGCCGGTAGGCGTCGCCCTTGGTGCCGCCGATATAGGCCAAGAGGTGGACGCCCTGCTTCTTGTGCACTTCGCGCATCAGCTCGAGGAAGCCGTTGGCGCGGAGTTCAGGCGGCGACTTGCGGGCGCCGAGCGGGGCCGCCGCTTCCGGCACCTGGCCGCGGTAGTAGGCGCCGACCGCCATCGACATGTCGACGGCACCGTCGCGAACCGCCTCGAACTGCTCGAACGCCGGCACCACCTCGGCGCCGCCGATGTAGCTGACGTTGAGCTTGCCCTTGAGCTTCTCGTTGGCGAGTTTCTGGAAGATGAAGAAGTTGTTGCTGAACGCGTAGTTCGGCGTGAACGGCAGCACCGCGCGGAGCGTGATCGGTCCGCTCGACTGGGCCGACGTCGGCGCGGGCATCGTGGCGATCAGGGCGACGGCCGCCGCCCCGAGTAGACTCCCCAAGAAAGTAAGACGCATAACCTTCCTCCTCTGCGTTTATCCTGCGCTTGGTTGGCGCACGCCTCCCTGCGCCCGCTAGCGTAGTGGCGAAATTTGTATCATGGAACGCGTCGGTTTGGATACGGACGAACGGAAGTCGCACGGCTGGCTGCCTTACGTCGCGGTCACGGTGACGATGCTCTTGTTCGCAAGCTCGATCGTCCTCGGCCGGGCGATCCGGTCCGATATCCCGCCGCTCGGGCTCGTGTTCTGGCGGAATGTCGCGGCATTTCTGGTGTTGCTGCCGTTCCTGTGGCGCGACCTTCGGGGCGAGCAGGGCGCGCTTCTCAAGAAGGAGTGGCGGCTCGTGATGATCCTGGGCTTCGCCAATTCGGTGACGGGCCAGGCGATCCTGCTGTTCGGGCTTCACACCACGACGGCGATCAACGCCGGATTGATCCACGCCATCGGCCCGGCCGTCACGATCGCGCTGGTGTGGTTGCTTTTTCGCGACCGCATCACGCTCCGCCAGTCGGCGGGACTGGCGGCGGCGTTCGTCGGGGTCGCCGCGCTCGTCGTCCGCGGCGACGTCGACGCTCTCGCTTCGGTCAGGTTCGTCGCCGGCGACTTTTGGGTCCTGCTCGCGACCGCGAGCTACGCTTCTTACGGCGCGTTCTTGAAGCGGGTGCCTGCCGCGCTCAACCCCTTTGTGCTTTTCCTCGGTGCAACCGTGGCCGGCTTCGTCATGATCGCGCCGTTCTATGCGGCAGAGACGTTCTTGACCGCCGCGCGTGTCAGGCTCGATCTCGTGACGATCGCGACCGTCCTCTACTATGCGGTGTTCCCCTCGATCCTGGCGCTGAGCTTCCTGATCTTTGCGATCAAGCGCTTGGGCCCCAACCGGGCGAGTGCGTTCTATTACCTGGTACCGGTGATGACGGCGGCGATGGCCATCGCGCTCCTTGGCGAAACGCTCGAGCCCTACCATGTATTCGGCACCGCCCTGGTCTTGGGCGGCGTCTACCTCGCGAGCGCGGCCGCGCGCGGGAACGGCGGGCCGTCATGACGGCGGCGACGACGCTTCCGTTCAAGCCTTCGCCAGGAACTCCTTCAGCAACTCGGCCGAGCGCTCGTAGATCGCCTCCTGCCCGTATTTGGTCTGCCCGCCCAGATGCGGCGTGACGATGACGTTGCCATGGGTACGGGCGTAGGCGATCACCGGGTTGTCGGCCTTGACCTCGACCTCGTTCTCGAGCACGTCGGTCGCGTACATGGCGCGCGGATTGCGCTCGAGGAAAGCCAGGAGATCGGCCTCGGCAACGACGTCGCCGCGCGCGGTGTTGACGATGATGACGGTGGGCTTCATGCGGTCGAACCACGCCTTGTCGACCCGCGGCGTCTCTTCTGCCGGCCAATAAACGTGGAACGAGATCACGTCGGCTTCGCGAAGCAGCGTATCTCGATCGACCTGGGTCACGCCCGGCGTCTCGAACGTACGGGTGTGATCGTAGGCGAGGACGCGGCAGCCGAACGCGAGGCAATAGCGCGCGTACCAGTTGCCCAAGCGCTCGAAGCCGACAATCCCGATCGTCAGGCGGTCGAGCTGTTCGCCCATGAACGCGTTGTGGTCCCATTCGCCGCGCTTGACCGCCGCGAACCCCTGCGGGATGCGGCGGACGGCGGCGAGCGTCAGCCCGAAGTTGAGCTCGGCGGTCGAGCTCACCTTGTAGATGATGGGATCGTGATAGACGTCGATGACCGGAAGCCTCTTCGCCGTCGCGTAGGCCATGTCGATATGGTGTGTACCGGTCGAGGCGGTGCAAATGACCTTGAGGTTGCGGCCCAAGTCGATCAGGCGCCGTCCAAGGAACACACGCGTCCGGTTGGGTTGGCAGAAGACCGCCTCGACGTCGCCGATCTTGGCTGCGACCTCGTCCGGGCTCGGATCGTCGAGGTAGGCGACGCTCCCCGTTTGCTCGAGCAGTTGGACGACGCGCGGGATATGACGGACCGCGCAGGTGACGAGGATTCGCGGGCGGGCCATCGCTCAGTCTCCTTCGCGCAGGAACCCGAGCAGCAGCCGGTTGAACTCCGCGGTGATCGTCTGTTTGCAGGTATGGCCGCCGCGCGCCAAGAGTGCGAGCCGCGCGTTCGGGATCAACCGTGCCAGCTCCTCGCCGTGTCGCGGCGCGACCAGCGCGTCGTTGTCGGCCGCAATCACCAGCGTCGGGTGGCGGATGCGCGCGAGTTCGGCCGCGCGGTCGAAGGCGAGCACAGCCTCGATCTTGCGCGACATGATCTCGACCCCGGGAAAACTCGCGGCGCCGCGCGCGGCGTAGCCTTCGAGCACGGCCGGGTTTTCGGCGAGCCACCAGCTCGGGTAGATGAAGAAAGGCGTGGTCCGCAAATACGCCTCCGGCCCCATGGCGCGGAGGATGTCGCGCCGGA
>Ga0194131_10004309_pt1 | contig 21558 bp, 18 predicted proteins | sample TA2KigO120mmetaG_FD_148631 | JGI IMG/M metagenome (GOLD analysis project Ga0194131, IMG submission 148631) | Freshwater microbial communities from Lake Tanganyika, Tanzania - TA2015053 Kigoma Offshore 120m | ecosystem: Environmental > Aquatic > Freshwater > Lake | place: Tanzania: Lake... | reverse complement strand
GGCGCCACCGCGGCGACGGGCGGCGCGCTGGGCGTGTCGCGCCACGCCGGGGGCGGCGGCGTGGCGGCAGGAAGCTTGCTTTCCATGCCTAGGATGCGCTTGATCCCGGACTTCAGCGCGCTGCGGATCATCGAGACCTCGAGTCGAGAGGCTGGAGCATAATCACGGTCGCGCCAATGTCTCGTAGTCCGCCAGGCCGTCTTCACGATACAAGGCGCGGTCCCCGAGACGCCGATGTCCCTGCCGCATATCCGCATCGTCGCCGCCGAGATCGAGCGCGAGGGCGCGTTCCTCGTCACCCAGCGCCGCCCCGAGGCCGAGCTGCCGCTATTGTGGGAGTTCCCCGGCGGCCGCGTGCGCGACGGCGAGAGCGACGGCGAGGCCCTTCGCCGCAGCCTGCGCGACCGCCTCGGCTGCGAGGCGCAGGTGGGCCACCGCGTGCTCCACGTGTCGCACGCCTACGCCGAGTACACCCTCGACATGGTGGTGTACCGCTGCGGCGTGGCGGGCGAGCCGCGTTGCCTGCGCGTTCACGACGTGCGCTGGGTGCGTCCCGAGGAGTTCGGCGACTACCGCTTCCCCGGGGCCGACCAGCAGACGATCGACAAGCTCCTCCAGGACTAGTTTCCGTCACCGAGGATCTTGGGCAGTCGCGTTCCTGTCTCGTTCGTGATGTCCCTGGCGTCGCCGGGCACGTAGCTGAGGAGCCCCGCGGCCCGGGCCCGGTCGATGTCGAGCACGGTGACCATCGTGTTGTCACCGGCCTGCTCCAGCACCCACAGGATGCGCTCCCCTCGCCAGTAGAGCCCCTCGAGCTCGGTGTCCCAGCGAGGGACGCCGAACATCGCCTTGAGGCTCTCCTTCACCGCGAAGGCGGCGCTGTCGCTGCTCACTTGCAGGCGCACCGCGTAGAGACCCTGGGTCGCGTCGAAGCTCCAGGCGGGGCCACCCTTGGCGCCGGCGAGCAGGGCGTCGGCGTCGAAGCCACGGGTGTAGGTGGTCGAGTTGCGATGCTGCATCGAGAGGCGTCGCTCGTCGAGGGCGTCGTAGGTCGCGCCGAACTCCACCGGCCCGAACCCGGTGGTGCGGTCGATGAGGCTCGGCACCGTCTCGGGGGCCGACACCAGCGTGAAGCTCCAGTCGCCCTCGGGGTTCCGGGGGGCCTCGTGGAGGAGCACCGGGCGCTGCTGCTTGTGCAGCAAGGACACGAGGCAACCCGAGAGCGCGGGGTCGCCGCCCCTGGCCGCCTTGACGGCGCCCGTGCCGTCGCGCGCGTACCGGATGTGGACGGTCGCCCTGGCCCCGGTTGCCGCGCCGGCATCCGCCGCGCAGCGGGCGATCGCCCCGGACTCCCGGCGGAGCAGCGCGTCGACCGCCTTCATGTCGTCATGGTGGTCGGCGAGGTTGTCGACCGCGCGCTCGTAGGCCTCGTAGGCGCCGTCGCTCACGCCGGTGGGGGCCTCGGGTTCCTTCTCCACCTCCACCTCCACCTCCATGCGGGTGATCTCGAGCGGGGCGCCCGCGGCGTGGATGGTGATCAGCTCGGGATCGCGAAGGCGCTCCGCCAGGACGGGGAGAACGAGGATGAGCATGTCAGTAGGTGCGGAAGGCGTGGTCCCACAACGTTGAGCTCACGCCGTACTTCCGGCCTTCCTTGTTGTGATGGTGGTTCATGTGGTGCGCTCGGAGGCGCTTGAACCAGCCGCTCGTCGGCTTGCCGTGGTGCACGTAGTAGTGCGTCATGTCGTAGGCCACGTAGCCGAGCACGTGCCCAGCGAAGAAGGGGAAAACCCAGCTCCCGAGCACGAGGTACCAGAGCCCGAAGAAGAGCGCGCCGAGGCCGAGGGAGGCGGCCGGCGGCATCACCAGTCGCAGGTGATCGTCCACGTAGTCGTGGTGCACGCCGTGGAGGAAGAAGTGGAAGCGGGGGCCCCAGCTCGCCTGCGGCACCCAGTGAAAAAGCGTCCGGTGCAGCCAGTACTCGGCGAATGTCCAGGTGAATAGGCCCGCCGCCGCGAGGCCCAGGCTGGGGAGCAAGGGCTGGTGGAGCCCGGCCAGGCCCCACCATGCCAGCCCCGTGATGATCGGCGCGTAGACGACAGGCACCAGGTACCACGGCACCCGGCTGAACCCGTCGATGAACTTGTTCTCGAACATCGGGGGCGAGCGGTCTGTGGCGGGGAAGAACATTGTTGGCGCCTATCCGCCCCTCGCCCGGTGTCAACTATTGTGCTTTACCCTGTGTTTCCTGCGGCGGTGGCCGAGGCCCAGCCCGGCCAGGGCGGCCAGCCCGCCGGGCGCACCCGCTCCACCGTCGCAACTGCACCCATTTTCGAGGGTGGTGAAGGAACTCGGGTCCTTGTTGGCGTCCTGGTCGCCGGGGCTTGCATTCCCGGTGTCGTCGCCCCCAGGCGTGGGCGTGCCGTCGCAGAAGGACTCCACGCAGCTATAGTTGGCCTCGACGTCGTCGGCATAGGCGGTGACCCTCGGCTCGTACAAGCCGCTGCCGTAGAGCACCAGGTCGGACGTGGCCTGCTCGGGCGTGTAGCGCATGTGGATGCGGGTGAGGTGGTGCTCGTATGGGTCGCCCCAGAAGCCGAGCATGCCGAGATCCTCGTCGGTGATGGTGGTACCGGTGCAGGGGTTGCAGTCGTAGTAGCCGCCGGCGAACTCGCCGGTCCAGGCTCCCGCGCCCACGGCCGTCCATGACGATGTGAACAAGTCATCGTAGAAACTATAGAAGTCGTCAGTCGACGCGTCGCCCCACACGCACTGGTCGGGCACGTCGAAGGCCGGGTAGTTGGCGATGGCCACCTCGCCGGCGTCCGCGTCGTCATCCAGCATGGTGATCGCGTAGATGATCATGTCTTGCTCGCCGGGGGAGTTCAGCGTGGCGAGCCGGATGGGGATGGAGAAGATCTCGCTGTCGTACGACACCTGGAGCGGCGACAGGCCCTCGCCGGTGGCCACCTCGGCGTTCTCCGACACCTTGGCGGCGAGGAAGTAGCTGCCCGCCTCGATGTACTCGGCGAGCCGCTCCTCGGCGCCCTCGGGCAGGTAGTACCCGTTGTTGTCGAGCCACGTGGCGAGGCTGGCCGACTCCTCCGCCGAGAGGATCGCCACCTCGTACTGGCCGACCAGGTACTCCGCCTCCACGTCGACGCTGCCCGAGCCGCCGTCGGCGCCGGTGTCGTCCACGGCGCCCGTGTCGACCCGGGTGCCGCCCTCCGAGGCGGGGCAGCCCGCGTCGCTCACGTGGCGCGGGGCGGTGTAGCCGTCGAGCCGCGCGAAGACGTCGGGATGGAGAGTGTGAATCTCCGACTCATCCAGGATCTCCGGCACCGGCATCACCAGCGCGAAGCTCTGGGGGTCGCCGGCGGGGTTGACCGACACGGAGAACGTAGTTCGCCCGTCGCGCCGGACGATCGCCACCTGGGCGGTGTCAAAACTCAGCGACGAGGGCGTGCCCGTGGCGATGGTGGGGCAGGGGAAGGCGAGCGAGGCGAGGAGCAGCATGCGACACCCGGGACGGCCGACAGTCTACGAGGTGCCTTGCCCGCCGGCCACCGCGATCCGTTGCCCGAGGCGCACGGCTTGCCCGCTTGTCACCGTCCATTCGACCGATCCGGCCGGGAAGAGCAGCACCACCGTGCTGCCCATCTCGAAGCGGCCGATCTCCTCGGCGCGCGCGAGCGGATGGTCCACCGCGCCCTCGGTCGCGGGCTGGCCGCTGTTCGATACCGCCTCGCTGAACACCACCCGGATGCGACCCACGCCGAAGGCGCCCACGAGGCACTCCGCCACCTCGCCGATCGGGGTGTGGAGATAGGCATTGAGCCGCTCGTTGCGGCTGAACAAGAACGGGATCTTGCGCGTGGCGGCGGGGAACACTGGCCACAGCGCCCCGGGCACGTACTGGAAGTGCCTGACCACGCCGGCCATCGGCGTGTGAACCCGATGGTAGTCGCGGGGCGACAGGTAGAGCACCGCGTACTGCGCGCCCTCGTAGCCCGGGCGCCCCTGCACCAGCTCCCGCGCCGAGAAGTGTTGGGTGTCAGATTGAGGGATGCGATCGTCGACCACCGTGCCCACGCTGTAGACCTTGCCGTCGCAAGGCGACACGATGGCCTCGGGCGCCTCGTCGACCGGCCGTACCCCGGGCCGCAGGGCACGGGTGAAGAAGTCGACCAGCGAGCCGTAGTCGTCGAGCGTGCCGACGCACTCGCCGAGGTCGACGGTGTACTTCCAGCAGTACCAGCGCAAGAGCAAGCGCAGGACCGGCCGCGGCAGCCGGGCGCGGGCCACGCCGCCCATGCAGCCGGAAACCGCGTGCTTGGGCACCAGGGAGAGGGCGGAGACGATCAGGGCGTCGTTCATCGGCCGCGCGCTATACTCAGTTCATGGCCGAGCCCGCCACGACCCTGCCCATGGGGTAGCCCCGCTCGTCATCTGGAACTGCGCCCTGCCGGTGCCCCCGCCCCCGTCGCCCCGGGTGCTGCGGGTGGTTGAGCGAGTGTGGGCGGCGATGCGGGGCCGCCCCGAGATGGCCGGCCCCACGCTCTCCCGCGCGATGCGCGAGGAGCGCAGCCTCGGGAGCAAGGAGCGCCCCGTGGCGGGCGACATGCTGCTGGGCATGGTTCGCCACGAGCGCGCCCTCGCGAGGATCGACCCCGACCCGGTGGCGGCGTGGCTCCGCCTCTGCGATGGCCTGCCCCAGGGCCCCGACCCTGGCGACGAGATCGAGGCCTACGCCATCGCCGTGTCGTTACCGGCGTGGCTGGCCGGCGAGTGGTACCGGCGGCTCGGCCGAGAGCGGGCCCTCGACCTGGCGCGCACCATCGCGGGCCGCGCCCCGCTGTGGCTGCGCGCGCTGCGCGACCCGGTGTCGATCGACCTTCCCTACCACCGCGAGGGCGCCGCGATTCGCCTGGAGGGGCGCACCAACGTCGACACGCTCCCCGCCTTCCGCGAGGGGCGGCTGGAGGTGCAGGACCTCGGCAGCCAGCGCGTCGCCGAGCTGGCCTTCCCCGGCGAGGGCGGCACCGTGCTCGACCTCTGCGCCGGGGCCGGCGGCAAGTCGCTGGCGCTGGCCGCGATGGGGGCGCGCGTGACCGCCTGGGACCTTCGCCCCGCCGCGCTGGACGAGCTGCACCGCCGCGCCGGGCGCTGTGGCCTCGACATCCGGGTGGCGCCACCCTCGGGCAACTTCGACGTGATCCTCGTCGACGCGCCCTGCTCGGGCACCGGGGTGCTCCGCCGTCACCCGGAGAACCGCTGGAAACTCCACTTCCCGGTCGAGGTGCAGCGGCAACTGCTCGCCAGGGCGCGCCCCCACGCCGGGCGCCTGGTCTACGCCACCTGCGCGCTCGCCCGCCAGGAGAACGAGGAGGTCGCCGGGGTCGAGGGCGCCACGATGTGGCCCGAGCCGCTCGGGTCGGACGGTTTTTACGTCGCTACCCTCGGGTAGACTGTGCCGATGTTGTTCCTTCTCGCCTGCGGCATCGACCCCATCGTGAGCGTGGTGAGCCCCGAGGATGGCGACCGCTTCGCCTCTGGTTTTACCGCCACCTTCGAGGCCACGGTGCGCGCCGACTCCGAGGTGACGCTGCGCTGGCTGGTGGACGGCAGCGATCTTGCCGGCGATTCGGCCTTCGACGGGGTGACCGCCACGATGAGCACCACCGCGCTCGGCTTCGGCGAGCCCACCATCACGCTGGAAGCGGTCGACGAGTCCGGCGCCGCCGGCGAGGACAGCGTGACGGTGACGGTGTTCGACAACCTCGCGCCCACGGTGCTCTTCCTCTCGCCAGCCGAGGGCGCCAGCCTCGTGGGCGGCGAGCCCATCATCGTGCAGGCCGAGGTGGACGACGCCGACGGCGGCGGGGAGATGTCGCTGGCGTGGAGTGGCGCCGCCGCGGGCTCGACGGGCGCGCCGAGCTTCCTCGCCGGGCCCGGGACGGTGTCGTTCACGCTCGTCACCTCCGAGTCCGGTAGCCTGTCCGTGGGGCTCACCGCCACCGACCGCTACGGCGCGTACGGCTCCGAGAGCGTCAACTTCACCACCTCGCCGCCGGACATCGACCTCGACGACGACGGCTTCGACGACGAGGTGCTGGGGGGCGACGACTGCGACGATGCGGACGCCACGATTCACCCCGGCGCCGACGAGTTCTGCGACGGCATCGACAACGATTGCAGCGGCGAGATCGACGACGAGGTGGTGTACTTCGACGTGTACGCCGACAACGACGCCGACGGCTACGGTGCGGGCGCGGTCTACAGCGACTGCGTGGTGCCGAGTGGCTACAGCCGCGACAACACCGATTGCAACGACGCCAGCGCCAGTATCAGCCCGGGCGCCGACGAGGTGTGCGACGCCGCCGACCTCGACGAGGACTGCGACGGGCGCGCCGACGACGCCGACGGGAGCGTGGTGGCGACGGACACTTACTACGCCGACGTCGATCGCGACGGCTACGGCGACGATGCCAACTGGTCGCTCCGTTGCGACGGTAATGACTCGTGGATCGAGGTTGGTGGCGATTGTGACGACCGGGAGCCGCTGGCCTGGACCGGCGCCGACGAGGTGTGCGAGGATGGGATCGACAACGACTGCTCCGGGGGCGACCCGCGCTGCCCCCTCGCCGGCGCCTACGGGCTCGACGAGGCGGCGTTGAAGCTCACCGGCCCGGCCGAGCTCGCCCTCGCCGGGCACGGGCTGGCCGTGGCCGACGTCGATGGCGACGGGCTTGACGACCTGGCGGTGGGGGCCTGGGGATATGGCGCCGGCGGCACCGTGTTCCGGGTGAGCGCGCTGGGCCTGGCCTCGGGCACGCTCGCCGGCGACACGCTCACCGCCGAGGCCGCCGGCGACGGGCTCGGCTACACCGCGGCCTCGTGCGGCGACGTGGACGGCGACGGCCTCGCCGACGTCGTGGCCGGCGCGCCCTACGCGGCGAGCGACAAGGGGGCGGTGTACCTCTGGCTCGGTGCCACGGGCTCCGTGGGCGCGGGGTCGGCTGACGACGAGGTGAACGGCAGCACCGGCGACGGGCTCGGCAGATCGCTGGACTGCGGCGGAGATCTCGATGGCGACGGTGACAATGACGCCGTGGCGGGCGGCGGGGGGACGAGTGTCAGCTACGCCTACGACGCCGCCACCCTGACCAGGCTCGCGAAGTGGAGCGGCGGCAGCGCCGTGGCGCGGCTCGATGACACCGACGGCGACGGCATCGACGACCTGCTGATCGGCGCCTACGGCTCCGACCGGGCCTACCTGCTCCTGGGGGGAGCGCTCTCCGACGCGGCGCTCTCCTCGGCGGCCGACGCGACCTTCAGCGGCGAGGCCAGCGGCGACGAGGCCGGCGCCGCCGTGGCGCGCCTCGGCGACATCGACGGCGACGGGCTCGGCGACTACGGCGTGGGTGCTCCCGAGAACGACAGCAACGCGTCCGCGTCCGGCGCCGCCTACCTGCTGCTCGGCTCGGCGGCGCCGGCGTCAGCCTCGCTGTCCACCGGCGTCCGGGTGGCTGGTGACGACGGCGCCGACCGCGCCGGGGCAGCGCTCGCCACCCCCGGCGACGTGGATGGCGACGGCCTCTCCGACGTGCTCGTGGGCGCCTACTACGACGACATGGGCGGCACCGGCGCCGGCGCGGCGGCCTTGCTCCACGGCTCGGCCTCGCTGGCTGGACTCGACTTCTCGGCGACTGACGCCCAGTTCGTCGGCGAGTCCGATGGCGACAGCGCGGGCGAGTCGTTGTCTGGCGGCGACATCGACGGCGACGGCTTCGCCGACGTGCTGGTGGGCGCCCCGAGCGAGGCGAGCGCCGGCGGCTCGGCGGGGGCGGCGTACTTGCTCTTCGGCGGGGGGCGGTGAGGGGCGAGGGAACCCGGTGAGCAGGAGGGTGTCGCCATCGACGCTCCGCGCGCCTTCGAGGGGCGCGGTGATGGCACGGGCGGGGGCGCTGCCGGGCAGGGTCGCGGGCTGGACTTCGACGGTCACCGTCGCCGTGCCCACGTCGCCCTGGTGGCGACACGGCGATCCTTCCTGCTCGGCACGGTGAGCGACGGCGACGACGACGCCAGGGGCCTCGTGGCTTCCTGCCTGGTCAACGGGGGCGGGGAGGGGCAGCATCGCCGTGGCAGACTAGCCGCGGTCTAGCCGCTCGGGTGGCTGCGCACGGCGGCGCCGAAGAGCTTGTGGAGCACGCGCGCCGAGACGTTGCCGTCCCACTCGCCGGGGCCGATCTCGTTGAGATCGAAACCCACGATCTGCCGCGCGGCGGACAGGCGCCGCAGGAGCACGCAGGCGTCGCGGTAGGAGAGGCCGCCGGGGACGGGCGTGCCGGTGCCGGGGCAGAGCGCGGGGTCGAGGCCGTCCACGTCGAAGGACACGTACACCCTGTCGGGCAGGGCGGCGATCATCTCGTCGACGATGTCGGCCCAGGGCTCGCCCTCGGCGAGGCGCATGGCCACCTCGGCGTCGAACCAGGTGCTGATACGCGAGCCCGGACTATGTATCATCGCGACCTCAGCCGCCCCGACATCGCGTATTCCAACCTGTATAATGCGTGATACATTATCGATGTATCGATGTACGTTGTACATGATCGAGGCGTGGGAGTGCACGAAGCCCTCGTAGGCCACGCGCAGGTCGGCGTGCGCGTCGACGTGGAGCACGCCCACCCCGGGGAAGGCCTCCGCCACGGCGCGGATGGCGCCGAAGGGGGTGCTGTGATCGCCGCCGATGAGCGCCGGGATCCGTCCCGCGGTGACGATGGCGCGGGCGCGCTCGTACACTGCCTCGTTCACCCGCTCGGAGAGCTGGTTGACGATGGCGGCGGCGGCGGGGTCGTGGCCGAGCGACGCGATCACCCGGAGCGCGTGGGGCTCGGCCTCAGCGTCCCACTCGCGGAAGCGGGGATCCTCGGGGAGCAGCTCGATGCCCTCGCGCCAGGCGTCGCCGTACTCGCCGTCGTGGAGATCCACCTGCAGGCTGGCGGCGGCCAGCGCGGCGGGACCCTCGATCGTGCCGCGGCGGTAGCTGGTGGTGGCCTGCCAGGGCACCGCTTGCACCTGCACGCGCGCGCCACCCTCGGGCACGGGGAGGCCGTAGAGGTTGCCCTCGGCGGCGGGGGCGTCGGGATCGAAGCTCATGGCGCGGCCCTAGCGCGGTGCTCGGCGAGGAGCAGGTCGACGACTCGCCCGTAGGAGGCCACGCCGTCGGGCACGCCGTTGCTGCGCAGGTAGGCGTGGTTGGCGGCGGCGCTGGCGCTCCACAGCCAGTCCACCCGGTGGGCGTCCCACCAGGCCTTGTAGGCCTCGCGATCGGCGCGCACCCGGGGCGAGAGTGCGTCGCGGGCGGCCCGGGCACTGTCCGGGTCGACCTGGGCGAGCGCACCGAGCAGGTGGCTCAGGACGCCGGCGTAGGCGCTGTACCGGAAGTCGGGGTCGCCATGGTCGCGCGCCACGAGGAAGGCCACGAAATTCGCCTCGTCCTCCCGGGCCACGCCGCGCTGGTGCGCCATCTCGTGGCAGGCATTGAACGGCAGGGTGAACGGCAGCGCCGACGTGCTCAGGTGGGGCTCGGCAGTGAAGGGGATGTACACCCCGGCCAGCCCCCCGGCGCTGGCCGCGGGCGAGAGCAGGAGCGGCTTCACCGGGGCGTAATCGCCCGCGAGCCAGGGGCGCTCCACGCCCGCGCGGCGGTAGGTGTCCTGGGCCCGCGCCGCGGCGTCGGCGAAGTCGCCGCTGAGCGTGGCCACGCCCTCGCGCTCGGGGACGGCCTCGCGAGCGAGGTTCATCCGGGCCACGAAGTCGTCGACGAGGGCACGCAGCTCGTCGACCGTGCTGTCGCGGGGCTCCAGTCCGAGCGCCGCCCCGATGGGCTCGCGCCGGTAGTTCAGGCCCCAGAGGGCCACGAAGGCGGCGTATCCGAGGCTCAGGGTGCAGGCGATCGCCCAGCCGCGACGCCACCACCAGCGCGCCGACAGGCACAGGGCGAGCACCCCCAGCTCGGCGACCGACAGGGGGAACCACCCGGTGACGGTGCCGATGGCGCGCGCCAGCGCGGGAGACAGGCCGCGGGCGAAGGCCTGCTCCACCACCGCGCTGGGGACGAGATGCTGCGCGAGCATGGCCAGCGGGCCGCTGGCGAGCATGGCCCAGCGCGCCTTCATGGCACGAGATCCGCCCGTACCTCGGCCTCGCCCTGCTCGCCGACCGGCTCCACGCGCTCGGCCACCACGCCGAGTTGCACCACCGCCGCCGCGAGGGAGAGCGCCCGCTTCTGTGCCTGCTCCAGGTCCGGGTCGACGACCAGCAACCGGACGCGGACGGCCGGCCACTGGACGAGGGCGGCCGCGAGCAGTTCGGCGCGGTCTGTCCCCGGGCCGGACAGGTGGTTGCCCTCGAATCGGAGCTTCGGCTGGGTTCCCGTCACCTTGGCCAGGAGCGGCGGCAGCGCCTCCGGGCGCCCGTCCTCGTCCTCGAAGAAGTTCAGGTTCTCCGGATCGTTGGGGGCGAGGCGAAGGCGTCGCCCACGCCGTCGCCGTCGTTGTCCGGGTCGGGGCAGCCGTCGTCGTCCTCCCATGCGTCGCGGTCTTCGGGCACGTTGGGGCAGCGGTCACCCTCGTCGAGCACGCCATCGACGTCGTTGTCGGGGTCGGGACAGCCGTCGAGGTCGCGGAAGCCGTCCTCGTCCTCCGGGGCGTTGATGCAGGCATCGCGGTCGTCGAACAGCCGGTCGCCGTCGTTGTCGGGCTCGGGACAGCCGTCGCCGTCGAGGAACCCGTCGCGGTCCTCCGCCACGGCGGGGCAACTGTCACTCGCGTCGAGCACGCCGTCGGCGTCGTTGTCGGGGTCGGGGCAGCCGTCGGCGTCGAGGAAGCCGTCCGGGTCCTCGGGGGCGTCGTCACACGCGTCGGCCCGGTCGCTCACGCCGTCGCCATCCGCGTCGAAACGGCGAGGGGAGTGCAGCGCCGGGCCCACCGCCAGCACCACGGTGGCGCCCCGGTCGATCGACCAACTCAGGCGCGCGTCGGTGCGCAGGTCGAGCACGGGGAAGAGCACCGCGTCGATGGAAAATCCGGTGGCGAGCAACACCTCCGCGCGGCCGGCGACGCGCGTGCCGACGCCGACGAAGGGCGACACCACCACGTCGTCGTCCGGGCTGCCGAGGAAACCGAGGCCGTCGATGCTCAGTTCCGCCGAGGTGGGATCGATCACGCCGGAGAGCTCCACCGCCCCCAGCGGCACCGGGCGCAACCGCGCGTGGGCCGCCAGCGCCGCGCTTGGCTGCTCCCCGTCGCCGAGGGGAATGCTCTCCGCCACGAGCAGGCAGAGGCCGATCTCCGGCGCCACTCAGAGCACCGTGAACACCACCGTCGCCAGCGTGGTGTGGTCGAGGGGGCGGTAGCCCTTGACGGGCACGTTGTCGAAGGCGAGCTGGTGGCTGAGCTTGAGCGCCACGCGCTTGTCGAGGCTCGCGGTCACGGCGGCGGTGTTGTTCACCCGGACGTCGGTGATCGCGAGCAGGCTCTCGTAGAGCTCCAGGCTGTCCTCGATCACCACGTGGCCGTTGAACTGGTGGCGGACCCCGACAAGCGCGCGCGCGGAGAGCACCGTCTGTGCCCCCGGCTCCACGCCTTCCACGAACTGCTCGCGGGCCACGTCGAGGCCGAGCTCGGCGCGCAGGGTGGTGGCCTGCGAACTGGCGAACAGGTGGGACACGCCCACCTGCCCGTTCACCCGCCAGTCGTAGCCGGCAAAGGTGTCGGAGAAACCGCCCGCGAGGGCATACACGCTGTTCCTCTTGCCGAGGAAGCGGTCGTAGCGCATCGAGGCCTGCTCGCGCTCGGCCGTCTGGACATAGGGGGCCGCCAGCTCGGCGGCGGAGAGCTTGCCGTCGGCGTCGGCGTCGTGGCGGGACTGGCCCCAGTTCACCCCGAAGTTGCCGCTGACCTGGTCGGATCCCCAGCGGTAGCTCAGCGCGCCCTGGCCGGCGAGGGTCATGCTCTCGGTGTTGCCGAAGGCGAGCATTGCCCCTATCTCGGCGCTGGCATGGGCCTCGCGCCCGGCGCGACGGGGCGCGGCGCGGGCGCCCTCGAAGGTCGAGTCCTCGGCGAGGGCGAGAGCGGCCAGGACGAGCAACGTCACTCCATGCGACCCGGGCCCCGTAACCGCGATACCGGCGGGGGATGAGTTGGACGCCGGGCAGCCCCGAGATCAAGTCGCTGTGGTCGCTCGACCCGCGGGTGGTGTACCTCAACCACGGGAGCTTCGGAGCCACGCCGCGCTCGGTGCTGGCGGTGCAGGCAGGGCTTCGCGCCGAGATGGAGGCCGAGCCCATCGAGTTCCTCGGGCGGCGATGGCCCGCGCGGGTGGCGGAGGTGCGCGCGCGCGTGGCCCGCCTCGCGGGTGCCGACCCGAGGGGCCTCGCTCTGGTCACCAATGCCACGCAGGGGGTGGCGGCGGCGCTGGCCGCCGTGGACTGGCGGGAGGGCGACGAGATCGTGGTGGGCGACCACGGCTACAACGCGGTGAAACAGGCCGTTCGGCGGCTGGTGGCCGAGCGCGGCGTGCGACTCGTGGAGGCGCGCATCCCCTTCCCGATCGAGGATCGCGCGCAGATCGTCGAGGCCTTCGCGCGGGCGATCACCCCGGCCACGCGGATGCTGCTCGTCGACCACGTCACCAGTCCCACGGCGCTGGTATGCCCGGTCTTTGAGCTGGTGGCGCTGGCGCGGGCGCGCGGCTGCCTCGTGCTGGTGGACGGCGCCCACGCGCCGGGCATGCTCCCGCTCGATCTTGATGCGCTGGGTGCAGATTTCTACACGGGAAACCTACATAAGTGGGTGTGTGCCGCGAAGGGCTCGGCGATCTTCCACGCGTCGGCCGAGTGGCGCGAGCGCACTCACGCGCCGGTCACCTCTCATGGGTACGGGCTCGGCTTTCACGCCGAGTTCGACTGGCCGGGCACCTTCGACGCCACCGCCTGGCTCTCGCTCCCCGCCGCCCTCGACCATGGCGATCGCCTCGGCTGGCAAGCGCTGCGGGCAAGCAACCACGCGCTCGTGCGCGAGGGGCGCGAGCGGGTGGCCCACGCGCTGGGCGTGGCGCTGCCGCACCCCGACGACGAGCTGCTCTACGGCTCGATGGCGGCGATCCCCTTTCCCCGGGGCGCCCCGGGCAGCGGCCCGGAGCTCAACGCTCGGCTCTACGCCGAGCATCGCATCGAGGTGCCCTTCACCAGCTACGACGGGCGGATCTTCGTGCGTGTCTCGGGGCAGGCGTACAACTCGCCCGGGGACTACTCGTCGCTGGCCTCGGTGCTGGCCTCGTTCGGGTAGCTGGGCGCGGCGCCCTCGACGATCGCCTGCATGTCGGGTGCGAGCGGGGCGGTGACGCGCAGCACCTGCCCCGTGGCGGGGTGCGGGAAGCAGACCTGGTGGGCGTGCAGGGCCTGCCGGGGGAAGCCGACGGCGGCGCGCACCGCGTCGGTGACGCCGGACTCCAGCAACTCGAGGAACACCGTGTCGGGCTGGCCGTAGAGCTTGTCGCCGAGGATGGGGAAGCCGAGGTGCTCGAGGTGGGCGCGGATCTGGTGGGTGCGGCCGGTGGTGGGGTGGCACTCCACGAGCGCGTGCGCGCCCATCCGTCGCGACACGACGAAGCGGGTGTGCGCGGCCTCCCCGGCGGGATCGTGGCCTCGGCGAAGCAGCACCGCGCTGCCCGCGGCGTGGCCGAGGGGGGCGTGGAGGTCGGACTCGTCCCATGGGGGCTGTCCCCGGGTGATCGCGAGGTAGACCTTCGACACGCGGCGCCGCATGAAACAAGCTTTCATGTGGCGGTTCGCGTCCTCGTGCTTGGTCAACAGGACCACCCCGCTGGTGTCCTTGTCGAGCCGGTGGGAAAGGTCGATGTGCGCCTCGGGACGGGCCTCGCGCACCAGGCCCACGAGTGCCCAGGCGAAGCGCTGGCCCACCGGGTGCATGAGTAGACCGGGCGGCTTGTTCACCGCGATCAACCACTCGTCCTCGTAGAGCACCGGCGGCATCGTGGGAGGCAAGCTCGACGGCGCGAGGCCGGGCACGTACACCCGCAGGGTCTCGCCGTGGCGCAGGGTCGAGGCGGGCTTGAGCGCGCGGTCGTCGCTCTGGACGAGACCGTCGCGTATGAAGCGGGCGAAGGCGGATCGCGACCAGTCGGGGAAGCGCAGCGCGAGGAACACGTCGGCGCGGCGGCCGGCGGCGCGGTCGCGGATGTTGAGCACGCGGTGGGGCGCGGACTTGTCCACGGCATCGCCCCTACCCCGATACAGTCCCCGGGTGCGTCCTCGCCTCGCCGCTGTCGTCGCGCTCGCGTGGGTGGCGGTCGCCATCGGCCTGACGGTCGTGCTCGCCCCGGGGATGGGCTACCGCGGCTGGATGTGGCTGGCGGTCCACCACTGGGCCTGCCTGATCGGCGCCGGCTGGGAGCTCTGGCTCGACCACCGCCGCGGTCACTCGGCGCAGACCCGCGCCGACTCGTAGGGGTCGGTGGCGAACCACCAGGGAATGACGGTGCGCGCCGGCGGGCGACCGGCGATCCAGTTGGCGTGCAGGTTGGCGGACGCGGCCTCCGAGTAGCCCCGGGGCAACCAGGGCAGGGGAGGGTCGGCCTGGCCGGAGAAGACCACCTGGTTGCAGTGGACCTCCACCGCCTGGGGCCAGGCCTGCCGGGGGACGGCCACCAGCGTGCCGGCCGCGGGATCGCTGCCCTCGTCGAGCGCGGTCCAGCCGGCCTCCTCGAGGGTGTGCTGCCAGCCCCAGTGGCCCACGAAGCGGCCCACGCCGGTGGCGGCGGCACGGGCGGCGAGGTCGGCGGTCGCTCGGGCGTGAAAGGCATCGTCGAGCAAGAGGAGCGCCCCGAGGCTCAGCCCGAGCGACACCCGCAGCCGCGGCCACGTGGCCGGCATCGCGAGCAGCAGGGGCGGCAAGAACGGCAGCCAGTAGCGGGTGGCCGTGAAGCGCAGCGCCAGCAGGAAGGCCACGCCGAGCAGGGCCCAGCCGGTCAGGAACAGCCGGTCGGCGCGCTCGCGCTCCCCGGCAAGCCCGGAGAGTGCCGCGCCGCCGAGCGCACCGAAGAGGGCGGCCACCCCGCCGAAGGGCAACGCGATCAGGGCGCCGAGGCCGGCGCCGATCAAGGCCGGGACGCGCCAGGCGAACACCGGCAGCGCGGCGGCGCCGCCCAGCATCGCCACCATCGCCGCGGCCTTGTGCGCGAGGTCGGCGGGGCCGTTGGAGACCGACTGGAACTTGCCCATCGCGAGGAAGTGCCAGGCGCCGTAGGCGTGCAGATCGTGGAGGGCCAGGAGGGCCATGGGCAAGAGCGCGGCCAGCGCCGGCCACAGGGGGCGGCGATGGAGCCAGGCGTAGAGAAACAACAACGGGATGACCGCGAGCCCGGAGTAGCGGAAGCAGGCCGCGAGGCCAGCGAGGAGGGCGAAGGGCCAGGCGCTGCGGCCCGCGTCGAGTCGCGACACGTAGCCACCGACACCGGCAAGGACGCAGGCGTAGAGGGGCATGTCGGGCAACAGGGCCGTCGTGGAGAGCAGCACGATGGGCGCGGTGAGGAGGAAGGGAGCGCCCTCGAGCCCGGAGCGCCCGAAGCGGCCGCCGAGCAGCGCGGCACCCCACGTGGCCAGGGCGAACCAGGGCAACATCGAGGCGCGCTGGAGCCACGCGGGGGCGGCAACCAGCGGCGCCAGCCACCAGGCGATGCCCGGCGGGTTGGAGAGCACGTCGAAGGCGCGCTCGGTTGTCCCCTGCCAGTTCACGAGGGTGTCGTGGGGGCGCCAGGGGTCGGCCGCGGCCCCGGCGGCCAGCATGAGGAAGTTGGCCTCGTCGAAGTTCACGGGCCGCGCCAGGGTGAGCAGGAGTGGGACCACGAGGCCCGCGAGCAAGACCAGTCCCCGCCAGCGCATGCGAGGACTATCTCACAGCCCGCGCCGAGAATCCTACTCGACGACCTTCACCACGCTCATGAACACCGGCGCGGGGTTGGTGCAGGAGGTGCAGCGGAGTGCGATCAACCACGTCTGGTCGGTGGTGAAGCCGGGGAAGCCCTCGCCATCGGCGTTGACCAGCCCAGACAGGGTGGCCTCGGTGCCGCCGTCGAGCTGCAGCGTGTACAGGTCGGTGGCGATGAGGTCGAGGTCGATGAACTGCTCCTCCAGCTCGCTCAGCTCGTAGCCGTCGTAGCTGGCCACCATCACCTCGTCCAGGTCGCCCGGGATCACCGGCAGGCCGTTGCCCGAGATGCTGAGCTTGCTCCATTCGATGGTCCACGGGCCCGCGGCGGTCATCTCCACCTGCTGCAGCGCCTCGAACTCCACGTCCATCTGGGCCACGTCGCAGGTCGGGGTGAAGAGCAACTCGGTGACGTCGCTCGCGGCGCGCGGCTGCAGGAAGGCCACGAAGCGCGCGCCCTGGCCGGGCTCGATGCCGGTCTGCAGGTTGAAGAGGAAGGTACCCCCATCCTCCTTGAAGACGTTGATGGTGTTGTAGGGCGTGCCGCCGAAGCTGAACTCGCTCAGCCAGCACTCGGAGCGGTCGCCCGGCTCGCAGGACACGTAGCCGCTGGTATCGGCCTGCAGGAGGCTATTGTTGGTGAGCCCCTCGGCCACCTCCGTCTCCGTCAGGAGCGGGAAGCGGGTGAGGCCCACGCTATCGATGTCGGCCACCGGGTCCATGTCGTGACAGAGCATGTCCTTGTCGAGACCCGACCAGTCGAAGTGGAGGTCGACCAGCTCGGCGGTCTCGTAGGAGGGGATGTTGAGTCCGCCGGACCACTCGTAGTTGTTCTCGTTCAGGAGGGAGACCGCGGCGTCGGCGTCCTCCTCGCCGGAGCAGCCCGCGCAGCCCACGAGGGGCATGGCCGGGATCAGGTGCAGGATCTTGCGAAACATCAGGGTCTCCCCGCGCGGGCAGCCGCGCGAACGCCCGCCGGTATAGTAGCGGAGGGGCCCGATCCGCAAGTGATACACCTGCGTGTATCACTGATACATCTGGCCAATGTGAGGCGATGGAAGAACGGGATTGCGATGTCGTCGTCGTCGGAGCCGGCCACGCGGGCTGCGAGGCGGCGCTGGCGGCGGCTCGCCTCGGGCGCCGGGTGAGGCTCGTCACGCTCTCTCGCGACCAGGTGGGGCGCCTCTCGTGCAACCCGGCCATCGGCGGGCTCGCCAAGGGCGCGCTGGTGCGCGAGATCGACGCGCTCGGTGGCGCCATGGCGCGGGTGGCCGACGACTGCACCATCCAGTTCCGGCGCCTCAACACGCGCAAGGGGCTGGCGGTGCAGGCCTCGCGCGCCCAGGTCGACATCGACCTCTACCCGGCGCGCATGGCCGAGGAGTTGGCGCGCTCGGGCGTCGTGGTGGTCGAGGGCGAGGTGGCCGATTGCCTTGTGGAAAGCGGTGCGCTGGCGGGGGTGCTGCTGGCGAGCGGCGAGCAGATCCGGGCGCCGCGCGCGGTGCTCACCACCGGCACCTTCCTCGGCGCGGTGATGCACTGCGGCGAGGATCAGGTGCCCGGAGGGCGGGTAGGCGAGAGCGCGGCGCGACGGCTGGCCTCGCGGCTCGCGGGGCTGGGCCTCCGGCTCGGCCGGCTCAAGACGGGGACCCCCCCCCGGCTGCGCGCGGGCAGCGTCGACTGGGACCGGCTCCCGGTGCAGCCCGACGCGGGCGAGGGCCAGTTCAGCTTCGGGCCGCGGTCGCGCTCGTTGCCCCGTCGCGACTGTCACGTGGCGTACACCTCGCCCGAGACGCACGCCATCATCCGCGGCGCGCTGCACCGGTCTCCCTTGTTCAGCGGCGCCATCGAGGGACGAGGCCCGCGCTACTGCCCGTCGATCGAGGACAAGGTGGTGCGTTTCCCCGAGAAAGAGCGCCACCAGTTGTTCCTGGAGCCCGAGGGCCTGGAGTCCGACCGGGTGTACGTCAACGGCACGGGCACCAGCCTGCCTCGCGACGTGCAGCTGGCCTTCGTCCGGTCCATCGAAGGTCTAGAGCGGGCCGAGATCCTACAGTTTGGCTACGCGGTGGAGTACGACTACGTCGACCCCACCCAGCTCGACCATCGCCTTGCCTTCCCCGGCCTCCCCGGGCTCTACTTCGCGGGGCAGGTGAACGGCACCAGTGGCTACGAGGAGGCGGCGGCGCAGGGACTGGTGGCCGGGGTCCACGCGGCGGGCGTGGATCTGTGCCTGTCGCGACAGGATGCCTACATCGGCGTGCTCGTCGACGACCTCGTGAGCCGCGGCGTGGGCGGCGAGCCTTACCGCATGTTCCCGAGCCGTGCCGAGCATCGGCTCCACCTGCGGGAAGACAACGCCGACCGTCGCCTGGCGCCCCTCGCCCACGCGCTCGGGCTCGTCGCCGGGGCAGCGTGGGCGCGGTACCAGGTGAAGGAGGGCGAGATCGCGGCACTCGCCGCGCGGGCGCCCGCGTGGTTGCGCCGGCCCGGGGCAACGTGGCGGGACGCCTTCGGCGAGGCGGTGCATGCCGAGGCCGCCGAGCAGGTGGAGATCGACATGAAGTACGAGGGCTACATCGCGCGCGAGGCCGCGCGGATGGCGCAGTCGCGACAGTACGAGGGCGCGTCGATCGACGGCCTCGACCTCGGCGCGGTACACGGCCTCTCCACGGAGGTGCGGGAGCGGCTGCTGCGGTCGCGACCGGGTACGCTCGGCGCGGCGGCCCGGGTGCCTGGGGTCACGCCGGCGGCGATCAACGCGCTCACGATGGCCCTCGTGCGGCGCGAGTCGGAAAGATCAGGATAGGCCGTCCCTGTGCGGACCGTTCCCGAGTTGCTCGGCGATATCCCATGGTTCCGGCGCGTTCCCCGCGACGAGCTGCGCCGCGTGGGGGACCGTTTCTCGACCGAGCGGCTGGCGGCGGGGCAACTGCTGTGGGGACAGGGCGAGGCGGTGTCGGAACTGGGCATACTCGTGGAGGGCGAGCTGGTGGCCTCGCTCGATGGCGCGGAGGTGGGGCGGGTGCACACGCCCGACCTCGTGGGGGAGGCGAGCGCCTTCTTCCTCGGCGCCACGCGAACCGCCACGCTGGCAGCGGATCGCGACGCGACGGTGCTGGTCTTGCCCACGCCCGACCTGCGCGCCCTGCGCTTCCAGCGCAGCCAGGTGTACGCGAGCCTGCTCGACCAGGCCTTGCGCGCGCTCGTGCGCCGGGTGGGCCGCACCAGCCGCGAGATCGCCAAGCACGCGACGGGCGCAAGCGAGCAGCCGCAGCGGGTCGAGCCCGGGGTGCTGGCGAGGCTATGGCGCTCTCTCCGCCCGGGGGGGCCCTCGATGCCCTGTCCCCCGCTGGGGCCGCTGCTTCGCCGCATGCCCGGTCTCGGCGACCTCGAGCCGGCGGTGGGGGAAGCCCTGGTGGCCCGCTTCAAGCCCCAGTCCTACGCCGAGGGCGAAGTGCTGGTGCTCGAGGGCGAGGCCGGCGATGCGATGTGGCTCGTGGCCGACGGCGAGATCGACGTGCTGCGCAACGTGCGGGGCGACCGCGCCGAGCTCCTCGCCAAGCTGCGCTCAGGGCAGCAGTTCGGCGCCAACGCGATGATCGAGATGGGCCCACGCACCGCTTCCTGCGTGGCGGTGACGGCCGGGTGGCTGTACCGGATGGACCGCGACGCGTGGGACGCGCTCGAGGGCGAGGCCGCGACCCGCTGGCGCGAGAGCACGCTGGCCACGCTCGCGAGCCAGATCCGCAACGCGAACGGCGCGCTGTCCCGTGCGCTCAGCGTGTGCCGGGTGCCGACGGTCTCTCCCCGCCCCTCGCCCTTCGCCGAGCCGGCAGGCGCCTCGGTGCCGCCGGCGAGCGGGCCCCATGCCGGTGCCACCGGCCCGCGGGTGGAAGCTGTCGACGCCTTCCACGACCTCGTCCTCGCCGCCGGCTACCTGGAGTCGCTCCCCGCCGACGAGGCCGAACTGGAAAACCTTGCCTTCACGCGGGACGACGAGGCGGGCAGCGGCGGGCGCTGAGCCCATCAGGGGACGAGCACCAACTTGCCGATGTTCTCGCGGCGATGGAGGATGCGGTGGGCCTCGGCCGCCTCGGAAAAAGGCAGCGCGGCGTGCACGTGAGGACGGATCGCGCCGCTCTCGTGCTTGACCAGGATGGCGGCGAGCCAGGCGCCCACGCGCTCGCCCTCGTCCCAGAGGTGGCCCATGTTCACCCCGAGGATGCCGAGGTTCCGGTTGATGAGCGCCACCGGGTTCATCTTCAGCCAGGGCACGGCCCAGAGCGCCGAGAGCGCGTTGACGATCGACCGGCTGTCGCCCGAGCGGGCCATCGACGACATCCCGAACAGGGCGAGCCGCCCGCCGGGGCGCAGCGCGTCGAGGCCCCTCGCCCAGCTCTCGCCGCCGCGGGCGTCGAGGATGAGGTCCATGCCGACCGTCGGCATCTCGTCGGCGTGGCTGTCGAGGCAGTGATCCACGCCGCGGGCCTCGATGAAGCCGTGCTTGGCTTTGCCCGCGCTGCCCCAGATCTCGGCCCCGGCGTCGCGACAGAGATCGATGGCCGCGAGGCCGACGCCGCCCGCCGCCGCATGCACCAGCACGCGGTCGCCCCGTTCCACCCGCCCCATCACGCGCAGGAGCATCCAGGCCGTGAGGTACACGACGGGGATCGACGCGGCCACCGCCGCGCTCATCCCCTCGGGGCGCACCGCCAGTCGCGACGCGGGCACGCACACCATCGAGCTGTAGCCGCCGAAGCGCGTGAGGGTGAGCACCGGCTTGCCTAGCCAGGCGTGGTCGACCCCGTCGCCCACGCGGTCGACCACGCCCGACACCTCGTAGCCCACCACGCAGGGGAGCGGTGGCGCGTCCTGGTACAGGCCCTGCCGGGCCATGAGGTCGGCGAAGTTGACGCCGGCGGCCTCCACGGCGATGCGCACCTCGCCGGCGCCGGGCTCGGGGTCGGCCACCTCGCGCAGTTCGAGGACCTCCGGGGGGCCGATGTGGGGGATCCACACCTGCTTCATGCCCCTCCCTAGCTCTGCGCGCGCAGCCGCGCCGGGAGGCCGCTGGCGCGGCGCACGCGCGTGGACACCGCGACCTCCAGCACGGCGGCCGGGCAGGCCAGGGTGAGCTCGCGGCGCGCGCGGGAGATGCCGGTGTAGACCAGCTCGCGGGTGAGCAGCGGCGTGCCCTTGCTCGGCAGCACCACCACGGCGTGGTCGAACTGGGAGCCCTGGCTCTTGTGGATGGTCATCGCGAAGGCCGACTCGTGCGCGGGCAGCGCGGCCACGGGCACCTCCCGCGGGCCACCGGCGGCGGGGAAGATCGCCACCCAGCTCCGGTCGGCGGCGCGGGTGACGAGGCCCACGTCGCCATTCCACAGGGCGTGCTCGTAGTCGTTCTCGGTGACGAGGATGGCGCGGCCCACCCACCAGGGCTCGCGCCCGCTCCCCCGCAGGCGCTCGCCGATCGCGCGGTTGAGCGCGACCACCCCGTGCGGACCGGCTCGGTGCGCGGCCAGGACGCGCAGGCCGTCGA
>Ga0194131_10004306_pt1 | contig 21583 bp, 15 predicted proteins | sample TA2KigO120mmetaG_FD_148631 | JGI IMG/M metagenome (GOLD analysis project Ga0194131, IMG submission 148631) | Freshwater microbial communities from Lake Tanganyika, Tanzania - TA2015053 Kigoma Offshore 120m | ecosystem: Environmental > Aquatic > Freshwater > Lake | place: Tanzania: Lake... | reverse complement strand
GAGCCGATCGAGCAGCGCTCCCGCGCCGCGGACCTCCACGCACCACAGCGTAAGAAACGTCGATCGGAAAGTACAGTACGAAGTTTTGGATCACGATGTACGAATCAATGAATCTGACAAAGTAGTGCTAGCCGGACCACACACGGCGGTGCCGATCAACTTGGTCCGGCTCAAGGCGGACACTACGACGTTTCAGAAACCGCTCTAGAACACTTCGCCGAAATAGCTCCAGAGCTTCTCGCGTCCGCGGATGTGCAGCGGGCGCGAGCGCCACTCATCCCGTTGAATTTTCTTCGACCGCAGCTCGAGCACGCGCTCGTAGTTGGCGCGGCGGCGAACTTCACGGGCTTCGCGTCCGTGATGTCGCCTTCCATCAGGATGCGGACCCTGACGCCGCGCGTGCGCGCGTCCGCCAGGCTCCACTGCGTGGACTCGTCGAGCACCACGCAGGGCGACTGGATGTCGAGCGTCTTCCGCGCCGCCGCGATGGCGAGCAGGTAGAGCAGCTTCATCCGGCTCGCGCCGCCTTCCGAAGACTTGCGGTGCGTGCGGTAGTTCAGTCAGCACGACGTACGAGCCCCCGCGGGTGACCGGCGCACCGAGCAGGCGGGCCAGATATTCCGGAAAGCGCGGGTCGCTCGCGGCGGGCGACGTCCGCACCCGTAGCGTCTCCTGATCCTGTGCGACCGCGAGGCCCGCAACCAGGGCCGCTGCCACGACGAGGATTCCCGCGAGAACGGTTTCGGCTTCGGCAGTGTCACCGGCGAACGTGTACGCAAGAATTCGACCGGCGTGAAACGGATGAGTCGCAGGGGCGACCGCGTCGCCCGGACTCAGCGGTTGAGCCAGTAGCTCACTTTGACCATGAAGACATGGTTGGCGTCGGCGCCGAAGGCGTCGCCGATGTCGCGGAGCCCGCGGAACGAGCCTGGCCGGGTCTCGTCCTTCTGCGAGAGGTCCCACACCGCGAACAGCGTGCTGCCGCGCAGGTACTCCCAGCGCAGCACCATGTTGCCGCGCAGCGACCGGTTGCTGAAGTCCGGGTCGTCCTCGACCGCCGTGGGATCGAAATCAAAGGACCGCGGCCGCGCCAGCTTGCGGATGTCGGAGTAGTCGCCGACGGCGACAAACGGCTGCAGGTACGCCTGGAACGTCAGGTCGCGGTTGATCGAGTAGGTGCCCCGCACGGTGATGTCGATGACGTCGCGGCGCAGCGTGCCGTAGATGAAGTCGTCGTCCTTGTCGTCGTCGTTGTTGTCGCGGTTCTCGATCCACTGGGCGACGGTGTAGCCCTTTTCGAACCGCGGCGACACGGACACCTGCAACCGGCTGGACGGTTGTAGCTGCAGCGTGGGGTGGAAATTGAAGTTCGTGCTGCCTTTCACGTTCCGGTAGCCGTCGAGGTGGAAGAAGAACCGCCAGCTCTTGCGCGAATCGCTGTTCAGGTTGAAGTAGAAGAACCGTCCAGCGGGATTGACGATGGGCGGACCTCCACGCGTGTCCACGTCGTCGAGCGTTTCCGGGTTGTAGTTGCTGCCTCCGTTCACGTTCCAGTAATTCAGCAGCGTCCACCAGGTGTTGAAGCCGACCCACTGACCGAAGACGATCCCCTCGTCGTTCCAGGCGCGGCCCGTGTAGACATTGCCCCCGAAGCTGCGGACGCGGGTTCCGGGGTCTGGTTGGAAGAGCGCCGCGGCGGCCTCGTACGAGTACCGGTTGGCGCGGTTGCGGAAGAAGCCGATGTCGTTGACGCGGAAGTCACGCGAGAACTGGTCGTAGTGCGCGTAGATCTCGCCGTGTTTGCGGTTGAAGCTGAAGTTGGTCACGCCGCCCCCGCCCGTCTTCAGCCCGCCGTCGCCCGGCGCCCGCGTCGCCACCCAGTGCCCGTCCCATCTCGTCCGGTTCTGGTCCCACCGCAGGTTGTAGTCGATGCCGCCGGTGAACGCGTCGTCCACGCCTGGCCGCAGCACACCCGTGCCGAGCACCCCGACGTTCGACGACCCGCCCATGACGTCGCGTTGCAGCCGGAACACGTTGTACGAGGTTGCCGGCTCGACGAGCCGCTCCGTGCGCCGCAGGTTCGTATCGTCGACGATGGCGTACTCGCGGCCGGTGGCTGCGGTCAGGCCGCCGTACGTCCAGCCCGAGTTCTTCCCCGTGACCTTGGCGGCGCCGAGAATCGTCGTCTCGTCGGGCCGATCGATCTCGTCGTCACCACTGGCGAGACCGATGCGTTTCGGTGCGCGCCCGATGCGCCGCGAGTGAAACAGCTGGAACATGCCGTACGGCGGCACGAAAGTGCGGCTGTCCTCGAGGAAGAAGGGGCGCTTCTCGGGGAAGAACGTCTCGAACACGCTCAGGTTGAGCACGGCGGGGTCCTGTTCCACCTGCCCGAAGTCGGGGTTCACCGCGGCGGACAGGGTCGTCGAGGGGCCAAGGCCGACACGCAGGTCCGCGCCAAACGCCGCGCCGAGCGCCGACGCCGGCCTGTCCTCGTCCGCAAACGACTCCGAGCGCGTGAGCACGTAGGGGAGGATCTCCATGCGCCCCGGCGGCGCGAGCGGCTGATCGAAGACGAGGTGACCGAAGAGCGAGACCTCGCCGCGCTCGCCGCGCGGCTTGCTCACCCACGTTCCTTCCTCGTTCTTGCGCCTGATGTAGCGCTGCGCCTGGAAGCCCCACACCTGGCCGGGCTGCGCCGACGCGCTGAACCGCATCTGCGAGAACGGGATGCGGAACTCCGCCGTCCATCCGCCCTCGGTGATCTGTGATTGCACCTCCCACACCGCGTTGTAGTCGCGATCCATCCGGTCGTCATCGGTGAGCGCGAAATCGAACTGGACCGAGGACGGATTCGTGCGGAAGACGAACGCGGTCAGATGGTCGTGCCGCGGGTCGAAGCCGATGGTGATGTTGTCGGACGACGGAAGCTCGTCGCGCCGGCCGAGGCCGGCGGCAATCGACGCCGGCGCGGAATCGTCAGCGGCCACGGCGACGTAGACGAACCGGTCGTCGTAGGCCACCTGATAGCGCGTCGCCTCCGTCATCGCCTTGCCGTTGTCGGGGTCTCGCTGCACGAGGTCGGTCAGCGTGTCGGCGGCCATCCAGGCCTCGTCGTTCAGGCGCCCGTCGATGGTGGGCGGGGTGCCGACGATGCGGAACGCGCGGACGACCTTGCCCTCCTTGAGGGCTTTCGCGGGCTCGTTGTCGGACTGGGCTCTGGCGGGTACAGGGAGCAGCAGGCCCACGATGGCGCCCAGCGCGGTGAACGGCCCGCCTACGCGAAAGCTTCGGCGAGGTCTCGCCGTAGCGCTTCGCGCGAAGGCGGACGAGCGACGCGGAGCGGCGCGCACCGGGGGATTAGACGCGGGAAGATGGGGATTAGTTGCTGCGCAGGGGCACGGCGGCTGCCGTGCCCCTGGCATGAACGCTTACTGCTGCTGCTGAGCGGCCGGCGTGCTGGGCGCGCCGGTGATCTTGATGAAGAGCTCCGAGGCGCGGCCGCGGGCCAGTTCGGCGGGCGTGCGGCCCTGCTTGTTCTTGATGTCCGACTTGGCGCCCTGGCTCATCAGGTACTGCACCATCCGCTCGTTGCCCTGCTGCGCGGCGTAGTGCAGCGCGGCGCTGCCCGTGTTGTTCACGGCGTTCACGTCCGCGCCCTTGTCGACGAACAGCTTCGCGACGTCCACCGGGTCGGCGCGTGGACCGAGGTCCGTGAACTCTTCGTCATCGGCCGCGGCGCGCTGGCCGAAGCCGGCCGCCACCATGAGCGGCGTGGAGCCGTCCCTGGCGGGCTGTGCCGGGTTGGCGCCCCTGTCGAGCAGCGCCCTGATCGTCGGGAGGTCGGTGGCCCGCGTCGCGCGATAGAGCGGCGTGGCGCCGGGCGGCACCGTAATGTTGCCCTGCGCCTGCCGCGGCGGGATGCGCTTGGTCATCGGCAGGTTCGGATCCGCGCCCTTCTCGAGCAGGAGGTTCACGATGTCGAGCGCGCTGAGCCCGTCTTCGACGTCCGGCGGGTTCGGCCGGTTGTTGTAGGTCGCCAGGTTGCGCATCTCGACGGCGGTGTAGAGGGAGCCGTCGTTCACCTGCGCCCCCTTGTCGATCAGCATCTTCGCGAAGCGGTAGTGCCCGTTGAAGAGCGCGATCTGCATCGGCGACATGCTGTACTGCGGCTCGGTCAGGTTGATCGCCGCGCCCTTCGACAGCAGCACGTCGGCGGTCTGGACGGAGCCCTGGCGCGCGGCAAAGTGGAGGGCCGTGAGCCCGCCCATGTGCCGGTCCAGGAGCACGCCGCCGCCGCCGGTGGTGATGTTCTCGAAGTTCAGCGTGGTGGAGCGGGCGTTGACGTCGGCGCCGGCCTCGATGAGGACGCGCGCGACGTCGGCGTGGTTCTCGGCCGTTGCCCACATCAGCGCGCTCTGGCCCTGCCAGGTCTCGCGCGCGTTGGCGTTGGCCCCGTGCGCGAGCAGCGTGCGCACCGTGGCGACGCTGCCGGCGCGTGAGGCCGTCATGAGCGGCGTCTCACCCTCGCCGTACGTCGCGTTCGCGTCGGCGCCGGCCTTGAGCAGCGCCTCGGCGAGCGCGGCATTGCCCACCGTGGCCGCCTCGTGGAGCGGCCGCACGCCGTAGCGGTTCGCGGCGTTCGGGTTCGCGCCCGCCGCCAGCAGCAGCTGCGCGAGCTCCAGGCTGTTGCGGTGCGCGGCCCAGTGGAGGGCGGTCATGCCCTCCGCATCGGGGGCGTTGACGTCCGCGCGCTGGCGCAGCAGCGAACGGGCCGTGGCGACGTCACCGCGCTTGGCGGCGTCGGCCAGGCGGGCCGACTGGGCGGCGGCGGAGCCGCCGGCGCCCAGCAGGGCCACCAGACACAGGGCAGTAATACGGCTCATGACGGCCCCCGATCAGATGGACAGCATGCCGTTGTTGCCGACCTCGCCGATCCCGAACTTCTCGATCGGCGCGCCGGCCTTCTCGAGCAGCGCCAGGTGCAGGTTCGCGAGCGGCGTGCCCTTCGGCGTCTTGTAGTGCGTGCCGCTCTTCATCTTCCCGGCCGCGCCGCCCACCGTCAGGACGGGCAGGTTGTCGTGCGTGTGCTGGTTGCCGTTGCTCATGCCGCTGCCGTAGAAGAACAGCGAGTTCTCGAAGACGTTGCTGTCGCCTTCCGGCATCGCCTTGAGCTTGTCCAGGAAGTTGCTGAACAGCACCAGGTGATACATGTCCACCGCGATCTTCTTCGCCACCTGCTCCGGCACGCCGTTGTTGTGCGAGATCGGGTGGTGGCCGTCGGCGACGCCGATTTCCGGGTAGCTCAGCGTGCTCAGCTCGCGCGAGAGCATGAAGGAGATGACGCGCGTGAGGTCCGCCTGCAGTGCGATGGCCTGCAGGTCGAACATCAGCGTCGCGTGCTCGGTCCAGTTCTCGGGGATGCCCACCGGCGTGGGCGGCACCTCGACGCCGCTCAGCTCGCGCTGCTTCTCGGCGGCGACGATGCGGCGCTCGATCTCGCGCACGTTGTCCAGGTACTCGGTGACGCGCGTGCGGTCGGTGGCGCCGAGCACCCGCTTCAGCTCGTTGGCGCTCTCGGTGACCGCGTCGAGGATGCTGGTGTTGGCCTCCAGCCGCGCCTTCCGCTCCTCGACCGACGAGCGGTCGCTGCCGAACAGGCGCTCGAACACCACGCGCGGGTTGATCTCCATCGGCAGCGGCTGGGTCGGCGACGCCCACGAGATGGTGCTCATGTAGGCGCAGAGGAAGTCGCCGGCGCAGCTCCCGAGGTGCGTGGAGTGATCCTCGGTCGCGAACTCGAGCGACGGGAACGCCGTCTCGCGCCCGATGTGCTGCGCGATGTACTGGTCGACGGTCGTGCCCAGCTTGATGACGGTGCCCTTCGGCGGGAACACGCCGCTGAGGAACATCGCCGTGCTGGGGGAGTGCCCGTTCTCGCCGCGGTTGTCGAGGTTCGTGTAGACGTTCACGTCCTCCCGGAACCGCTCCAGCGGCTTGAGGATGGTGGAGAACTCGAAGCCCGCGCCCTCCTGCGCCGGCGTCCACTGATTCATGATGGAGCCGTGCGGCACGTAGACGAACCCGAAACGCGCTTTCGGGGCGGCCGCGGTTCTGGCCTGAGCCGACAGGGCCGGCACCATGCCGTCGAGCAACGGCAGCGCAATCGTCGCGCCGATGCCGCGCAGGACCGTGCGTCGGGAAAGGGCCTTCCTGGTGATCATCATGACTCCGATCTCCTCATCTGAAACGGTGCGCTGTTCACGATGCCAAGAACCAGTGAAGAAAACCTGTAATTCGCGCTCGATGATTCCCTGAGGATCTGGCGGATGAACGGCATGTCGTAGTGCTCGATGCCGCGGCCGAGGCCGTACATGAACAGCATCTCGGTCATGTTGCGGATGAACGGCTGGGGACGGCTGACGATCGCCTGGCGCAGCGCGGCGGGGCCGTCGACCTTGGCGCCGTTCCACAGCACGGCGGTCGAGTCGATGGCGGCGCCGTTGTCGCTCGTGCGCCACTTGCCGATGCCGTCGAAGTTCTCGAGCGCCAGCCCGATCGGATCCATCACCTGGTGGCACGCGGCGCACGCCGGGCTCTTGCGGTGCGCGGCCATGCGGTCGCGCATCGACATGCCCTTCTGCGGCGTCTCGTTGAACGGCGGCACGTCCGGCGGCGGCGGCGGCGGCGGCGTGCCGAGGATGTTCGACAGCACGTACTTGCCGCGCGTCACCGGCGAGGTGCGGTTCGGATAGGAGCTGAGCGTCAGGATGCTGGCGTGGCCCAGCATGCCGCGGCGGGCGTCGTTGGCCACCGGGACGCGGCGGAACTGCGTCCCGTAGATGTTCGTCACGCCGTAGTGCTTCGCCAGCCGCTCGTTGAGGAACGTGTAGTCCGCGGTGAGCAGGTCGATGGCGCTGCGGTCCTCGAGGATGATGCTCTCGAACAGCATCTCCGTCTCACGCTGCATCGCCTGCCGCAGGTTGTTGTCGAAGTCCGGGAAGATGTCCGGGTCCGGCACCAGGCCGCGGATGTTGCGCAGGAACAGCCACTGGCCGGCGAAGTTCGTGCCCAGCGTGCGGGCGCGCTGGTCGGCGAGCATCCGCTTCACCTGCCGCTCCAGCACCGCGGGCTGGTGCAACTGGTCCTTCGCGGCGAGCGCCAGCAGCTCGTCGTCCGGCACCGTGCTCCACAGGAAGAACGACAGCCGCGAGGCGAGCTCGACGTCGTCGATGCGATACGCCGTCTGCGCGCGCAGCGCCGCCGGGTCGCGCTCGATGCGGAACAGGAACTGCGGGCTGACGAGCATGTAGGTCAGCGCCGCCTCGATCCCGGCGTCGAAGTCGCCGCCCTTCGCCCGCTCCTTCTCGTAGAAGCCGACCAGCCGCTTCTGCTCCTCGGCGGTCACGGTGCCGCGGTACGCCCGCCGCGCCAGCGTCGTCAGGATGCGCGTCGCGCAGGGGAGGGCCTCGCGCTCCGACGCCGGGCGGCACGTGAAGATGCGCTGGCGGCTCGGCGAATTGCCCGCCGCGGTGACGTTGAACGGCCCTTCGAGCGTGACGCGATCCAGCTCCACGATGCCGACCGGCGTGATGGGATCCACGCGCTCGCGGCCGAACGGCTGCAGCAGCTCGATCGTCGGCGCCGAGTTGTACTTCACGAACGCCACGCCGATGGTGTGCGGGCCGGCCTTGAACGGCATGCGGATGCGGAAGCGCTGCTCGAGCTCGTCGCCGGCCGCGCGCGGCCGGTCGTAGCTCTCGCGCTCGTCGACGAGGCCGCCGAACTTCGCCAGGTGCACGCGCGCGCCATCGACCGTGATCTCGAGCGTGGTCGGCCGCTCCAGGCCGCGGATCGTGTCCACCGTGTTGCGGTAGAGGCGCGGCGCGAGGACGTACTCGCCGTCCACCGGGAAGTAGTGCTCGATGAGGATGCCGCCGCGCGTCCCGACCGGCAGCCCCTCGATGTGATCGTGCTGCGAGGTGTCGCCGCGGATGCGGTACGTCTCGAGCGACGGCAGGATCTTCGGGCTGCCCACGGCGAGGGCGCTGATCCGCCACGCCGCCGCGAGGTAGCGGTCCATCAGCGCGGGCGAGACGCCCTGCACGTCGGCGATGTTGTCGAAGCCGAACGCCTCTTCGTCGGCGGGCAGGAGCGAGGCGCCGTCGATCTCGAAGTCGAGAATGTCGCGCACGGCGTTCGCGTACTCGACGCGCGTCAGCCGGTGCATGATCGGCCTGCGCAGCGTCGGCGCCGCCATCGCCGCCCGGTCGATCGTCGTCTCGAGGTGCGTGACGAACCCGTCGAGCGAGGCCTGGTCGGGCCGCGGCATGCCGACCGGCGGCATCATGCCGCCGCGCACCTTGCGGATCACCTTCTCCCAGACTTCAGCGCCGGCCGGAATGTTGTTCACGTCCGCGGTGTCGAGCAGCAGCCCCCCGGCCTTCGTGCGCTGGTTGTGGCACGTGACGCAGTACTTGTCGACCATCGCCCGATGCGACGCCGCGGCAGTGGCGGGAGCGGCTGCGGGTTGCTGCCCTTCGACGTGGCTCAGGGCAAGTGCGCTGACCTGCGGACGGCCCACGGTCGCGGAGATCGCCAGCAACCACAACGCGATGAAAACGGGCAGACCTCTCCTCATGAGTCCCCTTCGTCCGGAGAGACGCTCCGGGCGGCTCATTCTAGCCCCAAAGGGCCCACTGCAATAACAGAATTCGGGCCGCGAACATCGAGCGAACCGATTACGTTACGGAACGATTTCGCACTCGCCGTAGTGCTGAGAGACCTCCGGCGCGTTGGCGAACCCGGGGATCGACAGGGGCAGGTAATCGGCCCGCGTGTAGACCGCCTTGAGCTTCTTGTCGCGGCTCTCCTGCGTGAACACGGTGGTCAGCATCAGGCTGCCGGTGGACCGCATCTCGAGGAAGTGCAGGTTGGCGCCGAAGAGCTGCGCCACCACGTGCCCCGACGACGCCAGCCCGACGACGTTGGCGGTGCTTTCGGTGGTGTCGATGTCGCGGTACTCGAACGTGGTCAGCGGCCCCTTCTTGATCGCCGCCTCCGGCTCGCCGTTGACCCAGCGCCCCGACGCCGACACCGCAAAGCTGCACTTCAGGTTCTTGATGCCGGTGAGCACGTTGGGTGCCGTGTTCTGCGCGCGCGCCGCATCTGCGACGCCCACGACAAACCCGACGACAGCGGCCGCGACGAGTAAACGGTTGCGCATGGGCGGATAGTATAATCAACGGCTCCAAGGAGTTATCGGGATTCATGAGACTCGTCGTCAGACTCTTCATATCCGGGCTCGTCGCCGCGTGCGCCGCTGTCATCGTGGTCCAGGGTCAGACGATCGACGCGAAGCTCCAGGCCCAGCTCAAGCAGCTCTTCCCGGGCGCGCAGTCGTTCTCGCCCAAGGGCGGCGAGCCGCCGCACTTCAAGGCGATGGCGGGCGGCCAGACCGTCGGCTACGCCTTCTGGACGACGGAGCTGCAGCCGCTCGAGCGCGCCTATGACGGGCCCATCCGGATCCTCGTCGGCATGGATACCAAGGGCGTCCTCACCAACATCATCGTCGTCGAGCACCACGAGCCGTACGGGGACTTCTCGATCGACCCGCCGTCATTCCCGCAGCAGTTCCGGGGGAAGGACATCCGCGACCCGTTCAAGGTGGGTGGTGACATCGACGCGGTGTCGCGCGCCACGATCACGGTGACCAGCGCGACGCGCGCCGTCCGCAACAGCGCGCGCCGTGTCGCGCGGACCTTCCTGACGCCGCCGGGAGCCACTCAGTGATCCGGCGTGCGCTGGCACGCTGCACGATCGCCCTTGTCCTCATCGCCGTGCTCGCCCCGGTCGCCGCCGCGCAGCCGGAGCCCGAGCCGGATCCCTGGGGCTTTGCCGAGGACGAGGAAGCCGAGCCCACGCTCGCCGAACACTTCGCCGATCAGTGGGTGGATGTGGCGTTGTTCGCCGGATTCTCGGTGCTCGCGATGGCGGGGTTCCTCCGCAAGGACGACCGCCTGCACCTCGCGACGCTCGTCGCGGCCGTCGCGTATCTCGGGCTCTACAAGAGCGAGATCATCTCGATCGTCAACGTCTTCTCGATCTTCACGCTGAACCTGCCGATCTTCGCCTACAACATGGAGTGGTACGCCTTCGCGGTGTTCACGCTGGGGACGACCATCCTGTGGGGCCGCGTCTACTGCGGGCGCGTGTGCGCGTTCGGCGCGCTGACGCAGCTCATCGATCGCGTCGTGCCGGCGCGGCTGCAGTGGAAGGTGCCGCGCGTGCTCGAGCGCCGCGCGGGCTACGTCAAGTACGGCGTCCTGGTGGCGGCGATCGCCTACTATCTGGCGACGCGCGACATCGGCATCCGGCGCTACGTCGAGCCGTTCTCGATGTTCAGCCTGCGCGAGACGGCGCTGTTCTGGACCGGCATCGGCGTGCTGCTCGTCGCCAGCGTCTTGGTCCGCAACCTGTATTGCCGCTTCCTCTGCCCGGTTGGCGCCTTCCTCGGGGTCATCGCGCAGGCGACGACCGTGTTCAGGATCAAGCGGTGGTCGGAGTGCAGCACGTGCCGCATCTGCGAGAAGGCGTGCGAGTGGGGCGCGATCCGGGGGCCGGAGATCGTGCGGTCGGAGTGCGTGCGCTGCGACGACTGCGAGCGGCTCTACGCGAACGAGAAGAAGTGCCCGCACTGGATCATCCTCTACCGGAAAGCGGACCTCATGGCGCGTCAGTCGGCGGCGCCAGCCGGACCAGCCTCTCTCTGAGCCCCGACGACACCAGCACCTCGTTGCCGGCCGTCACGATGACGCCCTCGACGTCCGGCAGCTTTTCGATGAGCGCCATCCCCGCCTGCGGACCGAGCAGGAACACGCCCGTGTCGAGCGCGTCGGCGAACGTGGCGCGCGAGGCGATGATCGTCACGCTGCGCGTGTCGCGCGTCGGCTCGCCGAGGTCCGGGTCGATGATGTGGTGGTAGCGCCGGCCGCCGCTGACGAACGCGCGCTCGTAGTCGCCTGACGTGCTCACCGTCTCGTCGCTGACGTCGATCGCCGCGAAGCTGCGATCGGCGGGCCCGCGCGGATCGCGCAGGCCGACCCGCCACGGGCGGTCGCCGCGCCGCCCGCCGGCATAGAAGTCGCCGCCTGCCTGAATCATGAAGTCGGTGATGCCGCGCCGCCGGAGGATCGCCGCGCCGCGGTCCACCGCGTATCCCTTGCCGATGCCACCGAGGTGCACGCTCATGCCCGGCGTCTTCAGGAACGCCGTGCCCGCGCGCTCGTCCACGACCAGCTGCTGATAGTCGATGAGCGGCAGCCGCGCGCGCACCGCGGCGGGATCGGGGATGCGGTTGTCCTGATCGTGATCGAACTTCCAGAGACCCGACAGCGCACCGAAGGTGACGTCGAACTTGCCGCCCGTCCAGTCGCTGATCTGCCGCGCCGCGGCGATGGTCTCGCGCACCTCGGCGCTCACCGGCACGGGATGCTGTCCCGCGGCGCCGTTCAGGCGGACGACGTCGCTGCCCTCGCGCCATACGCTCATGAGGCCGTCGAGGCGATCGAACTCGCGGAAGACGTCCTCGAACGCCGCTTCTGCGCCTTGCGGATCGCCCGTCCACGCCGTGAGCTGCAGCTGGGAGCCCATCGTCGTGTACGTCGTCCTCACCGCACGCGCACCGGGCTCGGGCTCGGGTGCGCTTCCCGTGCACGCGACGGTGGCGGCGAGCAGAGCGGCGGCCGCGGCGCACGGTAAGCTAGCGGGCATGGTTGGGCCCATCCGTTCGATTCTATTCGTCCCCGGCGCGCGTCCCGACCGGTTTGCGAAGGCCATGGCGGCCGGCGCGGACGCGGTCGTGTTCGACCTCGAAGACAGCGTGGACGCGTCGCAGAAGGACGCGGCGCGCGAGGCGATCGCGCAGTATCTGGCGACGCCCGCCACCGCTCCCGCCGCGCGGATCGTCCGCTTCAACGCGGTGAACTCGGCGCATGGCGAGCGCGACCTGGAGTACTTTGCGGACACGTCGGGGTTCGACGCGGTCGTCATCCCGAAGGTCGAGGACGCGGCGATGGTCGAGCGCGCGGCGACGGCGGTGGGGCGGACCACGCCCGTCCCGATCATTCCGCTCATCGAGACGCCGCTCGGGGTGCTGCGCTCGGCGCAGATCATGGCCGCGAAGGCGACCGTGCCGGCGCTCCTCTTCGGCGCCGAGGACCTGACCGCCCGTCTCGGCGCGACGCGCACCGTGGAGGGCGACGAGCTGGCGTTCGCCCGCGGTCAGCTCGCGATGGCCGCCGCATCGGTGGGCGCGGACGCCATCGACGCCATCTTCGCCAACATCAAGGACCTCGCGTCGCTGCGGCAGGACGCGGAGCGCGCGCGGGGCTTCGGCTTCCGCGGCAAGATGGCCATTCACCCGGCGCAGGTGTCCGTCATCAACGAGGTATTCAGCCCGACGGCCGCGGACCTCGACCGCGCGCGGCGGATCGTCGAGGTGTGGGACCGCGCGCAGGCGGTGGGCAACGCGATTGCGCTGCTCGGCGACGAGATGATCGAGCTGCCGATCGTCGAGCGCGCCCGCCGCGTGCTCGCGCGCGGCGCCCATCGTTGATACGGGTCGACTCATGGGGTCTGACCCTCCTCTGACCGGCATCACCGTCGTTGCGCTCGAGCAGGCGGTGTCGGGGCCGCTGGCCACGCGGCACCTCGCGGACCTCGGCGCGCGCGTGATCAAGATCGAGCGGCCCGACGGCGGCGATTTCTCGCGCGCCTACGACACCGCCGTCAAGGGCCTGTCCGCGCACTTCGTCTGGTTGAACCGCTCGAAGGAGTCGCTGGCGCTCGATCTGAAGAATCCCGGCGCGCGCGAGGTGGTCGATCGGCTGCTCGCGAAGGCGGACGTCTTCGTCCAGAATCTCGCGCCCGGCGCAGCGGAGCGTCTGGGGCTCGGCGCCGCCGCGCTGCGCGCGCGCGATCCGCGCCTCATCACCTGCACGATCTCCGGCTTCGGCGAGGGCGGACCGTATGCAGGAAAGAAAGCGTACGACCTGCTCCTGCAGGCCGAAACCGGTCTGCTGTCGATCACCGGCACCGGGCAGACGCCGAGCCGCGTCGGCATTTCCGTGGCGGACATCGCGGCGGGGACGTATGCATACTCCGGCATCCTGGCCGCGCTCCTCGCCCGCGAGCGCAGCGGGGAGGGCGCGACGCTCGACGTCTCGCTCTTCGACGCGCTGGCCGAGTGGATGTCGTTTCCCGCGTACTACACCGCGGGCGGATCCACGCTGCCGCGCAGCGGCCCCAACCACGTGTCGATCGCGCCGTACGGGCCGTTCCGCGGCGCCGACGGGGGCGAGCTCTTTCTCGCCGTCCAGAACGCGCGCGAGTGGACCGCGTTCTGCGCGCGCGTGCTCGAGCGCCCTGACATGGCAGAGGACCCGCGCTTTCGCACCAACGCGCAGCGCCTGCAGAACCGCGACGCGCTGCGCGCGGAGATCGAGGCGATCTTCGCGGCGCTTCCGCCCGACACGATCGCCGCGCGGCTCGACGACGCACGGATCGCCCACGCGCGGATGCACTCGGTGGAGGAGTTCCTCACGCATCCGCAGCTCACCGCGCGCAATCGGTGGCGCGACACCGCGTCCGAAGCAGGCACGCTGCGCACGCTGCTGCCGCCCGTGCACACCGACGGCGTCGAACCCGTCGTCGGCGCGGTGCCCGCGCTCGGCGAGCACACGCGCGCGATTCTTGCCGAGCTTGGTTTCACAGGACGCATCATCGAAAACTTGACCCGTCGGCCCGCCGGGGGTTAGAACGCTCGCAGCCGTTTACACCTCTATGAGGAGGAGCGAATGCGACGAGCCGTCACGACGCTGTCCGTGGTCGCCTTCAGCCTGTTCCTGCCGGTCGCGGTGTGGGCGCAGGCCACCCTGGCAGGCGAAGTCAGAGACGCATCCGGCGCCGTGCTGCCGGGTGTCACCGTGGAAGCCTCCAGTCCGGCGCTGATCGAAAAGGTGCGCACGGCCGTTACCGACGGCAACGGGCGGTACCGGATCGAAGCGCTTCAGCCCGGCGCATACACCCTCGCCTTCTCGCTGCCCGGCTTCGCCGGCGTGCGGCGCGAAGGTCTCTCCATCAGCGGCACCGGCGTCACGACGGTGGATGCGGAACTGCGGGTCGGCGGCGTGCAGGAAACGGTCACGGTGACCGGCGAAGCGTCGGTGGTCGACGTCACCAGCACGAAACGCGAGATCACGCTCGACAACGAGACGATGCGGAGCCTGCCGAGCGTGCGCAGCTACAGCTACCTCCTCACCACCGTGCCCGGACTGCAGACCAACGTCAACAACGTCAGCACCGGTCCGGTCTTCGCGATTTTTCCGATCCACGGCGGCCGCGGCGTCGAGTCGCGAGTGACCGTCGAGGGCCTGAACATCAGCAACCCACCCGGAGGCAACCAGCCGCCGAACTACACCGCCGACATCGGCAACGCGGCCGAGGTCACGATGACGACGTCCGGGGGCCTGGGCGAGGCCGAAACGGCCGGCCTCACGATGAACATCGTGCCAAAGCAGGGCGGCAACCAGATGTCCGGCCTGTTCTTCATGTCCGGGTTCTCGAGGCGCATGCAGTCGGACAACTTCACCAACGAGCTGCGGGCGCGCGGCGCCACGCAGCCGACCCCTGTGTACCGTGTCTACGACGTCAACACGGCGGTGGGCGGCCCGATTGCGAGGGACAGGCTCTGGTATTACATGAGCGTCCGCGTCCAGGGTCAGCGGCAGAACACGCTGAATGTCTATTACAACCAGAATGCGGGGAACGCGACCGCCTGGACGTACGTGCCGGATCTGAGCCGGCCGGCCTTCTCCGATCGCCTGTGGGAGAACTACACACCCCGCATCACGTGGCAGGCGACGACGCGCGACAAGTTCTCGTTCTCGTGGGACGAACAGCCGGTCTGCCGCACGTGCACGGGCACGACGTCGCTCACCGGCACGCCGAACTTCATCTTCCCAACGTCGCCCGAGGCGGATGGCACCGGCGAATTCAGTCCGCAGCGCGTGCAGACCGCGCGCTGGACGTCCCCGCGGACCAATCGCCTGCTCCTCGAAGCCGGACTCGGCACCACGTATTACCAGTGGGGCGGCCGCGAGCTCGACCCGAATCCGGCGCCAGATCTGGTGCAGGTGGTGAATATCGGCCAGACGATCGTGCCAGGCGTCGTGACCAACATGCGGTACCGGTCGCAAAGCTGGCTGAACAACCGGACGAGGGGTACGACCTGGAACGGAACAGCCTCGTACGTGACCGGCTCGCACAGCCTCAAGTTCGGGTACCAGGGCAACTTCTGGCGCGACGACCGCGAGATGCACACCAACAGCCAGAGACTGCAGTACACGTTCATCTTCGGCAACCCGGCGACCATCACGCAGTATGCGGCCCCCTACAACGTGAACGCGCGAGCCATGCAGGCGTCGCTGTACGTGCAGGACCAGTGGACGACCGGCCGGTGGACGCTCCAGGGTGCGCTCCGCTGGGACCATCCATGGAGCTGGTTTCCAGAACAGGTCCAGCCCGCGAGCCGCTTCTTCCCCGGCGCCACGTTCCCGCGCACCGACGGCGTGAAGGGGTACAACGACATCACGCCGCGGATGGGCGTGGCCTATGACGTGTTCGGCAACGGCAGGACCGCGCTCAAGGTGAACCTGGGCAAGTACCTCCAGGGCGCCAGCGTCAGTAACCTCGCGTACGCCGCGAACCCGTCGCTGCGGATCCCCGGGGGCGGCGGCGGCATCTTCCCGCCGTCGGTCAACCGTTCGTGGGTCGATGCCAACCGCAACTTCGTCCCGGACTGCAACTTGAACAACCCGCTGGCCAACGACGAGTGCGGCCAAATCAGCGACCTGCGGTTCGGCAGCAACCAGCTCATTGGCGCACAGTTCGATCCCGACCTGCTCGAAGGGTGGGGGCGCCGCCCATCGGACTGGGCGCTCGGGGTGTCGGTGCAGCAGGAGCTCTTCCCGCGCGCCTCGGTCGAGGTGGCCTATCACCGGCGGATGTTCACGATGTTCACGACCGGCGGCACCGTCACCGACAACCGCGCCGTGTCGCCCAATGACCTCGCCACCTTCACGCTGGCCGTGCCCGCCGATTCGCGCCTCCCGCGCGGCGGCACCGTAGGCCCGCTGTTCAACATGAACCCGAATGTCTTCGGCCGGGTCGATCAGCTCATCATGTCGACGGACAAGGTGGGCGACGACACGCGGGTGTTCAACGGCGTCAACGTGACGTTCACCCTGCGCGGCGCGAGGGGCGTGACGTTCTCGGGCGGCACCAGCACCGGCAAAGTGGTCAACGACTGGTGCGACATCCGCGCCGCAGTTCCGGAAGGGACGTACAACGGCGTGAGCGGGCTATTGAATCCGTACTGCCATGTCGAGTCGCCGTGGCAGACGGCGTTCCGCGGCCTCGTGACCTACACGATCCCGCGCCTCGACGTCATCGTCAGCTCGGTGTACCAGGACAAAGCGAACGTCGGCACCGACCAGCTCGTGTCGCTGCCCGCCAACTACACGCTCACGCCGGCAGATCTGGCGTCGGCGGCGGCGCAGGTCGGCCGGCCGCTGACGACAACGGGGGCGTTCACGGTCAACCTGCTCGAGTTCGGGGAGCTGTACGGGCCGCGCATCCGGCAGTGGGATTTCGCGGCGAAGAAGATCGTGCGCTTCGGATCGCAGCGGCTGACGCTGGGCGTGGATCTCTACAACCTGATGAACAACAACGTCACGCTCGGGTTCAACCCGACGTTCGCACCGAATGTTCGCGGCTGGCAGTCGCCGACCTCGTACATGAATCCGCGGGTCGCCCGGCTCAACGCGGAGTTCGCGTTCTAACGTAGGGTAGGGGCACGGCGCCGCCGTGCCCCTACGGAAGCTTGCCCTCGATCTCCAGGTACACCTGCCGCAGCGCGTCCGGCATGTTGTTGGCCGCTCGATACCAGTACTGGAACTCGCCGAGGTTGATGTTCCGGTAGGCGGTTTCGAGCGGCGTCTTCGCGGCGTGCAGCCGCCGTCCCTCCGACACGAGGTTCTCCAGCGCGCGGCGGAAGTTCACGAGCTCCTCGTTGAGGACCTCGGCGCTGTCCACGAACCCGTGGTCGGGCACGTACATCTTCGCCTTCATCGCCTCGGCCTTCTTCACCGTCTCGAGCCACTCGATCGGACGGCCGCTGCGGTTGCCGCCGACGGACGGATACAGGCGGTTGAAGAACACCTCGCCCATGAAGAGGATGCCCTCGCGCGGGAGATAGACCTGGAGGTCGCCGCCCGTGTGCGCGCGGCCAAGGAAGAGGATCTGAATCTCGGTGTCGCCCATACGGAGCGTGCGGCGGCCCGACACCGTTTCCTGCGGGACCGGGATCGTTCCCTTCTGCCGCTCGATCGCCGCCTTCGACGTCGGGTGCGCGATGAACGTGACGCTCGGCGGGAACGCGCTGTTGCCGGCGATGTGGTCGCCGTGATCCGCGCAGACGACCACGTACCGGATCGGCTGTGTCGTCAGCCGGCCGATCGCATCCACCAGGCGCTTGGTCTTGGCCACGCTGCCCTGGCCGTCGGCCACCAGGACGCCGTCGGTGGTGACGACAATCAGGCTGTTGGTCGTGAACGCGAGGTTGCCGTCGATTGAGCCGTTCAAGTCCTCGTAGGCGTAGACGTTCTCCGCCAGCTTCTTCAGCCGCGGGAAGTCGCTTTCGCTGAAGCCACGGACGGTGGCGTCGGCCGTGCGGACGATCTGTGCCTGGCCACGCGCCGCGCCGATTACTAGACTGACGGCTGTCGCCATGACAAGGAGCGCTCGCATGCGCAGACTATACCTGCTCGTCGTCTGTGTCGGGCTCGCGGGATGCTCCGGCTCGTCGGCGCCGACGTCGCCGACGCCCACGCCCTCGTCTTCGCCGACGCCCTCACCATCACCGGCCCCGGCACCTTCGCCCTCGCCTTCTCCCGGGCCTCCGGCGCAGGCCTTTCAAGTGGATTTGCCCGTGGCCGCGGGCGATACGGGGAGCAACGCCTACGGCATCTGGCCCTTCGGCGTGCACGGCAGCTCACATGCGGCCGACGGCCATCCCGGGTTCGACGTCGAGTTCCGGCCGGGCGCGCTCGTCCGGGCAGCCGCGGACGGAACGATCCTCAACGTCAGCGCGGACACGCAGTCGGCGGGCCGCTTCACGATCCGGATCGATCACGTCGCCGCCTCCGGCCGCTACGCGACCGACTACACGAACGTCGCCAACGTGACGTCCGGGATCACGCCTGGCGCGGCGGTCACGCGCGGCCAGCCGCTCGGCGCCGCCGGGACGCAGACGCAGTTCCTCGGCTCCTCGCAGGTGACGTGGGCGATGACCCACTTCCAGGTCAACGACTTCTCGCGCAACGAGGGGCTGACCAACCCGAACGCCGTGAGCCCCGAGGCGTATCTGACTGCGGCCGGACGCAGCGTCTTCGACGCGATCTGGCGCACGTCGGCGTACAACACGGAAATCTGCGAGCCGTTTCCGACCAACTCGCGCCTGCGGACGTTTCCGCTGACGCGGACGTGGACGCTGCGCAGCGGGTCGCTGCCCGCGCGAATCGACGTCCGCTGCGTCTCCGACAACAGCGTGGACTACGAGTACACGATGCGGAGCGCGGACGGCTCGGTCGTGGAATCCGGGGTGTGGAGAGTTGATTCGACCCCGAGGCCGGCTCGCGTGGACGTGCGGCCCTCGTCCGGCGCCGCGCGTCTTGGCGTCTACGACATCCTCAGCGACACGATGGAGCTGAACCTCGGGTCGCCGGGAGGCTCGCGGCCCTCGTCGGTCTCCGGCGGATCGACCTTCACCACTACCCCCTGAGGTCGTAGCAGAGCAGCCGCGGCCCGGTCCGGTTCAACGTGTCCCGCGTGTTCTGGACGACGTACAGCAGCCCCCGGCTCAGAACGGGCAGCGCCCACGACTCGCGTGCGGCGAACAGCCACGCGCGCGACATCTCGCGGTAGCCCTTCGGCGTCAGGTCGAGCCACATCAGGTGGCCGAGCTCCCCGAGGCACAGGAAGTGCCCGTCCACGGCGAGCAGCGATCCGCGGTACGGTCCGAGCACCTGCTGGCGCGCGCCGACCGTTTCCGTCCACTCCGGCACTTCGCGCCACACCACCTTGCCCGTCGCCGCTTCCACGCACGCCAGCGACGCGTCCGGCTCGTTGCGCCCGTCGAAGCCGTACAGGTACCCGTCGCGATGGATCGGCGTGTTCCAGTGCAGCGCGAACTCCTGCGTCGTCCAGACGACGCGGTGCGTGAAGTCGGGCCGGACCTCCACGAGCGCGCCGCCGGCGCGGTAGCTTGCGCTGACGAACACCTTGTTGTCGAAGACCACCGGGCACGACGCGTTCACCGACTCGTACGTGCGGCTCCGCCACGGGAACGAGAAGTCCACGGCGCCGGTCTCCGCATCGATCGACAGCAGGCCGCCGGTCGGCGGCATCGACTCGCCGCCCGCGAACACGAACACGCGCCGCCTGCCGTGCATCACGGCCGGCACCGGCGACGCGTAGCTCGGGCCCCATTCCGTACCGGCGCGCCACACGTCCTTGCCCGTCGTCTTGTCGAGGCCGACGACGCAGGGACCGCCGGGGGCGCCGACGTTGACGATGAGCAGGCGGCCTTCGACGAGCGGGGTGGACGCGGTGCCGAAGAAGTCCTGCGGCACGCGGTACTCGGCGCGCAGATCGCGGCGCCACAGCACCTTGCCCGATCCGAGATCGAACGCGTGCAGCTTCCCTTCGGCGCCGACGGTGAACACACGCGTGCCGTCGATGACGGGACTCGCCCGCGGCCCGTTGTTGTAGCCGTAGCGATCCTCGAATGCGGTGGGATAGCCGAAGCGCCACTGCCGCGCGCCGGTCTCCGCGTGCAGGCACTCGACGACTTCCTCGCCGCCGACTCGGTGAATGAACGCCAGGCGGGCGCCGGCGATCGCCGGCGACGCGTAGCTGGTGCCCTTCTGGAACTCCCAGACGAGCGGCGGCGGCAGCGTGCGGCGGAGCCGCGTCTCCGTGGAGACGCCGTTGTGCGTGGGGCCGAGGAACGAGGTCCAGTCGTGCGTGACCGCGCCGGCGGGAAGAGGCTTCGGCTTGCCGAGGACGCGGGTCTGCGCGTCCGCGGCGCGCCCCGCGAGGAGCTGCGCCGCGAACGCCTGGAGCATCGCCCGCCGCGAGAGCAGGCTCACACGCTAGAACGTGACCTTCTCGGCGTCGGCGAGGATCTGGTCGCGATAGACGGGTAGCGACCAGCCCTGCGTCGTGAGCTCGTCGACGCGCGCTCGAACCTTGCCGACGTAGGCCGGCTTGCTGCCGTACATCTTGCGGAGCTGCTCGGGCGAGAACGCGAGCTCGTAGCCGGTCAGCCCGCACAGCTGGTTGATGCCCTGCTCGCCGCGCAGCGCGACCCACGGCACCGTGTTCGGCGTCGGCGGCACGGCGCCGGTGTTGGGCACGCCGTAGCGCGCGACCGGCACGTCCACGTACGGCGAGCGGATGCCGCCCCGCGGGTTGCCGTGCTCGTCGAGCGCCATGAGGGATCCGTCGTTGTGCTCGTTGCGGTCCATGAGGATCCGGTCCGCGCGCGGCGGCACCGATCCCTTGTCCACCCACTGCAGCAGGTGGTTGAACGCCACCGACATGTAGGCGCTCATCGGGTACATCATGATCGGGTTCTTGCAGGGGTTCGGCCGGAACGCCGCCACGTCGCGCGTGTCGAGGTGCGGCATGCCCGGGAACTCGTAGACGCGGAACTGATCCCCCGGCATGTCGCCGTCCTGCCGGTTCGGCACGTTGCCGCGCATCGCCTCTGTCGTCGTCGGCACCTGGATCATCGGCACGTCGATCTGCCGGATGTTGGCGCCGTTGCTCGTAGGCAGGAAGCCGTCGTAGATCGGCTTCATGTCGGCGAGGCGCAGCACCATGTGCGCCGGCAGGTAGTTGACGAGCACGCCTGCCGAGGCCGACGTCCCGGCCAGGATCATCCTGCGAAGCGGCAGCCCCGCGAGCGGGTTCGCCGGGTCGTTCGAGCGGACGAGCGCGCCGACCTGCGCGATGATCTCGCTCGCCTGCCCCTGCTGGATCTGCAGGTCCTTGTAGCGCTCCGCGTTGAACTCGGCGAGCTGCGCGGGGTTGCTCGTCAGGATGTCCAGCCCGATGTGCCCCGACGTCATCGTGTAGAGATGCGTGAAGTGGAACATCCACGCATTGCCGCTCGGGTGCATCGACTCGGCGAGCACGAACCCGCTGAACCGTGCGTTGTCCGACGGGCGGCGCACGACGATGCGCGTCTTGTACGGCTGGCCGTTAGCGGTGCCGGTGACGAAGTACTCCTGCTCGACGTAGCGGTGCCGCGCGAGGTCGTTCCCCGGCGACAGCGACATCAGCGACGAGAACATCTTTCCCGGCGCGGTCACTTCGGCCGACGCCTTCGCGAGCGGTGACACCACCGGGCTCTGCGGCAGGTTCGACGGCTGCGCCTGGCCCTGGCGCCCCGGCGCCG
>Ga0194131_10004301_pt1 | contig 21597 bp, 18 predicted proteins | sample TA2KigO120mmetaG_FD_148631 | JGI IMG/M metagenome (GOLD analysis project Ga0194131, IMG submission 148631) | Freshwater microbial communities from Lake Tanganyika, Tanzania - TA2015053 Kigoma Offshore 120m | ecosystem: Environmental > Aquatic > Freshwater > Lake | place: Tanzania: Lake... | reverse complement strand
CTCCACCATCACATCGATCGGCGAGATACGTGTACGCACCGGCATCTGGACCACCTCGTGCATACGGGCCGATTCGTAGATCGCCATGATGATCTCTACCGCCGCACGGCCGTGGGACGCCTCGCCTCGGTGTTCTACCCTTCCTTCGATCCAGTCGGCCAGTTCGCGTGCCTGCCCGATACTTGCATCCTCGCCGGTGTGTGGGCGCTCCTCCCATGTGCCGGTACGGCTGTTGAGCAGACGCACCCGCTGTTCGTCGATATCCATGATCCCGTCTTCGCCATAGACGGTCCCGCCCTGTCGGCGCTGGGGCACCATTTCCTGGAGCAGCACGCCCACCGCGCCGTTGTCATAGCCGACGATGCCCGCGCTACGGTCTTCGATCCGCATGTCGCGCTCGTAGCGGTCGGTTTTGCGTTCGATATTGCCAAGCACCCACACCGCGTTGGGGTCGCCCATTACATACCGGGTAAAGTCAAGCAGGTGTGAACAGTCGTTGAGCAGACCCTGACTTCCGCTGGTCATGACGTGTTTGGGCGCGCCGATGGCTCCGGCGGCGATGAGATTCCGGGCGTCGGTCCATACCGGGTTAAAGCGGCGCTGATGGGCGATGGCGAGTTTTACCTTGTTGCGGTGCGCTACGGTCATCATCTCGTCGCATTCGCCCATATTGGTGGCCATGGGTTTCTCGCACAGCACGGCTTTCGGTTTGCGCGCGCACGCGGCGATGGTCATGGGCGCGTGCAACTTGTGCCAAGTGCATACATTCACCACATCAAGCGCCTCCTGATCTAACATCTCGCGGGCGTCGGTATACCGGTTGGCGATCTCGTAGCGGTCTCCAAACACGTTAAGCGCCTCGGCAACAGGGTCCGACAGGGCGACCACCTCAAAGCGATCGTCCCCCGCGTAACCGTGCATGTGCAGTTGGGCAATACTGCCACACCCTATAATGCCAACGCGATACGTAGACATGCTTCCTTCCTTGGTTCAAGGTACATTTCGATTGTATACAACCTCTTCCATTTAAAAACCCTGTGTAAAATGGAGATCATTACACGGCGACGGATTTGGCAAACACCGGGCCATAGCCGCCAAAGTCGTAATAATATCCACGGCCACCATAGTTTTCCACCGTCTCGCCGCGTATGTCGCTCCGGCGCACGCTTTCCATTTTCCGGGCGATTTCCGTGAGAAAGTCACCGGGCAACACCGGCTCGCCATGCGCCGGAAGGATATGGTCTACCTTTTCGGCGAGCAGGGCAAGACGGCTATAGGTGTGAAAACAAACCTCCATTGTTGCGCGGCATTTCAGATGGAGCCACCACGGGCCGCCCTTACTGAGCGTATCACCCGCGAAGAGGATGCGGCGGCGGCGGTCCAGTAAACAAAGGCTGCCACGGGTATGCGCCGGCATGTGAAACACCTCGATCACCGTATCCCCCAGGTCTATTTCATCCCCCTCTTTCCACAAATGAACGGGCACGGGTAACCCATTTGCGATAAACAGATCGTAGCGCCGTGGCTCAAAATCGGCAAAAAGCCGGGTTTTGACACCGACCGTTTCAAAAAAAGCGCTGGGAACCCAGTCGCCCGAAAGGATTCTCGGCGTGCTGTTGTTCCACTTCAGCCCATGTTCCTCCCACTCGACTTGTCCCATGGTGGTTCTGCTAAAATAGCCGTTTCCGTTGGAATGATCGGGGTGGACATGGGTGTTGACGACCATCGGCTCGTTCGTGAGAAAGGGGCGAATGATTTCTCGCACATCCTTCAGGCCAAATCCGGTATCGATCAGAACCGACTGACGGCTACCGAGGATGAGAAAGAAGGAGACGATCTGTCCTTCCATCACTTGGTAAACCCCGGGAAACAGTGGTTTGACGTTATACCAGCCCATGTCTGCTTACTCCGATTCTGTGGTTTTGAACCTTGAAAATTCCCGCACCGCCCTCTACAAAACCATGGTTGTGTTTCTACAAAAACTAACCACCTGTGGGAAGAGTTGAGGCTGTCGTCGCACAACGGGTCCACGCGCTGTTTGGTACAGAATCCCATGGCTGTAAGCGACGCAAGTTGCGACGGACGCGGCATCTATGAAGATGTGCCGATAGAAGTGTTGGGGCAAGAGGTTTTCAGGCGAGCGGAAGAGAACCGGTTGTGAAGTTTCTTCGGGGGCATCCCGGCGTTTCTACGGTGTACCGGGTGACCAACGGCTATGGCAAGGTCATAGAAGAACCACTCTACGAAAGCGTGGCGAGGCTGCCGTCGGGCGCGTAGGCGCCGTACGGGTTGCCAGCGACGTCGGTGACGCGGGAGAGGCGACCGGCTGCACTCAACCCCCTTGCTATATTTCCCGTTGTCCGCGTGCCAGTCAAGCCGTATCTTGCCTTTGAAGCACTACCACCCCCAACCCCCGCAAAAGGTGCACCGGCTATGCCCAACATCCACGACAGCGGATACAAGTTCCTGTTCTCCAACCGCACCATATTCCGGCAACTCGTCGAGACCTTTGTCGATCAGGATTGGGTAAAGATGGCCGACTTCGACCATGCCGAGAAAATAGACAAATCCTTTGTCGCCGAAGACTACAGACGCACCGAGAGCGATCTTATCTACCGTGTTCCGTTCAAGGGCCGCGAGGTGTACATCTATGTGCTGTTGGAGTTTCAGTCGCGTCCTGAGCGGTTTATGGCGGTGCGGGTGTTGCACTATATCTGCGGGTTTTATTTAGACTATGTTCGGTCGAGAAAAAAGGTCCGGTATCTTCCTGCGGTGTTTCCGATCGTGCTGTACAACGGGCGGCGTAAGTGGACGGCTCCTACCCGGTTTTCGGAGCTTATCGAGGGAGGGGAAGTGCTGGGCCGGTATGGGGTGGATTTTTCGTATTTCAAGATTGCGGAGAACGAGTACAGTCGTGAGGCGTTGTTGTCGATTCGGAACATCGTATCGACGTTGTTTTTGGCGGAGGGGGAGGGGGATGTGGAGGGTGTTGTGGGGGAGTTGTTGGGGTTGTTTGATCGTGAGGAGGACCGGGAAGCAGTGTCTTATTTGATCAACTGGTTTGGTCGGTTGGCGGTTGAGGGTCGTATCGGGGCGCGGGATTACGGAATGTTGTCGTCGGTGTATGGGAGTCAAGAGGAGGTACGGACGATGTTGATCGAGACGTTGGAGCGGGACAGACGGAAGCGGTTCGAGGAAGGGCTCAATTTGTCTACTTTCGAAACGTTTTTCCCCGAAAAACGCCCATTTTTTTTTGGAAGGCGCGCAGATATTCAATACGCCAATGGACCTGTTCTACTCACGCCGCATAGGCCGTCCACCGAGCCGTTCCGCCCGAGTCCCTACAGGCGGCAGACTACTTGACAACCCACCCGCTACCGACATAGTCGGTGCCGCCAAACTGACGGGCCGGACCCAGCGCGGCACTACACTCGGTCTCATCTCCGCGATCACGGCCCGTGAATTCGCCGCCGTCGCCGACTCAAACGACGTGCGCACGCAAAATCTCGTCGAACCGAGAGCCGTTTACAACGTATTCCGACTAAAACAGGACGTGCTCAAAAACTCCTCCATCGGTCTTATCGCTACCCATGCAACGCGAACAGGCGAATTTCCCGCTACGGTCGGCGGCGTGGATTGGAATCTCAACTTTGTCAACAACATGTACAACCTTTCCGGGCAGGTGGCCGCCAGCCGAGCCGGACAGAGCACCAGAGCCACAGGCATGGGAACCGAAATCCGTTTTTCGAAATTCGGTGGCAAACACATAAGCGGATCCGTCGGTTATGAAGGATACAGCCGCCAGTTTCGCGCCAACGACCTCGGTTTTGTCCGAAGATCCCACTTTCACTCGCTCAACGGATGGATCAACCTCCGTGGCAACGATCCGTGGCGATTTACCCGCCGTAGAAACGTCAACCTCAATATCAATACCCGGTGGAATACCCGAGGGGCTAAACTCAATCAGAACGTCAACTTTAACGGCAATGTCCAGTATACCAACTACTGGTTTACAGGGGGTGGTTTTGGACGCAGTTTTTCTACACAGGACGACCGGGAGACAGGCGGCAACGGACTCGTGAGAATCCCCGACTCCTACTTCGGATGGTTTTTTGTCGAGTCGGACTTTCGCCGGCGCGCAAGCGGCGAAGCCTTTTCCGACTTTGGCCAGGAGCGGGACGGGAAAAATTTTGGCACCGGAATCTTTGCCCGATTTCAACTGGCTTCCAACATTCAAGTGCAGTTCGGCCCCAACTACAACATCACCCGCAATGTCACCCGCTCGGTTGCCAATGTGGTCGATTCCGCCAATGGCAATGCCAATCGAGCCGTGTTTGGCAAACTCGACACCGACAACTTTAGTTTGGTGACCCGCGCAAGCATCACCTTTACCAAAGACCTGAGTTTTCAACTGTACAATCAGTTGTTTTTTGCCTACGGCGACTATCGGAGTTTCAAAGCGCTGACTTCGCCTACCACGTTTGGCCCGCTGATGCCAGAGCTTTATACCGGTAATCCCGACTTCAACAGTCGCTCGATGAATGTCAACGCCGTGCTTAGGTGGGAATACCGGCCCGGTAGCAAGCTGTTTCTCGTGTGGTCGCAAGCGCGAAGCGGGTCGGGAACCCCGGGTGACGGCTCGTTTGGGCGCAACCTGAGGGGCATATTCGACGCGCCAGGTGAAAACGTCCTTCTGCTAAAAGTCAATTACTGGTGGAACATCTGACCGGCTCCCGCGACCGTTTCGAACGTCTTAGGCAAAACGGCATCCCCCTGTATCCGGCGCGATGCCGGCGCACCCATGCCGTCGCGCAGACGCTTTTGCCCGGCGTGACCGATGTGGTGCTTGCGGGGCGTCTGACCTTGATGGATGCGGACAGCGGAACCGCCGTACTCGCAGACGCTTCCGGGCGTATCCCCCTTTACGCCCCTCCAAGTATCACCGCTTGCTGGACCGATCTCGCATCAGACGACATCGTAGAATGCGCGGGAACTGTGCAAAACGGGGTGTTGCGCCTCCACGAACTCCGCCTGCTCGTCCCTTCGCTGTCGCCCGCACCCGAAACCATCCCCACCGCGTCGGTCGTCCTGCGCGCCAACATGCTCTCGCATATCCGTCGTTTTTTTGATACACGCGGGTTTATCGGTGTCGATACCCCCACTTTTATGACCGTTCCGGACCTCACTCCAGCGCTCGTATCGTTCCGGACCATCTACCGGGACGATGCAGGCAAAACCGTCCCGCTCTATCTTCAGACCTCCCCGGAACACTACATGAAACGGTTGCTGGCCGCAGGATACGAACGGATATATCAACTCTGCCGGTTTTATCGCAACGGCGAACGATTTTCCGTCCACAACCCCGAATTTACAGGTTTAGAGTGGTACGAAGCCTATACCGACAGCTACGGGGTCATGCAAACTACACAAGAACTGGTCGCTTCGATGGCCGTCGCCCTTAACCAAACCCATCTGCTGAACTACCGGGGCCGGACGATAGACCTTTCCCCGCCATGGCCGCGTGTAACCGTGCGAGACACTTTTCTAACCAACGCAGGAATCGACCTTGACGGCTGCGAAGCGATGGCAGATTTTCGAGAACAGGCCGTTGCCGGCGGTTTCGAAACACGGGACAACGATACGTGGGACGATCTGTTTTACCGGATTTTTACACAAGCCGTAGAGCCTGCTCTTCCGGCGGACCGTCCGGTCTTTGTGACCGAATATCCGGCGCAACTTCCTTCCCTGGCTCGGTGCGTCCCCGGCAACGACCGCTATGTGGAACGGTTCGAACTCTATATCGGTGGTCTCGAACTCGCCAACGCCTTTACCGAACTAAACGATCCGGTGGAACAGGGCCGGCGTTTCGAGACACAACGAGAGCTCAAAATACTCCTGGAAGGATATCCGGGCGGGGTGGACGAAGCTTTGCTCGCGGCGCTTGCCTACGGTATGCCGCCTTCGGGCGGGATCGCGCTTGGCGTGGATCGCCTGCTCATGCTGTTTGCCGACGCCGCCCACATCGACGAAGTGTTGCCGTTTGTCCCTCTACACGACAAAAAACCGTAGGCCGTTCTCCATGTCTATCCGGCACATCCTGCTGATCCGGCTTCGGTATATCGGAGACGCGGTGCTGACCTTGCCACTGGTACGGGCATTGCAAGCAGCGTTTCCCAAAGCGGAGCTTTGCTATCTTGCCGAACCCGGCCCCGCGTCGCTCCTGATCGGTCAACCCGGCATCGACGAGGTGATCGTGCTTGACCGTGCTTATTTTGCCGGTCTTTCGCCGTTGCGCCGGTTTCGGGAACATCTAAAGTTTTTTTCCATGCTCCGCCGACAGCGGTTCGACCTTGTCATCGACCTGTTTGGCAATCCTCGCAGCGCCCTGCTCGCATACGCTTCCGGCGCACCGCAACGCATGGGGTTCGATGTGCGCGGCAGAGGCATGGCGTACAATCTCAAAATACAGCGCGGCGACTCGCCATGGGCGACCGACGCCTATCTCGACGCGGCCCGTACGCTAGGCATCGCCGTGACCGAAGACCGCCCGCGTTTGCATGTCTCCGAAGCGACGGATCGTTGGGCGGCGGATTTTCTGGAAACGCACGAACTTTTCCACCGCCGGCTTCCGATCGGTTTGTATCCCGGCGCAAGTTGGCCCGCCAAAAAATGGCCTGCCCACCGGTTTGCCGAAATAGCCGACCGGCTCACCGAGACGTTTGGCGCAAGCGTCGTGCTGGTATGCGGTCCTCAGCAGGAAATGCTGGTCAAAGAGATTCAGAACCACATGAAATCACCCGCCTTAGTCGCCGGCCCTGTCGATCTGCCGCTGATTGCCGCCCTGATCCGACGACTACGTCTTTTTATTTCCAACGATGGCGGTCCCATGCACATCGCCGCTGCGGTCGGCACACCCACCGTCGGAATTTTCGGCCCCAGCCGTCCCGACATCTGGTTTCCTTATCCGGAAAAAGAGGGTTACATGGCCCTCAAATCCGACCGATCCGACTGTTGCGGAAAGGATTTCTGCGACCGAGCGACCCCGTGTATAGAGGACATTTCCGTAGCCCGTGTCTTCGAAGCCGCCACAGAAGCGTTGCGCGCAACGGAGCGTCCCGCGTGAGTACTTCCGACCCTCAGCGTATCCTTATCGTCAAACTGCGTGCGATCGGCGACGTGGTCATGGCGACACCGGTCATCGAAAATCTGCGAAACCGGTTTCCAAACTCCCATATCGCTTTTCTCACCGAAGAAGCCTCGGCGGACGCAGTACGGTTCAACCCGTTTCTCGACGAGTGTATCGTGCTGTCTCGCAAAAGCTGGCAGCAAATGTCGTGGCGCAAAAGCTGGCCCGGTCAGATCGCCTTTTTACGTGGTTTGCGACAAAAGCGCTTCGATCTTGTCATCGACCTCTTCGGCAATCCCCGGAGCGCCCTGCTCACTTGGATGACAAATGCGCCGCAACGGGTGGGATATGCGTTTCGTATCCGAAAATACGCCTACACACAGGCGATAGAACCGCGTGGCGGTGACGTTCATGAAGTGGAGTTTCACTTGGATGCGCTACGCGCCTTGCACATTCCCGTGCGCACGACAGCTCCGCGCCTCGACACACCGGACGAACTCCGGTTGCGGGCCGGTCAGTGGATGGAAATACAGGGAGCAACGGACGGACGTCCGCTGGTGGGGCTTAACCCCGGTGGGGGATGGGCGATCAAACGGTGGCCACCCGACCGATTTGCCACGCTGGCCGATCTGTTGACCGACCGCTACGATGCCCGTATCCTGCTGTTGTGGGGGCCGGGAGAGCGTTCCATCATAGAGACGGTCGCGGGGGGTATGAAAACGCAAGCGCTCCTGCTCCCGGAAGTATCACTTGCGGAACTTTGCGCCTTTCTCCGGCATTGCACAGTGGTGATCAGCAACGATAGCGGTCCCATGCACATGGCCGCGGCGGTCGGCGTTCCCACCGTCGGTATTTTTGGCCCGACCCATCCGGTGTTGCAGGGACCGTACGGACCGGGGCATCGGTTTATCCGCGAAGAAACGGTTGCCTGTCTCGGATGCAACCGGCTTTCCTGTCCGATCGGCAATATCTGTATGACGCGTCTTGCTCCGGAAACCGTATTCGATGTCGTGCGTACCTGTTTCGAGCATAAACCTTGAAACAGGTACGGCGCTATCGGATAAACGGTGTTTCGCGGGTAAAGTCGGGACGGTAGTAATCGGCGCTGTCGAATTCCTGTGCCCATCCTTCTTCGAGTCCCATCGTTTCGAGCAGATCGAGCACGCGATAGTATTCCATGGGCTGGATGCGGCGGTTTACAAGGTTCGTTTCCCGGGCTTTGTGGGTGGGATAATACTGCGCCATGACGCTGAGCGAGACGTGCGGACTTAGCCGGTCTCGGATAAAACGAAGCGTGTCACGGCTACCCGCCAGATCGTTGGGCAACACCAAATGGCGTATGACAAGTCCACGTTTGATCAGCCCGTCATCGCCCATCACGACCGTATCGCCCAACTGTCGGTGCATTTCCGTCAGCGCCGACCGGGCATGATGCACATACCCCTTTACTTTGGAATACTTCCACCCCATCTCCTCTTCGCTGTATTTCAGATCGGGTAGATAAACGTCGATGACCCCGTCGAGCAGACGAAGGACGGGCAGTGCGTCGTAGGCGTTGGTGTTGTATACGAGCGGAAGCCGTAGACCGAGCGGAACAGCCAGCAGAACGGCACGAACGATCTGGGGAACAAAGTGCGTAGGGGAGACGAGACCTATGTTATGGCAACCTTTGTCCTGCAGTTCGATCATGATTTCGGCCAAACGCTCGACGGACACTTCACGGGTGCGTTCGGTTCGCCAGTTCTGGCTGATCTGATAGTTTTGGCAGTAGACGCACCGCAGGTTGCAGTTGCCAAAAAAGATATTGCCCGCGCCGTGGGTTCCACACAAGACAGGCTCTTCGCCAAAATGGGGAACGTATGCGGAGACGATGGGGTTACGCCCCGAATAGCAGGCGGCGATTTCGTTGCGAAGACGATCTACGCGGCAATCGCCCGGACAGACGGTGCAGGAAGCAAGCATCCGTTCCAGCCTGTCCGAGCGCCGTGCCAGTTCGCCGGAGGGGTAAAGCGCCCTGTAGGACGGCTGCCATCGGGCCGCGCAAACCGATGTGGACATGGTTCTATTTGACTCGTTCGTACACTGAAGTCCACTGCATCATCTGGGAAGGATCTTCACGGCTTGGCTGTTCGCGGGTGCGTGTCAGCTTGTCGCCTTCCAGTACCGCACGGGTGGAGGTGGACCTCCCTACGCTACGCGGGTCGCGCGCCACCTGCGGGGTCAGCGTAAGTTGCTGATTGGCGTAGGTGTAGGTTCCCGTGCTGGCGTCAAAAGCGTCATAGGCGATCAGTTTTTCCAGATCCGTGGGCGGATCGCTGTACATACGATCCGCCTCCATCCACGTCTGGCTATACCAGCTGCCATGAAAAAGAAGCACGCCTGCACCCGGATTTTCGATAGGGGTGGCGTTTCCGCTTTCGGTGACCGTAATGCTGGTGAGTTTCCATGCGCCCGCGAGTGGTTCCTCCCCCGGTGGTTGGGCACAGGAAAGAATCGACAGCAAAGCAAATGAAACGACGCTGACCCGGAACGTGTTCGACATACTGCACCTCCTGCGAAATGGCAATTAGGACCAGACGTAAATTTCGGGATCCTCGACCGAGTATCCGATAAAGCTGGCAAGCACGATGCGCGGGTTGGGCCCTTCCACGGCCGGGACTTCGTGAATCAGCCGCGTATTGAAGAAATACAGGTCGCCCGGTTCCAAATCGACACGATAACCACCTATGCCTTGTTCTTCGGCATACCGGGGGAAGGTCTGAGTGGCAATATATCTCTGCACATCGGGTGTCCATAGACACCGGTGAAGGATGGCCTGCGCGCAACGCCCTTTATGGACGGCGTTCTGGAAGCACATCACACCGGCAAACTGGTGGACAAAACGGGTGACGGCAAAAGCGAATCTTTTCTCCCGAAGGGTTACATGGTCGATATGGGGGTGATATTGATGTCCCGTGTAGTGAACGCGGAAAATCGCCGGGCCGTATAGACGCCCGTCGGGTTCCCGGGCTGTCATTACGTGTTTCCGTGTGTCGAGCGCCGCTAGCGCGTCGTAGATAGTCTTTATGGGGTGGTCAAACCCGTCAAAAAGCGTTTCGAAAAGCGCATGGGTTTCCACGGCGTGCGCGAGAAACGCTTCGCGGTCGTTGCCCCGGTTCCCGAGGCTCGTGCCGATATCGATGCGGGTGGCGGGGTCGGCAAGACCGGTCTCGGCGTCTTGAGGGTCACGCATCAGTCCGCGTTCGATAAACCGCCGGACCAGCCCCTCGCAGTGCGCCGGATCGTACGCGCGTCGAAGGATGACCGCCGGGATGTGGGCTTCGGCAAGCGCGCACAACGGATCGGCTTCAGCGGAAAGGACGGAGGGTAGATCGGGACCGAGCGGCTCCCAAGAAGGTGCGGCAGACATGGTTTTTATCCGGAAAGACGTGAACGGCAAGCAGACAGCGAACCCAATATACCGGCCCACAAGGGGGTTGTCGAGTATATTTTCGGATCCGTCCGTCATCGAAAATTTTTGGATGCGTTTATTTCGCCGTAGGCGCTTGGGTATTATCTCTTTATTTTACCGTCTCTACAAGATACCCCTCTAAAACGGCAGGATATGAACGCATGATTTTTCTCGACATCCTCCTCGGCATCATCGCCCCGATTTTTGTCCTCATCCTGATCGGTTACTATCTGGAGAAAAAATATACGTTCGACGTACAGGTGTTGACCAAGATTCTGCTGTATCTGGTCATGCCCGCCACGATCGTGACTACGTTGAGCGGTTCGACGCTTTCATCGAACCATTTGGAAACGACGGTCGTATTCTGTTTGGTCATGATCGGCGTGCTGTTTGCGCTCAGCCTGCTCTGTTCGCTGATGTTGAGACACGGACGAGAAAAAACCAGAGCATTCGGTTTGTCGGTGATGTTCTACAACAGCGGCAATTTTGGGTTTCCGGCAAGCGACCTGGCGTTTCCGGGGCTGGGTCTGGCGATCCAGGTGATCGTGCTGGGGGTCCAGAACGTCATCAACTTTACGTTTGGTATTTTTCTGGTGTCTGCCGGACGGTTTCCGGTGTGGGAAGCGGTACGGAAGACCCTTTCCATGCCGTTTGTCTACGCCCTGTTGCTGGTCGTGGTGATACGTTTTTTTGACATTCGGCTTCCCTCTATGATCGGGCTTCCTCTCAAATATCTCAGCGGGGCGTTGATTCCGATGGCGCTGCTGGCGCTCGGCATCCAGCTTGGCAAAACACGCGTCCGGGAGGAGATAGGACACAGCATAGTCTCCGTGATCTGCCGGTTGATCATTTCCCCTGTCATCGGTTTTGTGCTCGCGCTCGTTATGAAAGTCGATCCGCAAATCGCGCCGATTCTCGTGTTATCCACGAGCTATCCTACCGCTATCAATACCGCGCTTATCGCCATGGAAATCAAAAACGAAGAGGCATTTGCCGCCAATGCCGTATTTCTTTCCACGATATGGAGCGCGCTGACCGTGGCGGTCGTTCTTTTTGCGGTCAGGGGGTACTGGCCGGTTCCGTAATACGGTTTTTTCAGCCTGTTTTGATCAACACGACACCCATTACGATCACACCTGCCGCGACAAGCCGTAGCAGACCGTATGGTTCGCCTAACATCCGCACGCCGATCAGCACGCCAAAGAGCGCGCCCACCTGACGGATGCTGGCGGCCTGCGAAACGTCGCTGATCTCCAGTCCATACCGATACAGATAAAACGATCCGTATAGCAAAAAACCCCCGCAAAGCGCCGTGCCGGGCGTCGTACGCAGAACCTCCAGACACCGGGCGCGGCGGTTTGGGTCGGTCAGCGTGGCCGCGGTAAGCATCAAAAACATAAAAACGATGACATACGAGGTAAAAACAAAAAAATTGGACGCGATAACCCCTTGTTTGTCCACCACAGCCCCGAACGAATAGAGAAACCCCGCCAACAACGCATACCGGGCCGCCCTGCCGTCGATCCGGAGTGTCCGCCGGATTTTTGCCACACCGGAGCGGCGTAACTGAATCAAAAACGCCCCGGCAAATACGACGCCGATGCCGATTAGTGTCTGTGAAGAAGCGATTTCACCCAAAAACAGATAGGCAAGCAGCGGGATGTACAACGGGCCGGTGGTGGAAAGGGGATAGCTGAGCGAAAGATCGCCGCCGTCGGCGCTATAGGCGACTCCGGTCGCCAGATGGTAAAGTGTGTAGAACGAAGCCGCAAGAAAGGCATGGACCCAAATGACCGGACGATCGGGAACGGTAAACTCGGTCGGCAGCCACAGGGCCGTCAGCAAGATGATCGCCGAGGCCGCCGCATACATGGACCAGTAAAACAGTACCTTGTCGCGGCTGGTCTTGACAAGCGCGTTGTAGGCGGCATGACACAGGGCGGACGCCACGATGGTGATAAAGGCGGCGTTGGACATGCCCGTCGGGCTTTACACCCCCGCCCCCCGCACCGGACCCTCAGACGGCATGTTCGATGGAAAACACATGCGCGTACAGATTGGCCACCCACTGTTTTCCTTCCTGTGTAACCTCAAGATAGCGGAGACCGTCGTCGATGTAGTTGCTGATGACCCCCCAGTAGAATTTGGCAAATCCTTTTCGCATGTCACCCGGACATTTGTACCCGATCTTCGCGTTAATTCCGTTCTCTTCGAACTCGTAAAAAAGCCCGGGCAGTTTGCGCAGATAGTTGGGATCGCCTAATTGCCCGATCAGGTCGGCGGCGCGCACCAACCCCCCGTACGACTTCGTTTCGGCTTGCATCACGTCGTTGGGGACGGGGAAGCGCGTCATCTCTATATACCGGGCGACCAGTTCCGCGTCGATAACCGGGTGATCGGCAAAACGTTCGTAGATAAACTGCTTGCCTCGGTCCACATGATACGGAGTCAAAGCCGCGCAGGTTCCGCCGTGATTGATTTCGAACGTTTCCCCGCCGCGTCCCGTGACAAAGTGTGTCGGCGTATCTTCCTGGCAGATGCCATATACATAGCCGATGTCGTGACATACCAACGCCACGACAAAATGCAGCCAATCCTTGGACGTTACCCGCCCCTCGGACAGATGTTTGCCCCGGAGAATCTGCTGCCCGGCCATCGTAACCATGATGGTATGCTCTACGTTGTGATAGAGCATGTCCGAATTGGCGATGTTTTCCAACGCCAACCGACCGGCCCAGGCAATGATGTTGCCGTATTCCTCTTCGTAGAGCACATAGGTATTGGTGTGCTCTTTTTTTAACGAATCTACGAAATGGTCGATGATCAGATTCTGTAGATTGAGCATATAGGACATTTCCCCGGGTCGAGATCTGCGGTTGAATCGTTTCATAAATGAAGGGTTCCGTACATCGTCGCACCGTCCAACACAGCGTCTATGGGAAGGGCGTCGGGGAAAAAAGACAACACCCGCAACAGCACTTCGTCCACCACCGCATCCGGGCACGAAGCGCCGCACGTTAGAATGACATCGACCGGACGGCGCGCCGGAAGCCAGTTTTCGGTGACGACCGTCCGTTTGGCGGAGAGGTCGAAATGCCGGATGCGGTCTTCACACAGCACTTCTTCCGCATTTTCGATATAAAAGGCGGGCATGGCCGCCGCGCACAATTCGACCAAATGAGAGGTGTTGGAGGAATTGTATCCGCCCACGATCAGGGCAATATCAGCGCCATGTCCGATCAGCGCATAGGTGGCGTTCTGGTTTTCGTTGGTAGCATAGCAGAGCGTATCGGACGTGTCGGCGAAGTGTTCGTGGAGACGCGCTTCTCCATAACGGCCTGCAAGCGCTTCACGGAGCAGTGTCGTTATTTCGCGGGTTTCCGAGGCAAGCATCGTGGTCTGGTTGACGACACCGATACGCGCCAAGTCCGTGTCCGGATCAAACCCTTCGGAGCAGGTCTTTCCAAAGGTGTCGAAAAAGACATTTCTGCCCAGATGCCCCCGGATCACACCACCGAGAATTTCCGCCTCCTGCCGATTAAGCACGACGACGGTCGGCGCTTTGCGGACACTGTGCGAAAACGTGGCGCGTGTCTCCTCGTGTCGAGCTTTTCCGTGGACGACCACCGTATAGCCCGCCATACCCAATTCCAGGCTTCTTTTCCACACCTTTTCGACAAACGGACAGGTGGTGTTGTAAGTATACGGGTCGATACCCCGATTATGGAGTTCTTTTTCGACTTCGAGCGTTGTGCCGAATGCCGGTACGACGACGATGTCGTTTGTGTTCAATTCCCCCCACGGGATAAGTTGGCGACCGTCGGTCGTAAAGATAAACCGAACCCCGCGCGATGCCAAATCGGCATTTACATTCGGGTTGTGTATCATCTCGCTTAAAAAAAAGATGCGCCGGTCCGTATGCTCGCTCAGGGTGCGATAGGCGATCTCGATGGCGTTCTCGACACCAAAACAAAATCCGAAATGACGCGCTAATATAAAGCGGACCGAGCCGAAATCGAGCACGGTGGGGGAAAGATCGCGTTTTTTAGGATCGCGGTTTTGGCGGGCGCCTTTGATCCGGGAAATGATCTCGCTTCGATAAAACGCGGGGATGTCGAATTGACGCGCCATGGATGGGCCGGGGCGAGGTATCAAGAAAGCGCAGGTTGGGCATCCGCCGCAACCTGCGTGGGTGTGTTGCTCAAGAATACCTTCGAAGGCAGGGGTTGTCAAGTTCGAGCTTGCAGGAAATCGGGGGTTTCCTGCAAACAGCCGTCTTGCGCCTCACGGCATCCGCGACCGCCAGTAATCCGGAAGTTCCGCAGGCTCGGCCACCGTTCCGGGCGGGTTGGCGTACCACTCCGTCTCCTGGTCTGCGTCCGCCCGACCCCGAACCTTGAGCAAGGTAAACATACCCCCCATGCCGATCGCGCCAAAAGGCCCCTCGCCTCCCATCATCGGCAGGGTGTTGTCGGGCCCGGTCATGTGTCCCGCGTGTTGGGCGTGCTCTTCCATGCCGGTTTCTCCCATAGCCATATAACCCGGCAGCAACGTCTGGATTCGCTCCTCCAACCCATCCTGATCCACACCCAGCACATTGGGAATGTCGTGCCCCATGGCGTTCATAGGGTGGTGACGGCGATGACAGTGAAGCGCCCAGTCGCCCTCTATCGCGACAAACTCGATGTCACGCGTCTGTCCGGGCGCTATGGTGACCGTCGTTTCCGGCCACTGCGCGGCCACGGGCAAGTCGCCGCCATCGGTGCCTACCACACGAAACGAATGCCCGTGTAGATGGATAGGATGCGTCTCCTGCCCCACATTGCCAAAACGAATACGTACCCGCTCGCCGGCACGCGCCGTAAGCGGAGCGGTCCCCGGAAACACCCGGCTGTTAAAGGTAAAAAGATCGAAATCGGTCATGACATTCGGATCCGGGCGAGACGAACCGGGATGGACCGCCCACTCGTTTACAAAAATGGCGTAATCCCGGTCGATACGGGTCTCCCGTCTGCGGGGATGGATGATAAAAAAGCCCATGGCCCCCAGCCCGATCTGTACCATCTCGTCTCCATGCGAATGATACATCTGCGTGCCGTGCTGACGCAGGGTAAACTCGTATTTGAAGGTGGCGCCGGGCGCGATGCCTTGCTGGCTAAGCCCTTGTACGCCGTCCATCCCGCTTGGCAAAATCAGCCCGTGCCAGTGGACGGCCGTCGATGTGGGGAGTCGGTTGGTCACATAAACGCGGACACGATCTCCCTCGACCGCCTCTATCGTGGGTCCCGGTGTCCGACCGTTGTATCCCCACGCCCGGATCGTCATCCCCGGAGCCAACTCGTGCTGTATCTCCTCCACGATCAGATGAAACTCTTTGACACCATCTACCACACGAAAGGGGAGGGTGGCTCCGTTTGGCGTGACGACCGGCGTATAAGGAAGCCCACCGGTCTGCGCCAAAACGGAAACACCGGGGGTTGCAACAAGTATCAAAAGCAAAAAAGGTAGGGCGACACACATCCGCTGGCAGGGTGACATACGCTGGTTCTCCTTTGAAAACGTTATCGTTCCGGAAGCCGGGGTGGTTCGGACATTTTGGCGACGTCAAACCGTCCGCCCATAACGCGCTCCCACTCGCACCGGGCGATCCAATAGTCCCGCACCGCCGCAATATAGCCCTGATAGGCGCCGATCTCGTCCCGCTTCGCTTGCAAAAGCTGATAGACCCCTGCGAGCATAAAATTGTAAAGATGCCCGGTTTCCGTTACCAGCCGTTCGTGCAGTGGAATGAGCGTCTTACGGTAATGGAGGGCCTTGGTGCGTGCCGATAGCAGCCGATTTCGTGCCACACGCACCTCGGAACGTATTTCCGTCGCGCTTGCGGCAAGCCGATGACGACTTTCGCGCAACAACGCCTCGGCGGCGGCGGTACGAGCCTGTCCCCGATCGAATACCGGCAGCGCGATCTCTACATGCGGCCCCGTCACCCGCTCGCCGTCGATTTCCCTTTCGGTTTCCACCCCGACATCGAGCAGAGGAAAATAGCGCCAGGTTACGGCTATCGACCGCGCGCGCACCCGCGCGTCGATCTCCCAGTGTAATGCAGCCAAATCCAGACGCTGGGCAACGGCCAACGATTCGGCTCGATCCGGCAACGTCTCGACGTCAGATAAGTCCGGCAGCCGATCCGGTATGTGCCAGCCGACAGGCGGCTCGGAAAGTCCCATAAGACGGACAAGCCGCTCCCTGTCCTCCAGCACGGCGGTTTCGGATGCGATCAGATCGATACGCGTCTGTTCGTATAACGCCGTCCGAGCGGTGAGTTCGAGCGCGCCGATATTGCCCGCCTCGTGCTGACGCCGGGCAAACTCCGCCGCCGTGGAAGCGGTTTCGATGACTGTTTGTAAGAGAGCATTCAGATTCATGGACCCTTGCAAGGCATAGTAGGCGCTTTGGGTGTCTGTGGCCAGATACAGGACCGAGTGCGCTGTTCGGTGTTTGGCCGCTTCGAACTGCGCGGAAGCCAACCCCTTGCGCGCCGGAAGCATCAGCAGGTCGAGCATGTTCTGCGCGACCCCAAAACCGATATTCGAAACCGAAGCGACAGCGGAAGAAATCCGTACGCTCAATGAAACCACGGGGTTGGCCGGGAGTCCGGCCTGGACAAACGCGGCTTGTTCGACGCCGAGTCGTTCGTATTCGGCCTGCAACGCTCGGTTGTTGAGCAAGGCGACGGTTACGGCGTCTTCTGCGGTCATCGGACGGGCCAACAGCGAATCGACGATCGACCGGGCGCGGTGCTCCTCCTTCGAATCGCGAATCCATTCCACGCGACGCCCCAGCCGGTTTTCGGTCATGGCCGCCACCTCCGCAAATCCCCCTTTTTTTGGAACCGAACACGCCGCAACACCTATAGCGCTGATACAGAAGGCGATAATCCCAAAGATAAGCCGCATCATAGCGTTGCCCCGCCGACGGACAAAACCGCCGCTAGAGAAACAAAAATAGACATGCTTCCGCTCCTTGACGTCTGAAGGGAAGAGTGAGGGGTGAAGAAAAATCTTAGTGGACAATTTTATCAAGTACAATGTTTTGCGATAGAACCTTATGGCGCGCCGATAAACTCGTCGACCGATACGCCGGAGACTCGCGGAAGTTACTGAGAAACATAAAACTACGCGCAACGGAATCAAGAAAAAGATACTACATCGCCGAGCCATCCCCTGTGATGGCCGTCACATCGTTTCCAGCTTTTTTTTGAGCATTTCGCTTACCATCGCGGGGTTGGCTTTGCCCTGCGTAGCCTTCATTACCTGTCCCACAAAAAACGCCAATAATTTGGTCTTTCCGGCGCGATAGGCCTCGACTTCCGCCGGGTTGTCGGCAAGCGTCCTTACCACGAGGGTTTCGAGCGCGTCGGTATCCGATATTTGCGTCAATCCCTGTTCGGTCACGATTTGGCGTGCCGTTTTGCCGGTGATCCCCATCTGGTCGAGGACATCTTTGCCGATTTTGCCGCTGATGCTACCTTCTCGAACCAGATCGAGCAGTTCGGCCAGATGCGCCGGAGGAATATGCGCCGTCAGCGCGTCGGTGTCGAGTCGGGCTTCGCTCTGTACGCGGGGCAGTTCGCTTGTCATCCAGTTGAATACGGCGCGGGCATCCGGATGGTGTGTCACACACGTCTCGAAATAGTCGGCACGGGTACGGGTTTCCGTGATCGTCCGACTTTGGTCCGCCGACAACCCCAAGGTTTTCTCGAGACGCCCCGCCCGTGCCGCAGGCAGTTCGGGCAACCCCGCGTGTATCGCTTCCACCCACCTGTTTTCGATTTCCACAGCGACAAGGTCCGGATCGGGAAAATATCGGTAGTCGGATGCCTGTTCCTTGCCACGCATGGGAAAAGTCCGACGCGCGCCATCGTCCCAGAGCCGTGTCTCGCGTATGAGCGTTTCACCCCGTTCGCGTGTCTCTGTCTGTCGCTCGATTTCATAGGAAACGGCCCGTTCGAGCGCGCGCATCGAGTTCATATTTTTGATTTCGACCAACTCTCCGTACGGCTCGCCCGTTTTTCGGATCGACACGTTGGCGTCACACCGGAGACTACCTTCTTCCATGTTACCGTCGCATACGCCGATATATTGAAGCATCTGCCGCAGATGGGCCAGACAGGCGGAAGCCTCCTGTGGTGTGCGGATATCCGGTTCGGTGACGATCTCCATGAGCGGAACGCCGGTCCGGTTGTAGTCGATATAGCTGAGATAGGGATCGTACCCCGGTTCCCCGTGTAACGACTTGCCCGCCTCTTCTTCCAGATGGATACGCCGCAACCGGATCACACGCGGTCCTCGATCCGTTTCGACGGTCACGCTGCCACCGGTGGAGAGGGGTTCGCCGGCGCGGTCGTACTGTGAAATCTGATACCCTTTGGGCAGGTCGGGATAAAAATAGTTCTTGCGGGCAAAACGGCTGATATGCGCGACCTGTCCATCTACGGCAAGCGCCATTCGGACGGTGTATTCCACGGCCCGGCGGTTGAGCACGGGAAGCACGCCCGGCATACCCAGACACACCGGGCATACGTGTGTGTTGGGCGCGCCGCCGAATGCCGCGCTGCATCCACAGAATATCTTGGAGTTTGTCAAAAGCTGGACGTGGACTTCAAGCCCTATGACCGCTTCGTAGGACACGGAAGGTTATGCTCCGGTTTGCGGGCTGCAACGCGGCAGCCGGGTTATGATCCGATCGCCTGCTCCAGCGCATACGCCAGCCGCAGGATCGTCTCTTCGCCAAAATGAGGACCGACGATCTGAAGACCGACGGGCAGACCGTTTGACGAGCGTCCGCAAGGGACCGACAGCGCGGGCGCGCCGGCCAGATTGACGGGGACCGTATAGATGTCGGACAGATACATCTGGAGCGGATCGTCCGTTTTCTCTCCGATCCGGAAGGCCGTAGTGGGTGTCGTCGGCGTGACCAGCACGTCCACCTGTTCGAACGCGTGTTCGAAATCGCGCCGGATCAACGTGCGGACCTTTTGCGCTCTGGCGTAGTACGCATCGTAATATCCGGCGCTTAGCACATAGGTCCCCAGCATGATACGTCTTCGCGTCTCCAACCCGAACCCCTCGCTCCGGGTGTCGATGTACATGGTTTCCAATTCGTTTTCCGGCTGTTTCATGACGCTCGACGACGCGCGGTATCCGTATTTGACACCGTCGTAGCGGGCGAGGTTGGACGAGGCTTCGGCGGTTACGAGAATATAGTACGCGGCGACCGCGTATTCGGTATGGGGAAGAGGTACCGGTGAGAGACGCGCGCCGAGCTGCTCGAACGTTTTTAGCGCCTCGCGGACACAGCGTTCGACTTCGGGATCGAGACCGTCGGCAAAATACTCTTCCGGGACGCCGATGCGCAAGCCGGAGACGCCGTCGCGCAAACGGGATACATAATCGGGAACCGGAACCGCGGCCGAGGTGGAATCGCGTGGGTCGTGTCCGGCGAGTACGGACAGGAGCAGGGCGCAGTCTTCTACGTTTCGGGTCATGGGGCCGACCTGATCGAACGACGAGGCATAGGCGATGACGCCATAGCGCGATACCCGTCCGTACGTGGGTTTGAGACCGACGACACCGCAAAAGGCGGCGGGTTGGCGTATGGAGCCGCCGGTGTCTTCACCCAGCGCCAGCGCGGCTTCGCAGGCGGCGAGCACCGCGGCCGATCCGCCGCTCGACCCGCCCGGCACGCATGCAAGATCGAGCGGGTTCCGGCAGACGCCAAAACCGGAGTTTTCGTTGGACGACCCCATGCCAAATTGATCCATGTTGGTTTTTCCGACGATCACGGCGTCTGCCGCGCGCAGTCGAGCGACGACGGTCGCGTCGTAGGGGGGGATAAAACCTTCGAGGATACGCGAGCCGCAGGTGGTCTGCAGCCCTTGGGTACAGATGGCGTCTTTGACGGCGACCGGGACGCCCGCAAGCGGCCCGACCGGCGCTCCGGCGGCGATACGTAGGTCGATGGCGATGGCGGTTTCCAGCGCGTTGTCCGTATCGACCGTCAGATAGCCGTTGATCGGACCATCGTGCGCGGCGATACGGTCCAGCGTCGCGCGGACGACCGATTCGGCGGACAGTGCTCCCAAACGTATCCGGGAGACCAGTTCATGGGCGGGCATTTCGTGCAAGGCCGTCATCAATACCACCGGAAATAGTACAGGGCGACACCGATGCCGACCAGGCTGATGATATTGATTTTGAGGGTAAACCCAAACGTGAGGGAAAAGATGACGAGCGGCAGGGTGGCAGGTGGAAAGGTGTACTCTGCGGCGGTGAGAAAGAATTTCTCGACCATGCTTCCCGGCAGAAAATGACCAAACAACAGACCGATGACTTCTCCTGCGGCGCTTCCTGTCATGGCGCCTACGAGGATGGCGATCAACAGAAGCCCCAGCCCACGACGTCGGGCCATGTACCTATCCTTGACTTGTGATGAGCCGATCCGAAAATTTTACCCTTTCGTCGCGGCTGTCGGTTACTCTTCTGCGGTCACGACCGTTTCTTCTTCGGCGCGGACCATGTGGACGAGCCATCGTACGATCCCGAAAAAGATATAACCGGATACGATGGGAAAGGTCATGGTCTGTGGATCGACGACGATGGCGACGACCCCGGACAGCCAGACGATCATGGTCAGTACCGAACGAAAACCGGTAAAGGCCAGCGTAGGCAACGTCTGATACGAGACCGTGCTGATCATGAGAAAGGACAGCAGTACCACCATACCCATAAACGGTCCGGCCAAGTGAAGCTCTTCCCCGCGGTCCCAGCAGAAGATCACATAGGAACAGACGGTGATAGCGGCGACCGGGATGGGAAGACCGAGAAAATTTTCTTTTTGATAGCCTTGGCTGTCGCCGAGATCGGATACGCGCCGGTTGGTGATCACGTTAAACCGGGCGAGACGGATCGCGCCACACATGAGAAACAGGGTACAGGGCAACCATGTCAGTTCTTCAAAG
>Ga0194131_10004300_pt1 | contig 21599 bp, 22 predicted proteins | sample TA2KigO120mmetaG_FD_148631 | JGI IMG/M metagenome (GOLD analysis project Ga0194131, IMG submission 148631) | Freshwater microbial communities from Lake Tanganyika, Tanzania - TA2015053 Kigoma Offshore 120m | ecosystem: Environmental > Aquatic > Freshwater > Lake | place: Tanzania: Lake... | reverse complement strand
TGCTCGACGTATCCGACTTCAAGCACTTCCGGATCAATCACTCCGAGCTCTTCGCTGATCGGCAGAATCACATCAACGGCATCGAGAACTTCTGGAACCAGGCCAAGCGCCACATGCGCAAGTTCAACGGTGTCCCGAAGGCCCATTTCGGGCTATTTTTGAAAGAGTGCGAGTGGCGCTTCAACACCAGTGACCCATCCAAGCAACTAACCCAGATCAAACAATGGGTTAAGCGTCATCTCAGGTAGTTATCTGGGACAGCCCCTAACCATATCTGCATGCCTCGCGCCGATTTCAAGCGAAGCACGCAGGCGTTCCGATAAGACCCTATATAGGTTAGATTTTTTTTACGATTGCCTTAGATCGAGTCCGAGCGGGTCGTAGACGACAAGCCAGAACACGATCAGCCAGAGGACGGCAGCGATGGCCGTGGTCAGCCCTGCCTTCCAGAGAAGGCGCGGGTTTTCCGGAGCGCTGGTCGCGTGGCCGGTCGGAACCTCGTCCGGGACGCGGACACCGATCGGGAGGACGGCGAACCAGGCCAGCCACCACAGCACAATATAAACCATGACACCTGTTGCCCACCCCATGGGGATCAGGCCTGCTCAAGCTCGACCAAGGTGCCGTGCAAGTCCTTCGGATGCAGGAACAGCACCGGCTTGTCATGCGCCCCGATCTTGGGCTGGCCATCGCCAAGGACCCTCAGGCCCGCCGCCTTCAGCGCATCCCGTGCCGCCAGGATGTCCTCGACCTCGTAGCAGACATGATGGATGCCCCCGGAGGGGTTCTTGGCCAGGAACCCGGCAATCGGCGAGGCGTCGCCAAGCGGGTGCAGGAGCTCGACCTTGGTGTTCGGCAGGGTCACGAAAACGGTGGTGACGCCATGTGCCGGCATCGGCACGGGCTCCGAAACCTTGGCGCCAAGGATGGTGCGATAGGTCGCCGAGGCCGCTGCGAGGTCGGGGACCGCGATGGCAACGTGGTTGAGCCGGCCGATCATGGAGACTCCGTCGACTGTCTCAGCATTATATGCGGACGACGTGGACTTCCATCTGTGGCTTCTTGCCCACCTCGGCATTGATGCAGCGTCGGACGGCGAGCCGCGCCGCCTCGCGCACGGCGGCATCGTCGCGGCGCTCGGCTTTGCCGAGATCCTCGAAGGCTTCCGCCGCGGCCTCGATAGCATCGGCGATAAGCCCCTCGCTGCCGTCGCCCTCGACTACGCCCTGCAGGCTGACCACCGGATCGGCCTCGAGCCTGCCGCCGCGGCTGACGACCAGCGTCACCACGGCGATGCCGTGGCTCATCAGCTTCTTGCGCGCCCGCATAGCGCCGCCGTCGAGCGGCACGAGCTGGGTTCCGTCGAGCGCGAGGCGGCCGGCGGTCACGCGCTCGACGATCTCAGCCCGGCCGGGCGCCAGGCGGACGATGCTGCCGTTCTCGGAGACCACAGCCTCAGGCACCTGGCACTCGCGCGCGAGCTTCGCGTGCGCGGCGATGTGGCGGGCCTCGCCATGGACTGGAATGGCGACTCGCGGCCGGACCCAGTGATACATGCGGGAAAGCTCGTCTCGCGCCGGATGACCGGAGACGTGCACCCCCGCCTCCTCGGCCGTGGTCACGATCTCGACGCCCAGATTGGCGAGCTGGTTCTGCAGCCTGGCGATGGAACGCTCGTTGCCGGGGATGTTGCGCGAGGAGAAGATCGCGGTGTCTCCCGGCTCCAGCACGACATGCGGATGGCTGCCGGTAGCGATGCGGGCGAGCGCCGATCGCGGCTCGCCCTGGCTTCCCGTGCAGATCATCACGACTTTCTCGCGCGGCAGGAAGCCGGCGTCGTGCTCGGAGACAAAAGGAGGGATGTCGAGCAGGTAGCCCGCCTCCTTGGCGGAGTCGTACATCCGCCAAAGGGAACGCCCGACCAGGGCAGCGTGGCGGTCATTGGCCTTCGCCGCAAGAGCGATCGACTCGAGCCGCGCGACATTCGAGGCGAAGCAGGCGACGACAACGCGCTCCGAATACCTGCCGACCAGGAACTCGAGGTTCTTCCGAACATCGGCCTCGGAGCCGGCCTCGCCAGGCACGAAGACGTTGGTCGAATCTCCGACCAGCGCCAGCACGCCCTGATCGCCGAGCCGACGCAGCGCGGCCTCGTCGGCAACCGGGCCGATCAGAGGGTCGGGATCGAACTTCCAGTCGCCGGTGTGCAGCACCGTGCCCGCGGGCGTCTTGACCGCGATCGCCATCGGTTCCGGGATCGAATGCGTGAGATGGATGAGCTCAAGGTCGAAGGGCGGAATCCGGAAGCTGCCGGAGACCGGGATCGGCTTGATCTCGACCTTCTTGGCGAGATCCCGCTCTTGCAGCTTGCGCTTGAGAACCGAGGCCGTGAACGGTGTCGCGTAGACCGGGCATCCAAGCTGCGGCCACAGATACGGGATGGCGCCGATATGGTCTTCATGAGCATGCGTGGCGACGATGCCGACAAGGTCCTTGCGACGCTCGGCGATCCAAGCGGGGTCCGGAAGGATCAGCTCGACACCGGGCGTCGAGTCGTCGCCGAAGGTTACACCGCAATCGACGATCAGCCACTTGCCGCCGTAGCCGTACAGATTGAGGTTCATGCCGATCTCCTCCGCCCCGCCCAGCGGCAGGAACAGGAAGTCGGAGGCCTTTTGCTTGCTCATGCCGGATTAGCTCGGCAGGTCGAGGAGCAGCACGTCCGCTCGCCGTCGAAGGCGGCAAGCTCGGCGTCGGTGTCGTTGGCGTCGATCGCAAGCAGCATGTCAGGCAGCGAAGAAGACCTCTCCCGCGTTGATCTTCCGAACGGCTCCGTCCCGGGTCAACACAAGGGCGCCGGTCTCATCGAGCGCTGAGAAGACGCCGGCGTCGATCCGGCCGTCGCCCAGGGCGACGCGGACCTCGCGGCCGATCCCGACCGCGCGCGCGAGCCAAGCCTCGCGCGCGGGCTCGAAACCATCGGCAAGCCAGCAGCGATAGCGCTCCAGAAACGCTTCCGCCAGGATCGCGGTCGCCTCCTCGAGATCTGCTGCTTTGCCGCCTTTGGCCAGGACTGAGGTCGCCGGATAGGGCGTGCCGCCGGGATGATGCAGGAGGTTGACGCCGATGCCGGCGACCAGATGACCGACACCGCCTTCAAGCAGGATGCCGGAAATCTTGGCGCCGTCGACCTGCACGTCGTTCGGCCACTTGAAGCCGACAGCGCCGTCGAGCGCCAGCCGGTCGAGCAGGTCGCCGACGGCGAGCGCAGCAACGAAGGAAAGCTGTGAGACCACAGCGTAAGGGCGATCGGGCCGGAGCACGATCGAGGCGAAGAGATTGCCGGTCGGGGAGTCGAAGGCCCGGCCGCGCCGACCACGGCCGGCTAGCTGGCGTCTTGCCGTCACCAGGGTGAGCTCGGGTGCGCCCGTTTCGGCGAGGCGGAGCGCCTCCGTATTCGTAGACCCGATCTCCTCGAATGCGACCCGATGGAAGCCGGCGGGCAGATTCATACCGGGAACAGCGAGCGCGCGGCCATCGCAGCGGTGGTCAGCACGGGGCTCGGGTAGACGAAGAAGAGCAGGATCAGGAGCGCCGTGACGGCTTGCACGGCCTCTAGGCCGCGGCCGACCGCCTCCTTATCGAGCGGCGCTGCCGCCTCATCGAAGTACATGATCTTGATGATACGGAGGTAGTAATAGGCAGCCACCACGGAGGCCAGCACGCCGATCACCGCGAGCGCGTAAAGCCCCGCCTCGACCGCGGCCAGAAAGACATAGAGCTTGCCGAAGAACCCGGCTAGCGGCGGGATGCCGGCGAGAGAGAAGAGGAAGATCGCGAAAGCAAGCGCCATGCCCGGATGGGTCTTCGAGAGCCCGGCCAGGTCGGCGATACCTTCGACCATCTTGCCCTTCTGACGCATCGAGAGAACGATGGCGAAGGCGCCGGAGGTCATGACGATGTAGATCGCCATGTAGATCAGGATGCCGCGCACGCCGGACTCGGTGCCGGCAGCAAGGCCCACCAGCGCATAGCCCATGTTGCCGATCGAGCTGTAAGCGAGCAGGCGCTTGATGTTGGCTTGGTTTATTGCGGCGACGGCGCCGAGGACCATCGAGCCGACCGAGATCGCGATCAGGATCGGTCGCCAGTCGGCGACGATATCGCCGAAAGGCCCGATCATGACGCGAACGAAGAGCGCGATCGCCGCCGCCTTTGGCGCGATGGCAAACAGCGCCGTCACCGGCGTCGGCGCCCCTTCGTAGACATCGGGCGTCCACATGTGGAAGGGCACGGCCGATACCTTGAAGGCGAGACCGGCGGTCAGGAAGACGATACCGAAGACGAGTCCGATCGAGGCCGCACCCTCGTTGTCCGAGATCGACTGCGCGATCGGCTCGAAGCCGGTAGCGCCGGTAGCGCCATAGATCAGCGAGCAGCCATAAAGCAGCATGCCGGAGGAAAGAGCGCCGAGGACAAAATACTTGAGGCCCGCTTCGGTCGAACGGATGCGGTCGCGTTGGAAGGAAGCAACGACGTAAAGCGCCAGGGACTGCAGCTCGAGGCCGAGGTAGAGCGTGATCAGGTCGTTGGCCGAAACCATCACCAGCATGCCAAGCGTCGCCAGCACGATGAGAACCGGATATTCGAACCGTGCCATCTCCTCGCGCTCGATATAGTCGAGAGCGAGGACGATCGAGACCATCGAGCCGATCAGCACGATCACCTTGACGAAGACCGCGAAGGCATCGGTGACGAACTGGCCGCCGAAGGCGACGGTGCGGCCGGGCGTACCTCCGAGCACGAGCACGATCGCGATCACCAGCACGAGCACCGAGAGCCAGGAGAGGTTTCGGGTGCCGCCGTCGCCGCGGAAAACGCCGATCATCAGGAGCGCCATGCCGGCGACGGCGAGCCAGATCTCGGGAAGCGCCGGCATGAGCTGAGCAGTGGTCATGGGAGTCTACATCCTAGCGCCGGGCAGCCGCGATCGCGGATGAGTGCGGCACCGCTGCGGTCTCGTACTTGGTCACGAGGTTGACGACGGAAGCGTGCATCGGCCGCGTGAAGGAGGTCGGATAGACGCCCATCCAGATCGCGAGCACGACCAGCGGCGCGAACACCGCGACCTCGCGCCAGCTCAGATCGAGGATGTCCTTGAGGTGATCTTTCTCGAGCTTTCCAAAGACGACGCGGCGATAGAGGTAGAGCATGTAGGCGGCGCCGAGGATCACACCGGTCGCCGCCAACGTCGCGACCCAGGTCGAAGCCTGGAATGCGCCGGTCAGCACCAGGAACTCGCCGACGAAGCCCGAGGTGCCGGGAAGCCCGACCGAGGCCATGGTGAAAACCATGAATACGAAGGCGTAGATCGGCATGCGGTCGACGAGGCCGCCGTAATGCGAGATCTCGCGGCTGTGCTCGCGATCGTAGACGACGCCGACGCAGAGGAAGAGCGCGGCCGAGACGATGCCGTGGCTCAGCATCTGGTAGAGTGCGCCGGTCACCGCCTGGGTGTTGAGGGCGAAGATGCCGATCGTGACGAAGCCCATATGCGCGACCGAGGAGTACGCGATCAGCTTCTTCATGTCCTCCTGGGCAAGCGCGACCAGCGAGGTGTAGATTACTGCGACGACCGAAAGCGTGTAGATCAGCGGCGTGAAATAGGCGGTCGCCTCCGGCAGCATCGGCACCGAGAAGCGAAGGAAGCCGTAGGCGCCCATCTTCAAGAGCACGCCGGCGAGAATAACCGAGCCCGCCGTCGGCGCCTCGACATGCGCATCCGGCAGCCAGGTATGAACCGGCCACATCGGCACCTTGACCGCGAAGGAGGCGAAGAAGGCGAGCCACAGCCATTTCTGCATCGTCGAGGGCAGGTGGCTCAGCATCAACGTCGGCACGTCGGTGGTGCCGGTCTGGAAGAAGATGGCGAGGATCGCCAGCAGCATCAGGACCGAGCCGGTGAGCGTATAGAGGAAGAACTTGAAGGCCGAGTAGACCCGGCGCGGCCCGCCCCACACCCCGATGATCAGGAACATCGGAATCAGCACGCCCTCGAAGAAGACGTAGAAAAGCACGAAGTCGAGCGCCGAGAAGGTGCCGACCATCAGCGTCTCGAGCACAAGGAAGGAGATCATGTACTCCTTCACGCGGGTCTCGATCGCTTCCCAGCTCGCCAGCACGCAGATCGGCGTCAGCAGTGTCGACAGCAGCACGAAGAACATCGAGATGCCGTCAACGCCCATGTGATAGGTGATGCCGAAGGCCGGGATCCACCTCGCCTTCTCGACGAACTGGAAGTCGGAGACGTCCGGATCGAAGCCCGTCCACAGCGCCAGCGACAGCACGAAGGTGATCAGCGAGGTCCAAAGCGCGATGTTGCGCGCATTGCGGGCGACAAGCTCGGGCGAGCCGCGCGTGAGCAGGATGATCCCCGCCCCGACCAGGGGCAGGAAGGTCACCAGGGACAGAAGGGGCCAGCCGCTCATGGTCAGCGCCCCATCTGGTACAGGTAGAAGCTCGCGAGGATCACCACGCCGATCAGCATCGCAAAGGCGTAGTGGTAGACATACCCGGTCTGAAGGCGACCGGCGCGTTTCGCAAGATTGATCGTGGTCGCGGCGATGCCGTCCGGTCCGAGCCCGTCGATGATCGCCCCGTCCCCGCCCTTCCACAGGCTGCGGCCGATCCAGAAGGCAGGCCTGACAAAGAGGCGCTCATAGAGCTCATCGAAGTACCACTTGTTGAACAGGAATTGATGGATCGGGCGGAAGGCCTCGATCATCCTTCCCGGCATCTCCGGGTTGGAGACGTAGAACATATAGGCGCCGGCGATGCCAGTGAGCCCCGCCAAGGTCGGCAGCAGCTTGACCCAGAGCGGCACATGATGCGCGTGCTCGACGGTGTCGTGGTCGGGAAGCACGAAGAGCGAGGTGCCCCAGAACGCGGCGCGGCCGTCGCCGACGAAGAGGCCGTAGAGCAGGAAGCCCGAGACGATGGCACCGGCGGCGAGCACATAGAGCGGCGCCAGCATGATCTGCGGCGACTCGTGCACATGCTCCATCGTGTGATGGTCGGCGCGCGGCTCGCCATGGAAGGTCAGGAACAGGAGTCGCCAGGAATAGAAGGCGGTCATCAGCGCCGCCGCGGTGCCGAGAGTGAAGGCGTAGACGCCGACACCCGAATGCGCGGCATAGGCGGCTTCCAGGATGATGTCCTTGGAGAAGAAGCCGGCGAAGGGCGGCACGCCGGCGAGCGCCAGGTTGCCGATCCACATCAGCGCATAGGTCACCGGGATCAGCTTCCAGATCCCGCCCATCTTGCGCATGTCCTGTTCGTCCGACATGGCATGGATCACCGAGCCGGCGCCGAGGAAGAGCAGCGCCTTGAAGAAGGCGTGCGTGATCAGATGGAACATCGCTGCCGAATAGGCGGAAACGCCAGCGGCGAAGAACATGTAGCCAAGCTGGCTGCAGGTCGAGTAGGCGATCACGCGCTTGATGTCGAACTGGGTCAGGCCCACGGTCGCGGCAAAGAACGCGGTCGAGGCGCCGACGACGGTGACGACGGCAAGCGCGGTCGGCGCGTACTCGAACATCGGCGAGAGCCGGCAGACCATGAAGACGCCCGCCGTCACCATGGTCGCCGCGTGGATCAGCGCCGAGACCGGGGTCGGGCCTTCCATCGCGTCGGGCAGCCAGGTGTGGAGACCGAGCTGCGCCGACTTGCCCATGGCGCCGACGAAGAGCAGGAGGCAGATGGTCGTCAGCGTGTCGACCTGCCATCCGAGGAAGTTGAATGTCGTGCCGACCTTGCCCGGCGTCGCGGCGAAGACCGCGTCGAATCCCACCGAGTCGTAGATCATGAACACGCCGAAGACGCCGAGCGCGAAGCCGAAGTCGCCGACGCGATTGACGACGAAAGCCTTGATCGCCGCGGCGTTCGCCGACGGCCGTTGATACCAGAAGCCGATCAGCAGATAGGAGGCGAGGCCGACACCTTCCCAGCCGAAGAAGAGCTGAACGAAGTTGTCGGCGGAGACCAGCATCAGCATGAAGAAGGTGAACAGGCTCAGATAGGCCATGAACCTTGGGATCGAGTTGTCATGGGCCATGTAGCCGCAGGAGTAGATATGGATCATGCAGGAGACGAGCGTGACCATGCCGATCATGCTCGCCGACAGCGTGTCCAGGCGGACGGACCAGGTGACATCAAAAGAGCCCGAGACGATCCAGGCGGCGATCTCGATCGTGCGCGCATGCCCCATCAGAGCGACGTCGACGAAGACGAAAGCCCCGGTGAGAGCGGCCAGTACCATCGCTCCGCAGGTGACGAGCTGCGCGCCGCGGTCGCCGATGAAACGGCCGAAGAGTCCGGCGACGATCGCGCCGAGCAGCGGCAGGAAGACAGGAGCGGCGTGCAGCACGTCCTCAGCCCTTCATCAGGTTGATGTCCTCGACCGCGATCGAGCCGCGGTTTCGGAAGTAGACGACGAGAATGGCGAGCCCGATCGCCGCCTCGGCAGCGGCGACGGTCAGCACGAACATGGCGAAGACCTGACCGACCAGGTCGCCCATATGCGCGGAGAACGCCACCAGGTTTATGTTGACGGCGAGCAGCATCAGCTCGACCGACATCAGGATGACGATGACGTTCTTGCGGTTGAGGAAGATGCCGAAGACGCCGAGCGTGAACAGGATGGCGGCAACGGTCAGGTAGTGGCCGAGCGTGATGGTCAGCATCAGACGCCGCTCCCCGGCCGGACCTTGACCACCTCGACCGAGTCCGCCTTCGAGCGTGCGACCTGAGCCCCGATCGTCTGGCGGCGCACGCCCTCGCGGTGGCGGAGCGTCAGCACGATGGCGCCGATCATGGCGACCAGCAGCACCATGCCCGAGGCCTGGAATAGATAGACATAATCGGTATAGAGGATGCGGCCAAGCGCCTCGGTGTTGGTCATTTCCGCGGCGGGCGGCATCGGCCGGGTCTGCGCGCCGTCCGGCGCCCCGATCCATGAGCCGAAGACCAGCACCAGCTCGGCCAAGAGAATGAGCCCGACCGCGGCGCCGATCGGGACGTAGCGGAGCAGTCCTTGGCGCAGGCGCTGGAAGTTGATGTCCAGCATCATGACGACGAACAGGAACAGCACGGCGACGGCGCCGACATAGACGATGACCAGGATCATCGCCAGGAACTCCGCCCCCATCAGCACGAACAGGCCGGCAGCGTTGAAGAAGGCGAGAATCAGGAAGAGGACCGAGTGGACCGGGTTCCGCGCGCTGATGACCATGACGCCCGAGGCGACCGCCACCAGCGCGAAGAGATAGAAGGAGAGCGCCTGGATCACCATGGTCTTGGGCTCACCGGTAGGGCGCGTCGGAGGCGAGATTCGAGGCGATCTCGCGTTCCCAGCGGTCGCCGTTCGCAAGCAGCTTGTCCTTGTTGTAGAAGAGCTCCTCGCGGGTCTCGGCGGCGAACTCGAAGTTCGGCCCCTCGACGATGGCGTCGACCGGGCATGCCTCTTGGCAGAAGCCGCAATAGATGCACTTGGTCATGTCGATGTCGTAGCGCGTGGTGCGCCGGCTGCCGTCGTCGCGCGGCTCGGCCTCGATGGTGATCGCCTGGGCCGGGCACACGGCCTCGCAGAGCTTGCACGCGATGCAGCGCTCCTCGCCATTGGCGTAGCGGCGGAGCGCGTGCTCGCCGCGGAAGCGCGGGCTCAAGGGTCCCTTCTCGTAGGGATAGTTCAGCGTCACCTTCGGCTTGAAGAAGTACTTGAAGGTGAGCGCCATCCCCGAGATCAGCTCCCAGAGGACCAGGCTTTTCGCGGCGCGATCGAGAACGGCCATGTCACTCCTCCGTCACGGCACCATGTCGAGGGCGACAAGGAAGCCGGCGGTCAAGACCACCCAGGCAAGCGAGATCGGCAGGAACACCTTCCAGCCGAGCCGCATGAGCTGGTCGTAGCGGTAGCGCGGGAAGGTCCCGCGCACCCAAAGAAACACGAAGAGCAGGAGCGCGATCTTGAGCGCGAACCAGATCGGCCCCGGCACCCAGTTAAACGGCGCGATGTCGAAAGGCGGCAGCCAACCGCCGAGGAACAGGATCGTGGTCATCGCCGCGACCAAGATCATGTTCGCGTACTCGCCGAGGAAGAAGAGCGCGAAGCTCATCGACGAGTATTCGACCATGAAGCCGGCGACGATCTCGGACTCGCCCTCGGGCAAGTCGAAGGGGAGCCGGTTGGTCTCGGCCAGCCCTGAGATGAAGAAGATCACGAACATCGGCAGCAGCGGCAGGCAGAACCACATGTTCCGCTGCGCCAGCACGATGTCGGTCAGGTTGAGCGAGCCGACGCAGATCAGGACCGTGATGATGACGAAGCCGATCGAGACCTCGTATGAGACCATCTGAGCGGCCGAGCGCAGCGCGCCGAGGAAGGCGTATTTCGAGTTCGACGCCCAGCCCGCCATGATCACGCCGTAGACGCCGAGCGAGGAGATGGCGAAGAGGTAGAGGATGCCGACATTGATGTCCGCGAGCACGATGCCTTCGCCGAAGGGGATCACCGCCCATCCGACCAGCGCCAGGATGAAGGTGAGCATCGGCGCCATCAGGAACACGGCGAGGTTGGCACCGGCGGGAAGGATGGTCTCCTTCGAGAGCAGCTTGAGGCCGTCGGCGATCGGCTGCAGCAGGCCGAAAGGACCGACCACGTTCGGCCCCCGGCGCAGCTGCATCGCCGCCAGCACCTTGCGTTCAGCCAAGGTCAGATAGGCGACCGCGACCAGCAGCGGCACGATGATGGCGACGATCTGCGCCAGGATGATGGCGCCGGGATAGACGTAGCCGGTCAGGAAATCAGTCATGGGTGCCGGTCCTGGCCGCGCCGCTCGCGAATGTCGCCGTGCACTCCGCCATGGTCGGCGAGGCACGGCTGATCGGATCGGTCATGTAGAAGTTCCGGATCGGTGAGGCGAATGGCTCGGCGCCCATCGACCCCGCCTGCCCGAAAGCGCCCCAGGCGCCGGGCTTGGCTTGCTCGAGCGTGCCGAAGAACGGGTTCACCGCGACGAGGCGACGGCGCACCTGCCCGAGATTATCGTAGGGCAGCGGCTTGCCGAGCTTCTCCGACAGAGCGCGCAGGATCTTCCAGTCCTCGCGCGCATCGCCGGGCGGGAAGACCGAGAGTCGGCCGAGCTGCACGCGCCCTTCGGTGTTGACGTAGGTGCCGTTCTTTTCGGTATAGGCCGCCCCCGGAAGGACAACGTCGGCGCGGCTGGCGCCGGCATCGCCGTGATGACCTTGGTAGATGACGAAGGCCGAGCCCAGCTTGCGGGTGTCGATCTCGTCGGCGGCGAGCAGATAGACGACCGGAACCTCGCCTTTCCCTGCCCCGTCGATGATGCCGGCAACGTCGCGGCCGCCCGCGCCCGGCACCAGGCCGAGGTCGAGACCGCCGACGCGCGCCGCCGCCGTGTGCAGCATGCAGAAGCCGTTCCAGTCCTCGCGCACCATGCCTGCCTTGTCGGCGAGCGCGCGCGCCGCCGCCAGCACGGCGCCGCCGTCGGCACGGGCGAGCGCGCCTTGCCCCAAGATCAGCATGGGCTTCTTCGCCGATTTCAGCACCTCGAAGAAGGCGTGCCGGCCCTCGGCAACCTCGCTCAGCGTCTGCGCTCCTGCGCCGAGGTTCTGGACCGGGAAGGTCAGGTTAACGACCGGACCGATCGAGGCGATCTTGAGGCGCCCTGAAAGGAAGCGCTTGCGCAGCCGCGCGTTCAGCACGGGCGATTCCGCGCGCGGGTTGGTGCCGATCAGCAGGATCGCATCGGCCTGCTCGATCCCGGCGATGCCGGCGTTGAACAGATAGGCGCCGCGCACAGAGGCGTCGAGCTTCGCTCCGTCCTGGCGGCAATCGACGCTGGTCGAGCCCAGGCCCGCCATCAGATCCTTGAGCGCGACCATCGCTTCCGCATCGCAGAGATCGCCCGCGATCGCGGCGGCCTTCGGCCCGGCGGCCTTCAGCTTCCCGGCAGCGACGGAAAGCGCATCGTCCCAGCTCGCGGGCTCGAGCCTGCCGTTCTTCCGCACATAGGGACGGTCGAGTCGCTGGCGCTTCAAGCCGTCGCAGGCGAAGCGCGCCTTGTCGGAGATCCACTCCTCGTTGACGTCCTCGTTCAGGCGCGGCAGCACGCGCAGCACCTCGTTGCCGCGCGCGTCGATGCGGATGCTCGCCCCCAACGCATCGGAGACGTCTACCGACTCGGTCTTGCGCAGTTCCCAGGGGCGCGCGGTGAAGGCATAGGGCTTCGAGGTCAGCGCGCCGACCGGGCAGAGGTCGATGACGTTGCCGGAGAGCTCGGAGGCGAAGGCCTTCTCGAGATATGTGGTGATCTGCGCGTTCTCGCCGCGGTAGAGAAGACCGAGGTCATCGACGCCGGCGACCTCGGTCGCGAAGCGCACGCAGCGCGTGCAATGGATGCAGCGGGTCATGATCGTCTTGACCAGCGGCCCCATCTCCTTGTCCTTCACAGCCCGCTTGTTCTCCTTGTAGCGGCTGTGATCCATGCCATAGGCGACCGCCTGGTCCTGCAGGTCGCACTCGCCGCCCTGATCGCAGATCGGGCAGTCGAGCGGATGGTTGATCAGAAGGAACTCCATCACGCCCTGGCGGGCCTTCCTGGCCATCGGCGTGTTGGTCTTGATCACCATGTTGTCGGCCGCCGGCATCGCGCATGAGGCGATCGGCTTCGGCGACTTCTCCATCTCGACCAGGCACATGCGGCAATTGCCGGCGATCGAGAGCCGGTCGTGGTAGCAGAAGCGCGGGATCTCGACGCCGGCGACCTCGCAGGCCTGCAGCACCGTGTAGCCGGCCGGAACCTCGACCTCGACGTTGTCGACTTTGAGCTTCGGCATGTCCCCTACTCCGCCGCCTGCTTCACCTGTTGACCGAGCCTCTTCTCGATCTCCGGGCGGAAGTTGCGCAGCAAGCCCATCACCGGCCAGGCGGCCCCCTCGCCGAAGGCGCAGATGGTATGGCCTTCGATCTGCTTGGTGACCGCATCGAGAAGATCGATATCGGCCATCGTCGCCTTGCCCTTCGCCATGCGCGTCAGCATCCGGTACATCCAGCCGGTGCCCTCGCGGCAGGGCGTGCACTGGCCGCAGCTCTCATGCTTGTAGAAGGCGGCGAGCCGCGCGAAGGCGCGGACGATGTCGGTCGACTTGTCCATGACCACGATCGCCGCGGTGCCGAGGCCCGACTTGGCGTCGCGCAGATAGTCGAAATCCATCTGGATCGTGTCGGCCTGCGCCTTCGACAGCACCGGCATCGACGAGCCGCCGGGAATCACGGCGAGCAGGTTGTCCCAGCCGCCGCGGACGCCGCCGGCATGGTTCTCGATCAGCTCGCGCAGCGGCACGCCGAGCGCATCCTCGACGTTGCAGGGCTTGTTCACATGGCCCGAGATACAGAAGACCTTGGGCCCGGTGTTGTTCGGCCGCCCGATCGAGGCAAACCACGGCGCACCGCGCCTGAGAATGGTCGGCACGACCGCGACGGTCTCGACATTGTTGACCGTGGTCGGGCAGCCCCAGACGCCGCAGAAGGCGGGGAACGGCGGCTTCAGCCGCGGCTGGCCCTTCTTGCCTTCCAGGCTCTCGATCAGCGCCGTCTCTTCGCCGCAGATATAGGCGCCGGCGCCGCGGTGCAGGTAGATGTCGCAGTCATAGCCGGAGCCGCAGGCGTTCTTGCCGATCAGCCCGGCCGCATAGGCCTCGTCGATGGCCCGCTGGAGGTTCGAGCCCTCCTGGTAGAACTCGCCGCGGATGTAAATGTAGCAGGCATGCGCGCCGATGCCGACGCAGGCGAGCAGGCAGCCCTCGACCAGCTTATGCGGGTCGTGGCGCAGCATGTCGCGGTCCTTGCAGGTGCCGGGCTCGCCCTCATCCGCGTTGATGACGAGGTAGGACGGGCGGCCGTCGGACTGCTTCGGCATGAAGGACCACTTCATGCCGGTCGAGAAGCCGGCGCCGCCGCGGCCGCGCAGCTGCGACTTCTTGATCTCCTCGACGATCCACTCGCGGCCCTTGAGGATAAGGTCCTTGGTGCCGTCCCAGTCGCCGCGGGCGCGCGCGCCGGCGAGGCCCCAATCGGCCTGGCCGTAGAGGTTGGTGAAGATGCGGTCCTTGTCGGCGAGCATCAGTCGCTCCCCTTCGCCGTATCGAGCAGCGTCGTGAAGCCGCCTTCAGGCGACGAGGTCAGGCGCTTCGACTGGTTGCCGGGCTTCGGTTTCTCGCCGCGCGCCAGCGCATCCAGGACATTGACCGTCGTTTCCGGCGTCAGGTCCTCGTAGTAGTCATCGCCGACCTGCATCATCGGCGCGTTGACGCAGGCGCCAAGGCACTCGGCCTCGGCCAGGGTAAATTGCCGGTCGGCCGTGGTCTCGCCGAGCTTGATGCCGAGGCGTTTCTCGCAGGCATCGACGACGGTGTCCGAACCGCGCAGCCAGCACGGCGTCGTCGTGCAGATCTGGACGTGGTGTCGGCCGATCGGCGCGTGGTTATACATGGTGTAGAAGGTCGCGACCTCGCGCACGCGGATCGGCGCCATGTCGAGAAGCCTGGCGACATACTCCATCGCCGCGATCGGCAGCCAATTGTCGTGCTGGCGCTGCGCCAGGTCGAGCAGCGGCATCACCGCCGACTGCTGCTTGCCCGTCGGATACTTCGCGATGATCTTCTTCGCCCGCTCGAGGTTCTCAGGCGTGAACTCGAAGCTCGCCGGCTGCGGGACGTTGGCTGCCTCTTGCGCGCTCATCGGTCGACCTCGCCGAAGACGATGTCCATGGAACCGAGGATGGCGACCGAGTCCGCCAGCATGTGGCCCTTCGAGCAGAACTCGATAGCCTGCAGGTGCGGGAAGCCCGGCGCGCGGATCTTGCAACGGTACGGGCGGTTGGTGCCGTCGGAGACGAGATAGACCCCGAACTCGCCCTTCGGCGCCTCGACCGCGGTATAGGTCTCGCCCGGCGGTACGTGGAAGCCTTCGGTGTAGAGCTTGAAGTGATGGATGAGCGCTTCCATCGAGCGCTTCATCTCGCCTCGGGGCGGCGGCGTCACCTTGAAGTCGCGCGAGACGTGCGGGCCCGAGGGCATCTTCTCGCAGCACTGACGGATGATCCTCAGCGACTGGCGCAACTCCTCCATGCGGACGAGGTAGCGGTCGTAGCAATCGCCGTTCTTGCCGATCGGGATGTCGAAATCCATCTCGGCATAGGCGTCGTAGGGCTGCGCCTTGCGGAGGTCCCACGGCACGCCCGAGGAACGCAGCATCGGGCCGGTGAAGCCCCAGTCGAGCGCCTGCTCCGCGGTCACGACGCCGATGTCGACGAGGCGCTGCTTGAAGATGCGGTTCTCGTCGAGCAGGCTCGAGAGGTCGTCGATGATCTTCGGGAACTGGTCCGCCCACTTCATGATGTCGTCGAGCAGACCGGCCGGCAGATCCTGATGCACGCCGCCGGGACGGTAGTAGGCGGCATGGAGCCTGGCGCCCGAGACGCGCTCATAGAACTCCATCAGGTATTCGCGCTGCTCGAAGCACCAGAGCATCGGCGTCAGCGCGCCGACATCCATCGCATAGGCCGGCACGTTGAGCAGGTGATTGAGGACACGGCTGATCTCGTCGAAGAGCACGCGGATATACTGGCCGCGCTTCGGCACCTCGAGCCCCAGCAGCTTCTCGACGCCGAGGACGTAGGCGTGCTCCTGCGCCATCGGCGCCACGTAGTCGAGGCGATCGAAATACGGCATCGCCTGCAGATAGGTCTTGTACTCGATCAGCTTCTCGGTGCCGCGATGGAGGAGCCCGATGTGGGGATCGATGCGCTCCACCACCTCGCCGTCCATTTCCATGACCAGGCGTAGAACACCGTGGGCCGCCGGGTGCTGCGGCCCGAAATTGATGGTCATCGGCTTGATCTTGGCTTCGGCCACCTTGGTCTCTTTCTCCCTCAGAGAGTCGCCGGTCGATACGTCGAAATCAGTGCTTCGCCTTCTCGTCGCCCGGCAGCGGCCGGGTCATGCCCTCCCAGGGCGAGAGGAAGTCGAAGCTGCGGAAGTCCTGCTGCAGCTTGACCTTGTCGTAGACGACGCGCTTCTGCTCCTCGTCGTAACGGACCTCGACATGGCCGGTCAGCGGGAAGTCCTTGCGTAGCGGATGGCCGTCGAAGCCGTAATCGGTGAGCAGGCGCCGCAGATCCGGATGATCGGAGAACGCGACGCCATAAAGATCCCAGGTCTCGCGCTCATACCAGCCGGCGGCGTTGAACAGCGAAACTACCGACGGCACCGGCTCGGCCTCGTTGGCGCGGACCTTCACGCGGATGCGGCGGTTATGCTTGAGGCTGAGCAGGTTGTAGACGACATCGAAGCGCTGGGCGCGCTCCGGGAAGTCGACACCGCAGATGTCGACCAACATCTTGAAGAGGCAGGACGGATCGTCGCGGAGATGCTTGAGCACACGCACGATGCTATCGCGCTTGACCACGAGCATCAGCTCGCCCAGGCGCACATCGACCTCGTCGATATCGCCCGGATGCGCGGCCTTGATCGCGTTGCCCAGTTCCCGCAGCGCTTCGCTCATCAAAAGCCCCTTCAGCGCGTGATCGTGCTGACGCGACGGATCTTCTTCTGCAGCTGCAGGATGCCGTAGAGCAGCGCTTCAGCGGTCGGCGGGCAGCCCGGCACGTAGATGTCGACCGGCACGATGCGGTCGCAGCCGCGCACCACCGAGTAGGAATAGTGATAGTAGCCGCCGCCATTGGCGCAGCTGCCCATCGACAGCACCCAGCGCGGCTCGGCCATCTGGTCGTAGACCTTGCGCAGCGGAGGCGCCATCTTGTTGGTCAGCGTGCCGGCGACGATCATCACGTCCGACTGGCGCGGGCTCGGGCGGAAGAAGATGCCGAACCGGTCGAGATCGTAGCGCGAGCAGGCCGTGTGCATCATCTCGACCGCGCAGCACGCAAGCCCGAAGGTCATCGGCCAGAGCGAACCGGTGCGGGCCCAGGCGACCAGCTTATCGAGCTGAGCGACGACAAAGCCCTTGTCCGAGAGCTCGTCGGTGACCGAGCGCAGCAGCTTGTCCTGCACCGGCCCGGGCGCCACGGGTGTGCCGAGGCTGGTCACTCCCATTCGAGCGCTCCCTTCTTCCATTCATAGACGAAGCCGACCGTAAGCACGCCGAGGAAGGCGACCATCGACCAGAAGCCGAACAAGCCGATATCACCGAGCGATACCGCCCAGGGGAACAGGAAGGCGACCTCGAGGTCGAAAATGATGAAGAGGATCGCGACGAGGTAGTAGCGCACGTCGAACTTGGAGCGCGCATCGTCGAAGGCCTCGAAGCCGCACTCATAGGCAGAGAGCTTCTCGGGGTCTGGATGCTGGCGCGCGAGGATGAACGACGCGAGAACGGCTGCGCCCGCTACCGCCACGGCCACGCCGAGGAAGATCAGGATCGGTAGATATTCTCTCAAAAGCTCTTCCATCGGCCGTCCCGACGTGAGAATCGCAGCCACTATATCGACGGCCAAGCCCTTGTGAAAGCCCGTACTTTTACAAGGGAATTCCACCCCTTGGGTGGCCCCGGCGAGGCCGCCGGGTTCCTTCGAGATGGCGCGAGCGACGGGACTTGAACCCGCGGCCTCCGGCGTGACAGGCCGGCGCTCTAACCAACTGAGCTACGCCCGCAAACCCGTCTCGAAGAGAGCCGGTCGTTTACGCGTGCCCCCCTTGGATGTCAAGGCAAACGGGCCTTCCAGAACAGGCTTCATCGCCCTTTCGGGCGCCTTACTTGTCCTCGGCGACGGTGCGTGCCCAGATGCGGCGATGACACGTATCTGGTGGCTTCCCGTCTTCATCATTCTCGCCGGTCTTGGACTCGGCGCCGCCTCCGCCGGCCGGGTCCTCTCCCCGCTCGCTGGCTTCGCCATCTTCTCCGCGGCGGCAGCGATCGGGCTCCTCCTCGGCTTCGGGCTCGGCGGACTCGGGCTCTACCGGCTCTTCCAAGACTCCCCGACCGCGGGACGCACGCTGGCGACCGCCGCCGGCCCGCTCTTCATCGGGCTCGCGGTGCTCGCGTCATTCCTCTCGACGCCGGGCGCCACACGCAACGACGTCACCACCGACCTCGCCGACCCGCCGGTCTTTCTCGCCGGCCCGGCTGCCGGCCAACCCTACCCCGAAGATTTTCGCGTCTGGCATCGGAGCACCTACCTCGATCTCGCGGCTCAACGCCTCCCGATGCAAGCTGACGCCGCCTTTGCCAAGGCCAGAGCCCTCGCCGAGTCTCGCGGATGGACGGTCGCCGCAGAGGATCGCGAGAAGGGGATGATTCAGGCGCTCTCCCGCACCGCCCTCTTCCGCTTCGAGGACGATGTCCTCATCCGTATCCGAGCCAGCGGTGCCGAGTCCGTCATCGACATGCGATCTCGCTCGCGCGTCGGCCGCGGCGATCGCGGCGTCAATGCCAGGCGGATCCGGGACTTCCTCGACGCAATGAAGGGAGCCTGAGCTACTGCGCCGCCGCCTTGTCCTCGCGCCGGCGCGCTTCGAAGCGCTGACGGCTCGCCGGATCGAGGCCGACGGTCAGGTGTACCCGATGTTCATCGTCACGGCGCGAGATGACGTTGCCGTGGCGGTAGAGCCAGGCCAGCGTTGCGCCATCGGCGTGATCCAGATCGACCTCCAGCACCTGATGTGCCGCCGTCATCCGCGCATCGAGCAGACCGAAGAGCCGGTCGAGGCCGGTGCCGTCCAGGGCCGAGACCGCGACGCGGTCGCCCATACGGATGCAGTCGTTTTCGATACGCTCGCGTGTTTCAGCGTCGATCAGGTCGATCTTGTTCCAGACCTCGATCACATCGCCTTCGAGGCGCTCGCCAAGGCCTAAGTCGGTCAGCACTGTTTCGACATCCGCCTTCTGGGCCTCGCTCTCCGGATGGGCGATGTCGCGCACATGCAGGATGACATCGGCTTCGGCGACCTCTTCCAAGGTGGCACGGAAGGCGGCGACCAGATGGGTCGGCAGGTCGGAGATGAAGCCCACGGTGTCGGAGAGGATGATCGGCCGACCGGAAGGCAACTCGACGCGGCGAAGCGTCGGGTCCAGCGTCGCGAACAGCATGTCCTTGGCGAGCACGGCCGAGCGCGTAAGCCGGTTGAACAGGGTCGACTTGCCGGCGTTGGTGTAACCGACCAGCGCGACCACGGGGTAGGGCACGCGTTTGCGCGCCTTCCGGTGCAGCGAACGCGTACGCTTCACCTCTTCAAGCTCGCGCCTGAGCTTGACGATGCGGTCGCCGATCAGGCGGCGGTCCATTTCGAGCTGGCTTTCGCCGGGGCCGCCGAGGAAACCGAAGCCGCCGCGCTGCCGTTCCAGGTGGGTCCAGGATCGCACCAGCCGCGAGCGCTGATAGGTCAGATGCGCGAGTTCGACCTGGAGCGAGCCCTCATGCGTGCGGGCGCGCTCGCCGAAGATTTCCAGGATCAGCCCGGTGCGGTCGATAACCTTGCACTTCCAGGCCTTCTCGAGATTCCGCTGCTGGATCGGCGACAGCGTCGCGTCGACGACGGCGACCTTGATCTCCATGGTCTCGACCAGCTGGGCGTAGCGATCGACCTGCCCGGAGCCGATCAGGGTCGCCGGCCGCGGTGTCAGGACCCGGACAGTCTCCGCATGAGCGATGTCGAGCGCGATCGCACGCGCCAGCCCGACCGCCTCTTGGAGGCGGGCCTCTGCCGGGCGTGCCTCGCCCGGCCGCGCTCGGCCTGCGGGGTGCAGGACGAGCGCGCGCGCCGGCGGCGTCCGCGTGTCGTGGGTCTCAGGCGTCGGCCGCTTCCTTGGCCGGGTCGAACAGCTGGATCGGCTGGGCCGGCATCACCGTCGAGATCGCATGCTTGTAGACGAGCTGCGAATGCGAATTGCGGCGCAGCAGGACCGAGAAATTGTCGAACCAGGTGACGATGCCTTGGAGCTTCACGCCGTTGATGAGGAAGATCGTGACGGGGGTTTTGTTCTTGCGGATATAGTTGAGGAAGACGTCCTGAACATTTTGATTTTTCTCGCTGGACACGGGGTGACCCCTTCTCTTGGTTGTTGGAGCCCCTCCGGTCAGAGGCGGCTCATGGGCGACCGGCATAGATGACCGTTAACGGAAGTGGTCCCTTGCCGTTGCGAACGCAAGGGTACACCCACCACGCGGTTGGTCAACGCCGTCGGGCACAAACGAGAATTATATTTATTATCAGATAGTTATAGTATCTATTTAATACTTTGGATCGGAACTAGGCTGTAGCGCCCTCACTCATCATATAATTTTGGTAGACCTCCCGTAGCTTCAGAGTGAACGAGCCCGCCTTGCCATTGCCGATCACCTGATCGTCGACCTGGGTGACCGGCGTGACAAAGGAGGTCGCGCTTGAGATGAACGCCTCGCGCGCGAGGCGGGCTTCCTCGACCGAGAAGCTGCGCTCCGAAAAGTGCAGACCCTCCTGCTTGGCGAGCTTGAGGATGGTCAGCCGCGTGATGCCGTTGAGGATCGCGTTGCTCGCCTCGCGCGTCACCAGCTCGCCGTCCCGGGTGATGATCCAGGCGTTGGTCGAGGTGCCCTCGGTCACCTGGCCGTCGCGCACTTGCCAGGCCTCGAAGGCGCCGGACTCGCGCGCCTTCTGCTTGCCGAGCACGTTCGGCAGCAGCGCCACCGTCTTGATGTCGCATCGCTCCCAGCGGATGTCCGGGATCGTGATGATCTTAACCCCGTCCTCGACGGCCTTCTGACCGGGCATCGAGAGCCGTTTCGCCGTGACCACGAGGGCCGGCGTCGCATTCTTCGGAAACGGATGGTCACGCCGCGCAACGCCTCGCGTCACCTGCAGATAGACGAGGCCGGTCTTGAGCCGGTTGCGCCTGACGATCTCGCGCATCACCACCTTGAGCGCCGGCCGCGCCATCGGCGCCGCGATGCGGAGCTCGCGCAGCGAACGGTCGAGCCGGTCGAGATGCGGATCCTCGTCGATCAGCTTGCCGCCGATCACCGCGGCCACCTCGTAGACGCCGTCAGCGAACTGGTAGCCGCGGTCCTCGACATGGACCATCGCGTCGTTGTGCGGAACGTAGCGGCCATTGACATAAGCAATGCGAGACATGGTGCCCTCTGCAGGAAGGACGCGAAAGTGGCGCCGCGCCTCACGAGGGTCAACCGGCAATCCGGCGGCTGGCCCGCTTGCCGCAGCAAGGTCGTCCCGCCTTGGGCCGAGGGAGAATAGCTCCGCCGAAAAGCCGTAAGTAGTATCGTTAAATCGTTAAGGGGCTGTCCCAGATAACTACCTGAGATGACGCTTAACCCATTGTTTGATCTGGGTTAGTTGCTTGGATGGGTCACTGGTGTTGAAGCGCCACTCGCACTCTTGAGCTGCCCCCGGATTTTTTGGACACCGATTTGTCCAACCGGAGGCATTCATGATGAAGTCGAGCATGAACCAAATCGAAACCAACGATGTGAATGATGATACCGAGGTCGGCAGGGTCGAGCGCA
>Ga0194131_10004297_pt1 | contig 21605 bp, 25 predicted proteins | sample TA2KigO120mmetaG_FD_148631 | JGI IMG/M metagenome (GOLD analysis project Ga0194131, IMG submission 148631) | Freshwater microbial communities from Lake Tanganyika, Tanzania - TA2015053 Kigoma Offshore 120m | ecosystem: Environmental > Aquatic > Freshwater > Lake | place: Tanzania: Lake... | reverse complement strand
ATCCAGCCGCCTGGTGAGCGCCGGCAGTGAATGACCTGGCCCGTGCACTCAATGGAGACTCGACCGAAACCGCCATTGATGCGCAACAGGATTGCGGCTCGGCGCGCAAGCTGGCAGGGCGTGACGATGGCAATGCCATTAATCGAAAGGTCTACGAGGGACGCCTCGAATGGCGCATCTTCTGTTGCGGGCAGGACGCAGACGATGCTGACGTACGCCTCGAACCTGGGTGCTGCACGTCGCGCGGAGAGGTCAGCGATTGGGGTTTCGTTCATGGGCTGGCTTTCGCGATGCGAGGAAGCCGGGCAATGAGCCGTGCCACAACCTCCAGAGCAACCGTGGGACAGGATTCGTGGCGAGTCAAATATTAAATTGTCGGCTGCTGTGACGTTTGAAATACACGTCGGGCGACCGCTTGCCGGCGCCGAAGCGTCGCGTATGATCGCTCCTGAAGGGGTCGGGGACGCTCGACCTTGACCTTTGGCCGGCCTCCCGGACTCACAGCCGGGAGCCGGCCGTCTGTGAGAAAGGAATCCCGGCATGTCTCGGAAAGCTGTTCTCATTCCTGAAGCTAAGATCGAGCGACGGCTTAAGATTTCAGAAGGCACGTTCAAGGACTTGTACACGTACACGTCACCCGCTCTCAAAAGCATCCTTCCAAATGGCAAGCTTCCTGTGGTTCGCAAGGGAAGTGGCGGCCGCGGCGGCTTCGACTACTTCTGCGATGAGCGCTACGTCAAGCTAATCGAAGATATTCCCTGCCTCGAGGACGGACGGGTCAAGTGCTACGGCAAGATCTGGCTCACAGGCCGGAAGGCCAATAGCGACTTCGGTATCAGCCAGTCATATTTGCAGCAGTACACGACCGCGGACAGAAATGGCAAAACCGACGTTGTTCCAGAGCTAGGGCGGTGTCTCAAGACGATCACGTTTGTTGTTCGAGATGAAAATCTGTTCCGATTCAGGAAGTTGACTCTTTTCAACGAGGGCGACTGCGCGGAGATCCAGAAGGCTCGCGAGCGCCACGAAGAAGCCGACGGCGATGAAACAACTGACCGAAACAGTGAAGCTCCGGCCGCCAAGAAGTTGACATGGCGAACGACAGGCGATTTGCTGAATAGTGGCTATTCAGAATATTCGCTCAAGAAGTATGTTCGAGAAGACGGAACCGGGACCAGCCGAAGGAATAGGCGGAATTCGTCCGGCAAGATCAACCACGTTCGACTGTGGAATGACATTGCGATCGAGAGACTGGACAAGACTCTCGAGAGGTTTTCCCCGGCAAATGGGATCAGCGACAAGCAGGCTTCCACTGAGAGTCTCGCGCCGACTACGATCGCCCGTTGGCGCAAGCAAAAAAAGCTTCGATTCTGGCGCATTGATATTCGGACTGGAAAGGAGGTTCCCGAGAACAAATGGAGGCCAAGTTGGCGCTTCCACGTCATTTTCAATCACCGGAAGCAACTGATGGCTTTGAAGAAGAGGCGTGAGAGTTCCTTTCGCGACTCATCCCACAGCGACGCCGAAGGCACTTTCGATCCGTTGTCCGTACTGGCCGGCAGGCATAACGTGGGAGCGGGGCTTCTTTTCAACTGGCTCAGATGGTGTCCTTGGTTGAAGCGGCCGCTTCTTGGCAAAGAAATTGAGCGAATTCACAAGAAGATTCCGAACGGAATGCTATTGGTCGCTCACCGGGAAGACGCCGAGGCATCTGTCAAGAACTGGCGAAACAAAACCAAGCCCATCGAGCCGTGGCCGTTGCCTCCGTCGCCAAGTGCGATCATTATCGGCGCCGACATTGGCACCGACGAGCGAGCTTCGCAAACCAATGGCATCCAATCTGACGGAATGCCGAGTCCACATGTCCAGTCGCCGACCGCGAACGCTGAGTTGACAGACAGGCGACGCAATCTCCTTCAAGCGATGGGACTCTTGAAGGCTTTTTCGTTCGAGACTCGCGTCAAGCTCAGCAAGATTGTGAAAAAGGCTGAGAGCAATTTGGCGGACCCCGATAACTTCAAACATGACATGGCCTACCTTTCTCGCATTGGCCTAATCAAGACGCGCAAGTCGCGCGGTGGCGGCTCTTGGCTGACAGCGCACGGCATTTCCCTTCTCGAAAAGCTAGGTATTTCCGCTTCCTAATAGGTGCGCACCTATTCCCCACTGATTAGCAGCGACGACCTATTTATGCTGCCGGGATGGAAAATAACTCCATTCCGACTGCCTGGTCGCTCGACCCCGCCACCACTGGCACCGGCCTGGCCGCGCTCGCGCGCCTGCTGCTCGACTTGGCCGCCCGCGATCGCCAGGCCGGTGCTGGCGGGGCGGTCGAGCCGACTGGTCACGGTGCTGGGCAGGCGGGGGCGCCGGCAGCGGCGGTGCTGGTGCCCAGACGGGCGCGAGCCAAGCGTCATCGTGAAAGAGTAGAGGCCGGGAGGCCGTGAAGTGGTGCGACCCCGGGGATCGCCGCCCCCGAGGTCGCTGGAACCTTTTTTCTCTGAGCAGGCTCCTGCCGCTATTCTACGGTGTCCGGGGCGGAAAGGAATCGATGTTCGTAGCTGAGCAAGACGCACAGAGCGAATTCCCGTCCGTCGATCAGGAGACGCCGGCTATCGATTTTCAGCAAGGGAGTCTGTTGGGGGCAACCGAGTGGGACGATATACTGGAAGCCGCCAGGCTGGCGGAGATGCCCACCCAACAGCGCCGACTTCTCAGGCGGCTAGTTGGCCTCTGCAAGCACTTCGGCAAGCCATACTGCTACCCAGGCCGGACGAAGCTGGGCATCTGGCTCGGCATATCACCCAAGCAGGTCGGCAGGTATCTCCGCAGGCTCAAGAGTGCTGACTTCCTCAGAATCGATCCACGCGGCGGGCCAGTGCATGACCGCCTTTGGCCGTTGCTTCCGTCCCCTTCAATGTCCCCTTCAATGTCCCCTGCAATGTCCCCTGCAATGTCCCCTTCAATGTCCCCTTCAATGTCCCCTTCAATGTCCCCTTCAATGTCCCCTTCAATGTCCCCTTCCGGCGCGAGCCACTATGTAGGTGTTGAAGAAAGAGAAGAAGAAAACAGCAGCAGCAAGGGCGCTGCTGCTGCCCCTTCGCTTGCAAACATCCGCGAGGCAGCGCTGGCCTTGGAGCCGTTGCTCTCGAAGTCGCTCGCCGTCGAGTTCGCGACCAAGGACGCAGACCTCGTGCTTATCGCCGTGCCTTTCTTTCACGCGCGGTTCGCCGACAGACGCCGCGAGCCCATCCTCAACCGAGCCGCGTTCGTCCGCAGCGTGCTGAGCAACCCAATCAACGCCGGTTTCGAGTGCGTCGCCGGCGAATGGCGACCGCCTCCAGACTACACAGCGCCGTCTGCCCGCCCGGCAGACCGTGACCGAATCAACGCCGAAACATTCGCCCGTCGCCGGGAATATGTCGCCCGCCAGGAGGGACTATGCGAGAAGTGAACGTACCGCCAGCCGGTGAGGCCGAGCGCGCCGTGCTTGGCGCCATGCTCCAGGACAATCGCGTCATAGACGACGTTGCCTTGATCTTGCGAGAGCGCGATTTCCGATCGTTTTGCAACCGGGTCCTATTCACTGAGATCCTGAACCTCCACAATCGCGGCGAGCCAGCGGACAAGGTCACGATGGCCGGCGTGATGGAGCGGATCATCACCCGCAACCAGCAGGCCGACGTGCCGGCAACCTACATCGCCGAACTGTGGGATGCGGCGCCATCACCAGCAAACGCAGCATACTACGCCCGGCTTGTTCGCGACGCCTCTGTTCGACAGCAACTCGTCCAGGTCGCCACCGACATTCATCGCGCTGCGGTGAATCCGACTGGACCACCCGAAGACATCCTTGCCGCAGCGGAGCGCGGCATTTTCGGCATTGCCGAAGAGAACCAGCAGGGCAACACAATGCACATCCGACAAGCTTTCGCTGAAGAGTTCGACAGACTGGATGCGATGAAGGCCGGGACAGGCGGCGTCGGGATTCAGACAGGACTCATCGATCTGGACGTCCTGACCGGCGGCTTCCGGGATTCGGAACTCGTCATTCTTGCAGCCAGGCCATCAATTGGGAAGACCTCTCTAGCGCTGACGTTGGCGATCCACGCCTCGCTCAAAGCCAACGTCGGAGTGTTCTTCGCTTCGTTGGAGCAAAGTCGTGTTGAGTTGGCGGGGCGAATTGGCTGCGCAGAGGCACCGGTCAGTTCCAGTGTGTACCGACAGGGATTCCTCAGCACGGAAGAGATCGCCAAGCTCCACTCTGTGCGAGATAAGTTCTCGAAGACCGAATTCCATGTTGCGGATTATCCGGTTCAGACCGTGACCCAGATCGCGGCCAACGCTCGCCGCCTCAAACGCCAGCACGGCATCAAGCTGATCATCATCGACTACCTGCAACTGGTCGAGCCGGACAATCGTCGCGAGTCGAGACAGGAACAGGTTGCCGGCGTTTCGAGGCGACTGAAACAACTCGCGCGCGAGCTGACTGTCCCCGTGGTCGCACTTGCACAACTCAACCGCGGCGCCGAAACGCAGGACAAGCCTCGCTTGTGCGACCTGCGGGAGTCGGGCGGCATTGAAGCCGACGCCGACGTTGTCGTTCTCCTGCACGTACCAGACGACGCGAAGAAGAGCGAAATCGGCGCTATCGTCGCGAAGCAGCGGAACGGTCCAACCGGTGAACTGACCCTCTGGCTCGACCGTGAACACATGAAATTCCAGAACTTCGAGCATGGGAGGGAGCTGTGAGCGGCGCCGAGAAACTTGCCGACAAGATCACCCGCGTCAAAGCCGACTTCGACAACCGCCCGCCCGAGTCGCTGGTTCGCGTCCTGGCGATCTACGCGGAATTGACCGGTACGCACCCTTTCGCCGAATTGGAGCGAGGGATCGACACGGCCTCCCGAAACGCGCAGGCAATCCTCGCCGGCAGCCCAGGCCCGCCGTTTCCGCGGCACGCGCTGGTCTTGCAAGAGCCGTCGCCCGCCGGCGGGGAGGAAGCTGCTTGACCCCAACCGAACGCAGCACGAAACTCCTCCGTCGCAGCGGCCACCTCGTCGCCCCGGTGGAACGCTGGTTGATGATCCCAGGCCGGCACGTCAAGCGTGATATGTTCGGTTGCTTCGACTTGTTCGCTTGCCGACCGGCGACGCGCGAGATCGTCCTGGTGCAGACCACGAGCCTGAGCAACCTACCCAGTCGGGTCGCAAAGGTCCGGGAAACTCCCGAGCTGCCCGGCCTGTTGGCCTGCGGGATTCGGGCACTTGTTCACGGCTGGGTTCTGCGCGGCGGGGTGTGGCGATGCAAGGTGGTGGAAGTGTGTGCCCAGGATTTGAAGGCCGTCGTCGTTTGCAAGCCACCGCGGCGGGCGCGACGGTTCAAGCCGGCCCTGGAGTTGTTTGCCTGACGAGCAAGTCATCGAAGGATCGATCATCATGAACCAGCCAACGAGACAGACGGCCGCCCCCAGCCTGGTAGACCAAGACGGCCTCCGCGCCGTCATCCAGGACACCGTGCGGACGACCGTGGCCGTGGTGCTCGCCCAGCTTGAGACCGACCGCGCGAAGCTGAACGGCCGGCTTGCCTACTCCGAAGCGGAAGCGGCGGCATTGCTTGGGCTGGAGCCGCACCAGCTGAGGGACGAGCGGCGGCGCGGGCGAATCCAAGCGAGCGTCGGGCCAGGCCGCAAGATCATGTACACGCGCCAGGACCTGCTCGACTACCTGCATTCGCGTCGGTGGGACGGCGCCGACGAAAGAGTTTGACACGTCATTGGCCATGAGGGTAGATTCTCCAGTGATCGATCCTTTGGCCGGCTCAGCCCTCGACTGCAACCGGGGGTTGGGTCGGCCAGCTTGCAGAAAGGATCTTGTCATGTCCACCAAAGCTTGGGTCTACCAAGACGACAAGCAGGTCAAGCAGCACGGCGCCGACAATGTGAGCTGGTACGTCGGCTGGTATGACCCCGATGGCAAGCGTCGTTGCCAGTCATGCGGCCCCGGCAAGCTCGGCAGGAAGACCGCCGCCAAGCTTCGGCGCAAGATAGCGGCCGAGTTGCTTGAGGGCACCTACGCGCGATCGAATGAAAAGAAGACTTGGAAAGAGTTCCGGGACGAGTACGAACGCAAGATACTCGAGGGGTTGGCCCCGAATACTCGCCGTCAGATCATGAATGCCCTCGATCATTTCGAGCGGCTGGTTGGTCCGAAATTCATGAAGTCCATCAGGACGACGGCAATTGATGCGTACCGGGCGCAACGGCGGACCGAAGCGGGCAAGAAGCCGGAATCGGTCGTTTCCCGCGCCACCGTCAACAAGGAACTCCGTCACCTGCGCGCCGCCTTGCGAAAGGCCCGCAAATGGGGCTATCTGGTCGCGGCCCCAGATTTCGAGTTCGAGAAAGAGCCCAAGAAGCTGCCCTTGTTCATCACCCCGGAGCACTTTGCCGCGGCGTACAAGGCGTGCGATCACGCCAAGCTGCCGGCCGATCAACCCTATTCGGCGGCGGACTGGTGGCGCGGACTGCTGGTGATGGCCTACATGACCGGTTGGCGGATCGGCGAACTACTCGCGCTCAGCCGCGAGGACCTTGATCTTGTGGCGGGAGAAGCCATCACAAGGGCCGACGACAACAAGGGCAAGCGCGACGAGAAGATCAAGCTTCATCCCGTGGTCGTGGCCCATCTGAGCAAGCTCAAAGGGTTCACCCCAAAGGTCTTTCCCTGGTATCGCTCGGAAGGGTTGCTGATGACCGAGTTCGCTCGCATCCAAGACGCGGCCGGCATTCATCTGCCGTGCAGCGGCAAGCACCAACACACCCGCTTTTGCCACCTCTACGGATTCCATGATCTGCGGCGAGCCTTCGCGACGATGAACGCCGCGCGTCTGACGCCGGATGCCTTGCAGGCTCTCATGCGGCACCGAAGCTATCAGACCACGCAACGCTACAGCAACATGACCCGGCAGCTTGATGCGGCGGTCGATGCTCTTCACGTCCCGGAGTTCCTCAACAAAGGCAAGAAAGCATGAGTTCTGAAACACCGGTTTGGAGGGATATTGGAGGGACAGCGAAGCGCTTTCGTTCGCATGATCGCCGTAAGTCATTGGCCGCGGCGGGATTCGAACCCGCACCCCGCTTACGCGAGAGGGGATTTTAAGTCCGAACAAGGCGTTTTCCACCATCATCCAAGGATGACGGCTGGTGCATACGGTGCAATGGGTTGCGTCGATTCCGGATTCCACCACTGTACACGGCTTTCGACCGTTTTCTATTCTATTGGCTACACTTAGGCTACATTTTTCAGCATTGATTCGGTCTACTCAACTGCGGCCTAGAATGACATTTTCAGTGCCCACCCAAGCCAATATTGTTGTGCCCTGCGGATTGGCCCAGCGTCCCAGGGGCAGAAGTCGCATCGCCTTGTTCACGTCCTTTAACTGGGGATTTTTCATCCTGGCCAGGTGGTCACGTTTAGGTAAGGTTGGATCTTATCGACATGAATTGAGCTTCCTGCGCCATCCCTCCGCGTCAGCCAACTGCTTCTTGTCGATCAGATTCTTGATGGCGGTATCAATCTCTGCCTCTATCCCTGCGACGACTTTGAAGCGGTACGCCTGCTTGAGGAACCCGTGGAAATCATTCAATGCGAACATCGCCTTTAGGAGAGTGCAGATGCCGATCCCGACGTTGATTCCTGTCTCGTGGATGAAACTAAGCACCAGGCCTGGTTGGTGGGCGTGATACATTTTCTTCGCGCCCGCCTCAATGAAGGGTTGAAAGGCCGACAGGGGTAGGCGGAGGCGACCGCAGAGCTTGGCAGCCTTGAGCAACTCCCCTTTCCTGAAGAGTCGTTCGACTTCATCCCGCGAGGCCGGCTGCGTTGTCGGCTTCGGCTGGAGCTTCGGACGAAAATCTTTGAACACAGTTCACCCCGCGACCTCGATCACAACAAGCCTGTCCCGCGCACGCGAGAGGGCGATGTAAGAATTGATCACTTTCCCCCACTTGTCAGACTAGCCTTTTGCACTTCTTTTGCTGACCCAGGGGCGAACCTCGTGTAGGTGAATATGCTTTCGGAATAGGAAGGAACCGAAAGAAATCACCCGACACGGAGGTTCGCTGATGAAACAATGTATTCCCAATTTGTTGGCCTTGCTAGCCCCGTTGGCGCCGGCTTTTCGTGAGGAGGTGTTTGCCACGTTTTGTTTGATGACGGGGGCCTGGATTGTCTGCCTGGGGCGACGCACCGTCAGCCGAGTTTGGGAGACCACGGGCGAAGCCCACAAGCGCAATCATGCCGCGGCATTTCGCTTGTTTAGTGAAGCCGCTTGGAATTGGGATGAAGTTGGTCGGTTGCTCATGGTTGAGATCTTGGCCAGTCTCGTGCCGGGAACCAAAGTGTGGTTGGTGGTCGATGATACCTTATGTCACAAGCGCGGGGCTAAAGTGGCGTTCGGAGGCATTTTCCTTGATGCCGTCTTGAGTAGTAAGAAGCACAAAGTATTTCGCTACGGCAACAACTGGGTGATGATGGGGATCGTGGTGGAGTTGGCGCTGCGGCCGAATCGCTACTTTTGTCTGCCGATCGTCTGGCGCGTGTATGAGAAGCGTGGCACGAAGACGAAGCAAGAACATCAGACGAAGAATCAACTGGCGGCGGCGCTGATCGTGATGGTGGCGGCATGGTTTCCGCTGCGAGAATTCCTGGTGGTGGCCGACATTGCCTATATCGGCAAAGCTCTGCTCAAGGGCCGTCCTACCAATGTCGAAGTGTTGGGACCGATCTGTTGGAACGCGGCGTTGTACGAAGCCGTGCCGGAACCCGTTCGTGGCCACCAATATGGCAAACGCTTGGCGACGCCCAAGGCGATGTTAGCGGATGATAAGAGTTGGCCAGCGAAGACCATGTGGATTGAATTCAAGAATAGCTGCAAACGTAAGTTGCAAGTCAAGGTGATCCGCGACGCATGTTGGTATTCCGCCGCGGGTCCTGAATCGGTGCAAATGGTTGTGGTGCGTGATGCCAAGGGGGAATGGCGTGACGAGGCGTTGGTGTGTACGGATCTGAGTCTGTCAGCGAAAGAAATCATCACCGGGTATTGTCGGCGCTGGAGTGTGGAGGTGGCGTTTTGTGACGCCAAGCAAATGCTCGGATTTCATGAGCCACAAGTTTGGAGTGAGAAAAGCGTGGAGCGTGCGTCACCGATGTCATGGTTTGTTGGTTCCCTGATCGTGTTATGGTACACCGTAGCTGGCCACGCCGGCGCCCAAGCAAAACGGGAACGTCCGTGGTACAAGAACAAAGAGACGCCGACTATGGCAGATATGTTGGCGGCGTGCCGATACCAGATGTGGGAAAGTTGGATAAGCGAAGAAGACCCTCAAGGTGCTCCAGCTGCGGGTCGCGAAGAAAAACTGGCCTGGCTCCTGAACTACATAGCGACAAGTACCTAGCCGGCGTCCCGGTGGGCAGGAAAAAGACGAGTGCGGCAGTGATCAGGCGGCCCTGCGCGGGCCGCCCCGTTATGTATTTTGTACTATGGACGTGAAGCCTGGGATGTGCAAAAGTCTAGTCAGAGACTATCCATCTGGGGGGTTCACGTGACCGAAGATGGCCTTGCCAACGTGAAGGGCCTGAAAATGCTCCAGGAATTAGACCTTTCCTTCAAGTCGGTTACGGATGCCGGGTTGGTCCACCTTGAAGACCTAGAACACCTTCGGGACGTAACGTTGAGCTACACCAATGTCACGGACACAGGATTGGCTAAGCTCGACCACTTGAAGAAACTCCGCTCGTTGTCGTTGACTGATACGAGAATCACGGACGCTGGACTCGCTCACCTCAAGAAGCACGGAACCTTGGAGGTCCTGTGGCTCGGTGGGACGAAAGTGACGGATGAAGGTTTGGCTCGGCTTGATCATCTAAAGCAGCTCAAGCGGCTTTCACTGTGGGGCACGGATGTTACGGATACCGGCCTCGTTAACCTCAAAGGCTTGGAGCAACTGCACGAACTGGTCCTCACCAAAACAAAGATCACCAACAAAGGACTCGGCCTACTGAAACAATTGAAACACTTACGCAAGCTGCATCTCGCTGCGACGCGCGTGACCGACGATGGCTTGGCTCGGCTCAAGGAGGCGGAGCAGTTAGAGCGGCTTGATCTGGGCCATACTTCGATCTCGGACCGCGGATTGGCTCGCCTCAAGGAACTGAAGCAACTGGAAAGCCTTAACCTCAGTCGCACACAAATCACGGACGAAGGTCTGGTCTACCTGAGCAGCATGACGCGAGTTGAGGACCTCGATTTGGGTGGCAACAAGGTCACAGATGCAGGGCTAGTCCATCTCAAAGGGCTGCAGAAGCAGCTCAAGAAGTTGAACCTCCGCGGGACGCAGGTGACGGACAAGGGAATGACCCATCTCAAGGTACTCAAGCAACTCGTGGAACTCGCTCTTCCCAATACGCAGGTCACGGATGCAGCGCTGAACCACCTCGCGAGTCTAAAGAGTATCCAAGAGCTCGATCTCGCGAACACCCCAGTTAAGGACGCGGGGTTGGCTGGCCTGAAGGAATTCAGGCAATTGCGCCACTTGAATCTGAGGCAAACGCAGATCTCGGATACAGCACTGCTGCATGTCAAGCAGCTAAAGGAACTTGAGTCGCTGTTCCTGGATGACACCAAGGTCACGGACGCAGGCTTGGCCAACCTTCACGAACAAAAGAAGCTGAAGGGGCTCAGCCTGGACAATACGAGAGTGACCTCCGAGGGGGTTGAACGACTCAGGCAGGCCCTGCCCAAGGTCCAAGTAAGAGGGACTCCGCTCGGCCCGCCCTTACTGCAGTGAATCAATGTCCGCCGAAGCGCGACAAGGTGCGCTAGTTCATGGCTTGAGGATGTCCAGGTGCGGCTCTTTCGCCAATGCGCTCGCCAGGATACAATAGCTCAGGCAAGCAGACGTCAAGTTATCCGGAGCAAACCCATGACATTTGGATCGATCGCGGTTCCGTTGCGCCAAGACGAGCACGGCGCCATTCGAGTCGGCGACACACGCGTTCTCCTCGACCTGGTAATCCACGAATTCCACAACGGCGCCACGCCGGAGGAAATTGTCGAGTCCTACGATGCACTGAGTCTTGGCGACGTTTACGCGGTGCGCAGCTACTACATGCGGAATCGCGAGCCGATCGATGCCTATCTTCGCGGCCGGGAACAGGAAGCGCGACAGGTGCGCGAGAAGATCGAAGCAGCGCAACCTCCGCGACAGGATCTTCGAGCCATGTTGATGGCGCGTGCCAAGGCCAGGGAGGCAGCGAATGCTGCGGCTGATTAGCGACCAGAACTTCAATGGTCGTATCCTCCGCGGTCTGCGCCGCCGATTGCCGGAACTGGCTCTGATCCGTGCTCTGGACCTGGGCCTGGATCGAGTTGACGATCCAGAGTTCCTTGAGCACGCAGCCGATGACGACCGAATCGTCCTGACGCACGATGTGAACACCCTCCCTGGATTTGCCACGACCGCGTCCGCGCGACACTCCCAATGCCGGGAGTTTTCCTCGTCGCCAAGTCGATGCCCATTGGTCAAGCAATCGAGGAACTGGTGCTGGCTATCGAGTGCTGTTCTGCCGACGAGGTGTGAGATCTCGTGACCTATTTCCCGCTGTGACAAGGATTCCCTCCATGCGCCATAACCGCCTTCGCGAACTTCTCAACGCCGGCCAGCCGACGCTGGGCACGCACATCCATAGCTCGTGGCCATCGATCATCGAGCTGGTCGGTCATTCCGGCATGTTCGACTATGTCGAATTCGTCGCCGAGTACGCGCCCTACGACCTCTTCTCGCTGGAAAACCTGGGGCGGGCGGTGGACCTGTTTCCGCACATGTCGGCGATGATGAAGATCGAGCAGGAACCGCGGACGTATTTGACGGTGCGGGCCATCGGCTCCGGCATCCAAAACGTGCTGTTCGCCGATCCGCGCACGGTGGCGGATGTCGAGGAATGCGTCCGCGCCGTCCGGGCCGAGACGCCGCAGGCCAGGGGCAGGCATGGCGTCGGCATGCGCCGCGATGTCGGCTTTCTGCTCGAGGCCGGCCAGCCGGCGTTTGCGGCGGCGCTGGATGATGCTGTCATCGCTCTCATGATCGAGAAGGCGCCGGCCGTCGAGAACCTGGAGGCGCTGCTGTCCGTCAAGGGCGTGGACATGGTGCAGTTCGGCCCGGCCGACTATTCGATGAGCATCGGCCTCACCGGGCAGTTCAAGCACCCGCGCGTGCTGGAGGCGGAACGGTTCGTCATCGAGACCGCTCTCAAGATGGGCATCGCCCCGCGCGCGGAAATCTCGCGCCCGGAGGAAGCGAAACGCTATCTCGACATGGGGGTCACGCACTTCTGCATCGGCACCGATGTCTGCATCCTCTTCGACTGGTTCAAGGGGACCGGCGGCGACATGAACAAGCTGCTCGGCCGCGGCGTGCCCGGGGCCGCGCGTGATGCGTCCGGCTACGCCCGCCAGACGCCGTAGCCATTGGACTGAAAGGACGCTGCCATGCTGCCAGTTTCGCTCCTCATGACAGCCTTGCTCATCGTCCTGATTTCCTATCTCGTGTCGCAGGTAAAAGAGCAAGCGGCTCGCTTCAACGAGCGCTTTCCTCCGATCTCGGATGCGGGATTCTTGGCGCGCTGTTCCGCCGGGACCAATCCACAGGTGGCGTTGCGTGTTCGACGAATCGTGGCCCACAATCTCGGCGTGAATTACCGCCAAATCTACCCATCAACCAATTTCACCGAGGACCTCGGCGTCGATTGATGGACGATAGTTCATTGACAAATCACCTTCGACAACTGACAATGAAGTCGTTATCCCAGTTCTGCCGAGGTCGTGTCATGTCCGCGATGTTTCTAGCCGCCGCCTTGACCGCATTGCCTGCCCAGGGTGCCCAGGGATTGAAGTATCGAGGCACGGAGCGGAAACCGAGCCAGCTGGCGCCGAGCTTGCCGCAGCTCACCGACAAGGAATATGCCGAGATCGACGAGATCATTGAACGCTTCATCCAGTACGACATCGGCAAGCTGAAAGGCGTAGCGGGGCGGAAGGCACTGGACGACTTCAAGGCGCTGGGTCCGGAAGCGATCCCGCCGCTCATCGAGGGATTGAACCGAGCGGCAACGCTGGAGCATAGTTGCCCGGCGGTCCTCATCGGTGAGAAGCTGTCGCGGCTGTTGCGCGTCAGCCGCGATCCGGAACTGCTCGAGTTCGCGCGCGAGAACATCGGCGCCGGCGTCAAGACCGTGCGGCATCGGGCTACCATCGGCAAGCTGCGTCTGGAATGCATGTTGCGCAGGACAGCCGTGCTGAAAGCAGGCGGTAGTCCGGCCGGCACGTCGCCGGCCCGGTCTTTCGCAGCCATGCCGCTCAAGGACCTCGTCGCCGCCGCCGAGAAAGAGAAAGGGCCGCGTCTGAAGGCGGCTCTCACGGAAGTCGAGAAGCGGCAAGGTCTCCAGGTACTCGACATTCTCGCCCGCGAATCCACCAATGCGGACAAGGAGATTCAGGATCTGGCGGAAATGTTGTTGAAGAAGCATGTCAGTCGGCAGTCGCCCGCAAATCTGAAAAAGTTGCTGCAAGATGAACGCGCCGAGGTGCGTGCCGTGGCCGCCGGCAGCGTTGGCGACAAGAAGCTGCCATACGGCAGCCAGCTCGCGAACCTTGTTGCCGACACCGATTCGCGCGTCTCCCAGGCCGCCCGCCAGGCGCTGGTGAGGCTCACCGGTCAGGACTTCGGCCCGGACGAGACGGCGGGCAGCGCCGCCCGCTCCGACGCCGCAAGGCACTGGCGTGAGTGGTTGAGCAAGAAGCGAAACTAGCTGATCGGCAAGTTGCGCGAGCTTTCCCGACGGATATGATTCCATGGCCCGGGAACTGGACATGCATAAACGAAGACTGATCACAGTTGGCCTCGTTGCGACCCTGATCGTGGGGCTGGTCTTCGGTCCCGCGTTGCTGGATCGAAGCGGCGCCGTGGCGGAAAGAAAGGGCAGACCCGTGGGTGAGAAGATCACGAAATCCGATGCAGAATGGCGTCAGCAGCTTACCGAGGAACAATACCGCGTCACGCGCCAGAAAGGGACCGAGCGCGCCTTCACCGGCGAATACGCGAACACCAAGAAAGAAGGCGTATTCGAATGCATCTGCTGCGGTCAGCCGCTGTTTGACAGCCAGACAAAGTTCGACTCCGGCACCGGCTGGCCGAGCTTCTGGGCTCCCATTGATGACAATTGCGTGTCGCAGCACGCAGACAACAGCTGGTTTGCCCGCCGCACTGAAGTCGTGTGCAGCCGCTGCGACGCCCACCTCGGTCACGTCTTCAACGATGGTCCGGCCCCGACGGGATTGCGCTATTGCATGAACTCCGCAGCCCTGAAGCTAGTTGAACGCAACCAGGCCAAGAAGTGACCGCCGCAGACGTGAGCGCAAACGATGTGAGCGCGAACCATGTGAGTGCCAGCGACGACGACCTCCGGGACTACCTGAGCCGGCGTGGGCTGACGACGTGCGGCAATGTTCGATTCACGCCTTTGCGCGGCGGTGTCTCGTCCGATATCTGGCTCGTGGAACAGCAGGCCACGCACGCGGCGCCTTTCGTCGTCAAGCGGGCCCGGCCGAGGCTGGACGTGCCCGGCGAATGGTTCGCCGATGTCTCGCGCAATCGCTTCGAGCAGGAATTCCTCGCATATGTGGGCGCTTTTCTCCCCGGCACCGTGCCGCGCGTGCTGCACGCCAACCGCGAGCATGGCCTGTTCGCAATGGAGTATCTGGCCGGTCATGTCACCTGGAAATCCCTGCTCATGCAGAATTCCGTCGTCGAGGATCACGCTGTCCGGGCCGGTCGCTTGCTGGCGACGATCCATCGCCGCTCCTGGAATGATCCTGAGGCGCGGCAGCGCTTTCAAAGTCTCGCGAACTTCCAGCAACTCCGCATCGAGCCCTATCTGCTCACGGCCGGTCAGCGGCATCCGTCCTTGCAGCCCATGTTCGAGGCCGAGGCCTGCCGCCTGGCCGCCACCTCGCTGTGCCTGGTGCATGGCGACTTCAGTCCCAAGAACATCATGATTGCCCCCGCGACTCCGGGGAGCATGGTGCTGATCGACTGCGAAGTTGCCTGGTTCGGAGACCCGGCCTTCGACATCGCATTTCTCCTCAACCATCTGTTCCTCAAGGCCCTGCTGTTTCGCGACTCGCCTGGGCCATTTCTCGAACTGCCAGCGCGAGCCTGGCAAGCCTATCTGGCTGAATCGGAGCCATCCATGCATGTCGGTCTCGACGCGCGCGTCGCCAGGCTGCTCCTGATGTTGCTGCTCGCCCGCATCGACGGCAAGTCCCCGGTCGAGTACCTCAGGGACGAGGCTGACAAGCAAAGCGTCCGTGTTTTTGTGTCGCGTCATTTGCCCGCGCAGACCTGGTTCTTGACCGATTTGATCGAAGCCTGGCGAGATTCATTGCTTTGCGGCGGCAACATGGATAGAAATAGAGAGATGGGCAAGGACAAGGGATGTCGAGAATCCAAGCCAGGTCCGATTGACACAATCAGCGCGACCGGCTAACATCGCCCCCTCTTGTGGCCCCTTAGCCAAGCGGTAAGGCAGCGGATTGCAAATCCGCCATCCCCGGTTCGAATCCGGGAGGGGCCTCTAAAAGACCAGCCAAGACGGGCTGGTCTTTTTTCGTCAAACCCTTGAAAATACTGCAATTCCTCACCATGTCAGACTATACGAAACAAAAGTTCAAGTGGACACATTTCGACACAACTACGCTGGACTCGTCCAGGTTTGGGGGTAAAATAGGAGTAAACAAGGACCGTGGCGATTGGCGCGAGAGCGGTCGAAAAGTAGTTTTCAGGAACATGCAACCGTGGGCTACCTCAAGAAACAAATAACGACGTTCCACGTTCTGGACGGTAAACGAGTCCCTGCGAGCACGGCGGGTGCTGTCGTAAAGCGGGTCGAGTCGAAGAAGTGGTACGGCGTCATCACCGTCCAGGGAAAAAAGATCAGCAGGCCGTTGCACCGGGAGAAGCGGAAGGCTGAACAACTCCTCAACGCCTGGGAACTCGGCGTCCTCAAGGGTGAACTGGGCTTGAACGACCCGTTTGAGGAACACAAAGCCCGCCCGGTCGGTCAGCATGTCCGCGAATACTTGCAGGCTCTGACGGAAACTGGCGCCGGTCCTCGTCATCAGAAGGACTGCCGGCGGCAGTTGCTCACCCTCCTTATCGACTTGGGCATCTTGGAAACAGCTACGGGCACTTGGAAGGGCGAAATCACCGACAGCAAGCCGATGGGTGACCTGCTGGATGCCGACAGGGTGCAGGCGGTGGACAACCTTTTGGCAGCGATGGGCGGCATGGCTGGCCGCACGAAAAACACCTATCGGGGCGCCATTGTCCGGTTCGTGAATTTCCTCGTTGCCAAGAAACGCCTGCCAAGCAACCCCTTCAACGACGTGACGAAGGCCGATGAGTCGCAAAAACGTCGTCAGCGCCGTGCGGAGAGCAAGGAAAACATTGTGAAGTTGCTCACGGCCGCGAGGACTCGACCCTTGGTGAAGTTGCAGACAATCTACAAGGGGAAGCGCCAGGGCCAGCAAGCAGCAAAGGTCAAACCGGCTGTGGAAGCTCGTTTGCTCCGGGACGGGATGGCTCGTGCCATGCTGTACAAGGGCGCGGTTTTGACTGGGCTGCGCGCCGATGAACTGAGAGAACTGCGGGTGAATTTCCTTGACCTTGATGCACCGTTGCCGGTCCTTGAAGTGCCTGGCAGGGTGACGAAAAACGGGCAGGATGCCACGTTTCTTCTGCGACCCGATTTCGTGGACGATCTTCGCGAGTGGGTGCGAACCACCGGCCTGAAAGACGGCGACCGTCTATTCCATGTCCCGACGAACTATCTCCGATTCTTCAAGAAGGATTTGAAGTTCGCGGGCATTGAGTATCGTGATGCCAAGGGCCGGTATTTTGATTTTCATGCTCTCCGCAAGACCTGCAACGTGTTTCTCGGCAGGGGAGGTATCTCGCCTGCCCTGCGGCAAAAGTACATGCGTCACAGCGACATCAGGCTGACGCTGGGAACTTATGATGACGCCGAGCAATACGAGCAGGGCATGATTCTGGATGCTTTGCCAGACCTGCCGATTCGCAACCAGGCGGGTTAGCATGGAGTCGGTGATGCCCTGCGGGGCGGTGCGACACTGCGAGATTTCCAAAAATTCGGCTTGACCTCTTGGCCCGAATTGGCCTATCATCTACCCAACTACGACAACTTGCGTGGCATCAAGCCTGCCATCGTCCCTTGATGCCCGAAAAAAACTTTCGACCAACATGCGTGGTGTCGGGGACTTGCTCCTGATGCCCGAAAAATCACTTTCTTGAACTTGCGTGGTGTCGCGGTCCTCTTCCACGATACCCGAAACCCAACCGCTTTTTACAACTGCTAACCTGCGTGGCATCGGTTCGCCTCTACGCCTGCTGATGCCCGAAAATCAACCACCCCTCAACGTGCGTGGTGCAGTGGTTTAACCTCGTCCGCCTGCACCCGAATTCAAACTTTCATAACGGTCGGCGTCGTTCGCTCCGAACGCCGTTGCCGCCGGGGCGTCGTTCGCGCCGAACGGCATTGTCCGCTATCTGAATTAGCTCGTTGGAGTTGGTGAGATGAACAAGTTACTCAGCAAAAAAGAGACGGCAGAACTTCTGTCCGTCTCCATACGAACTCTCGACCGAATGCGTTCTTCGGGCGAACTGCCTGCAACCAAAGTGCGTGGCGCCGTGCGGTTCAACCCCGCCGTCATCGAAAAGTACATCGCCAAGAACACCAAGGCCGGTGCATGACCGGCATTTCATTGGTCAATTTCGAGTGCCTGGCCTCGTTGGTCAGGCGCTCCTTCAACACCGCCGTGATCGCGGGAAACCGTCCGGCGTTGGTCCTTACAAAATCGGAGTTACCGCAATGAGTCGATATATGGTCAGCGAGATGGAAGACGGATTCGTGGTTAAAGGGCGACCGCACCCCCTTGACGTGCCGGGCCAGCCGGACTGGGTGGTGGAACTCGCCTACGATTATGGCCGCTACCGGCGCACGCCGGTGACCGTGTTGCGAAAACGCTTCTACCTGGAAACCGAACCGAGAGATTACTTCTGTTTCTGCGACTTTTACGGTCTGTTGAGGCAGACGGCAAGCAGTCTGTTGTCAAGTTGGGCGCCGCCCGACAGACCGAGGGATGATGGGCCGGAAGATGACCCGGATTATGAAATTCCCTGGCTGCGTGAATGGGCAATCAGGCAGACTTCACGGGCCATCAACAAGTTGGTCCACCCCTACTGGCAACAACTGCTCTCCCAGGTTGATCCGACTGTGCTCGCGGTGAACAAGGCGGTTTTCTCGGCGGCGTTCGGCTACGGTCCTGCAAACATCCTCATGCAAGAAGAACTGTATCGAGAGAAATTCATCGTCAAGGACATCTTGACCTACAGGGCCGCTGCCATCGCCGCGAGGCTCTGCCCGGTTCTGGGTGGAAGAAAACCGGACCTTGAAAAAATGGCGCACTGGCGCTCCCTCTTCTGCCCGGACGGGGATCGGCCGAATGGCATCCTCAACAAAACACTCGATGGTTTACCTGGCGGCGTCCCGCCGAAATTGCTGTGCCGGCTCAGATGGTTCGCGCTCCCACGCCCAATCACGAACCGGCTGGAACTCATTACGACGTTGCTTGCCGGTGGTCGTGATGCCGCTCAGAACTTCCGCCCCATTGCTTTCTCAAATGCCGGCCAGATTGCCGAAGCAATGCAGAAGGTATCAAGGTTTTTGCATCAGGATTTGTCGCCACGTCGATGGCGAGATGTTCAGCAGGCCGTTCAGTTTCTCGTTGATTACCCTGACCGGCACACCGGGCACGTCGTCGCCCTGGCAGAGAAGTCCATTCGGTGGCACCGCGACCACCAGCACAGGGAACAGCAAAAAGTCCTTGACCAATTCGGCCAGACCACCGAACTCGCGAAGCCACCCGTGCCGATCCCAGGAATGGACGGCGTGACCCTCTTGAAAACAATCAAGGATGTCGTTGATGAAGGCGTTTCGATGGGCCACTGCATCGCCGCGTATGCAGAGCGAGCCGTTCAGGGCCGGTGCTATCTGTTCCACATCGACCATGAGGGCGAGACTGCCTCCGTCGAAGTGAATCCGTTCGGTGTGGTGATACAAGCCCAAGGGCCACGCAATCGCAATAACAACGCAGCGACGTGGGGCAAGCGCGTCTTGACCCAGTGGGGGAGGCAGCTTCGGCAAGACCCGCAACTCGGCGTCGAACCTGACCGATAACTACTACCTGTTGATAGCCGACCCGCCACTGCGCCACCGGCGTTCTGGCGGGTTTTCTTGTTTATTAACTGTCTGCGAACAGGGTTAATAGCAAAATGCCACTGTCCCAAGCCGACACCATGAACCGGCCAGACCGGCACATGCGACCCCTATTCTCATTTATGTTCAGAATAGGAACGTCTGGCTTGATGTTGGTTACAGAATTAACAATCAAACAATTCCAGCATGTTTCCTTACAGAGTTGTACCACCCCAGGCCCTACCAATAAGCCTTCGACTGTTCTTTTTATAATGTCGTCGTCAAACCCGATCCAAGCCTTGTTTTTCGCACGTTTGTGGCATCTCTGTGCAACATTTCGCGGGGTCGTGCCAGACCCGCTTTCAATAAAGCCGGCTGATTTTGGCGACGTTCAGAAATGAACAAAAGGAACAATCTGGGAAAAAATCGCCAGCCAGCGACAAAAAAATCATTGGTGTGAATAGATAGGGTTGGAGGTTTTTTATGACTGCATCCACCAGCCCAGAGTTATTAGCCGATGGCCTTGAACGCATTTCTGATGCGGCTCGGTATCTCGGCGTCAGCCGGTCATTGGTTTACCGGCTAATCAATTCCGGCATGTTGCCGTCCGTGCGGATCGGCCGCAACCGCCGTGTTCCTATCAGGGCCGTCCGTGAACTGGCCTCTGATAATCTGGTCGTCCTGCCTCGTGAACCGCAGCCATGACCAAAGAAAAACAGCCGCCCGATGGGTTCGAGCGGCTGTTGAACAAGTTCCGTTGTCCTTATGCAAATTGGAGTTTTCGATGTTTACGAATGATGTTGTTGCAAATCTATCTATTCAGCAGCCACTTGAAAATGGCGTGCCCAAGGGGTCGAGCAGCGATGCTTGCGACCCGTTCGATTTGACCCGCCTGCGTCTCTCCCAGGACTTCCTGGGCGCCGCTGGCGTCAAGAAAGTATTGACGACCTGCCCTGTCCGAAAGCCGTCCAAAGAGTGGTTTGTTCGCGTCCACCCGGATACGGCCTATCACCTGCAAACCTGCGTCATCGAGTTGAAAGAAGATAACGAGGTTTACCTTGTTGACCGACCGCTCTGGGGGCATTTGGTTTCCGAGTCCACGTTCTCGCCCCGTGCTCTCTTCACGTCCATTAACCGGCAAAATGTGCTGTTCCTCTGGCCGATCCGTCTCCCTGGGCCGGATGGCAAACTTGACGACTGGAATCGTTCGGCCTTGGAGGCCGCAACTATCGCTCAGACGAAGTGGGTGCGCGTCCAGTCGAACAAGTCGCTGGGGGCGTATGAAACTTTCGAGGCCGCTGCGGAATGGGGCGATGCCCAATGGACCGTCCCGCCCCTGAAAGATTTGCTCAGGGTCGCATTCAAGGACCGTTTTATCGACTCCCTTGAGCATCCTGTTCTGCGTCGTCTACGAGGGGAGGCGTAACCATGCTGGACCATTTTCAACAGGTCTGGCTGGTCGATTTCGAGTTTCGACAGCCGGCCGGCGAGCGGCCGTGCCCCCTCTGTATGGTGGCGCGAGAGTTCCGCACCGGCCGACTGGTTCGGCTGTGGCAAGATCAACTTCGGGTCTTGCCCCAGCCGCCGTTTTCTTTCGAGCCAGATGCCCTTTTTGTTGCCTACTACGCTTCGGCGGAACTGAGTTGTTACCTTGCGTTGGGCTGGCCGATGCCGGCTCGCATTCTGGACTTGTGCGTTGAGTTCAAATGTTTCACGTCCGGCCTGCCGACGCCCTGCGGCAAATCCTTGCTGGGCGCCCTCAACTTCTACGGCCTGGACGGCATCGAAGCCACCGAAAAAGAAGCCATGCGTGACCTGGCGATGCGTGGCGGCGATTACTCACCCGACGAGCAGCGGGCACTTCTGGATTACTGTCAAAGCGACGTGGACGCCCTGGCAAAGCTGCTGCCGGCCATGTTGCCGAAACTGGACCTGCCGCGTGCCCTGGTTCGCGGCCGATACATGGCTGCGGTCGCCAGGATGGAATGGCTCGGCGTGCCCATCGACGCCGGCACTCTGGCCGTCCTTCGGGAGTCCTGGGAATCACTGCAAGACCGGCTCATCGAACGCATCGACAGGAATTATCAAGTCTTCGATGGCCGCACTTTCAAGGCGGATCGCTGGGCCGCGTGGCTCATGCGAAACAGCATCCCGTGGCCCAGGCTGGAGTCGGGTGCGCTCGCCCTGGACGAGCAAACGTTTCGGGAAATGTCG
>Ga0194131_10004289_pt1 | contig 21622 bp, 20 predicted proteins | sample TA2KigO120mmetaG_FD_148631 | JGI IMG/M metagenome (GOLD analysis project Ga0194131, IMG submission 148631) | Freshwater microbial communities from Lake Tanganyika, Tanzania - TA2015053 Kigoma Offshore 120m | ecosystem: Environmental > Aquatic > Freshwater > Lake | place: Tanzania: Lake... | reverse complement strand
CGCGCGCGGCCGGGCTCCGCGCGCTGCTCGTCGGCGCCGTGCACGGCATGGCGGGTACCGCGGCGGTCGCCCTCCTCGTGCTTGCGACCGTCGACACGCTCACGGGCGCCGCGCTCTACCTGGGGGTCTTCGGGCTCGGCACGATCGCCGGCATGACGGCGCTGACCGCGGTGATGGCGTATCCGGCGGCACGGATCGCGCGGCTGCGCCGGGCGCGTGACGCGATGGCCGTCGCCTCCGGCCTGGCGGCGATCGGCTTCGGCTGCTGGTACGCCGCGCGCCTGGTCGTGTGATCGCGCGCGCCTTCAGCGTCACCTGTCGGGTCGTCGGCGCGCTCGTGGTCGCCGGTTTCGTGCTCGTGACCTTCACGGGCGCGCCGAACACGATCGCGCGGCGGCTGGTCCTCGCGCCGGACATCGGCCCCGCGGACGCGATCGTCGTCCTCGGCGCCGCGATCAGCGCCGACGGCACACTGGGGGACTCGTCGATGCGCCGCGCGGTGGCCGGCATCCGCCTCTATCACCAGGGGCTCGCGCCGCGCGTGATGATGCTGGGGATGTACGGCGAGGGCCGGGTGCGGGCCGCGCTCGCGCGCGAGCTCGGCGTGCCGCGCGAGGCGCTGCTGGTCGAAGAGGAAGAGCCGACCACGCGGCACGAGGCGTGGCGGGCGGCCCAGGTCCTGAGGCGCGACGGCGCGCGCACGGTGCTCCTCGTGACCGATCATCTGCACATGCGGCGCGCGAGCCGGCTCTTCGAGCGCGCCGGTCTCGTCGTGCGCGCGGCGCCCACGGACACCGGCAGCGTGCTCGCGCGCACGCCGGAGAGCCGCCTGCTGCTCACGCGCGCGATCCTCCAGGAGGCGACCGCGCTCGTGTACCACCGTCTCTTCGGCTATCTCTAGCTCATGCGCATGAGCCATCCGCTGGTGCTGCTGATCGTGCTCGGGACCTCCGCGCTCGTGCTGCTGCCCGCGCTGCGCCGGGGCGGCCGTCCGCTCGCGCGCCTGGGAGGGGCGGCGCTGCTCGCGCTCGAGACACTCGGCGCGGTGGCGATCTTCATGGCGATGAACGTCACGGTGGGGATGACGGTGGTGCTGGGCGCGCGCGCGCTCACCCCGTACTACTTCTCGCTCTACGAGGTCGCCGACATCGCGCTGCTGGTGCTGTCGACCTTCCAGGCGCTGGTCTACCAGGCCTGGCGCGCGCGCTGACCGCTCAGCGGCCGAGGAACTTGCGCACGCTCGCGGCGATGCCTTCCACGTGGAGGCCGTGCTTCACGTAGAGGCCCTTCGGATCGCCGGACTCGCCGAAGCCGCGCACGCCGAGGATGCGCATCGGCGTCGGCGCGGTCTCAGCCAGCACCTCGCTCACCGCGCCCCCGAGGCCGCCGTACACGCCGTGGTCCTCGACGGTCACCACGTGGCCGGTACGCCGCGCGGACGCCACGAGCATCTCCTCGTCGAGCGGCTTGATCGAGGCGGCGTTGATGACCTCGGCCTGGATCCCGTCGCCCGCGAGCTGCTTCGCCGCTTCCAGCGCGTTGAACACCGTGCCGCCGGAGGCGATCAGCGTGACGTCGGCGCCTTCACGCAGCTTCAGCCACGTGCCGAGCCGGAAGGCGTAGCCGGGGGGACAGACGGGCTCGAGGTTCTGGCGGGTGAGGCGCAGATAGAGCGGCCCCTGGTGCTCGACCGCGAAGGCGATGACCTGCTTCGTCTCCATCTCGTCGCCGGGCTGGATGATCGGGATGTTGGGCAGCGCGCGGATGCACGCGATGTCCTCGAGGCCCATCTGGCTGTAGCCGTCCTCGCCGATGGCGATGCCGGAGTGCGTGCCGACCAGCTTCACGTTGGCGCCGCTGTACGCGACCGAGATGCGGATGGTCTCGAAGCGCCCCACGAGGAAGCACGCGAACGAGGCGGCGAACGGGATCTTGCCGGTGAACGCGAGGCCCGCGGCGACGCCGATCATGTTCTGCTCGGCGATGCCGAGGTTGAAGGCGCGGTCCGGGAACTTCTTGGCGAAGGCCGCGGTCATCGTGGACTTCGAGAGATCGGCGTCGAGCGCGACGATCCGCGGGTCGGCGGCGCCCAGCTCGACCAGCGCTTCTCCGAACGCGGCGCGTGAGGCTTTGGCGGGCATCGGGCTCTCCTACGTCTTCTCGAGCGCGGCCAGCTCGAGGACGATCGCGTTCGTCGACGGATCGGTGCGGAGGTAGTCGGGCCACGCGGCCTCGGAGACGCCGAGGAGGTCGCGGATGGCCGTGACCGCCTCGCCGGGCTTCGGCGCCTTGCCGTGCCACTCCGGGTTGTTCTCCATCCCCGGCACGCCCTTGCCCTTCACGGTGTGCGCGACGATGAGCGACGGCGCGCCCCTGGTCGCCTCCGCCTGGTCGAGCGCCTTGGTGATCTGCGCGAAGTCGTGGCCGTCGATCTCCTGCACGGGCCAGCCGAACGCCTGCCACTTCGCGACCATCGGCTCGAGGTCGAGGATCTTCGCCACGAAGTCGTCGAGCTGGATCTTGTTGTAGTCGACGATCACCGTGAGGTTGTCGAGCGGATGGCGCGGCTGCCCGAGCTTCGGCCCCGCCATCGCGGCTTCCCAGACCTGGCCTTCCTGGATCTCGCCGTCGCCGAGGATGCAGTACACGCGGGCGGGGGAGCCCGACATCTTCAGCCCCAGCGCTTCACCGAGCGCGATCGAGAGCCCCTGGCCGAGCGAGCCCGTCGCGGCTTCGATGCCGGGCAGCGCCACGCGATCGGGATGGCCCTGCAGCGGGCTGCCGAGCTTGCGCAGCGTGATGAGCTGCGACTCCGGGAAGAACCCCGCGCGCGCCATCACGGTGTAGAGCGCGGGCACCGCGTGGCCCTTGGAGAGGATCACGCGGTCGCGATCCGGCCAGTCGGGCCGCTTCGGATCGAGGCGCAGGCGCCCGCCGAAGTAGAGCGCGACGAGCAGGTCGATCACGGAGTTCGAGCCGCCGGGATGTCCCGAGCCGGCGTGCGTCAGCATGCGGATGATCTGCACCCGCATCTCGCGCGCGATGCCCTCGAGGCGTGCCCTATCCATCAGCCAGGATCCTCCATGAAGCCGGCGATCGCGTCGACGCGCACGCCGGACACGGCCAGCTCGGGCGTGTAGGCGACTTCGTCGGCGGCCCAGACCACGGTGCCGCGCGCGTCCTTGGTGACGCCGACGACGTTGTTCAGGATGGTTGCGACGTTGTCGTTGATGCGGATCGCGTTCGCCCGCAGCGGCTCCGCGATCCGGCCGTCGCGGATGATATACGAATCGCCGATGACGGTACAGGTGAAGTCCCCCGCCCGGAGCCCGTTGATCGGGTACGTGTACCAGATGCGGCCGATGTAGAGCCCGTCGCCGACCCGGCGCAGCAGCTCGTCGCGCGTGACGCCGTCGGCGCCTTCGAGCACGATGTTCGAGGCGGCCACGCTCGGGGCGACCCCGAACTGGCGCCCGCCACCGTCGCCGAAGCGGAAGCCGTTGCGCGGCACGAGCGCGCGCGCGAGCGCCCCGTCGTCGCCGCCGAGCTTTTCTCCGCGCGCGGGATCGCGCAGCAGGCGCTGCGTCTCGTACCCGCTCGAGAGCGCGCCGGTGAGGACGCCGCCACGGATCAGGTCGGTGCGGCCCGTCGGCAGGCCCTCGCACGTGACGCCCTTCGAGCCCATGAGCCCGGGCGCGGCGCCGTCGTCGTACAGGCTCAGCGACGCGTGCGCGACCGCGGTGCCGAGGCGGCCGAGGAACGGCGTGTTCGAGGCGTAGAACGACGGCGCGGTGCAGGCGGGCACGAGCACGTTGTTGAGCAGGTCGGTGACGGGCTGGCGGCCGAGCACCACCGCGTACGTGCCGGACGGCACGCGCGCGCCGCCGATGGCGTCGATGGCGTTCTGCGCCGCCTCGACGCCGGCCTCGTCGGTGAAGTGATCGAGCCGCGTGCCCGTCGACCAGCCCGAGCCCTTGGCGTCGTGGGCCTCGACCATCGCGGTCACCGACGACGTCATCAGCGTGGACTCGTCGGTCTGGACCTCGGGCAGGTGGGTGCCGGCGACGGCGACGCGCTCCTGCAGCACGGTGACGTCGCCGCCGACGATGAGGCCGAGCGCGCGCAGCCCGGCGTCGCCGCCCGCGAGCTCGGCGAGGCGCGGGGAGGTCATGAACGCCCGCAGCGCGCCGTGCACGACGGTCCAGCCGGCGGCGACCAGCGCCTCGTCGTCGAGCCGCAGCAGCGCGGGGTCGTGATAGTCGCGCAGGCGCCGGCGCTCGGCGCCGGGCCGCGGCAGGGAGACGAACTCGGGATCGTGCACGGCGGCCGTGCGCGCCTTGGCGAGGGCGCGCTCCGCGCCGCGCGGACCGAGATCGCCCGGCTCGCTGCCGAACCCGATGCGCGGCCCATCGGGGCCCCCGAAGACCGCCTGGATGCCGATGCCGTGGGAGGCCGCCGACTTCGGCTCCTCGACCCCGTTGCAGGGAATGTGCGAGGTGTAGTTGAGCCGCGCGAGCAGCGTCGCGTTCGCGGCGACGAACACCTCGACCTCGCGCACGTCGGGCTGGCGGCGCGCCCACTCCAGGGCGCCCGCCGCCGCGCGCGCGAGCTCGTCCGCCATCTCAATGCCTGGGCGTCGCTTTGGTGTTCTTGCCTTCGACGGGGTAGCCCTTCTGCCACCAGCCGGGCAGGCCTTCGTCGAGCACCGCGTGATTGCGCCACCCCATCGCGTACACGATGTTGCTGGCCCCACGGGCCAGCGCGTGCGGACAGGTTCAGTAGAAGACGACCAGGGTCTTCTTCGGGAGCTCCCGCGCCGCGCGCTGCTCGATCGTGCGGATCGGCATCGAGCGGGCGCCCTTGATGTGGGTCTCGTCATACTCCTCTTTGCCCCGCACGTCGATCACGTCCACCTTCGTCCCGCGGTCCATCATCGCCTTCACCTCGTCGACCGAGATGAACCTCACGGGATGATCGGGCGGCGCCGCCGGCTGCGCGGCGCCGAGCAACAGCGCGCCCGCGAGCACGGGAACGAGCATGCGCCGGGCCAGGGACCTGGTCATCCTCCCACCACCTTCGCGCGGCTCCGCATGGTCGGGCCGCCGTTGCCGAGCTTCTTGATCTGCATGGGCTGCCCCTTGCCGCAGTTCGGGATCGGATAGAGCCGGAAGTCCGAGCCGACCGCGTCGACGTTCATCAGGTAGTCGCGGGTGTCGGCGGCGATCCCGCCGTCGCGGTACAGCCGGCCGAGCGCGCCGTCCACGATCTCGTAAACCTTGCGCGCGGAGATCCGGAAGTTCTCGCGGCTCTCGGCGATCGACGGCGTGCGGTGGCCGACCACGTAGTACCCGCGGTCGACCTCGCGGAGGAGGGCGTCCGGATCGCGGTCGCCGTTGGCGAACACCGTGTTCGACATGCGGATCAGCGGCACCAGCGAGGCGCCGGTGGCCTTCCAGTGGCCGTTGGGCGCGCCGCCGAAGATCGCCGCCGTCTGCCGGCTGTTCATGAAGCCCTGGAAGACGCCGCCGTCGATGTGGACCACGCGCCGCGCCGGCGTGCCCTCGTGGTCGTAGGCGTAGTGGCCGTACCCCGGCAGCGCGGGATCGGAATACGCGGTGACGAGCGGCGAGGCGACGCGCTTGCCCACCTGGTGCGACTCGAGCCCGCGGAGCAGCCACGAGCGGCCGGCGTACGCGGTCTCCATCTTCAGCGCGCGATCGAGCTCCACCGGATGTCCGAGGATCTCGTGCGACACGAGCGTGTTGTAGTGCGGATCCGTCACCACCACCACGTCGCGATCGGAGCTCGGCAGCACCGGCGCCGCCGCGACCTCGAGCGCCTCGCGGCCCATCGCGAGCGCGAAGTCCCCGAACGTCGGGAAGCGGATGAGCGGCTCGTCGACGCCGCGCTCGAGGATCTCCCAGCCGCGCTGATGCCCGAGCACGTCGTAGATCTCGTGGCTCACGCCGTCGACGACCGCCACCACCCACACGAGCCCTTGCGTGAGCGCGAAGCTCTGGTCGAGGCGCGCGCCTTCGGTGGAGACGAAGAGCTCGCGGGAGAGCTGCGTGAGCGTGGAGACGTAGTTGTAAGCCAGCCGCGAATCCAGCGCGCGCAGGCGCTTCGAGACGTCGGTGGTCTCGGCCACCATGCGCGGGAGCGCCATCGTCCGCGGGTCGACCTCGTAGCGCGCGGCGACGGTGTCGCGGCGCACCTCGACGGGATGCAGCCGCGTGTCGGCGAGCGCCTCGCCGAGCGCGCCGAGCTTCTCCCGGCTCTGCGCCTTCTGCTCCGCGTTCGCGTCCGCGCGGCGCCACGCGGTCTCGAGCGCCTCGCGGATGATGCGCGGCAGGTCGTCGACGTCCGCGGCGCCGAGCGCCCGGCCGACGTAGCCGGGCGCGACCGAGCGGTTGCCCGCGAGCACGCGCACGCCGAGCGAGAACCCGTAGTCGTCGCCCGAGGTCTTGGCCCCGCCGTTCTCCGCGCCCGCGTGCTTCGCTTCGACCACTTCGAGGCGCAGGTCGGCGTGGACGAGGTGAGGGAGGCGGCCGCGCGCCTCGTGAACGAGCTCCTCGGCGGTCGGCGCGACGCGGTCGATGAGATCGACGCCGAGCATCAGAACGGCTCGACTTCCACGAGCTCGCCGGGGACGACGTCGCCGCGGTCCTCGTCGAGGATCACGAGGCAGTTGCCGACCACCATGGAGCGGAGGATGCCGGAGCCCTGCGGCCCCGTCGTGCGGACGTGCCACGCCGCCTCCTCCGGCACGTAGTGCAGCACGCCGCGCTTGAACTCGCGCCGGCCCGTCTTCTTGCGCATGGGCTCGTCGGCGCGCGCGTGGAAGGTGTCGGGAAAGAGCCGCGTGCGCCCGGCGAGCTTGTGGATGGCCGGCCGGACGAACAGCATGAAGGCGAGCATCGAGGCGACCGGATTGCCGGGCAGGCCGAAGAAGTGCGCGCGGCCGATGGAGCCCATCGCCAGCGGGCGGCCCGGCTGCATCGCGACCTGCCAGAACTCGATGCCGCCGATCTCCTCGAGGACGTCCTTCACGAGATCGTAGATGCCGACCGACACGCCGCCCGAGCTCACGACGATCTCGGCCATCGACGCGGCGTCCAGCAGCCGCGCGCGGAGCTCCTCGCGGCGGTCGGGCACGATGCCGAGGTCGATGACCTCGCCCCCGCAGCGCGTGATGCTGCCGCGGAGCGTGAAGCGGTTCGAGTCGTAGATCTGCCCGGGCTTGCGGACGGTGCCCGGCTCCGCGACCTCGTCGCCGGTCGAGAGCAGCGCCACGCGCGGGCGCGTGTGCACGAGGACCTGGACGAGGCCGAGCGAGGTGAGGAGGCCGACCTCCTGCGGCCGCAACGGGACCCCGCGGGGCACCACCGTGATGCCGCTCGCGATGTCCTCGCCGCGCGCCCGCACGTTCGCGCCCGTGTCCAGGCTCGGGATGCGCACCCGCGTGCCGTCACGCTCCACGATCTCCTGCGGATAGACCGTGTCCGCGCCGGCGGGCATCGGGGCGCCGGTCATGATGCGGATGGCCTGGCCGCGCGCGAGCACGCCGTCCCACACGGAGCCCGCGGGGAGATCGGCGATGACCTCGAGCTCACGCACGCCCTGCGCCGGGATGTCGGCGCTGGTCACCGCGTAGCCGTCCACCGCGGAGTTGTCGCTCGGCGGGACGTCGAACGGCGCCCGCACGTCCTCCGCGAGCACGCGGTCGAGGGCGTCGACGACGGGCAGCAGCTCGGGCGAGGCGACGCTCGTGACGCGGTCGAGGATCCGTTCCTGGCCGTCCCGGACCGAAATCATGCCGCGTATTATACCGGGGTGGTTCATATCCGGCCGGCGGGCTTCTGGATTCGCGTCGTCGCCGCGCTCATCGATCTCGCGCTGATCTTCGTCGTGAGGGCGACCCTCGCCTTCATCGCCAAGCGCACGTGGCGCAGCGACGTGGAGACGCTCGGCCTGTCGGGCGCGCTCGCCACCTGCATGCTGCTCTTCGTCGTCCTCTACGTCGTCGTGCTGCCGTCGGTCTCGGGGCAGACGATCGGCAAGCTCTGCGTGGGTGCCCGGATCGAAGGCCTCGACGGTGAGCCGCCGGCGCTCGGCACCTCGGTCCTGCGCTTCCTCGCGTACGCCGCCTCGCTGCTGCCGTTCGGCCTCGGCTTCGTGATGGCGGGCTTGCGCGGCGATCGGCGCGCGCTGCACGATCTGCTCGCCGGCACGCGCGTCGTGCGCACCGTGCGCGAGCCGCGGGCGCCCGCCGAGGCGCATCCCGCCACCAACCTCTAGACCCAGTCGCACCGCCAAAGGAGTCGACGACCGTGAATCTCGAGCTGACCGGCAAGACCGCGCTCGTGACGGGCGCCAGCAAGGGCATCGGCAAGGCGATCGCGCGCACGCTCGTGCGCGAGGGGGCGCGCGTGGCGCTCTGCGCGCGGGATGCGACCGCGCTCGCGGCCGTGGCGAAGGAGATCACCGCCGGCGCGCCCGGCGAGGCGGTCCCGATCGCCGGCGACCTGAGTCGCGCGGACGAGGTGCAGCGCGTGGCGGAGGACACGGTGGGCCGGCTCGGCCGCCTCGACATCCTCGTGAACAATGCCGGCGCCATTCGCGGCGGCGACTTCCTGAAGATTCCGGACGAGCAGTGGGCGGGCGACTGGAGCCTGAAGCTCTTCGGCTACGTGCGGATGGCGCGCGCGGTCATCCCGCAGATGCAGGCGCAGGGCGGCGGCCGCATCTGCAACGTGGTCGGCGCGGCCGCACGGAACCCCGCGCCGACGTATCTGCCGGGCGGTATCGCCAACGCCGGGCTCATCAACTTCACGAAGGGGCTCGCGGACCTGGGCGCGCCGTCGCGCATCCTCGTGACCGCCGTGTCTCCCGCGGCGACGGCGACCGAGCGCTGGGACAGCCTCATGGCGCAGCAGGCGGCGGCGGCGGGGAAGTCGGTCGAGACGTTCCGCGCCGACCAGGAGAAGACCTATCCGCTCGGCCGCATCGCAACACCCGACGACATCGCGGACCTCGTGTGCTTTCTGGTCTCCGCGCGGGCGTCCTTCATCACGGGCGTGTGCGTGACGGTGGACGGCGGCGCCACCCGGGGCGTCTATCTGTAGCCCATTACAAGCGGAGACTGCGGCCTTGACATGCGTCACGCGCTGTCACTAGTCTCTGGAGCGCCACCGAAAGGGGCGCGTCGTTCAATTCGCCGCTTGTCTCGGGGCGCAGGAGGCCTGCCATGGCCGCGAAGCTGTTCGTCGGGAATCTCTCGTTCCAGGCCACTGAAGAGGATCTGCGCGAGCTGTTCGCTCAGGCGGGGACGGTCGAGACCGTCCGGATCATCACCGACCAGTTCACGGGGCGCCCCCGCGGCTTCGGCTTCGTCGAGATGACGACGAAGGAAGAAGCGACGAAAGCGGTGGAGATGCTGAACGGCCGGTTGTTCCGCGACCGGAACCTCGTCGTCGACGAAGCGCGCCCGCAGCCGCAGCGCGGACCGGGCGGCGGCGGCGGTGGCGCGGGCCGCGATCGCGGCGCGCGGCCCGGTGGCGGCGGCGGAGGCGGCTGGCGCCGCTAAGTCCCTCGGAGGGGGGCTTCGCCCCCTGCCGACGGCCGGCGCGAGCCTCTCGGCTCGCGCTCGGCCTGCCTTCCCCCCAGCACCGAGGATTGCGCGGGCCAAGCCCGCGCTCGGAGGCGGCGCGGACATTCCGCGGCCTCGCAGAAATCAAGACGAATGACATCTCTGATCTGAACGAGTTGATGGCGCGCGTCCGCGAAGCGGTCGATCTCTGCCTCGAGGCGAAGCCCTAAAAGAGCGAGAGCTGCCGGGTCGGCTCCTCCTCGTCGCCCGTGTACGGATGGAGCCCCGGCCGCTCCGCGAACATCCGGAAGCGCTCCCAGATGTCCCGCACCTTCGCCTGGTAGTACTCCACGTTCTCGTCCGGCCGCGCCGCGTCCCAGTCCGCCGCGAGCCGCGCGTACTCGTGCACGGTGACGCCCGCCGTCCGTCCCGCCACGTAGTACGAGATCTGATCGCCCGCCGCCCACGTGCGGCCCGCCGCCGCGGCGACCTCGTAGGCGGCGCTGGGCGGGCGGCCACGCGCGACCTGCTCGCGATAGACGTCGAGCGGCTCCGACAGCGTCTCGGTGCGCGCGAAGGCGCGGACCGGCACGCGGTGCGCGGCGAAGTCCTCCAGCCAGCGCTCGACGACGGCTTTGGCGTCGGCCCCGCGGTCGCCGAGGAAGAGACGCACCAGCTCCTCGATGAGCTGCCGCTGGAACGGCTCCAACCCGCGCGAGCGGAAGCCCGACCCCTTGAGCGTGACGCGCCCGCGCTCGTCGCGGAGCGCGTACGTCTTCATCTTGTAGCTCAGCATCGCGGCGTACCGGCCGTCGAGCTCGAGCGCGATGCCCGGGGGCAGCCGCTGCGCGAGCGTCGCCAGCAGCGTGTCGTCGTCCTCGCGGCGGTGTGCCGGCGGCGGCACGAAGTAGACGCCATCCGTGTCGGCTTCCACGGGCATCGCGCCGATCTCGCCGAGCGCGGCCAGGATCGTGCCGACCACCGCGCGGCCTTCCTCGGTGACGCGGTTCGCCGCCTCGAAGTCGTTCCAGTGGCCCGGCGAGAACGCGAGGTAGCCGTAGAACGCGTTGATGAGGATCTTGAACGACTGCTGGAGCGCGTCGAGGTGCGCGCGGTCCGCCGGCGGCGTCTCCGCCGCGCGGCTCGCGCGCTTCGCCGCCACCCGCACCTCGCGGAGGTGGCCGAGCAGGGCGGGGAACACGCCGAGCTCGTCGACGGCGGGCCCGATGTTCCGCGCGAGCATCAGCGAGGGATAGAGCGAGGTGACGTCGACGTGCAGCACGGGCTGCGCCACCCCGCGCTGGAAGATGGCCGTGTAGCCGCCGCCGACGCCGCGCGGCGGACGCGGCGCCGGGACCGCGCGGCGCTGCCGCAGGTACTCGCGCAGCAGCAGCGCGTCGATCTTGGCGGCGGCGCCCCGGAGCGTCGCGCTCTGGTAGTCGAACGGCAGGAACTGCGCCTGCGCGAAGTACGGCGGCGCGAACACGTCGCCGATGGCCAGGGTCTCCACCGCGTCGTCCCCCGCGTACGCCATCAGCGCGTCGGGCGCCTCGACGAACTGGCGGGAGATCTGCGACGCCTCGACGTACGTGCGGTCGGGCGCGGCGACGCCGTAGTGCCGCGCGATGTCCTTGAGCCCGAGCGAGGGGAGATCGCGCGCCCCCGCGTCGTGCAGCAGCGCGAGCATCCAGGTGTCGATGATGTGGCGGCCGGCGAGCTCGTAGCGGCGGTACGTCACGCTGCGCTCGGCGATCGACAGGCGCGAGGGGCGCCCGCGCAGCGGGCTGCCGTCGCGGCCCCAGCCGAGCACGACGCCGTGCCGGCGCGCGCGCGCCTCGAGGTACTCGAGGTCGAAGCGGAAGATGTTGTGGCCTTCGATCACGTCGGGGTCGCGCTCGGCGATGAGGCGGCCGGTCTCGACCAGCAGGGCGCGCTCGTCCATGCGGTCGCCCCGCACGACGTGGCGAAAGCCCGTCGTGTCCGCGAGCGCCACGGCCACGATGCGATCGCCCGGGCGCGCCGCGTTGGGGAACTCGAACCCCTCGGTCGTGATGACCTCGATGTCGAGCGCGAGCCGGCGGAGGTCGCTGAAGCGCATGCCGCCGAACGAGGTGCGCCCGGTGGCGAGGAAGTACGCGTGCGAGGCGTCGCCCGGGAAGAGGAACGGCGGGCTCGCCGTCGTGCCGGCGGCGCTCGCGCGCTCGCGGCAGCGGTCACGGGCGCCGAGCGCGTCACTCCACGCGGCGAAGCATGCGCGCCAGGCGAGCTCGCCGGCGCCGTCGAGGCGGTCGAGGGCCACGAGGCCGGGAAGATCGCGCACGAGGGCCGCGTCCGCGGCGAGGAGGAAGGGCGTGAACGGCTCGCGGTGGACGTCGACGCGCCCGTCGACCCGCCGATAGAGCCGCACGTGGCGGCCGTCGGGGTCGAGCTGGCAGGCGAGCACGCCCGGGGTGGCGTCCCACCCGAAGACGATCGGCGGACTCTGAACATGGGGGCCCCGCATCACAGGACCCCCAAGCCCCCTCGCTGGCTCAGCCGCTCACCGCGCGGCGGTAGGTGGCGAGGTCGGCGAGGCCGACCACGCGCGCGTCCGTCTCCGGCACGATCACGGTCGGGATGCCCTGGACGCCATGCTCGTCGACCGCGGTGCGGTAATCCGCCAGCACGGCTTCGCGCCCCGCCCCCGCCGCGGCATCCGCGTGGAAGCGCGCCATGTCGGCGCCGCTCGCCGCGACGACCTTCGCGATCTCCGCCGGGTCGGCGATGTTGCGGCTCTTCGTGAAGAACGCTTCGAAGAGCCCGATGTGCAGCCGGTCGTCGACGTCCGGATCGCCCTGGAGCCCCACGCACTTCGCGGCCTCGAGCGCGGGCATGCTCCAGTTCGGATAGTCGTCGTGCGGCCACGGCGTGAACACCGCGTCGCCGTCCGACAGCGCGTGGCAGCGCTTCCAGCCGGCTTCGCGATACGTGCCCTTGAACTTCGCGGAAGGATCGGGGACGGGACGCAGCGGGAACGCGCGCTCGTCGAGGACCAGCGCGCCCTTCAGCTCGTCACGCAGCTTGCGGAGGCGGACCGCCGCCGGAAAGCACCACGGTCAGAGGAAGTCGGAGTAGACGATCAGCCGGGGCTCGCTCATGAGCGGATTCTAGCGCGTATGCTCTGGCGGTGATCCACGGGGTGCTGCTGCTGCTCGCGCTGCTGGCCGCCGCATGCGCCTCGCCCGCGCGGGTGACGTTCACGAACGCAACGCCCGAGCGCCCGCGCGAGATCGCCGCGGACACCTACGTGCCCGACGGGGGCGGCTCGTTCCCCGCGGTCGTGCTCCTGCACGGATGCGAAGGCGTGAGCGAGACCACGCGGCGGTGGGCGCGGTGGCTGCGCGGCCGCGGCTATCTTGCGCTGGTCGTCGACAGCTGGGGCCCGCGCGGGCTCGCGCACACGTGCGCCTTCACCGTGCCCGACCCGCCGGCGACCGAGCGCCTGGACGACGCGCTCGGCGCGCTCCGCCACCTCCACGCCCGCGCGGACGTCGACCGCGCGCGCATCGCGGTGATGGGATGGTCGAACGGCGGGGTGTTCGCGCTCGCGGCGGTGAACGCGCCGTCCCTCGAGCGGGCGGCCGCGCGCGGCGTCGCGCTGCCGGCGCCCGGATTCCGGGCGGCCGTCGCGATCTATCCCGGCGGGTGCGAATCGCTGATAGGCCAGCGCCTCGCGCGGCCCACGTTGATCCTCGCGGCCGCCGCGGACGACTGGACGCCCGCGGCGCCGTGCGTGGAGCTCGGCACCGCGATGCGCGCCGCCGGCGAGGACGTGCGGGTCGAAGTGTTCGCCGGCGCGTACCACTACTTCGATGTCGAAGGCCTCGCGCGCACGGAGCTGTCGGAGGTCGGCAACGACAATCGCCCGGGCGGCTGCTGCGGCGCGACGGTCGCGTACGACGCCGCGGCCGCGCGCGCGGCGCGCGCACGGGTCGCGGAGTTCCTCGGGTATCATCTCGGACCGTTGAAGAACCAATAGTAGAAGCACCAGTGCGCGGCCTACCGAGCAGTTGAGCTGACGTGCCTCCGCATACTGTGGTGCGATTGCCGTCCGATATACTGCGGCCATCGTGTTAGGCCGCATTCGGCGGATCGGAACAGTGCCTGTCGCCTTAATCGCGGGGTTCACGGCACTATTCGTAGCCAGAGCAGTTGGCTGGCCTCCATCTCTTGCCGTTCGTGCCTTCTGGGTAGCGATAGGTCTCACGGTGCTGTGGTTCATCGTTACGGGCCTCCCTGAATGGCGCCGACGTAAGACCCGGGCCGCGCATGCCGCTGGCCCCGCAAGACGTACCCGGTATCGTCCCTCGGAGGCGCACGATGCAGCTGCCGTAGAGCACAATGAACTAGTGGTTGCGCTGCTCGGCGACCACGAGAAGGCGGCACGTCTCATCCGTCACGAAGCTGACCGCGACGCGCTCGCCGACCGCGCAACGCTCACCAGGCGCGCATTAGAGCGATTGCGGCAAGATGCGTCGAGTTAACCAGCGGCTTCTAAGTGCTCAAAGCGTTGCTCGCTACCGCCGATCAACGTGCCCCATCGGGCGACTATCACCGGTTGCCGGGTCCCGCCGCACGACGCCTGGGAGGGGAGCTGGTCACTCGGGTGGTTCGGAAAGGTTGACAGGTCTGCTGGGCGTAGGTACCCTAAATTTCGAATTGCCCCCCGCTCGACACGCCCGAAAGGGCCTCGGGCGGGGTTATTTTTTGTCACTTGCCACCTGAACCGTCCGAGAAGCGTGCGGTCGTCTTCGTGGACGGCCAGAACCTCTTTCACAGCGCCAAAGAGGCGTTCGGATACACCTATCCCAACTACGACATTGGGCGGTTGGCGGGTGAGGTCTGCCGAGCAGCTGGGTGGCAGCTCACCGAAATCCGCTTCTACACGGGTGTGCCGGACAGCCAGGACGATCCTTTCTGGCACCACTTCTGGACAGCCAAGCTGGCCCAGATGGGCCGCCAGGGGGTCGTTGTCTATTCGAGATCGCTGCGCTATCGCAACCAGAATGTCCGCCTACCCGACGGCTCAGCCCATACCTTCCTCGCAGCCGAAGAAAAGGGGATCGATGTCCGACTCGCGCTCGACGTTATCCGGCTAGCGCACCGCGATGCGTACGACGTCGGCGTGGTTTTCAGCCAAGATCAAGACCTGTCCGAAGTGGCTGACGAGATCCGTATCATCTCGAATGAGCAGAAGCGTTGGATCAAGCTGGCGTGCGCGTACCCGCTCAGTCCCGCGAGTCGCAACCGGCGCGGCATCAACCGGACCGATTGGATTCAGATTGTGCGTGCCATGTACGACGCGTGCATAGATCAACGCGACTATCGTCCGAAACGCGCTTGACCGAGACGTAATCGCCGGCCTCCGTAGGCGGTGACCTTTCGATTCACCCGATGGTCGCACTGGGCGACGTGTAAGTACCGCGAGGATCGTGGTCGGGTATCATCTTCGAGCCAGGTAGCCGATGGACGCCCCGGTACCGCTCGTCAAGCACCTGCTCGAAACCGTCGTGAACCTGCACACGACGGTGCCCCGCGATCATCCGTCCGCCGCGATCCTCGGCGAAGAGCGCATGGGCAGCGGCGTGGTCGTGGACGAGAGCGGCCTCATCCTCACCGTGAACTATGTCGTGATGGGCGCCTCGACGGTGCAGGTGTCGTTCCTGAAAGGCCGGCGCCAGCGCGCGGAAGTCGTCGCGCAGGACTTCGAGACCGGCCTGGCGGTCGTGCGCGTGAAGCGCCAGAACCTGCGCGTGGCGCCGATCGCGGCGACGGAGAGCCTGGATCGCGGCACGCCGGTCGTGGCGGTCGGCTCGACCGGCACGCAGGAGCGCCGCGCCGGCGGCGGGCACGTCACGTACCTCGGCGAGTTCGAGGCGTACTGGGAGTACCTGCTGGACCGCGGCATCGTCACGAGCGCCGCGAACCCGGGCTACGGCGGCGGCGGGCTCTTCGACCTCACGGGGCGGCTGCTCGGCATCCTCTATCTGAACCTCAACGAGGTGGGGCGCAGCTCGCTGTCGATCCCCGTCGACACGTTCCGCGCGCACGAGGAGGAGCTCGTGCGCTACGGGCGCGTCGTGAGCCGGCCCCGGCGCGCGTGGCTCGGCGTCTTCGCGCATGCGCTCGAGGAGGGCGTGGTCGTCGCGGGCGTGGTCCCCGGCGGGCCGGGCGAGCGCGGGGGGCTGCGCGAGGGCGACGTGATCGTCTCCTTCGACGCGGAGGAGGTCCCGTCGCGCCGCGAACTCTACATGCGGCTCTGGCGGCACGAGCCGGGCGAGCGGCTGGCGATCGAGGTCATGCGGGACAACAAGGTCTGCCGCTTCGAGGTCACGGGCGGCGATCGAGCGGAATTCTTCCGACACAGGTAGGAGACAAGAGCCATGGATCTCGGACTCAAGGGCAAGGCGGCGCTCGTCACCGCGGCGAGCAAGGGCATGGGCAAGGCGACGGCGATGGGGCTCGCGGCGGAGGGCTGCCGCGTGCTCATGTGCGCGCGCACGGAGGCGGACCTCAAGGCGGCGGCGGACGAGATCCGCGCGAAGACCGGCGCCGAGGTCGTCGCGATGGTGGCGGACGTCACCAGGAAGGCGGACGTCGACCGGCTGATCGCGAAGGCCAACGAAGCGTTCGGCGGCGTCGACATCCTCGTCGCCAACGCCGGCGGCCCCCCGCGCGGGCACCTCGACGAGATGACCGACGAGCAGTGGGTCGCCGCGTTCGAGACGACGATCCTCTTCGTGGTGCGCCTCGTCCGCGGCGTGCTGCCGTCGATGAAGGAGAAGAAGTGGGGCCGCATCCTGACGATCCAGTCGGTGTCGGTGAAGCAGCCGGTGCCGGGCCTGCTGCTCTCGAACGCCGTGCGACCCGGCACGGCCGGCCTGGTGAAGACGCTGTCCGAGGAGCTCGGCAAGGACAACATCACCATCAACGTCGTGTGCCCCGGCAAGATCATGACCGACCGCTTCCTCGGCGGCGTCAAGCAGTCGGGCCTGTCCACGGAGGAGTACGTGGCCAGGGGCGCGGTCGACGTGCCGCTCGGCCGCATCGGCACGCCCGAAGAGTTCGCCAACGTGATGGTCTTCCTCGCCTCCGAGCGCGCCTCGTACGTCACGGGCGTGGCGCTGCAGGTGGACGGCGGGCTCATCCGCAGCAACGTGTAGGCCGCCGAGGCGCATGTTCGCAGGCGCGCGCGGAGCGGTCTCGCGCTTCTTCGCGGCCGACGGCTTTTTCCTGAGCGCCGGCCTGGCGTTCTTCTTCCTCGTCGCGATGATTCCGCTGCTCCTGCTGAGCGTGTCGATCGTCGGGTTCGTGCTGACGACGGAGCAGGCGGGGAGGGAACTCGTGAGCCAGCTCACGCGCAACTTCCCCGTCTACCGCAACGAGATCTCCCGCGCGCTCCTGCGGATCGTCGAGACGCGCAAGACGTCCGGCCTCGTCGGCACCGTCATCCTCATCGTGTTCTCGACGCCGCTCTTCACCGCGTCCCGCCTGGTGCTGCATCGCCTCATGGGGATCAAGACCGGCCGCGGGTTCCTGCGCGGGCTCGCGGTCGACGCGGGGATGGTGATCCTGCTCGGCATCCTGCTCTTCGCGCTCATGGCGATCACGTGGGCGTTCTACTGGTTCCAGCTCTTCGTGCTGGGGCCGGCGAACCTCTCGGGCCAGTGGCTGGCGGCGACGACGCTCGGCTTCAGCCTGTTGCTCTCGATGGCGCTCTTCTACCTCGGCTACCGCTTCGTGCCCATGCGCCGCATGCGGCCGGGCGCCGCGCTCGCCGGTGCGCTCGTCGCCACGCTCCTCTGGGAAGTGGCCAAGCAGCTCTTCCGCCTCTACATCCGTGAGTTCGGCGTGTACGACCAGATCTACGGCACGCTCGGCGTCCTCGTCGCCTTCGTGATGTTCATCTATTACTCGGCGGTCGTCTTCGTCCTCGGCGGCGCGTACGCCGCCGCCCTCGACGCCACCCGCCCCGCGCGCTGAGCTGAGCGGAGCGCCCGCGCGCGACGGGGGGCGAGAGGCGCGTTGCCGGGGCGGCGGCGGGGCCCCTGGGTCCGGCGACCCCCGACCCGCCACGCCCGGTTCAGCCGGAGTCGTATTTCCTCTCCACTCGCCACCCGAGATCCCTCGGGGGCGGGGAACGGGTCCTCGGACCCAGGGGTCCCGCCGCCGCCCCGGCAACGCGCCTCTCGCCCCCCGTCGCGCGCGGGCGGACCATTTACCTCACGTGCAGAGCACGAGCGTCGCGCTCCCCGTCGTCCTTGGCATAGCTCGGAGCTCGCCGCATCGGAAGCACAGCCGGCTATCGCGCCGTCGCTTCTCCGCTCGTGCGGCGTCGACCTTCTGATTCCGAAGTCCTCGACGTCGTCCGTGAGTCGTTCGTGATCTACGGATGAACACTCCGGCCTTCGTCGTTGGGCTCGAAAGACTCCCACCGCACTTGATGTCGCCGACGGCCGCGCCCGCCGGCGCGCCGCGCCGCCCCGCCCGGCCGTCGGCATCCTCAAAGCGCTGTGCTAGTGTGGCGCGGCCAACGAACGGAGGGCGGGGATGACGCTCAGGGGCAAAGTCGCAGTCGTGACGGGGGCGGGGCGCGGCATCGGGCGCGAGATCGCGCTGCTGCTCGCGCAGCAGGGCGCGAGCGTCGTCGTGAACGACTACGGCGGGAGCGAGTCGGGCGCGGGCGGCGAGTCGAAGCCGGCCGACGACGTCGTCGCCGAGATCACGAAGGCCGGCGGCAAGGCGGCCGCGAACTACGACTCCGTGGCGTCGATGGCGGGCGGCAAGAGCATCGTCGACACCGCCGTGCGGTCCTTCGGCCGCATCGACATCGTGGTGAACAACGCCGGCATCCTGCGCGACCGGATGATCTTCAACATGTCCGAGGAGGAGTGGGACGCCGTCATCAACACCCACCTCAAGGGCTCGTTCGCGGTGACGCGGGCCGCGGCGCCGATCATGCGCGAGCAGAAGTCCGGACGGGTCATCAACATGACGTCCACCTCCGGCCTCGTCGGCAACGTGGGCCAGGCGAACTACGCCGCCGCCAAGCTCGGCATCGTCGGGCTGACGCGGGTGACCGCGCTCGACATGGCCCGGTACAACGTCACGGCGAACTGCATCTCGCCCTTCGCGTGGACCCGGATGATCGGCACGATCCCGACGGCGACGGAGGCGCAGCAGGCGCGCGTCGAGAAGATCAAGAAGATGTCGCCGGCGCACATCGCGCCGCTCGCCGCCTATCTCGCGACCGACGACGCCAAAGACGTGACGGGGCAGGTGTTCGGCGTTCGCGGTAAGGAGATCATGCTGTTCGGCCACCATCGGCCGATGATGCGCATCCACCACGCGGAGGGGTGGACGGTGGACCGGCTCGCCGAGATCTTCCCGGGCACGGTGCGCCAGCACCTCGTGCCGCTCGAGACGTCCGGCCAGTACTTCAACTACGATCCGCTCGTGTAGTTTTGTAGGAATTACCCTCCATTTTTCGACAAATTTTTTCTCACGCCGCTCGAGGTCTCGTGTAGTATCCGCGACGAGGTAGGCAATTCGTTTCATACGATGACGCACCAGCACCTCGTCGCCCGTCGCGTTCCATCCCCCGCCGCAAGGAGACTCGCTTGACCTTTCTCGGCGTGCTTCCGTCCCGGATCCGGCAGTACGGTCTCGCCTGCGGTTTCCTCCTTCTCGCCGCGGTCACCATCGTCGCGGGCTGCGGAAGCGGCCGCGTGGTGCTGCCGATCACCATCGACCCGACCACGATGGTCCCGCCCGGCGACAGCAAGGAGCTCAACAACCACGAGCGCGCCGTTCAGGGGATCGCGGCGATCCTCGCCAAGGACCTCAAGCTGCCGATGCCGGAGAAGGTCACGGTCTTCGTGTACTCCTCGCGCCAGGTGTTCGAGCAGGGGCTCATCCGCGACGCGCACGTGTCGCCGGTGCGCGCCGCCGAACTGAGCGACTTCGCGATCGGCGTCGGCCGCCGCCGCCAGCTCCTCTTCAACGACGAGGCGTACGACCATCGCGGCCGCGAGTGGCTGCGGCTCGTCGCGCACGAGCTCGCGCACGTCTCGCAGATCGAGCTCGCGCAGGGCGAAGGCCGCGCCGAGCAGTGGCTCGCCGAAGGCATGGCCGAGTGGATCGCGTTCAGCGTGCTCGAGCGCCTCGGCCTCGACACCATCAAGAACCGGCGCGCGATCGCCGCCGCCGGCATCCGCACCCACGCCGCGCTCGTGGCCGCCAAGCTGGACCTCGAGACGCTCGGCACGCCGCGCGGCTTCACGGTGCGCCACCTCAAGGAAGGCTCGCTGCCGACCTACCAGCTCGCGTTCCTCATGGCCGACTACCTGATCACGCGGGACGGCTTCGACCGCACGGTGCAGTACTTCAAGGGCTTCGGGCACGGGGGCGGCCGGCGCGACACGTTCAAGGCCGCGTTCCACCAGTCGCTCGAGCAGTTCGAAGACGAAGTGCTCGGCCACCTCAAGACGATCGTCCGCTAGCACCCGGCCGGGCCGAAGCACCGCTGCATGCGCCTGGCCCGACAGATGACGTCCGCGCTCCTGCTGCTCGGCATCGCGCCGAGCGGCCTCACGCCCGCCGCGCCGCTGGCGGTGGCGGAGCGTCCCGCGCTCCTCGTCACCGTCGCCGAAGTCGCCGCCGACCGCGCGAGCGTCTGGGTGCGGGGCACCGACGCGACGCCCGTACGTTTGCGGTACGCCCCCGCGGACGCCCCGGACGGCGCGACGTCCGTCGTGGACATCCCGCTCGTCGCGGCGCGGGACCAGACCGGCCGCGCGCGACTCGACGGCCTGGTCCCGGCGACGCGCTACGCCTACGAGGTGAGCCAGGGCGCGGGGCGCGCCTCAGGCAGCTTCGCGACCGCGCCGGCCGCCGACGCCAACACGCCCGTGCGCCTCGTGTGGAGCGGTGATCTCGGGTCCAACGGCTACTGCCGCGACGTCGAGGACGGCTATCGGATCTTCCGCGCCATGGCCCGCCGGCGCCCCGACCTGTTCCTGTTCGTCGGCGACACGATCTACGCCGACCAGGTGTGTGGCGCACGGCCGCACGTGGACGGCGTGAACTACGTCGCGACGACGCTGCCGGAGTTCCACGGCAAGCACCGCTACAACCGTGCCGATCCGATGCTGCAGGCGTTCTTTCGCACGACCCCGGTGTTCGCCACGTGGGACGACCACGAGGTCCGCAACAACTTCGCGGGGCCGACCGAGCCGCTGATGCCGGTGGGCTTGCGCGCGCTGCTGGACTACTGGCCGATCGAAGGACCGCCGGAGGAGCCGACGCGGCTCTACCGCTCGCTCCGGTGGGGACGCCACGCGGAGGTGTTCATCCTCGACACGCGGCAGTACCGCAGCGACAACGCCATGCCCGACGGCCCGGACAAGTCGATGCTGGGCGCCGCGCAGCGGGAGTGGCTCCTCCGCGGCCTCGCGACCTCGGACGCGACGTGGAAGCTCGTGGTCACGAGCGTCCCGCTCGGGATGTTCACGGGGGGCCGGCACTCCGACTCGTGGGCGGGCGTGAACGTCTTCGGGTATCGGCGGACGAGTGCGACGGGCTTCATGCACGAGCGCGACGCGCTGCTCCGCTTCATCCGCGAGCGCGGGATCCGGAACGTCGTCTTCGTCTCCGGCGACGTCCATCACGCCGAGCTGATCCGCCACGAGCCGCTGCCGGGCTTCGTCGTCCACGAGGTCGTGGCCGGCCCGCTCGCCGCGCGCCAGGGGTTTCCGCGCTTCCTGGACCGCTCGCTCAACTCCCGCACGCTGGGCTCGCTCGGCTTCTCGCCGAACTTCGGCGAGCTCACGATCGACGCGACCACGCTGCACGCGCGGATCTTCGACGCCTCGGGGAGCCTGCGTACCGAGGTGCGGCTCGCCGCGGACGGCCTCGCGCCGTCACGCTCCCACACGGCGCAGCGCCCGCCGCCGGCGCCCCGCGAGGCCGCCAAGCGCGGCGATGCCCGCGGCG
>Ga0194131_10004286_pt1 | contig 21634 bp, 15 predicted proteins | sample TA2KigO120mmetaG_FD_148631 | JGI IMG/M metagenome (GOLD analysis project Ga0194131, IMG submission 148631) | Freshwater microbial communities from Lake Tanganyika, Tanzania - TA2015053 Kigoma Offshore 120m | ecosystem: Environmental > Aquatic > Freshwater > Lake | place: Tanzania: Lake... | reverse complement strand
AAATTCTGAAAAAAACTGCAACCGCGGGCTTATTCTTACGAAGTCGAGAGTTCTGCGGGGGAAGAGATTTTTGCCCCTCGGTGAGAACCGAAAAAAGACTGGCTCGTCGTACATCGCAACGGGCTCTCACGGCCACGCTTATCATGGCGGTCATGGTTGCTCCGGCTACCATGGCGGCTGGAACTGCCATCACGGCGTCCCGGGCCAGCCAGAGATGGATCCGAAAGTGAAGAAGACCAGCGGATCGGCTCCGGCGACGCTGATCGTTTGCGTCCCCGCAGATGCCACGTTGACGATCGACGACCGTCCGACCAGCTCGACTTCGGAAATGCGTGTCTTCACCACGCCGCCATTGCCGGTGGCGAGCGAGCACACCTACACGCTCAGGGCGCAGGTCACGCGCGACGGCATGGTCAGAACGGAAACTCGCCAGGTGATCGTTCGCGGCGGCGCGCAGACTCAAGTCCGCCTGGACGTTCCGCACTCGACGCCGGGCATCGCCGTCCGGTAGCGGTGTCGTGACGCTGACGCTGCCAGCTTGTCGGCGCTGCTTAAGTTGAAACGGCACGCCGCAAGCTGGCAGGCCTGGCACCCATGCGACGAGGACCATGCGGCTCAGGTCAGAAGCGGAAGAAACAAGGTCGCAAAACCCAGGAACGCGCCGAAGCCAATGACGTCCGTGACGGTGGTCAGGAAGATGCTCGACGATTGAGCGGGATCGCGTCCCATCTTGCGCAGCAGCAAGGGAATCGAGGATCCGGCAATGGCCGCTGCCGCCATGTTCACCAGCATGGCCAGCCCGATCACCAGTCCCATGGCTGGATTATCGCTCCAGAGTGCAACGATGCCGCCGGTCACGATGGCAACCGCCAGTCCATTCAGGATTCCAGCCAGCAATTCCTTGATCACGAGTTTCATGGCAGTGCCGGGTAAGATTTCGCGGAGCGCCAGGCCGCGAATGACGACAGCCAGCGCCTGAGCGCCGCTGTTGCCGCCCTGCCCCGAAACGATGGGCAGGAAGACAGCCAGGGCTGTGACCTGTGCGATGGTGGTCTCGAACAGGCCTACGACGCTGGCAGCCAGAAAAGCCGTCAGCAGATTGAGATAGAGCCAGGGCAGGCGTCGTCTGATCACGGTGCCGATCGGGGACGAGGCACTTTCATCGCCGCCGGCCCCCACCATCTTCTGCAGATCCTCGAACGCCTCTTCCTGGACCGTGTCCAGCACCTCTTCGTGCTTGACGACTCCGAGAAGCCTGCCATCGGCATCCACGACAGGGAGAGCCAGGAAACGCCGGTCCCGCATCAGCGTGGCAACCTCTTCGCGGTCCATGGAAAACGGCACGGTCACCACCTGCCGATTGACCAGTCGTTCCAGCAGTTCTTCCGGTGCTGCCAGAAGCAGGTCGCGCATGTTCAACACGCCGAGCAACACACCGTTACGGTCCGTCACGTAGAGATAGTACAGTGCCGTGCGCGGCATGCGGCGCAGCGAGGCGATCGCCTCGCGTGCCGTCAGGTCGATGGCCAGGGACGCAACCTGAGGGTCCATGATGCCGCCGGCCGTCTCGGGCGGATAGCGCAGGAGGGCGCGCAGGCGGCTGCCGACATTCTCAGGAAGGCAGGCCAGAGCCTCCTCGCGCCGCGATTCTTCGAGAAGTTGCAAGACCACTGCCGCCTGGCGCGGCGTCATGACCTCAAACATGGTTCGTGTCTGTTCCGGACCGACATGGCCGAGGATTGCCCCGGCAGCATGCGGCGTGAGACGCTCCGCCACCCGACCGACAACCTCCGGCGGCAGCCCATCGAGTGCCTGGGCCGCTTCCTGAGGATCAAGCGCTTCCAGGGCGTGGGCAGTTCCCTCCGGATAGGTTTCCGCAAACGAGCGAACGAGTGATTCGAGCGTGCTATTCATCGGTATTGTGCTACTCGTGCCTGATCGATCATGATCTGTTGGGCCAATGATTGCCGAGTTTCCCTCGGGTCGCGCGGTCATGCAGATTCCCTTTCTTCCTGGCCGGTACGCGCTGGATGTGCAACGCCGATGCTGAACAGGACCTGGCCAGGCTCGGCGTGGGGAGTCGTGTCGGCCGTGAGCACAGTTACCACACCATTGGAATCGAGCAAGAACAGGGGAACCACGGTATCGTCGCGCATGGCTTGCAACATCACGAAGTCAAACTCCTTCGTCAGCCGAGTCTTCTTTACCATTGGCCGTGGGCCGAAAAGTTCCTGCAGGTGCGCGTAGTTCATTTCGGGACCGAAGAGGAAGCGGCCACGCTGGTCGAGCGGGACGGCCTCATGGCGGCCATCCGCGGAAGCGGCGAAGGGCAACTGATAAACCTCGCGCCGGCCAAAAACCTCCGTATAGCGAAGGCAGGCCAGCGAGTTCACTTCGTTGTTGGAAGTCATGGCCAGCAGCCGGCCCAGTTCGCTGAAATCGGTCTCGTGCATGGTCTGCTCTGCCAAAATGCTGCCATAGTGGATCGGCAACCCGGCCATGCGGGCAAAGCAGATATTCTCCCAGTCCGTATCCACCAGCAATACCGGGCAGCCCTCGGCCTGCAGGGCGTGGGCCAGGGCTCGGACCCAGGACTGCGCGCCGACGAAGAGAACGCCTTGCGGATTTGGCCGGACCAGCCCCAGCCGTCGGGCGAGGGAGGCCGCCGAAAGGCCGTACAACAGCACCGTGCCGAAAACAACAAGAAAGGTCACGGGAACCATCTCCGCGGCACGTGGAAATCCGGCGGCCACCATTTGCAGAGCGAAGACGGAAGTCACGGCGACGGCGACGATGCCGCGCGGCGCCATCCACGCCAGAAACAGTCGTTCTTGCCACGTAAGCGTCGAGCCGATCGTGGACAGCAGCACCGCCGCAGGCCGGGCCACCAAGATCAGGGCGCCCAGAAACAGAAAGCTGTCGAGACCCAGCCCCGTAAAGTCTTCCAGTTCCAAACGTGCTGCCAGGATGATGAACAGGCTGGAGATGAGCAAGACCGTCAGGTTTTCCTTGAATTCCACCAGATGCCGGATCGCCACCCATCTTTGGTTGGCCAGGGCAATCCCCATCACCGTGACGGCAAGCAATCCGGACTCCTCTTGCAGAAGATTGGCCGCCGTGTGCGTCGCGATCACCAGCATCAGGGATACGGCGTTTTGAAGCGGGTCGGGAATCCAGTAGCGCCGCAATGACAGCGTGAGCAGCCCGGCGCCAAGACAACCAAGGAGTGTGCCCATGAGCAGCGTCAGGCCGAAATCCAGGGCAACGTCCGTGATGGCCCCACGCGTCTCGCCGCCGCGGACGACCGAGAACACCAGGACGGCCAGAATGGCTCCCACCGGGTCGATGACGATGCCTTCCCACTTGAGGAGAGACCCAACCTGCCCGCCGAGGCGCAGATGTCGCAGCAGCGGCCCAATGACCGTGGGGCCGGTCACGACGAGGATGGCTCCGAAAAGCGCCGCCAGCGGCCAGCGGAATCCCAGCAGCAGATGGGCGGCGATCGCGGTCACGGTCCACGACACCAGAACGCCGATCGTCGTCAGGCGGACAAACAGCGCGCCGATGGTGCGCAGCTCCCGGATCTTCAGGCTGAGACCGCCTTCGTAGAGAATGACGGCAACAGAGAGTGAAACAATCGGCAGCAACAGGTCCTTGAACAGTTCCTGCGGATCGAGAAAGCCCGTCACGGGACCAGCGACAATGCCGGCGGCCAGCAGCAGCAGAATGGACGGCAAGTGCAGCCGCCAGGCTGCCCACTGGGAGCCGATGCCAAGGACAATGATGCTGGCGAGACCAAACAGAACGTGGTGAGACATGCAATCACCCAGCCGCGCTTGTCCAGCGATTGTCCAGCGAGTGCCTACTGTATCTGTCGTGGTAAAGGCCAGCAATCAGCCATCCAGGCCACATTCCGATTCGGGGGCGACGGCAGGTTTGAAGAACACGATGCCGAGCGGAGGCAGGGTCAAGTTCAGCGTTGCTTGCCGGCCATGGGAGCGAATAGGCGCTGCCTCGACGCCTCCCATGTTGCCGTGGCCGCTGCCGCCATAATGTCGAGCATCGCTGTTCAGCACCTCCGTCCAGAATCCTCCTGTCGGCACTCCGAGGCAGTAATTGTAGCGGGGTTCCGGGGTGAGATTGACCACAACCAGACAATCGCTGCCAGCCGACCTGCCCCGACGCAAGAAGCTGAGTACGCTCTGGTCGCTATCATTTGCGTTGATCCAGTCGAAGCCCGTCGGTACGCATTCGTGCTCGTGCAAGGCCGTTTCCGTGCGATAGAAGCGGTTCAGGTCAGCAACCCATTTTTGTATGCCGGCGTGGCCGGGGTACTGCAGCAGATGCCAGTCGAGACTCGCCTCGTGGCTCCATTCGTTCCATTGCCCGAACTCGCCGCCCATGAACAGCAGCTTCTTTCCGGGCACGGCAAACATGTAGCCCAGAAGCAAGCGGAGGTTGGCGAACTTCTGCCATTCATCGCCGGGCATCTTGCCCAGGAGGGAACCCTTGCCGTAGACGACCTCATCGTGTGATAGCGGCAGGGTGAAATTCTCCGTGAATGCGTACAGCGCGCGAAAAGTAAGCTCGTTGTGATGGTACTTGCGATGCACTGGTTCGCGCGCGAAGTAATGCAGCGTGTCGTGCATCCAGCCCATGTCCCACTTCATGCCGAAACCGAGACCGCCCAGGTAGGTCGGCCGCGAAACCATCGGCCATGACGTTGATTCCTCGGCGAACGTCTGCACGTCGGGATGGCTACGGTACACTTCCACGTTGAGCTGGCGCAGAAAGGAAATGGCCTCCAGGTTCTCGCGGCCGCCGAATTCGTTGGGGATCCATTCCCCCTCCTTCCGCGAGTAGTCGAGGTAAAGCATCGAGGCGACCGCATCCACGCGCAGGCCATCCACATGATACTTGTCCAGCCAGAACAGTGCGGCGCTGATGAGAAAGCTGCGAACTTCGTGCCGGCTGTAGTTGAACACTGCCGTGTTCCAGTCGCGATGGATGCCCTTCTTCTCGTCGGCGTGCTCGTACAGGTGCGTGCCGTCGAAGAAGATCAAGCCGTGTTCATCCGTCGGAAAGTGGGAAGGCACCCAGTCGCGAATGACGCCGATGCCGTGCTGGTGCAAGTAATCGATCAAGTACATGAAATCCTGCGGCGAGCCGTAGCGGCTGGTGGGCGCAAAGTTGCCCGTGACCTGGTAGCCCCACGATCCATAGAAGGGATGTTCCATGACCGGCAGAAACTCGACATGCGTGAAACCGGTCTGGTTCACGTACTCGGCCAGTTCGACCGCCAGCTCGCGGTAGGAGAGCGGGCGATCACCATCTTCGGGCACGCGCCGCCAGGAGCCCAGGTGGACTTCATAGATGCTGATGGGCGCGGCCAGGGAATTTCGCGCGGCGCGCGTGGCCATCCAGTCGCGATCACCCCAGTCATGGTCAAGGCTCCAGACGATCGACGCTGTTTGCGGCGGGGTCTGGGTGCGGAACGCGAAGGGATCAGCCTTGTCAACCCAGTAACGGCCGTGTCGGGCGACGACGTGATACTTGTATGGCATGCCCTGGCCGAGACCGGGTATGAATCCTTCCCAGATTCCAGACTGGCCGCGCGGCCGTAGCGGGTGGCTGGTCTTGTTCCAGCCGTTGAACTCCCCCATGACGTTGACATACTCGGCGGCCGGGGCCCACACGGCGAAATTGGTCCCGGCCACGCCCTCGACGATGCGCGGATGGGCCCCGAGCTTGTCGAACAGCCGGAAGTGGTTGCCCTCGTTGAACAGGAAGAGGTCGTCGCCGCTCAGCCAGCTGGCGTCGTGGCGAACGGTCATGGCTGCCGGCCGACGTAGATCACGCGTGCTCGTTTCTGTGGTCATGCTTGGTCCCTCGAAGGATCTGCCTGCCCAAGGCACTCGGGTGCCATGATCAGGTCCAGGATGCCCCGGACCGGAATCTTGACCCAGTCCGGGCGATGATTCAACTCATAGCCCAGTTCGTAAATCGCCTTTTCCAGCAGGAACGCCTCGAATATTATCCGCAATTCGTCGCGCGACTGGGGAATGAACGGGGCCGTTCCAGTTGTCTCAAGATACGACTTCACGAAGGTGGCGCTGACCCAGTGGTACCAGTAGCTTGCCCAGGGTTCGAGGACGGCCCGGTCCTCGGGGCGAATGATGCCGGATACCTGGCCGCGCGCTGTGGCGAAGCCGTACAGGGCGCTCATCGCGGCGTAGTGGAACGAGCGCACCATGCCGGCGACGTCGCGCAACGGCGAGCGCTTGATGCGGCGGTCGCTGACCGAGCGCATCGGTTCGCCCTCGAAGTCGAGGATGATGAAGTCCTTGCCTGTGTACAGGAGCTGTCCGAGGTGATAGTCGCCGTGGACACGCGTGCGCAGGGCGGTGATCTTGCGATCGCGCAATCGTTCGATGCAGTGCAGGACGCGATCTTCCTGATCGAGGATTTGCCGCGCTTGCTGGCGAACAGCTTCCGGCAGATCGGCCAGGCACTGCTGTAACTGATGGAACACCTGGCCCTTCAGGTTGCGCACGGACTGGTAAATGGAACGTTGATACAGCGAGCCAAACGGCTCGGGGACGAAATCTGGATTCTCCGTCGCCGAGGCCAGAGCCAGGTGAAGTTCGGCTGTGCGCCGGCCCAGCGACCAGGCTGATTCCAGATAGGTATTGACCCGTTCGCGAACGCCGGCGGGGGTGTCCGCGGCAGCCAGATCCACGAGGGAGGTCCGCGTCGGCAGCGTCCGGGCATCGTCAATCGGCGCTGTCTGGGCGCGCTCGTAAAAGCTGCTCAGGGCATCCAGCGTGTACTGCCAGGCGTCTCCCTCATTGGGCACGTAGGCATGCAGCACGGCGAGCGTCGTCGGCGCTGCCTTGCGCCGTCGCCGAAACTCGATGGCGCCCACGACCGCGGCTCGGTGGGGAAAGTCCACCTGTTCAGTCAAGTAGCGTCCAATTTCGAGGTCAGGATTGGTGCCCTCGTCGATGCGGCGAAACACTTTCAAGATCAGCTGATTGCCGAACGACACGGATGTGTTGCTCTGCTCGCTGCGATTGATGTTGGGCGCCAGCGTGTTCAGGTCCATGGCGCGGAACGGCTCGAAGGCCGCATACGAGGAAAGAGACAGGGTGGCGCCGCCGCTGGCTTCAAGCACTTCTCCCTGGGCGATGCCTTCGAGAATGGCCGAGCAAAACACGGCCGAGCCCAGCGCGTCGTAGAGCAATCCTTCGACCCCGCCGGTCAGTCGTGCCACAGCGAATCCAGCCGGCAGGGACGGCAGCGGGCTGTCCGGTTCAAGAGGCGCAAAGGCCAGGGGCAGGACATATGACTCTGCGGAGCCTTCATTGAAATCCACTTCGATCAAGGTCAGATAGGCAGCGGATTGCGCAAAGGATACGCGAATGGCACTCTGGACGACCACTCCCTTGATACCGCGCGCCTTGCTGCCGAACCAGCGGCGTTGCAGCAGAAAAGTAGGCAGGACCTGCTCCAGCTGATGCTGCGCCGGCGGGCTGAAAACCTCTTCCCAGTTGCTGACGACAATGACGGCAGGCAGGTCCGCAACTGTCCGGGCAGCTTCACCATTGGAGCCCACGCTGCCGCGCCCTTCCAGAGAAAACCAGCAAAACGAATGCGGCCCGAGCATGAACGGATAGGGTGAACTGCGGATCGGGGGCAAGGGCGTACGACCGAACAACTCCACAGGCACCGACCCTTCCCACCTTGACAGGTCCAGCTCGAAATGCTGGACGAAGCGCGACAGGTTGGCCATCACCAGGATGCACTCATCCTCGTACTGTCGTACAAATGCAAGGATCTTGCGGCTCTCCGGATGCAATAGCTCGAAACTGCCCCGACCGAATGCCTTGTAGCGCTTGCGCAAAGCGATCAATCGTTTTGTCCACCACAAGATGGAGTTGGGGTTGTTCTGCTGTGCCTCGACGTTTATCGCCTCGAAATGGTACTCGGGGTCGATGATGACGGGCAAGTACAGTTTCTGCGGATTGGCGCGCGAGAAGCCGGCGTTGCGATCGGCGCTCCATTGCATCGGCGTGCGCACGCTGTTGCGATCGCCCAAATAGATGTTGTCGCCCATGCCGATCTCGTCGCCATAGTAAAGCACCGGCGTTCCCGGCAAGGAGAAAAGCAATCCCTTCATCAGCTCGATGCGCCGCCGGTTATTGCCGAGGAGCGGCGCCAGCCGGCGGCGGATGCCCAGGTTGATGCGCGCTTGCGGGTCATGCGCGTAGGCGCGGTACATGTAGTCGCGTTCCTCGTCGGTAACCATTTCCAGGGTCAGCTCGTCATGATTGCGCAGGAACATGCCCCATTGACAGGTTTCATGGATCGGCGGCGTCTGGGCCAGGATGTCAATGATCGGGAAGCGATCTTCCATGTGGATGCCCATGAACATTCGCGGCATCAACGGGAAATGAAAGGCCATGTGGCACTCGTCGCCGTCGCCGAAATATGCAACGGCGTCCTCCGGCCACTGGTTGGCCTCGGCCAGCAGCATGCGGTTGGGAAACCGGGCATCGACATGGCGGCGCAGAGCCTTCAGGAATTCATGCGTCTCCGGAAGGTTTTCGCAATTGGTCCCCTCGCGTTCATAAAGATACGGCACGGCATCCAGGCGCATGCCATCCACGCCCATCTCCATCCAGAAATCGAGCAGTGGGAAGATGGCATCCCAGACGGCGCGATTATCGTAGTTGAGATCCGGCTGGTGCCCGTAGAACCGATGCCAGTAGTAGGCCTTGGCCACGGGATCCCACGACCAGTTGGAAGTCTCGAAGTCCTTGAAGATGATGCGTGCTTCGCGAAACTTTTCCGGCGTGTCGCTCCAGACGTAGAAGTCGCGTTCCACGCTGCCGGGCGGGGCACGCCGCGCGCGCTGGAACCAGACGTGCTGGTCGGAAGTGTGATTGATGACCAGTTCGGTGATGACGCGCAGGCCGCGCTCATGGGCCGCCTCCAGGAATCGTCGAAAGTCGCGCAACGTGCCATAGTCCGAGTGGATGTTGCAATAGTCGGCAATGTCGTAGCCGTCGTCCTTGAGAGGCGAGGGATAGAACGGCAACAGCCAGACAACATTGACGCCGAGATCTTGAAGATAATCGAGCTTCTGCGTCAGGCCGCGAAAATCTCCCATGCCGTCGCCGATGCCGTCATGAAAAGCGCGCACGTGCACTTCGTAGATGATGGCGTCCTTGTACCACAGCGGATTCTTGTCGAGCATGATCAACTCCGTTTCTGTCATTGGATCCTTCCCTGGGGAGGGCGAGGCTCCTGCCGAGCCGTGATCTCGCTGCAACCCCAATGTTCTACCGGCTCGGCGGGAGCCTCGCCCTCCCTTTTCTGATTGGCCCCTACAAGTAATACTCGAAGTCGCGCTCGCTGCGGATACGCCGCCTGAGGCGGAAGATATGCGCCGGGACGACGTGCGGATTCAGCTCGACGTAATGTCGCGAGCCCTGCCACAGGTAGCGGGCATTGCTCAGGAGATCATGTACCTGGAAGGGCCGATCGACTTCGACTCCCAGTTCCGCCGGCGCCACGTCGACCCAACCGGACTGGGCGTGGTGCGGGTCCAGATTCGCGACGACCAGGATGATGTCCGCATCATCCTCGGTGCGCTTGCTGTAACAGATGAGCTGGTCGTTGTCCACGTGGTGAAAGCGCAGCGAGACGTTGCTGTGCAGGGCCGTGTTGTCGCGGCGAATGCGATTGACGCGTGTGATGAAGTCCTTCAAGCTGCCGGGGCTGCCCAGGTCCCAGAACCGGGTTTCGTATTTCTCGGAATCGAGATACTCCTCGCTACCCGGCGCGCGTGGCTGGTTGACGCACAACTCGAAGGTCGGACCGTAGATGCCATAGCTGGCCCCGAGCGTGGCGGCGAGCACGAGGCGCACCATGAATGCCGGCGCGCCTCCGAATTGCAGATACTCCGGCAGGATGTCGGGCGTGTTCGGCCAGAGGTTGGGCCGGAAGTACTCGCCGACCTCGGTTTGCGTCAGCTCGGTGAAGAATCGCGTCAGCTCCGGCTTGGTGTTTCGCCATGTGAAGTAGGTGTACGATTGCGTGAAACCCACCTTCGCCAGCCGATACATCACCTTGGGCCGCGTGAAAGCCTCCGATAGAAAGAGGATATCCGGACGGCTTCTCTTGACCTCGCGGATCAGCCACTCCCAGAAGCGAAACGGCTTGGTGTGCGGGTTATCGACGCGGAATATTCGCACGCCTTGCTCGACCCAGTAGAGCACGACGCTCTTGAGTTCGTCCCACAATGACTGCCAGTGCTCCGTCTCGAAGTCGAAGGGATAGATGTCCTGATATTTCTTGGGCGGATTCTCGGCGTACTGGATGCTGCCGTCGGAACGGTGACGGAACCACTCGGGATGTTCTTGCACATAAGGATGGTCTGGCGAGCACTGAAATGCCAGGTCGAGTGCCACCTCGATCCCGTGTCCAGCCGCCTTCGCCACCAGGCGGCGAAAGTCCTCAATCGTTCCCCAGTGCCGGCAGGATCGCCTTGTGCCCGCCCTCCTTGCCGCCGATGGCCCAGGGACTGCCGACGTCATCCGGCTGCGCTTGCACCGCATTGTTCTTGCCTTTGCGATGGGCCCGGCCGATGGGATGGATCGGCGGCAGGTAGAGAACGTCAAAGCCCAGCGCGGCCACATACGGCAAGCGTGCTTCGCAGTCGCGGAACGTGCCATGTCGGCCGGGTTCCGTTGCACACGAGCGCGGAAAGAATTCGTACCAGGCGCTGCAGCGTGCCTTCTCTCGATCCACGACCACCTGCAATGCCCTGGCGTACCTTTCGGCGAGTCCCTCGTCCGCCGCCTCGTCTACCAGGCGCGACAGGCGCTCATCCTGGACGAGCTGAAACTTCCTGTCGTCAGAGGCAGGTCCCGTCAGAACGTCTGCAGCCTCGAGGAGTTGTTGAGCGCTCGCACCTGCGGCACGGCGGCTGGCATCCTTGAGCAACCTGGCACCGGTCCCGAACTCGACGCTGACGTCCTGGCCCGCTTGGGCTTTCTTTAGAAGGTCGCGCCGCCAGGTCCTGAACTGGTCGATGCGCGCTTGCACCGTGTAAACGAACAGGCCCGGGGCGGCGGCGACGCATTCTCCCCGCCAGCGGTCATTTCCCTCGGGCGCCATCGGCACATGGTTCCACTCGGCCGAGCCATCGCGCCGGTGCAGCAGGCAACAGCTCAGTTCGTCGTGACCATCGGCGAACACATCGGCCTCGACGACGATGCGTTCTCCAGCCGTTCGCTTGATGGGGAACCGTCCGCCGTCAATCTGTGGCCGGACTCCTTCGATCACGACCCGCACGCGACCGGGAATGGCGAAGACCTTCTCCTGCGGGCAAACGCTGACGTGTGAAATGGCGTACCTCCTTTTCCAGTCGGAAAATGCCGCGGCGGCCGGTTTCCAACTTGAGATTCCCACACCGGAGCAAAGGGGATGCCGAACGAGCGCATGCACGCCAAAATGAACAAATCGAGCCAGGAAACCGACCCGCGTCTACCAGCAAGCGAACAGATTGTTGCCGGCCGGTCAACAAATTCCCGTTGCGCAAGGGCCGGTCACCGTAACAGCGGCACAACCTCTGTCTGCGGCTTGGGGCCCGTGACATGGACCTTGCCGGAGGCGTCGATGAAGACGTCTACCTCGCTGCGCACGCCGAATTCGGGCAGATAGATGCCCGGCTCGATGGAAAAGCACGTGCGCGGCAGGACACGCCGTTCCTCGCGCGTTTCCAGGCCGTCCATGTTGGCGCCGTTGCCGTGCGTCTCCTGGCCGATGGAATGCCCGGTGCGGTGGCAGAAGGCTTCGCCATGGCCGGCCTCGTCGATGACCGTGCGGGCGGCCTGGTCCACCTGCCAGCCTTGCAACGGCGTCCGGCTCGCGAACGCTTGTTGCACGCACTCGATGGCGGCGTCACGGGCGCGGGCCACGATGTCGAAAATCTCACGATAGCGCGCCGGCACTTCCTTGCCGACGAACGCCGTCCAAGTCAGATCGCTGTAGACTGCCCGCGGCCTGTCGCACTTGGCCCACAGATCGATGAGCACGAAGTCGCCTTCGCGAATGGCAGCGTCGCTGCCGGCGCCCGGCGAATAGTGCGGATCGCCGCTGTGCGGACCGACGGCGCAGATCGGCGGATGGTCCGTCACCAGACCGTGCTTCGCGAAGTGGTCGAGGATGCACTGTTGCACCTCGGTCTCGCGGACCGAGCCGTACCGGGCGATGCGCTCGACGATGAACGCAAAGGCAGCAGGGAAGGCGGAGGCCGTGTGCCGGGCCGCTTCCAGGTGCAAGGCCCATTGCTCGTCATCCCAGCAAGCTTCGAAGAGCTGCACCAGATCGCCTGAAGAAACGACGTCGACGCCGCACGAGCGCACCAGTTCGACAGTGCCGGCATCGACGCGCGACACATAGGGATTGGCGTTGCGCGGCACATATTCCATGGCGACCGTCCTGGCTTTCCCTAGCAACTCCTTCACGCCGGCTTCCAGCTCCTGCCAGCGAAGATACAGCTTCCTGTCGCCCGGCAAGCTGGCCAGCGCGTGCGGCTCGATGCGGTGCAGCAGCTTGCGCGGCGCGCCGGCGGCGGGCACGTAGTAAAACCAGCGTCGCGACAGGATTTCCTCGGCCGAGACGCCGAGTACGCGCCTCGCCAATACGTTCAGGCCGCGAAAATCGTAAAGCAGCCAGCCGTCGAGATGCTGCGCCCGGATTGCCTCCTGAACCGCCTCGAGCTGAAATGACATGGTTCCTCCCAGGGCGACAGCGTCCCCCCAACGTTCGCGCTTGCCGTGCGTTGTATAAGATAGTGTTCCGGGCACGCGCGTGTTGCCGGGTCGCGTTCTTGACAGGTCGCCGCCGGTGTTGATAGTGTCAATTCAAGGTCGTCGGGTCGTAATCGCGTCGAGGTTTGCTATGCCGATCCATGACTGGACGCGTGTGGAAGCGGGCATCTTTCACCATTTTCACCATTCGTGGATAGAAGAGTTGCAGCGTGCCTTGAACCGCGACCTGTTGCCCGCCGATTATTACGCTCTCGCCGAACAGATTACCGGCAGACTGGGCCCAGACGTGCTGACCTTGCGAAAGCCCGTGGAAGGCGCAGCCCCGGTCCCGCGTAGCGGGGGCGTCGCCACGGCGCCGCTGCCAAGAACTCGCTTTCACGCGCGGGCGGAGGCAGGACGGTACGCGGCCAAGTCAAAGAGCGTTGTGGTCCGGCATCGCAGCAACCACGACGTGGTCGCCATGATCGAGATCGTTTCTCCGGGCAACAAGGACAGCCAGCGCGCCCTGTCCGCGTTCGTGCACAAGGCCGAGGATGCACTGGCTGCGGGCATTCATTTGCTGATCGTCGACTTGTTTCCGCCCACGTCGCGCGATCCGCTGGGGATTCATCGGGCCATCTGGGCCGACCGCGAGGACACCTTTGTCTTTGCCGCCGATCGGCCGCTGACGTGCGTCTCCTACCTGGCCGGCGAATGCCCAGAGGCCTTCGTCGAGCCTACGGCAGTTGGCGACGCGCTTCCGACGATGCCTTTGTTCTTGACGCCCGACCAGTTTGTGTCCGTGCCACTTGAAGCGGCATACCAGCCTGCATGGGATGCCTTGCCGGCGTACTGGCGACAAGTCGTAGCCGGCGGCGAGCCGCAATAGTGACCACGGGCACGGATTCTTGACTTTTCGCGGCGAGCGCTGTTAGCTTCATTGGTAGATCGGGCCTCAGATTAGCGGATCACGGGAGTGCTTGATATGCGAGCGAAGTTGGCGGGCATCCTCATCGCCCTGGCGGCCATTTTCATTGTCGGCAATCTCGGTTTCAGCCAGGTGCAACTGGGCGACAAGCTTGGCACCGAGGCGCAGATCGACGGCTTCACCGCCGAGAAAAAGAACGACTTCAAGCGAGTCATGCACGGCGAGCGCGACTACAAGGCCAGCGACCAGGCCTTGCTGGAGCTGGCGGCGCAGTACTACATCTACCGCATCACCTGGTTCGACAAGATTCAGCGCGATCGTGAGCTGCTCAACAAGGTTCGCGAGGAGTTCAAGGCGGAGACCGACTCCGCGGCGAAGTACAAGGAGCCGGCCGCCAAGGCGTTCGCAAATGCTCTGCTGACCTGCTTCGGCGACGTCTTCAAAACGGCTTTTGACAAGAATCGCATGTCGCACATCAATGCCGCCCTGATGTTGCCGGGCCTGGCGCAGTTCAAGAGCGAGGAGGTGGGCGATTTCCTGGCCAAGCTGATCGCCAATCCCAAGACGCACGATGCCGTGCGCATGCATGCCGCTCGGGCCCTCGGCGAGTATTTCTTCGCCGTGCCGCCGATGGAGCAGACGGTCGCCAAGACGGATGACCTGCGGAAGAAAAAAGACCCCGCGCGCATCCAGGCATTGCTCGACGTCATCGACAAGAAATGGGACCCCAAGAAGATCGACCCGGCGGCCGTGCAGTACGTTCGCCGCGACGCGATCAAGGCGCTGGCGCAGGCGCGGATTCCGGCAGTGGAAGTGGGCAAGAGCAAGCTGACGGCGCCGGCCGCCATCGGCTTGCTCAAGGTGCTGGCCGTCCCTCCCGTGCTCGATCCCCCGCCGTCGCTGGGCGAAAAGCTGGAAGCCGCCATCGGCATCTGCCAGCTGAAGATCCACGCCGCCCACGACCTGTATGTCCCGGAGATCGGCATCCATCGCACGGCACGCGCGCTCAATGAACTCGTCAAGGCTTATCAGACGGATTTCCAGAACCAGTTCGGCGGCGCCGGCAAGAAGCTCAAGATTCCGGTCATGCCCTGGAAGTACGAGGCCGAGCGCGTCAAGCAGGCGCTGAAGACGCTGGTTGAGAATACCTTCGCCAAGGAGGACGCGCTCAAGCGCGCCCGCACACTGGATACGAACATGCAACCCTTCCTGAAGGCCCTGGCCAATCACCAGGCCATCGAGGATCTCAACAACCTTAACGAACTCGTCAACGTCCTGCGCGTGGACAGCCCCAGCGTCTTCAAGACCATCGACAACGCCCCGATCGGCGACTGAGGCAGGACGGCCCGGAAAGAGCTTCCTCGTCATCCACCTGGGCCGCCAGCCAGAGCACGCGGAAAACACCAATGGACGACGCTATCGTGATCGGCTCCGGCCCGAACGGGCTGGTCGCGGCGGCGGTCCTGGCCCGGCAGGGATGGCGAGTCCTCGTCCTCGAAGCCAGTGACCGGCCTGGCGGCGCCCTCTACTCCCTCGAAACCACGCTACCCGGCTTCATTCACGACGTCGGCGCCGCCTTCTTCCCGTTCGCGCAGCACAGTCCGGCGCTGCGGGCGCTGGACCTGGAAGGCGTCGGGCTCGAATGGCGGCAGGGACTCATCGAGAGCAGCCACCCCGCTCCGGACGGCACCTGTGCCAGCATCGCCAGCGACATCGAGCGGTCGGCGAAATCCTTCGGCGCGGACGGCGACGCCTGGCGGCGGCTGGCAACCTGGCAGCAGGCGATGGGGTCACGCCTGGTCGATGCGCTGCTCGCGCCGCTGCCGGCGCTGGGCGCGGCGCTCCGACTGGGCATCGGCAATGCACTCGGATTGCTGCAAGCGGGCATGTCCACGGCGGCCGGCTTCTCCTGCCGGCACTTTCGCACCGAGGCGGCGCGGCGCGTCCTTCCGGGGCTCGCGCTCCATGTGGACCTTGGTCCCGATGATTTCTCCGGGGCCGGTCTTGGCCTGGTGCTGGCCTTACTCGCCGCCGGCAGCGGCTTTCGCGTTCCCGTCGGCGGCGCTCGCGCCATCACCAACGCGCTGCTTCGCCGGATCGAGGAGCACGGCGGGCGCGTGCGGCTCGGCAGCCGCGTGCGCGACATTGTCGTTCGCGGCCGGCGTGCCGTCGCGGTCCGCACCGACAGCGGCGACGAGATCCCGGCGAAACGCGCCATCCTCGCCGATGTCGGAGCGCCGGCGCTGTTCCTGAAGCTGTTGCCGGCGGGCAGCGTGCCTTCCCATCTGCGGCGGGCCATGACGCGCTTCGAGTACGGCTGGGGCACGTTCAAGGTCGACTGGGCACTGTCCGGCCCCGTCCCCTGGAATCATCGAGAACCGCGACAGGCCGCCGTCGTGCACGCCGGTGACAGCCTCGCCGACCTGCGCCGCTTCACTGCCGAGGTCCGCCGCGGTGAACTGCCCAGCAATCCGTACCTCGTGATCGGCCAGCAATCGCTGCTCGATCCCGGCCGGGCTCCTGCGGGTTGCCACACGCTATGGGCGTACAGCCACGCACCGTCCGTGGTCGCCGGCGGCTGGGCGAAGTGGCGTGAAACTCTGGCGGAGCGCATCGACCAGCGCATCGAGGGGCTGGCGCCCGGCTTCCGGGCCCTCATCAAGGCCCGGACCATCTTTTCGCCGGAGGACATGGAGGCGATGAACGAGAACCTCGTGGGCGGCGATCTCGGCGGCGGCAGCGCCCGGTTTCGGCAGCAGCTCTTCTTGCGGCCGGCATTTCCGTATTTTCGCCACCGTACTCCGGTGCGCGGCCTGTACCTGGCGTCGGCCTCCTGCCATCCCGGAGCCGGTGTCCACGGCGCCTGCGGTTTCAATGCAGCGCATGCGGCCCTGCGTGAGTGAGCCCCAGGAATCGGTGCCAGCGGCAGGCGGCCGAACCGGATCGTTCGTAGGCCCTCAATTTTCCTGGGTGCGGCATTTGGATTACATTGCGCTTACGAGTTTTACACACCCACGCGCGTCCCTTGGCCGCTTCAACCCAGTCTTACTGAAAAGTTACGATCGTTCGATACAAATCATCATCTGGAAATAGCTTGCGACCGAAAGCCGTGCTACCGTCCAGGCTTGAAGCCGGCCTGGGCGAGAGGTGCCGGCCAAACGAAGCACTCCATGTGGCCGGCGGCGCAGATTCGCAACCCAAGGTGGACATGGGACTTGTGACGTGACCTCGAGTGGTCGGCCAGATTGCGCCAGAGTCACCCCCCAGGCCTGCCTGAATCGAGTTTCTGGCCTTGCCCGGACAGGGATTGGCGGAATGCCGTCGGCCTGCGACAGCGCTCATTGAATCGCGACCGCCCAGCCATTACACTAATAAAGACAGCGCCTATCGCAAAAAAGGGGGCACAGTGGCGCGGCAACATGCCAAGCTAGTCGTCATCACCGGGGTCACACGCGGACTGGGACAGGCGATGACGGCCAAGTTCATCGAGCTGGGCCATACCGTCCTCGGCTGCGGCCGCAATCGCGAGGCCATCGAGCTGCTGCGCCGCATGTACCGCCCGCCGCACGACTTCGGCGCCGTGGACGTCGCCCAGGAAAACCAGGTCGAGCCGTGGGCCGCCCGGCTGCTCTCCAGCCACGGGGCCCCGGACCTGCTCATCAACAACGCCGCCATGATCACCAAGAACGCCCCGCTCTGGCAGGTACCCGCCGAGGACTTCGACCGGCTCATCGATGTCAACATCAAGGGCGTCGCCAATGTCATCCGGCATTTTCTACCGGCGATGACGGCGCGCAAGACGGGCCTGATCATCAACTTCAGCTCCGGCTGGGGCCGCAGCGTCAAGTCCGAGGTCGCCCCCTACTGCGCCAGCAAGTGGGCCATCGAGGGCCTCACCCAGGCGCTCGCCGAGGAATTGCCGCGCGGCATGGGCGCCATCCCGCTCAACCCCGGCATCATCGACACCGACATGCTCCGCAGCTGCTTCGGCGGCAGCGCCAGCCGCTACCCCTCTCCCAAGAAATGGGCCGAGAAGGCCGTGCCTTTCATCCTGACGCTCAACTCTCGCGACAGCGGCAAGCCCTTGCATGTGCCAGCGTGAACTGCATCAGGAGTCGCGGATGCCCAAAACTCCTTGCACCGTCGATCAATCGCGGCTGGACCTGCTTCGCCCATGCATGGCCAGTGACTTCACGCTTGAAAGTGCGCGTCCATACATTCCATTCGACCCATTCGCTGACCCTGACGGATTTCCTCTCTGCTCCCTCTCAAAACAAACGGTCGTCTATTCCTGCGGAGTAATCGCTCGGAAGGACGACAAGGTTCTGCATGAACACCCCCCGCGGGAAATCAAGCTGTGTCAGCGTCTTGCTGCCGAAGCAGCGCGAGTAGTTGACGGGTTGGAAGTTGGCATGGGTTCTGAAGGGACGCCGGCATTCTATGACGAGACTGGCAACACCACTTTGGGAACCGACGGTTTTTCGCCTTTTTTCGTCACGGCAATCGCTGGCGAGGGGGTTCCAAAGCGGATTTCCGAAGCCCTCGTTCGCACGAAATTTGGAGGCGTCATTTTCCCGAAATGCAGTGTCCAGGTGGAAGCCCTCAAAGAAAAGGGCGATTGGTGGGCGAGCGTCCGTCATTGGTATTCCGATGATGAAGAAGATGGTATCGATCCAAAGCCCAAGCTCGATCATTGGCGAAGAATGATCGACTGGTTCAATAGTCAACAGGCATTCACAAACACAGCCTTCGTGATGATCGGCGACGCTGGGGATGGCGGTGGTTCGCTTTTCCCGCGCCTCGCGCTTGGTCTTACGAAAGCAGGCAGTCTTGCCGGTATTCTTGGTCTCGTCGTGCATACGTAGTCGTGACGACGAAACTCATGCGTCCACTTCATCGCCGCCTTCGGCTGCGGATTCGCCGCCGACCCACCAGTCTTGCGCCATCGTGTCGTCAACGAAACCGTCGATGGCGTCGCGGACCGACTGCGGGAGTTGCAATCGCAGGCCACGTTGACGCGCGGCGGCGAGAACGAATGGACTGTCAATGTCAAGCGAAGCAATGCTCATGCGCTTGTTGCGGGCGGCCGGTCTGTTTCATATGGTATTTGCACATTGACTCCCAGTGTTGACTTCTCCCACTCAGGTGACGCGCATGCCCGCCTTTCCCGACATCGACAAGATCCGCTACGACGGTCCTGACTCGAAGAACCCGCTGGCCTTTCATCATTACAACCCGGACGAGAAGGTCGAAGGCAAGACCATGAAGGAGCACCTGCGCTTCTCCGTGGCCTACTGGCACACCTTCCGCGGCATGGGCAACGATCCATTCGGCCCCGGCTGTGCGCTGCGCCCCTGGGAGGACGGCACCGACTCCGTGGACATGGCCATCAAGCGCGTCCGCGTCGCCTTCGAGTTCATGGAGAAGCTCGGCGTCCCCTACTACTGTTTTCACGACCGCGACGTCTCCCCGGAAGGAGCGAACCTCAAGGAGACCAACGCCAACCTTGACCGCGTCGCCAAGGCGCTCAAGGAAGAGCAGCAGCGGACCGGCATCAAACTTCTGTGGGGCACCGCCAACCTCTTCAGCAACCCGCGCTATGTGCACGGGGCGGCCACCAGTTGCAACGCCGACGCCTTCGCCTTCGCCGGCGCCCAGGTCAAGAAGTGCCTGGAGATCACCAAGGAACTGGGCGGCGAGAACTACGTCTTCTGGGGCGGCCGTGAGGGTTACAGCAACCTTTACAACACCGACATGAAGCGCGAGCTGGACCATCTCGCGAAGTTCTTTCACCTGGCCGTCGCTTACAAGAAGAAGATCGGCTTCACCGGGCAGTTTCTCATCGAGCCGAAGCCGAAGGAGCCGACGGTCCATCAATACGACTTCGATGCCGCCAACGTGATCGCTTTCCTGCGCGGCTACGATCTCGCCAAGGACTTCAAGCTGAACATCGAGACCAATCACGCGACCCTGGCTGGCCACACGATGATGCACGAACTGGCCTACGCCGCCGCTGCCGGGCTCTTGGGCTCCATCGACGCCAACCGCGGCGACCTGCTCCTGGGCTGGGACACCGATCAGTTTCCGACCGACATCTATCTCACGACACAGTGCATGCTGGTGATACTCGGCCAGGGCGGCCTCGCCCCCGGCGGCGTCAACTTCGACGCCAAGGTCCGTCGCGAGAGCTTCGAGCCGGTGGACCTCTTCCACGCCCACATCGGCGGCATGGACACCTTTGCCTGGGGCCTCAAGATCGCCGCCAAGATCCGCGCGGAAAGCGTGCTCAAGGACTTCGTCAAGGACCGCTACAAGTCTTGGGACGCCGGCATCGGCCAGCAAATCGAATCCGGCAAGGCGACATTCGAGGACCTGGAGAAGTACATGCTGGAGAAGGGCAACATCACGCCCAACGTCTCCGGGCGGCAAGAAATGCTGGAGAATGTTGTGAATCGGTATGTGCGGTGAAAGGGCACAAATAGCGCTTGCTTTCCGCAGTGTCCACAGGCACGCCAAAATCTCCACTGCGATGGAGAAGGCCTCGGTTGAAAGCGGCCATACTCTCCTGGGCGGCGGCAACTCGGCGCAACTCTAGCCCCACCTGAAAGTCGGCTTGGACCCCCTCGCCGCGCAAATACTTCTCCGCAAGTCGCGGCAGCCGAACACCCTTCCTGCACAAGTTCGGCATACGTCGCCATTGCGGTCTCAAAGTCTCCACAGCAGTAGGCGTAAGCAGCCGCCTCAAATTGGAGATGCGTGGGTCGTGACCTGGCTCCATTGGCGATTCCTTTGACTTCGCCGCTACCTTGCCAACAGTCTCGCTGCTAAAAGAGCCTCGTACAACTCAGTCCCCGCTTTGGCGCAGTCGTCGGGCCGGAACCCTTCCGCCTCAAATGCAGATGAGAACACGCGGGATAAGGCGCACGCTGCGTCCGCGCGACCCTGGATTCGCGCGATCTGTGTTACCACAGTTGCGATCTCTCGATCAAACTCGTGCGGCGGGCAGCCGCCAGCAAGCAGACCGTACGGATCCCAGCGATGCACTATTTCGCGGACCACTTGGATGGCCCGCTCATATTCGGCTCGCGTCTTCATCTCCAACATTTATCGAAGGACGTCTGCCGGGCACTACGGATTCCTTGATTTCACACGCTCGGCAATTTCCCCTGCAACGGCTAGCGCAGGACGCAGTCAGCGGCGCGTGTTTCTTGAATTGCCATCGACCATGCGTTTTCGCACGCGCTTCCTCTTCATGCGCGGCTTCGGCGGCCGGCCGCCAGCGTCTTCAATAAGCTCGTCGAGGATGTGCATAGAGCTTGCCTTCAGCTTCTCATCTGGCTTTCGCTTGTCCGGAATCTTCATGGCTCTACCTGGCAAAGAGTTCTTGTTGATGGATCAGTGCGCCATCGAACCAAAACTGAATCCAGTATAACCCTGGCGATGGAAACAAGCAATTTCGGATTCGGAAGGGGATGCCATGCGCCTTGAGTGGATCGCTTCCAAAATCGTGTGTTCTCGTCTTACTCGCAAAAATGTCCTGTTCCATGTCGGCGTGAACAATCTTCAGGAAGAACTCACCTTTCCCCCGCAGCTCTGTGACCACGATAAAAATGCACAGTTCTCTGCGAAGCACCGGATACGCTGGCACTTCCTTCGAGACCAAGTTGAGAATCAAGTCGATCAAGGAGATTCGGTTGCCCAGTAACCGTTCACGCCTTGGCCAGCAATGGTGCTGGTTTTCCAGCCATTTGGGCTTCGACGGCGGTTGTCAGCCATGCAAAAGCATTGTGTGACTGGCGACGACAGGTTTCGATCACCGTCAGCAGACGCTCGACGAAACGGCTGCCACCGTTCGATTGCGTGCCGAAGGAGAGCTTACGCCAGA